>Ga0182015_10000364_pt1 | contig 64830 bp, 59 predicted proteins | sample 712P3MmetaG_FD_120478 | JGI IMG/M metagenome (GOLD analysis project Ga0182015, IMG submission 120478) | Permafrost microbial communities from Stordalen Mire, Sweden - 712P3M metaG | ecosystem: Environmental > Terrestrial > Soil > Wetlands > Permafrost | place: Sweden: Stordalen | collected...
GAATCACATCAACAGCTTTTTGAACATCCGCGTTGCGGACATTCAAGCGTGCTATGAACTGTGGAAGAGTCGAGGGGCCGAGTTCATCACAAAGCCGATTCCCAAGTACGGCGAGATTCGCTGTTACATCCGAGATCCTGACGGATATATTATCGAGGTCGGACAGAGCACCGATCTTACGTACGGTTGACGCGGGCCCGATGGCATGTCGGATTAAAACGCTCAGCGCTAACTCTCCTGATCGTTTTCAAAACGGCTGGGACACGGAAGGACGCCCTGGGACGGGCGAATTAGATTCCGGGAAAGGCTAGGGTCGGAATCGAACCGGCGTAGACGGCTTTGCAGGCCGCTGCATGACCACTCTGCCACCTAGCCACTTAAGGTGAGGCGAATCGGGCGGAGCGCCCCAAACCAAGAAACCCCGCGAGACTCAAGCGCCTGCGGGGCATTCGCTTCGATTGCAGTGGCGCGCAGAGTAACAAATGGAGAAGAATGCGTCGATTGCCTCGCCCAGGGCCAGCGTCGAGCGCCGCGTGCGGGGGACTCCTGGCAAGAATCGAATAAGACTGAGGAGCAAACAATGCCCGCTGCCAATCCCACCGCTGGTACAGGATTCCTCGACCGCGAAAGCATCATTGCGAAACCCAGCTTTAATCGCTGGCTCGTACCTCCCGCTGCGCTCGCCATACACCTGTGCATCGGCATGGCCTATGGCTTCAGCGTGTTCTGGCTCCCGATGAGCAAGCTGATCCCCGGCGCCGCGGTCTGCTCACACGGCTTCATGGCCGGACTCACTGCAACTGACTGCAATTGGTCGGTCGCCGATGTCACCCACATTTTCGAAACCTTCATTGCCATGCTGGGCATCTCGGCCGCGATCTGGGGCGGCTGGCTGGAACATGCCGGCCCACGCAAATCGGGCTTGATTGCGGCGCTGTGCTGGGCGGGCGGCCTGATTCTGGGCGGCTATGGCGTGTCCATCCACCAGCTATGGCTCGTGTTTCTCGGTTGCGGCTTCCTTGGCGGCATCGGTCAGGGCCTGGGATACATCACGCCCGTTTCGACGCTGATCAAGTGGTTCCCGGACCGCCGCGGCATGGCCACCGGGTTCGCCATCATGGGCTACGGTGGCGGGGCAATGATTGGTTCACCACTCGCGGTGTGGCTGATGGCGCACTTCGCGCGCGGCGGTGTGTCGGGTGTGGCGAAGACGCTCATGGTCATGGGGGTCATTTACTTCGTGGCCATGAGCCTCGGCGCGCTTGCATTCCGTGTGCCACCGGCGGGCTGGCGCCCGACGGGCTGGACGCCCACTGTCGCCGCGACGGGCAGCATGATCACAAGCCGTCATGTCCACCTGAATGTCGCGTGGCACACGCCGCAATTCTGGCTGATCTGGGGCGTGCTTTGCGTCAACGTCACCGCCGGCATTGCCGTGATCGCAATGGCAAGTCCCATGTTGCAGGAGGTATTTGGCGGCAAGCTGCTCGGCCTGGATACGCACACTACTCTCAGCGACACGCAGAAAACCGCCATCGTTGCGGCTGCGGCAGGTCTTGTCGGGCTCATCAGCCTGTTCAATAGCCTCGGCCGCATCTTCTGGGCGTCGGTGTCGGACTACATCGGCCGCAAGGCCACGTACTTTGTATTCTTCGTTCTGGGGATGCTTCTGTATGCGCTGCTGCCGACCTGGGGACATCTGGGCCTTGCAGGTCTGTTCGTGGCCTCGGTCTGCGTCATTCTCACCATGTATGGCGGCGGTTTCGCGACGGTGCCAGCGTATCTTGCCGACATTTTCGGCACGCAGATGGTCGGCGCGATCCACGGGCGCCTGATCACTGCCTGGTCGGTGGCCGGAGTGGTCGGACCGGCGTTGATCGCTAAACTTCGCGAAGTGCAGCTCGCCAGCGGCGTGCCAAAAACTCTCGTATACGACCGCACGCTTTACATTATGGCGGGGCTGCTGCTTGTTGGATTTCTGTGCAACCTGCTCGTGCGGCCGGTAAATGAGAAGTACTACATGACCGAGGCGCAGCTGGTACACGAGCGGTCTTTGCAGCACGAAGGCGATGCAGCTAACGCGCAGACGGCAGCGCGCGGAGCCGCAGGTCCGCTTGTGGCAGCCGCCTGGTTGGCCGTCGGCATCCCGTTCCTGATCGGTCTGTACATCGCCCTTCAGAAGGCTGCCGCATTGTTCTGATGCTGGCCGATCAGCTCCCGGGCGATTCAGCGCGGTCGTACCGCGGCTGCAGATGTTCATGGCGCCGGCGCGCGTCGCGGCCATGCCCGCTTGGGAGCAACGCGTGAGTTCACCGACCCGGATCCACAGACAGGTCGGCACCTTCGCCCTGATGCTCACAGGGTTAGGCTCGATCATCGGATCGGGCTGGCTGTTCGGAGCGTGGCGCGCGGCCGGACTCGCCGGTCCCGCCGCGGTCTGGGCCTGGGTGCTCGGAGCACTGATTGTCACTACAGTAGCGCTAACCTACGCAGAACTCGGGGCGATGTTCCCGGAGTCCGGCGGCATGGTTCGCTACGCCCACTTTTCTCACGGTCTGCTCGTAGGGTTCATCGCCGCCTGGTCGACCTGGATCGCAATCGTCTCCGTGCTGCCGGTTGAAGCTGAAGCGTCCGTCCAATACATGGCGTCATGGCCCTATCAGTGGGCACGCGACCTATACGTCCACCTTCCCGATGGCCACGGGGAGCTGACCGTTCCGGGTCTCGCCATCGCAGCCACGCTGGTGATCATCTACTTCCTTCTGAACTTCTGGAGCGTGCGGCTATTCGCGCGTTCGAACTCCACGATTACCCTCTTCAAGCTGGTTGTTCCGGCTGCTACGGGACTCGCACTGATCGCCAGCGGCTTCCACGCGCAGAACTTCAGCGTCGGCATAAACTGCGGCAGCGGGCACGCCACCGACTTTGCGGCCGTGCTTACCGCGGTCGCGACTGCAGGCATCGTGTTCAGCTTCAATGGGTTTCAAAGCCCGATCAACCTCGCCGGCGAAGCGCGTAACCCGGCGCGTATTCCTATCGCGGTACTGGGTTCGATCGGGCTCGCCACCGTGATTTACGTGATCCTGCAGGTCGCGTACCTGGGAGCGGTGCCGCCGGCGATGCTCGCCAAGGCGGGCTGGCACGGGATCGATTTTCGTTCACCGTTTGCCGAACTCGCGCTCATCGTCAATCTGCAGTGGCTGGCGATGCTGTTGTACGCGGACGCATTTGTGAGTCCGAGCGGGACCGGCATTACCTACACCGCGACAACGGCGCGGATCATCTACGGGATGGAGCGCAACGGCGTACTGCCAAAAGTGTTTGGCACGCTACATCCGGTGTATGGCATCCCAAGAAACGCAATGTGGCTCAACCTTGCGGTGTCTTTTATCTTCCTGTTTTTCTTCCGCGGCTGGGGCACCCTGGCGGCGGTTATCTCTGTTGCCACGATCATCTCGTACGTGACGGGCCCGATCAGCGCGATGACGCTGCGTCGCACTGCCCGCACGATGCATCGACCGTTGCGCGTCCCCGGCTTACCGGTCATCGCCGCGCTCGCGTTCGTTCTGGCGACGGAGGTTATGTATTGGGCCAAGTGGCCGCTCACCGGAGAAGTCATTCTGGTGATTGCGGCTGCGCTGCCGATCTATCTCTTTTATCAGCTCAGGAGCGGTCGGGCTGATTTTGCACGCCAGCTGCGCGCGGCGTGGTGGCTCATCGTCTATCTGCCCACCATCGCCGCGGTATCGTGGGCCGGCAGCGCGAGATTTGGCGGACGCGACTATCTGCAATGGGGTTGGGATCTGCTGGTTGTCGCCGTGCTGGGCCTGATCTTCTTCAGCTGGGGCGTGAGATCCGGCTGGAGCACGCCAGCGGCGCAGCAGGCCCAACTCGACCACGTACCAGGTACGCAGCCGCTTAAGATCTAAGGAAGATTGGAGCGGGAAACGAGACTCGAACTCGCGACCCCGACCTTGGCAAGGTCGTGCTCTACCAACTGAGCTATTCCCGCATCCGAACGAGGAGCGCGGATTCTATGTACACCCCCTGAGAAGTCAAGGCGAGGGCAATCGGCCTTAAGGTTCGCATGGGGCAAGGAATCCTCTTACTTACACATTAACATACAGTGAGTTAAGACATATTCCTAACGTCTTAGCTCAGGCCACGCCGCGCGCAGATAGGCGACCATGGACACCAGCGTCGCGACTGCAGCTATTACCGTCAGCCACACGCCGAGGTTGTACGTCGGCAGCACTCCCAGCAGTCGCCCGTGAAACAGCATCAGCGACAGCCCAATGATCTGCAGGATGGTCTTGTACTTGCCAAGCAGCGATACGGCGACCTTGCGCCGCGCACCGATCTCCGCCATCCATTCGCGCAGCGCTGAAATCGTAATTTCGCGGCCGATGATAACGGCGGCGGTAAGAACAATAAACGCACGGGGGTCCTTGCTGACCAGCAGCACCAGCGCGACCGCGACGATGAGCTTGTCCGCGACCGGGTCGAGGAATGCGCCCAGGCGCGATGTCTGGCCGAGCCGCCGCGCGAAGTAACCGTCGAGCGAATCGGTAATGCCGGCCGCCGCAAACAACAGTCCCGCAGCCGGGTCCGCCCACGGGTACGGCATGTAAAACAGCAGCACGATGAGCGGGATCGCCGCAATGCGCAGCCACGTGAGCGTGTTGGGGACATTCCAGGGCATCAGCGGCCTTCAGGAACCCGGGTGCAGGTGATCATAAAGACTTCGCGCGAGCGCCGCGCCGATTCCCTTCACTTGCGTCAGATCCGCGACACCGGCGCGCATGATCTCCGGCAGGCCCCCAAAGTGCTTCAATAACTCCCGGCGCTTGGCGGGTCCTAAGCCCGGCACCACCTCCAGCACCGACTCGTTATAGCGGCGCGCCCGCCGTTTGCGGTGCCCGGTGATCGCAAAGCGGTGGGCCTCGTCGCGAATCCTCTGCACCAGGCGCAGTGCCGGCGAACGCGCCTCGAGTATCACCGCGGTGGGTGAGCCAAATACGAACAGCCGCTCCTGCCCGGGGCGCCGGTCGGGCCCCTTGGCGACACCCACGAGCTGCAGATCGCCAAACCCCAGCTCCTCAAGAACCTCATGGACCTGGCCAATCTGCCCCAGGCCCCCGTCGATCAGCAGCAGATCGGGAACCGGCACCTCTCCCTCGCCCACGCGGCGGTAGCGCCGCTCCAGCGCCTGGCGCAGCGCTCCGTAGTCATCCCCGGGAGTCACGCCGGTGATGTTGAAGCGGCGATATTCCTTTTTGAGGGGCCCTTCAGGCCCGAATACCACGCAGGACGCGACCGTGCCCTCCCCGCCACTGTGGCTGATGTCGAAGCATTCCATGCGCGCCGGCGGCTCCGGCATATCCAGTTCACGCGCGAGCTCGGCGAGCATCTCCTCCATGCCGGCGCGCTGCGCAAAACGCATGCGCAGTCCCTGCAGTGCATTATCGCGCGTGAGCTCGACCCACCTGGCCGCCATGCCGCGCACCGGCTGACGCACCTGCACCGCGCGGTGCGCGCGCCCCGAGAGCGCTTCAGAGAGCGCGGCGGCGTCCTCCAGGCGCCGGTCGGTCAGCACCTCCGCGGGAAGTTCGCGGTCCGCGTAGTACTGCATGATGAAGGAGGACAGGGCGTCACCGGCTTCGGCAAGCACCGCGCGCGGGAAGTAGCTGCTGGTGCCGAGATTGCGGCCACCGCGGATCAGCATCACCCCCAGCGCGTACTCGCCGCCCTCTTCCACCAGCGCGAACACGTCCACGTCGCGTTCGGCCTCGGCGGTCACCACCTGCAGCGCCTGGATGCGCTTCAGGGCCGCGAGCTGATCGCGAACCTGCGCGGCGCGTTCGAACTGCAGGCGGCTGCCGGCCTCTTCCATGCGCGCCTGCAGCTCGGCATTCACCTCGTCGCTCCTGCCGTCAAGCACCTTCACCGCCGCGGCAATGTCCTCGGCGTAGTCCTCACGGCTGATGAGCCCCACGCACGGCGCCGAACAGCGCCCGATCTGGTGCTGCAGGCACGGGCGGCTGCGGTTGGCGAAGAAGCTGTCGCGGCAGTTGCGGACGCGGAAAAGCTTCTGCAGCTGGTTGAGCGTGTCGCGCAGCGCGCCGGCATTCGGAAACGGACCGAAGTAGCGCCCCGGGGCGCTGCGCGAGCCGCGGTAGAACACCAGCCGCGGAAACTCATGCTTGGTATCCAGATGGATATAGGGATAGCTCTTGTCATCACGCAGCACGATGTTGAAGCGCGGCTTGTGCGCCTTGATGAGGTTGTATTCCAGCAGCAGTGCCTCGGTCTCGGAGTTGGTGACCGTTACTTCGATCGCGGTGATCTGGCGCACCAGCGCCTGGACCTTCGGCTGCACGTTGCCGGCAACGAAGTAGCTGCCGACGCGGTCCTTGAGGCTTCTGGCCTTGCCGACGTACAGCAGTTCCTGATCCGCGCCGAACATGCGGTACACGCCCGGGCGGCGCGGGAGCGAGGCGATATACTGCTTGTGATCGAACACGGACGGTCTCTGTCTACGAAGGCGCGAGCCCTGCCAGCTCGCAGGCGCGGCGCACAACCTGCCGGAACATCTGCGTCGTCAAGCGCCGGGTCGAGGTGTTGTACCGGCTGCAATGATAAGAGTCGAGAAGGTGCATGTCCGCATCCAGCGTATGCTCGCGGGCGTGCCCGAAGGGGTACATTGCGCGCTTGAGTCCCTTGGCCATGAGCACCGCCTCATGCGCCACCCGTCCTAAAGCCAGGCACACCCGCACTGCCGGCAGAGCGTCAAGCTCGCTGGCGAGGTACGCATTGCAGCAGCGGATCTCCGCGGGCAAAGGCTTGTTTCCTGGCGGCACGCATTTGACCGCGTTCGCAATGCGCGTGTTGCGTAACTGCAGACCGTCGTCGGCGGAGGTTGCTTCAGGGCGGCTCGCCAGGCCGAACTCATACAGCGTCTCGTACAGCAGGGTCCCGGCGTGATCCCCGGTGAAGGGCCGCCCGGTGCGGTTGGCGCCGTGCATACCCGGGGCCAGTCCCACGATCAGAATCCTCGGGCTCGCAGCGCCAAATGACGGTACGGGTCGTGCCCAGTAGTCCGGGCGCTGCGCGCGCGTCTCGCGCAGATACTCTGCCAGCCGCGGACAGCGCACGCACTGCGGGTCGTAGAACTCACTCATCCATGTGGCGAATGATCGCGCTCGCAAACCCCGAGCAGCTCATGAGCGTGGCTCCCGGAATCAGCCGCTGCAGGTCCTCCTCCACGTTCGTGCACGCCGCCAGCTCGCGCTTGGGCGCCTTGATCGCCTCGCGCAGGCGGGCGAGATCGTAGGTGAGTTCCTTGCTGGCAATGGTGTGGGTCACGCCCTTGATGATGAGATCGGCCGCTTCGCCCCACTTCAGATACCTGAGCATCATCTCGGCCGACAGGATGAGCGAGCTGGGATTCACCCGGTCCTTGCCGGCAAAGCCCGGAGCGGTGCCATGGGTCGCCTCGAAGACAGCCAGTCCGTCCCCAATATTGCCGCCCGGGGCAATGCCGATGCCGCCGACCTGGGCGGCGAGCGCATCGGAGACGTAGTCACCGTTGAGATTGAGTGTAGCGATGACGTCGTATTCCTCGGGGCGCAGCAGCACCTGCTGCAGGAAGTTGTCGGCGATCACGTCCTTGATGACGATGTCCCTGCCGGTGAGCGGACTGGCGAACGACAGCCACGGGCCCGCCCCGATCGGACGGGCGCCGAATTCATCGCGCGCCAGCTCGTAGCCCCAGTTACGGAACGCGCCTTCCGTGAACTTCATGATGTTGCCCTTGTGAACCAGCGTCACCGACACGCGCTCGTTCTCAATGGCGTACTGGATCGCTTTTCTGATCAGGCGCTGACTGCCCTGCTTCGAGACCGGCTTGATGCCAATGCCGGAGCTGTCCGGGAAGCGGATTGCCGTCACGTTGAGGCTCTGCTGCAGGAACGCGATCAGCTTGTGCACTTCTGATGAGCCCGCCGGCCACTCGATGCCGGCGTAGATGTCCTCGGTGTTTTCACGGAACACGATCATGTCGGTAAGGCTCGCGTCCAGCATCGGGCTCGAGACGCCGGGGAAGTAGCGGATCGGCCGCACGCAGGCATAGAGGTCGAGGTTCTGGCGCATGGCGACATTGAGCGAGCGCATGCCGCCGCCGACCGGGGTTCCGAGCGGTCCTTTGATGGACACCACAAACTCGCGCAGCGCCTCCAGCGTTTCATCCGGTAACCACTGGTCGTAGAGCGCGTTGGCCTTCTCCCCGGAGAAAACTTCCATCCAGCGGAAACGGCGCTTGCCGCCGTAGGCGCGCGCAACCGCGACATCGACGACGCGGCGCATCGCCGGCGTCACGTCGCCGCCGATGCCATCCCCCTCGATGAATGGGATGATGGGTTCATCCGGCACGGTGAGCGAGAAATCCGCATTGATACGGATCTTCTGCCCATCTTCCGGAACGGTGATGTGCTGATAATCCATGCCGAGGCGTGTTTGCTAGCTGCGCCGTTCGGCGCGACGGCTCTGACTGCGTTCGGCGATCAGCATCGCCAGCTCCAGCGCCTGCTCGTGATTCAAGCGCGGATCCACACTCGAGCGGTAAGCGCGCTGCAGATCCCGGTCGGTCAGCCCCCGGGCCCCGCCGGTGCACTCGGTCACATCCTCGCCGGTGAGCTCGATGTGCACGCCGCCCAGGTACGAACCCAAGTCCGCGTGAATGCGGAACGCGAGGTCCAGTTCCTTGAGAATATTTTCGAATCGCCGGGTCTTGATGCCGCCGGTGGTGGTCTCGGTGTTGCCGTGCATCGGGTCGCACACCCACAGCACGGTCTGGCCTGTCTGGCGCACCGCCTCGATGGCCTTCGGCAGCGCCGTGGCGATCTCCTTGGCGCCAAAGCGGTGGATGAAGGTGAGCCGGCCGGGCTGGTTCTGCGGGTTCAGGGTCGTCACCAAGCCCTGCAGCCACGCCGCGTCCATCGCCGAGCCGATCTTCACGCCGATCGGGTTGGAAACCCCGCGAAAATACTCGACGTGCGCGCCTTCGAGGCCCGCGGTGCGCATGCCGATCCACGGCATGTGCGTCGAGAGGTTGTACCAGCGGTTCTGTCGCGGAATAAACCGTGTCTGCGCCTGCTCGTAGTGCAGGTGCAACCCTTCGTGGCTGGCGTAGAAATCCACCAGCGTCGCCTCGTGAACCTGCCGGCCGCTGATCCCCTCGAAGAAGTCCAGGGCGTCGCCGATTGAGCTCACGATGCCCTGGTAGGCTTCCTTCAGCGGGGCGTGCTGCACGAACCCCAAATCCCAGTATTCCGGGTGGTGCAGGTCGGCAAAGCCGCCTTCAACCAGGGCGCGCACGAAGTTAAGGGTCAGCGCCGCGCGCTCGTAGCCGCGCAGCAGCAGGTCCGGGTCCGCCGTGCGCGCCGCCGCGGTAAATTCCGGGCGGTTCACGAGGTCGCCCCGATAGCTCGGCAGCGTCACCCCATCGCGCGTCTCGGTATCCAGCGAGCGCGGCTTGGCATATTGGCCCGCCATGCGTCCCACCCGCACGATGGGTTTCTTCAGCCCGTGCAACAGCACGAGGCTCATCTGCAGGAGGATCTTCAGTTTCTTGGTGATGGTGTCGGACTCGCAATCCGCAAACACCTCGGCGCAGTCCCCACCCTGCAGGAGAAATGCCTCGCCGCGCTGCGCCTTGGCCAGCCGCTCACGCAGCGCCTCGACCTCCCAGGAGACAACGATCGGCGGCAGGCGCGAGATATGCGCCACCGCACGCTCGAGCGCCGCAGGGTCGACATAAGTCGGCTGCTGCTGGGCGGGGCGGGTTTGCCAGCTGGCCGCGTGCCAGGAGGTGGTTTCGGGCGATCGCATGCCATTGATGCTAGCACGCTAAACCCCTGATTCAGGCGGGTTCCCGGGCTGCTGGCGCGCGGGCCACTTCGAGGGCAGAATGCGCCCCTTTTCAAGAGGGACGTATGCACCGCGTACTCATTCTCGGCGCCGGCAAGATCGGCGCACTGGTCTCGGGTTTCCTGGCGGAATCCGGCGGCTACCAGGTCCAGTTGACCGACGTAGACGGCCCCACGGCTGACTCGGTCGTGCGGGCGCACAGCGCGGGGAACCTCTCCGCTTTCGCACTGGATGCCACGGATACCACGGCCCTCGCGGCGCATCTGAAGGCCCACCCGGTGGATGCGGTCATCTCGAGTCTGCCGTACTACTGCAATGTCGGGGTTGCGCAGGCGGCCCGCCAGGCGCGCGCGCATTACTTCGACCTCACCGAGGACGTCGAGGTCACGCGCGCGGTGCGCGCCGTGGCGAGCGGCGCATCCCAGGCCTTCGTGCCCCAGTGCGGACTTGCCCCGGGGTTCATCAGCATCGCCGCCGCGGAGCTCATCACGCACTTCGATGAGCTGCGGGCGGTGAAGCTGCGCGTGGGCGCCCTGCCCCAGCATCCGAACAATGTCCTTAAGTACTCCCTCACCTGGTCCACGGAAGGCCTCATCAACGAGTACGGCAATCCCTGCCAGGCGATCAGCGACGGACGACTGCGTGAGGTCGCCCCTCTTGAGGGACTCGAGGAAATCGAGATCGATGGCACGCTCTACGAGGCGTTCAACACCTCCGGCGGCTTAGGTTCACTCGCCGAGACCCATGGCGCGCACTGCGAGACCATGAACTACAAGACCATGCGCTATCCGGGGCACTGCGAGCAGATGCGCCTGCTCATGAACGACCTGAAACTCAACCACGATCGCGCCACGCTCAAGCACATCCTCGAAAACGCCGTGCCGCAGACCCTACAGGACGTGGTCATTGTGTATGCCGCCGTGACCGGCACGCAGGACGGGCAGCTGCGCGAAGAGAGTTACGTCAACAAGATCTACCCGCAGGTCATTGCCGGGCGGTTGTGGTCGGCCATCCAGGTGAGCACCGCCGCAGGCATCACCTCGGTGGTGGACCTCGTGCTCGAGCACCCGGGCCGCTATCACGGCTTCGTCGCGCAGGAGCAGTTTCGACTCACCGATATCCTCGCCAACCGCTTTGGCCGTTACTACGCCCCGGGCGGCACCAAGCACGTCTCGGGTGAAGTCGTCGTATCGGGCAAGGCCGGGCGGCAGCGCCGCCAGAAGGCGGCGAGCGCATGAGCACCACTGACCTGAACGGGCTGCTTTCCCGCCTGGGGCTGGATGCGGTCAACCCGGGCGCCTGGTCCGGCAGCAAGGGCTTCTCGGGGGGCGCGCCGGGCACGCTTATCAACGTGCGTAATCCGGCCAACGGCACGCTCATCGCTCAGGTGCGCCCCGCGAGCGCAGCGGAATACGAGGACGTGATCCGCTCGGCCACGCAGGCCGCCGCGGCCTGGCGTGAGGTGCCGGCACCCAAGCGTGGTGAAGCAGTCCGCCTCGTTGGTGAGGAGCTGCGCCGGCACAAGCAGGACCTCGGCATGCTGGTGTCGCTCGAGAACGGCAAGATCCTCGCGGAAGGCTTGGGCGAAGTGCAGGAGATGATCGACATCGCCGACTTCGCGGTCGGCCAGTCGCGCATGCTCTACGGTCTCACCATGCACTCCGAACGCCCGCAGCACCGCATGTCGGAGCAGTGGCATCCGCTGGGCGTGGTGGGAATCATCTCCGCCTTCAACTTCCCGGTGGCGGTGTGGGCCTGGAATGCCTTCCTCGGCGCCATCTGCGGCAATGCCTGCGTGTGGAAGCCCTCGCCCAAGACCCCCCTCACCGCGCTTGCCGTGCAACAGCTGTGCATCAAGGTTATGGAGACCAGCAAGCTGCCGCCGATTTTCCAGCTGTTCATCGACGGCGGCACGGAACTCGCGACCCGCTTCGTCGAGGACCGGCGCGTGGCGCTCGTCTCCTTTACCGGTTCCACGGAAGTCGGCCGCAAGGTCGGCGAACGCGTGGCGGCGCGCCTCGGCAAGAGTCTGCTGGAACTCGGCGGCAACAACGCCGTCATCGTGGATGAGACCGCCAACCTTGATCTCGCCACGGCGGCGATCGTGTTCGGGGCCGTCGGCACCGCGGGTCAGCGCTGCACCAGCACCCGGCGGGTGTTCGTGCACAAGGCCATTGCCGCGCAGCTCGAGGAGCGCCTCATCCACGCCTACAAGCAGGTGCGTATCGGCGACCCGCTCAGCGAAGGCACCCTCATGGGGCCGCTGATCGATGCCGGCGCCGTGCAGCGCTATCTCGCGGCGATCCAGGCGGTGCGCGCCGCGGGCGGCGAGCTCCTGTACGGAGGCAATGCGCTCAACGGCGCCGGTAACTTCGTCGAGCCGGCAATCGTGCGCGCCCGCAACGACTGGCCGATCGTGCAGTCCGAGACTTTCGCACCCATCCTGTACCTCATCCCCGTGGACTCCCTCGCCGCGGCCATCGAGGCGCAGAACGCCTCCGCTCACGGCCTGTCGTCGGCCCTGTTCACCGACCGACTGCAGAACGCGGAGGCCTTTCTCTCGGCCGCGGGCAGTGATTGCGGCATCGCCAACATCAACCTCGGCACCTCAGGCGCCGAGATTGGCGGTGCGTTCGGTGGCGAGAAGGACACGGGCGGCGGACGCGAGTCCGGCTCAGACGCCTGGAAAGCCTACATGCGTCGCCAGACCAACACCGTGAACTGGAGCCGCGAGCTGCCGCTCGCGCAGGGCATCGAGTTCAAGACCTAACGACCCGGTAAACGCAGCGTGAAGCGCGCTCCGCCCAGGGGCGAGGAGCCGATGCTCATACTGCCGCCGTAGAGCTCCACCGTGTCGCGCACCATCGCGAGCCCAAGGCCGTGGCCGGGCACGCTTTCGTCGGTCCGCACGCCACGCTGCAACACGCGCTCGCGGTCCTGTGCGGAGATCCCGGGACCGTCATCCTCCACCTCGATCAACAGCCGTAGGCGCCCGCCGGCACTCTCGTCGGTGGCCGCCGTGAGACGCACGCGTCCCAGGCACCACTTACAGGCGTTATCCAGAAGATTCCCCAGGAGTTCCGTGAGATCCCCCCGGTCGCCGATGAACTGGCATGCCGCCGGGATCACGAGCTCCAGCGCCAGGTCCTTGGCCGCATAGACGTGCAACAGCGCAGCGCGCAGTGGCGCCGCCATCTGCGCCACGTCGACCGGGGCCTGCCCGAGGAGCGCGCCGCCAGCAGCCGCGCGCTTCAGCTGGTGTTCAATGATATCCGTCATGCGATCGATCTGGGTCCCCACGGGACCTGCGGGCGCATTTCGCGGCAGGCTCGAGCGCATGACCGCCAGCGGGGTCTTCAGACTGTGCGCGAGGTTACCGAGCGTGTCGCGGTAGCGGGCTACCCGCCGGCGCTCCCCGACCAGCAAGGTGTTGAGGTTGCTCGCGACGCCGGACAACTCACGCGGATAGCCGCCACCGAGCGCCTCGCTGCGCCCCTCCTCCACCTCATGGATCTCGCGCTCCATGCGCCGCAGCGGCGCCAGCACCCACTGCATGAGGGCCGCCAGCGTGATCAACAGCAGCAGTATGAGGCCGATGAACCAGCCCACCAGCTCCTGGCGGAACCGCCACAGTTGCTCCTCGTAGGGCGAGAGACTTACCGCGACACTGAACGTGAGCGTGCGCTGGCCCTTGGGGTCGTCCTCGAACTGGATGGCGCGGCTCTCGATCGCCACGCGGTCATGCCCGAAGCTCGCATACGTCGTGTTGCGCTCGCCATGAGCCAGAAGCGGACCGAAATCCACGTCGGCCTTGGCGTTGGAAGGGGACTGCCACTCGTGCAGCTGCGAGCGGATCTGCGCGTACAGACCCGAGAGCGGCGTGGCGAGGCGCGGGTCGAGCGCATGCGGCGCCGGCGCATAACCGCCGTCCGGCTGCGGCTCGGCCGCCGCGATCAGGCTAACCATCTGCGAATCGAGCAGCTCCTGCATCGTGCGCTCGGACAACGCCCGGAACCCGGTGTCCAGCACCAGCATCATCACACCAAAGAACAGCGCCAGCGGAACGGACACCGAGACAAGCAGCCGCCGGCTTAGCGAATGCACGGTTGGCGTCGGCAGGCGAGTGCTATGAACTCGTGTCGCGCGGCAGCGCGAACCGGTAGCCACGGCCGCGCAGGGTTTCAATCGGCCGCAGCGTATCTTCGGGGTCGAGCTTTCTACGCAGCCGACCCACCAGCACTTCGATGACGTTGCTGTCGCGCTCGAAGTCCTGGTCGTAGAGCCGCTCGGTCAGCTCGGTCTTGGAGATCACGTCCCCGGCGCGCAGCATGAGATGCTCAAGGATGCGGTACTCGAAGGTGGTGAGATCGAGCGCCGTGCCATTCACGCTCACGGCCTGGGCACGGGTGTCGAGTACCACCGGACCGCAGGTGAGCTGCGGGGTCGACCAGCCTCCGGCGCGCCGCAACAGCGCCTGCAGCCGTGCCAGCACTTCCTCGAATTGAAAGGGCTTGGCGACGTAGTCGTCCGCTCCGGCCTCCAACCCCTCGACCTTATCCTGCCAGTTGTCACGCGCGGTGAGGATCAGGATGGGATAGCTCTTGCGCGCGGCGCGCAGTCTGCGGATGACCTCAAGACCGGGCAGAACCGGCAGTCCCAGGTCGATGATCGCGACATCCAGAGGATATTCGAGCGCCGCGAACAGGCCTTCCTCGCCGTCGCGCGCCACGTCCACGGTAAAACCTGATTCCGTCAGGCGCTCCTTGAGGTTGTCGCGCAGCACCGCCTCATCTTCGACCACCAGAACGCGCATGCGCTGTGCTTTCCCTGAGCGCCTACTGCACGGAGCCGGTCGCGGCATCCACGTGCACGGTCCGCACGTGTCCGGTGTCATTGAGGAGTTTCAGCACGTAGATGGATTTGCCGCCGTCCTTCTGCGTCTCGGCCTTAATAACCCGTGCGTGAAATTTCTTTTCGGCCATTTTCACGGCCTGATTCATGGTCATGGCAGGGGCCGCGGCGGGCGCCGGTGCAGCGCGGGCCGGAGTTGGCAGCAGGCTCAACGCGCACATCGGCCCGAGGCCGAGTAGCAGCGGCATAAGAACCAGCAGGGGGGCGTGTCGTCGGGTCATAATTCGCGGCTCATCAGTGACAAGAGTAACGCATTGGCGCGTTGCGCCGCGACCGCCCATGTCACGGCTTACATTTTCAGCCACCGTTCAGTTTCGCCGCACGCCATAGCGTGTCCCACTCGGCGGCTGACAATTTCTCGACGTCCAGGCCGCGTGCGCGGGCGGTCTCCTCCATGTGTACGAAACGGCGCTCGAACTTGGCATTCGCGGCACGCAGTGCTTCTTCCCCGTCCGCCCCCAGATGCCGGCTCCAGTTGACGACGGCGAACAGGAGATCGCCGATCTCTTCCGCCACGGTGGCGTCGCCGGCGGTAACGGCCGCGTCTACTTCGTTAAGTTCCTCGAGCACCTTGGCGCGCACCTGCGCGGCCTCGGGCCAGTCAAAACCCACGCGCGCGGCGCGGCGCGAAAGCTTCGCGGCGCGCGCCAGCGCCGGCAGCGCCCTGGGAACCTCGCCCAACACCGCACTGGCGGCATTGCGGGCACCCGCGGCGCGCTCCCGGGCCTTCTGTTCCTCCCAGATGCGCTCCAGCTCCGCGGGCGTGGGCTGCGTTCCCGCAAACACGTGCGGGTGACGCCGCACGAGCTTGTCATGAATGGCGCCGGCGACCGAGGCGAAATCGAACCAGCCACGCTCCTCACCCATGCGCGCGTGAAATACCACCTGGAACAAGAGGTCGCCGAGCTCATCGCGCAGGTGCTCGCGATCGTCACGCTCGATGGCGTCCGCCACTTCGTAGGCTTCCTCGATGGTGTAGGGCGCAATGCTCGCGAAGGTCTGCCGCAGGTCCCACGGACAGCCGTGCTGCGGATCGCGCAGACGCGCCATGAGTGCCAGCAGACGTCGCAGCGCGCCCTCGGCGTCGCGCATGGAATCTGCGGCGTCGGTCATGGGGCCTGCGGGGTCGTGCACAGGCGATAGAGCGTCATCAGCATCCCGGACGTCGCGCCCCAGACGTTGCGCTCGCCGTACGGGATATCGATAAAGTCCACTTCCTCGCCCGTGAACGGCGAGCGCCGCCGCTGCGGACGATGATTTGCGGGATCAAAAATGTGTTGCAGCGGCACTTCAAAAGTATCTTCGACCTCACGCGGGTCAGGCGTAAGTGTAAAACCCGGCCGCACGAACCCCACCACCGGGGTGACACGAAAGCCGGTGATCACCAGGTGATCGGGCAGATAACCAATCACCGACACGAAACTCGCATCGAGCCCGATCTCTTCGCGCGCTTCGCGCAGCGCGGCGGCTGCGGGACCCGCGTCGCCGGGCTCGATGCGCCCGCCCGGAAAGCTCACCTGGCCTGCGTGGTGGCGCAGCTGCGTCGCGCGCTGCGTGAGAAGCACCGTCAGCTCGTCCCGTTCAACCAGCGGAATCAGCACCGCGGCCGGGGTGGGGTGTTCCGGAAAGAAATGCCGCGAGGCAGGGGCCGCGCGATCCCAACTCCCCGGCACGCGCCACTCCGCATCCTCGTGCCGCGGCTGCGATCCCGCCAGGCGCGCGCGAATGACCTGTGCCCAGTCGATGTTCTTTGCAGCAGCTGCCGCGTTAGCGACGCGCGTGTTGTCAGCCCCCACCGCCGCCGCCCTTGATGCCGCCGCGCGTGAGCTCCGCCGGGTCGAGCAGCTTCGCCAGCTCATCGCGCTTAAGAGCGGTCATCTCCTCAGCAACCTCGCGAATCGGCCGGCCTTCGGCGTAGGCCTGCTTGGCAATGGCGGCGCCCTTTTCGTAGCCGATCACCGGGTTCAGCGCCGTCACCAGGATGGGATTGCGCTCGAGCGCTTCCACAAGGCGCGCCTGGTTCACCTTGAAGCCCGCGATTGCACTGTCGGCGAGCGCCCGCGCGACGTTGGCGAGCAAGTGGATGCTTTGCAGCAGGTTGTGGACGATGACCGGCAACATCACATTGAGCTGAAAGTTGCCCGACTGTCCGGCGACCGTGATGGTCGTGTCGTTGCCGATCACCTGCGCGGCCACCATGGTCGTGGCCTCGGGGATCACCGGATTCACCTTGCCCGGCATGATGCTGCTGCCAGGCTGCAGCGCCGGCAGTGCAATCTCGGCCAGCCCGGCGAGCGGCCCGCTGTTCATCCAGCGCAGGTCGTTGGCGATCTTCATGAGGCTCACGGCGAGCACCTTGAGCTGTCCGGAGAGCTCCACCGCGGTGTCCTGCGCCGACAGCGCTTCGAAGTAGTTGCGCGCCGGCACAAACGGCACACCGGTGAGACCTGCGAGTTCCTCGCTGAATCGCCGCCCGAAGTCCGGATGGGCGTTGATGCCGGTGCCCACCGCCGTACCTCCCTGCGCGAGTTGCAGCAGGCGTGGCTCGACCGCGGCGAGGCGTTGCAAGCCGTTCTCGATCTGCGTACGCCAGCCGGACAGTTCCTGCGCCAGCGTCACCGGCATGGCATCCATCAGGTGCGTGCGACCGGTCTTGACGATGCCGCCGACTTCGCGCTCCTTGGCCTGCAGTACCTCGCACAGATGCGTCAGTGCCGGCACCAGCTCACGCCGCACCATGAGCGCGGCGCTGACGTGGATGGCGGTCGGGATCGAATCGTTGCTGCTCTGCCCCATGTTGACGTGGTCGTTGGGGTGCACGGGGCTGCCGGCGCGGCGACTCGCAAGCGCTGCGATCACCTCATTGGCGTTCATGTTGGAGCTGGTTCCAGAGCCGGTCTGGAACACATCGATCGGAAACTGCGCATCGTGCTTGCCCGCCGCCACTTCTGCCGCCGCCAGGTCCACGGCCTGGGCCAGCTTCGGATCGAGCAGTTGCAGCCGTGCATTGGCGCGGGCGGCGGCCTGCTTCACCAGCCCCAGCGCGGCGATGAACGCGCGCGGCATGACGAGGCCGCTTTTGGGGAAGTTGTCGACGGCGCGTTGCGTCTGCGCGCCCCACAAGGCGTCGGCGGGCACCTTCAGCTCGCCCATGCTGTCATGTTCGATGCGGAAGGAAGTCGTCATGCATGCACTCCGCGGTTATGATGTGAATTCTAGCACTTCGAGGTCTGCGTAACGCATGTCCGCGAGCCCGCGCGACGCCCCACCAGAGAGCGAATCGCTCACAGCAGTCGACGCATTGTCGCCGCTGGACGGCCGCTATCGCGCCGCGACCGCGACGCTGCGTATCCTGCTCTCCGAAGGCGGACTTATCCGCGAGCGCATCGGCATCGAAGCGCGCTGGCTTCTACACCTCGCCGGCGCGGTGCCGCAACTTCCCGGGGCACACCTGAGCGCCGCGGTTCGCGAACGCGCGCAACACCTCGCGGAGGCGCCCGATGCCGGTGCCGCCCTCGCAGTGAAACTCATCGAGGCGCGCATCAACCATGACGTCAAGGCGGTTGAGTATTATGTCCGCGAACAGCTCAGCGCAGTCGGTGCCGGCGTAGCGACGCTCGAGCTGGTGCATTTCGGCTGCACCTCCGAGGACATCAACAACCTCAGCTACGCCTGCCCTCTTAAGGCGGCACGCGCGCAGCTGCTGGCGGTGCTCGGCAAGCGCATCAGCGAGCTTACCGACCTCGCGCATCGCTACGCCGATACCGCCATGCTGGCGCGCACCCACGGGCAGGCGGCCAGTCCCACCACCCTCGGCAAGGAGATCGGCAACTTCGCGGCGCGGCTTGCGCGCGCGCACCAGCGCTTAAGCGACGTGCGCATCCTCGGCAAGTGGAACGGCGCGGTCGGCAACTTCAACGCGCACGTGGCGGCCGTCCCCGGAGTCGACTGGCCGGCGGTGAGCGCGGCGTTCGTCACTTCGCTGTCGCTCGAGTACAACCCGTTCACGACGCAGATCGAGCCGCACGACTGGATCGGCGAGTACTGCGACGCCGTTGCAGCCACCAACACTGTACTGATCGACTTGTGCCGCGATTTCTGGGGCTACATTTCACTCGGCTACCTGCGGCAGCGGCCGGTCGCCGATGAAGTGGGCTCCTCGACCATGCCGCACAAGATAAATCCCATCGACTTCGAGAACGCCGAAGGCAACCTCGGAGTCGCCAACGCGCTGCTGCGGCATTTCGCCGACAAGCTGCCGCTGTCACGCTGGCAGCGTGATCTCACCGACTCGACCGTGCTGCGTAACCTCGGCGTGGCGCTCGGCCACACGCTCGTCGCCTGGAACGCGCTCGGACGCGGACTCACCCGGATTGCAGCTGATACCGGACGCATGGACGCCGACCTGGATGGCGCCTGGGAAGTGCTGGGGGAAGCGGTGCAGACGGTGCTGCGCGCCGCCGGGGTCGCCGGCGGATACGAGCGGCTGAAGGACTTCACCCGCGGCCGGGCGATCGACGCCGCCACCCTCGCGCAGTTCATTGACTCCCTGCCGCTCGCGGCGGCCGACAAGGCGCGCCTCAGGGCCATGAAGCCGCGGGACTACATCGGCCTCGCGCGAGAGCTCGCCCGGAGCGTGTGACGGGCCCAGCGGCACCAGACAGCCAAGGCCCCGCTGCCGGCTAAGCCCGCCAAGGACTTGCCCGTGGTACCTCCGGCAGCGCTGAAGTGCGAACTGCGTTCGGATTTCGGGCCTCAGATGCCGCCCGCAGCGGTCAAACCGTGACCGGTTCGGCAAGGTATTGTCGCAGTGCATCGCTAACATCGCTCGTAGCCTGCCTTTTTGGCGGGCATGGGCGGACGCCACTCGTGGCAATGACTGGGGAACTCGACCTCACCGGCGCATTGGCGCAGCTCGCAAATGCGCGCTACGCGCCCGAATCCGTGGGCACGGCCCGCGGCGCGGGCACAGGCCGCCAGGGAACCGAGACCCTCGCGGTTCTCACCTCGCTTGCGGAAGTGCGCGCCGCGGTCAATGAAATCGCCGCCACTGCCCAGCGACTCATCTCCATCTTCACACCCGACCTCGAGCCGGATCTGTATGAGCAGACCGCGTTCCTCGAAGTCATCAAGCATTTTGTGCTGACGCGCAGTTTCGCCAAGGTGCGCGTGCTGCTGGCGGAGCCGACGCGTGTCATGCGTGACAGCAACAGCTTCGTCGCCATGGGGCGGCGCCTGTCCAGCTGCATCGATATCCGCTACGTTGCCGCCCACTCCCCGCAGCGCGCCTCCGCCTACCTGATCGCTGACGACCGGGCTATTGTTTACCGGCTGCGCGCCGACACCTGGGACGGCGTCTCCGACATCAACAATCCGGTAGCCGCCCGCCTCTATCTGCAGGAATTCGACCAGGTGTGGAACGCCAGCGCGGCCGAGCACGGTCTGCGCGCTGCCCGCCGCGGCTGATGCTCCTTAGGGCCGCGGGCGAACCGCCGCGGTCTGCCGCGGCGGCGACTACAATCCCTCCATGCCCCGCATAGCCGACGTCACCGTCGCGGCCGTCACCGAAACGCACGGTCGCTTCCTGCTGGTTGAAGAGCGCATCAACCGGCGCCTGGTCTTCAATCAACCCGCCGGACACGTCGAACGCGGCGAAACTTTGCTGGCGGCGGTGGTGCGCGAGGTGCAGGAGGAAACCGCCTGGCAGTTCGAGCCGCAGGCGCTCGTCGGGGTGTACGCGTGGCGCAATCCACAAAACGGACGCGTATTCCTGCGCTTTGCGTTCACGGGCGCGGTGACGGCGCACGATCCGCACGCACGGCTTGATCGCGGCATCGTGGCCACCCACTGGCTGTCGCGCGCCGAACTCAAGGCGCGCGAGACGCCGCTGCGCAGTCCCCTCGTCATGCGCTGTATAGAGGACTACCTGGCCGGGGCTCGCCGCGAGCTCGCGCCGATCGCCAGCCTGGATCTGAGCGCCGCCCTGGGTGTCGAGGCGGTAGAATTGACCGGGTGAGCCCCCACCCATTCCCTGCCGCTGCCGGCCGCGAGCGCGTTATCGTGGGCCTTTCCGGCGGCGTGGATTCCGCCGTAGCGGCGCTGCTCCTGAAACAGGCGGGATGGGAGGTCCAGGGACTCTATATGAGTAACTGGGACGACGAGGATGGCTACTGCACGGCGGCGCAGGACTACCAGGACGCGCGCGCGGTTGCAGCCGAGCTCGTCATTCCCCTGCACCGCGTGAGCTTTGCCGCTCAGTATCGCGAGCGCGTTTTCGAGCACTTCCTCGCCGAACACCGCGCCGGCCGCACTCCCAACCCGGACGTGCTGTGCAACCGCGAGATCAAGTTCGGTGAGGCACTGCGCTACGTGCAGCGCCTCGGGGGCTCGCATTTTGCAACCGGGCACTACTCACGCCTGCTGCCCGGTGCTGCCGGAGTTGAGCTGCACAAGGCGCGCGATGCCGCCAAGGACCAGAGTTACTTTCTGCACGCGGTACCGCCTGCAGAGTTCGCGCGCGTACTCATGCCTTTAGGGGAGCTGCCAAAGTCCGAGGTACGCGCGCATGCGCGCCGCGCCGGACTGCCGGTGTTCGATAAGCCCGACAGCACCGGCATCTGCTTCATCGGCGAGCGGCCGTTTCGCGAATTTCTCGGGCGCTTTCTCACGCACAGTCCCGGCCCCATCCAGTCCCCTGAGGGCGAGCGCCTGGGCACACACGAGGGTCTTGCGTTCTATACCTTAGGTCAGCGGGGCGGGCTCGGCATCGGCGGCCGCCCCGGTCGCCCCGAGGAGGCCTGGTATGTGGCCGCCAAGGACGTCGCACGCAACACGCTCGTCATCGTGCAGGGCCATGATCACCCGTTGCTCTCGAGCGTCTCGCTTACGACCGAAGAGTGGCACTGGCTCGTACCCGCGCGCCAGGCGCCCTTTCGCTGCACCGTGAAAGTGCGCTATCGCCAGGCCGATCAGGCGGCGCTCCTTGAGCCGCGTGCCGACGGCAGCGTGAGCATCCGCTTCGATCAGCCGCAGCGTGCCGTCACCCCTGGCCAGTACGCCGTTGCCTACGAGGGCGATCACTGCCTGGGCGGCGGCGTGATCGGCTCGACCGCGCCGGCAGCGTTTGCGGCGGCGGCCTAGAAGGGATCCAGCGCGCCACTGTCCCGCCCGATATAATTGCCGGCTCAAAGCGGAGGCACGCATGACGAACAGTTTCCGGGCGCGCTCAACCCTCAAGGTCGGCGATCGTTCCTATGAGATCTGGAGCCTCTCGGCGCTGCCGCAGGAAAAAGTCGCGCGCCTGCCCTATTCGCTGAAGATCCTGCTCGAGAATCTGCTGCGCTCCGAAGACGACGTGAACGTGACGCGTGCCGATATCGAGGCGCTGCTCGAGTGGGACCCGGCGGCGACCCCGTCGTACGAGATCGCCTTCACCCCGGCGCGCGTGATCCTGCAGGACTTCACCGGCGTGCCGTGCGTTGTGGATCTCGCGGCGATGCGCGATGCGATCGTGCGTTTAGGCGGCGACGCCGAGCGCGTGAATCCCCTCAACCCCGCCGAACTCGTCATCGATCATTCGATACAGGTCGATGAGTACGGCACCGCCGGCGCACTCGCCGCGAATACGGCCATCGAGTTCGGACGCAACAAGGAGCGCTACGCGTTCTTGCGATGGGGCCAGACGGCATTCCGCAATTTCTCGGTCGTACCTCCCAACACCGGCATCGTCCACCAGGTGAACCTCGAGTATCTCGCCCGGGTTATTTTCGACACCGAGACCAATGGCGTGCGGCGCGCCTACCCCGACACGCTCGTCGGCACCGACTCGCACACCACCATGATCAACGGGCTGGGGGTCCTGGGCTGGGGCGTGGGCGGTATCGAAGCGGAAGCCGCCATGCTCGGGCAGTCGGTGACCATGTTGATCCCGCAGGTCATCGGTTTTCGCTTCGACGGGCGCCTGCAACCCGGCGCTACCGCCACCGACCTCGTGCTTACCGTGACGGAAATGCTGCGCAAGAAAGGCGTGGTCGACAAGTTCGTCGAGTTCCACGGCGATGGCCTTGCCAACCTGCCGCTCGCCGACCGCGCCACGATTGCCAACATGGCGCCCGAATACGGCAGCACCTGCGGCATCTTCCCGATTGATACCGAAACGATGCGCTACCTGGAGCTCTCCGGCCGTACGCGCGAGCGCATCGATCTCGTCAGCACCTACGCCAAGGCGCAGGGCATGTGGCGCAATCAGGGCGCAACCGTCGCGCACTACAGCGATGAACTGGAGCTGGATCTGGGTAGCGTGGAGCCGAGTCTTGCGGGTCCGCGACGGCCGCAGGACCGCGTGCCGTTGAAGATCGCCAAGCAGGTCTACGAAACTAACGCAAAGAAGGCCGATAGCGAGCGCACGGCCCGCAACTCGACGGGCAACGGTGTCGCCGCCGCTGCGCTTGACGGCAAACAGGTCGACCTGAAAGACGGCGCGGTGCTCATCGCCGCCATCACCAGCTGCACCAACACCTCCAACCCGGTCGTAATGCTGGGAGCCGGGCTCCTCGCCCGCAAGGCGCGCGCACGCGGACTCACCGCCAAACCGTGGGTGAAGACCAGTCTCGCTCCCGGCTCACGCGTGGTGACGGATTACTTCACCAAGGCCGGCGTGCTGGATGATCTCGCCGCGCTAGGCTTTGACGTCGTAGGCTATGGATGTACTAGTTGCATCGGCAACAGCGGCCCCCTGAAGCCGGAGATCTCCGCTGCCGTGAAGGCGGGGGATCTCACCGCCTGCGCGGTGCTCTCGGGCAACCGCAACTTCGAGGGGCGCGTGCACCCGGAAGTGCGCATGAATTTCCTCGCCTCCCCGCCGCTGGTGGTCGCGTACGCGCTCGCCGGCACGCTCGACATTGACCTCACGAAGGAGCCCCTCGGCACGGACCGGGACGGCAAAGGCGTGTTTCTCGCCGACATCTGGCCGAGCGATATCGAAGTGCAGGAGCTCCTCAAGAGCTGCATCGATGCGCAGATGTTCCGCGACAGCTACGCCAGCGTGTTCAAGGGTGATGACAACTGGGCGAGCATCAAGGTCCCCGCCGGTCAGCGCTACACCTGGGACACTGCCTCCACCTACGTGAAGAACCCCCCCTACTTCGACGGCATGAGCATGACGCCCGCGCCGCTGGCGGACGTGCGCGGCGCGCGTGTGCTGGCGATGGTGGGGGACTCGGTGACGACCGACCATATCTCTCCCGCCGGCAACATCGCCAAGAGCAGTCCGGCGGCGCGCTATCTCGTCGAGCAGGGTGTCGCGCCCAAGGACTTCAATTCCTACGGTGCACGGCGCGGCAATCACGAAGTGATGATGCGCGGCACGTTCGCGAACATAAGGCTGCGTAACCTGTTGGTGCCAGGCGTGGAAGGCGGTGTCACGGTGCACCTGCCGGATGGCGAGCAGTCCTCCATCTACGATGCCGCCATGCGCTACAAGAAAGAAGGCACGCCGCTCATCGTGCTTGCCGGGCGCGAATACGGCACGGGCTCCTCGCGCGACTGGGCGGCCAAGGGCACGCTCTTGCTGGGTGTCCGGGCGGTCATCGCCGAGAGCTACGAGCGCATTCACCGCTCGAACCTCATCGGCATGGGTGTGGCACCGCTGCAGTTCCTGCCCGGGCAGAACGCGGCAAGCCTGAAGCTCACCGGTCGCGAGGTGTTCGACATTGCAGGCTTGAGCACCGGCGATGCCCGCGAGGTCACCGTCACTGCCACGCCCGAGAAAGGCTCACCGATCACCTTCAAAGCGCGCCTGCGCATCGATACGCCGAAGGAGCGCGAGTACTACCGGCACGGCGGCATCCTGCAGTACGTGTTGCGGCAGCTCGCCACAGCGGGCAACGCCGCCTGACCGACCCCGGCGCGCACACCCAGGTGGGGGGCGTGCCTGGCACGCCCGCGCCGCTGGTCGCGCTGTTTGATCTTGACGGCACGATCACGCGTCACAACACACTCGCTCCTTTCGCGCTCGGACTGCTGCTGCGCCATCCGGCACGCATGTTGCGGCTGCCGCGCGTACTGCCTGCGCTGGCGCGCTTCGCCCTCGGACGCTGTGATCACGGCGAGCTCAAGAGCGCATTCCTGCAGGAGACTTTTGGGGGCCTGCAGCGCTCTGCAGTCGACGCCTGGACCGCGCGATTTGTGCCGCGGCTTCTTGAGAAGGGTCTCTTCAATGACGCTCGTGCCGCGATCGCGCGGCACCGCGCCCACGGCGACACCCTCGCGCTCTTAAGCGCCAGTACCGACCTATACGTCCCCGCCATCGGCAAAGCGCTAGGCTTTGACGATGTTCAATGCACGGGTGTCGCCTGGGATGGTGCGAGTCTCCTGGGCACACTCACCACCCCAAACCGCCGCGGCGCTGAGAAGGTGCGCTGTCTGCAAGCGCTGCGCGCGCGATATCCGGACTTCGCCCTTGTTGCCTACGGCAATGCGGCGAGCGATCTGCCGCACTTGCGACTCGCCGAGCGTGGCGTGCTCGTTAATGGCAGCCGCAGCGCAAGGCGTGAGGCAGCGCACACGCCCGTGGCCTGCGTGACCTGGCGCTGAGACCTTTGAATTTCGTAGGCGGTTCGCGCAATAAAACCGCCGCCGCCTGGGTCTATTTGTGTGTCGCAACCTCATGCGACGCGCGCCATGCCGCCGCGTGGCCTGCTCATGACGGAGTCTGAATGATCGTCGCGGTATTGGCATTTCTCGGTGGCGCGCTCACGATTCTGAGTCCGTGCATTCTGCCGGTGCTGCCGTTTGTATTCGCACGTACCGAACAGCCATTTACCCGCAGCACCCTGCCGTTGCTGATCGGCATGGCGGCGACTTTCGCCGCGATTTCGACACTGGCCGCGGTTGGCGGCGCCTGGGCCGTACACCTCAACGACTACGGCCGGGTGGTCGCCATGGCGCTGCTGGCGGTGAGCGCGCTGGCACTGCTCTCGCGGCGCTTTGCCGCGTGGGCCACGCGTCCTTTCGTGGCACTGGGCGCCCGCCTCGCCTCCGGCACCGCTGGCGGCGCGTCCGGTGTGGCTCCTTCGCTGCTGCTCGGTGTCGCAACCGGCTTCCTGTGGGCGCCGTGCGCCGGGCCGATCCTGGGCCTGATCCTGACGGGTGCGGCCCTGCGCGGCCCGAGCGTGGCAACCAGCGTGCTGCTCTTGGCCTATGCGCTCGGCGCCGCGAGTTCGTTAGGCATTGCAGCCGCCGCCAGCACCCGCGTCATCGCCGCCATGAAGCGCTCCTTCGGCGCGGGCGAGTGGCTGCGGCGCGTCCTTGGGGTTGGCGTATTGGTGGCCGTGGCGGCCATCGCGCTGGGTTGGGACACCGGCACGCTGACGCGTCTGTCCGTTGCCAACACGACGCGTATTGAGCAGGCGCTGATCGAGCGCGTGGCCCCCCGGGAAGCGGGCGGCGACGCTCTGGCTGTTGGGTCCGCAGGGACGCTGCCGGTCGAGGGAACGCTGCCGGCGCTGAACGGCGCGGTTGCGTGGCTGAATTCGCCGCCACTCACTGCGCAAGGTCTGCGCGGCAAAGTCGTGCTCATCGATTTCTGGACTTACTCCTGCATCAACTGCCTGCGCGCACTGCCCTATGTGAAGAGCTGGTATGAGCGCTACCGCGCGCAAGGGCTGGTGGTTATCGGCGTGCACGCACCGGAATTCGCCTTCGAGAAGGATGTGGGGAACGTAACGCGTGCGGTGCACGATCTGGGTATCACCTATCCGGTGGCCCTCGACAACGACTACGCCATCTGGAAGGCATTCGGCAACCACTACTGGCCGGCGCATTACTTCATCGACGCGCAGGGCAACATCCGCGGCCATCACTTCGGCGAGGGCGACTATGCGGGGTCAGAGCAGCTCATACGCCGCCTGCTGACCGAAGCGGGGGCGACGCATCTGACTGCCGCTGCACCGCTGATTCAAGGCGCCGGGGTGCAGGCGGCATCCAGCGCGTCCGGCGTGAACTCCCCGGAAACCTACCTTGGATACGCGCGCGCGGCGAACTTTGCCTCCGCCGGCGGCCTGGTGCGCGATGCACCGCGCCCGTACGCCGCGCCAGGCGTGCTGCAGCTGAACCAATGGGCGTTGTCCGGCGTCTGGCGGGTGGATGGCGAAAAGGCCGTGGCCACTACAGCCGGCGCGCTGATTGTGTTTCGTTTCCATGCGCGCGACCTGCACCTGGTCCTGGGCACGGGCGACGCGCGCCATCCGGTTCGCTTCCGCGTCAGCATCGACGGGCACGAGCCGGGCGCGGATCGTGGTACCGATGTCCAGCCCGACGGCAGCGGTAGCGTGAGCGAGCAACGGCTGTATCAGCTGCTGCGCCAGTCCGATCCCGTCGCGGACCACACGTTCGCGATTGAGTTTCTCGACCCAGGTGTGCAGGCGTATTCCTTTACCTTCGGCTGAACGGAGACCGACCCATGAGCCACGACCCGTCGCGCAGACTCCTCCTCCGATACGCCCTGTCCTGCGGTATCGCCGCGACGGGTTACCGGATCGCTCGGGCGGCGTCGACGCCGGCCCCCGCCGCCGATGACAGCGTACCCATCGAGGCCTTCAGCCCGGACGGCACGAGCCGTGGCACGCTGAGCGTGCCGCGAGTCCTCAAGACGGACGCGCAGTGGCGTCAACAGCTGTCGCCGCTCGCGTACAGCGTTACCCGTCACGAAGGAACCGAAGCCGCCTTCAGTGGTGCATACGACAGCAACCATGCCGATGGTCTGTATGGCTGTATCTGCTGCGGCACGATGCTGTTCGATTCGCGAACGAAATTTGATTCCGGCACCGGCTGGCCGAGCTTCTGGCGCCCGATTTCGCGTTTCAACGTCGTGGAACGCTCCGATAGCAGTCTTGGAATGCAGCGGATCGCGGTGTCGTGCCGACGCTGTGACGCGCACCTGGGTCACGTCTTTGACGACGGCCCGCGGCCGACCGGGCTGCGCTACTGCATGAACTCGGTGGCCCTTACCTTCGTCGCGCGCCGCTGATACCACCACAGTCACACAACGAGAACTGACATGTCAGCCAACAAACTGTTGATCGCATCCGTCGCAGCGCTGGCACTGGTTGTCGGGGTCGGCTGGATCAGCGCGACCCGGGGCGCCGAGCCGGCGGTCGTGGTGCCCCCACCGGCGCTCGACAATCCCAAGAAGGACGGTGCCCTGCAAACCGCGGTGGTTGCCGGTGGCTGCTTCTGGGGTGTGCAGGGTGTTTTCGAGCACGTGCGCGGGGTCCATGAGGTATTGGCTGGTTATGCCGGCGGCTCAAGACCAACAGCCCAGTACGAGGAGGTGAGTACCGGCCGCACCGGCCACGCCGAGTCGGTACAGATTACCTTCGACCCGCGCGAGGTGACCTACGGCGAGCTGCTGCAGATATATTTCTCAGTGGCGCACGATCCTACGCAGCTCGACCGCCAGGGTCCGGACAGTGGCTCGCAGTACCGCTCGGCGGTGTTTTACGCCGATGCGACGCAGCGGCGCATTGCCGAGAACTATATCGCCCAGCTGAACCAGAGCAAATCGTTCGCGGCTCCCGTGGTGACGCGCGTCGATGCACTCAGGGGTTTCTATCCGGCCGAAGGGTACCACCAGGACTTTTACCTGAAGAATCCGCAGTACCCATACATCGTGATCAACGATCTGCCGAAGATCCGGAACCTCAAGGTGCTGTTCCCGGAATACTATCGCGACTCCCCGGTAACAACCGGCATCAGATAGCCGGTCACATCGAGGTGCGCACCTGCCACAGCTCCGGAAAGAACTTAAGTTCGAGCGCCTTGGCGAGGTAGGACACCCCGCCGGTGCCGCCCGTGCCGGGCTTGTAACCGATGATGCGCTCGACTGTCTTCAGGTGATGGAAGCGCCATAGCTGGAAGTTGTGGTCGAGATCCACGAGGCGCTCGGCAAGCTCGTACAGATCCCACCCCTTGTCCGCGTTGTGATACACGCCCAGCCAGGCTCCGGCCACCTGCTTGCTCGCCTGGTACGGCTCGCTGAAGTCGCGCGTCAGGTAGTCCTCGGGAATGCCGTAGCCGCGGCGGCTTAAGAGGCGCAGCACTTCGTCGTACAGCGACGGCGCCGCAAGCGCACGCGCGAGCGTCTCGTGATCGGCCGGGTCGCGCTCGTGCACCACCAGCATCTGCGCGTTCTTGTTGCCGAACAGGAACTCGAGCAAGCGGTATTGCGCCGACTGGAAGCCCGAGGAGCGTCCGAGGGCATTGCGAAACGCCGAATACTCGAACGGTGTCATGGTGGACAGCACGTCCCACACCGACAGCAGCTGCGTCTGCGTGCGTGAGATGCGCGCCAGCATCTTCAGCGCCGGCCCCAGGTCATCGTGCCGTATGCACGCCAGCGCCGCCGTCAGCTCGTGCAGCATCAACCGCATCCACAACTCCGACACCTGATGCACGATGATGAACAGCATCTCGTTGTGTTCGCTCGACAGCGGCTGCTGCGCCGTGAGCAGCTTCTCCAGGTGCAGGTATTCCCCGTAGGAAAGCGAGGACCCCAGATCCCAGTGCACCGCTTCGTCGGCGAGTTCCACGCGCTCGGATTTGTCGTATTCGCGGCTGGCCATGACCGTGATGTTACACGCTTAGGGCGCGTTAACACTGCGGAACCAACCGCCCCATGGACCAGGGGCAGACGTCGGCACGCTAAACCGGTTAGCATCGCGCTGCTTGAGCACCCCCATCCTCGAAGTCCGCGATCTCGTCAAACAATACCCCGCCACGACCGCCGTCGCGGGCGTGTCGTTCAGCGTGCCCCCGGGCATGTGCTTTGGCCTCCTGGGGCCGAACGGCGCCGGCAAGACCACCACCATCGAAATCATGGAAGGCATCCTGCCCGCGACCTCCGGGGAGATTCGCTACCGCGGCGAGCTGCTCGGCGCGCGCTTTCGCGAAGAGGCCGGCATTCTTTTTCAGAAGACCGCGCTGCAGGACTTCCTCACGGTACGCCAGAGCATTGCGCTCTTCCGCGGACTTTACAGCTCCGGACTTGACGTCGACGAGGTGCTGAAAGTCTGCGCTCTGGAGGCGCTCGCCGGGCGCGACAGCCGCAAGCTCTCCGGCGGCCAGCAGCAGCGCCTGCTGCTGGCGATCGCGCTCGTCAACGACCCGGCGGTGTTGTTTCTCGATGAGCCCACTACCGGACTTGATCCGCAGGCGCGGCGCAATTTCTGGGAGCTGGTGCAGTCCATCAAGGCACGCCACAAGACCATCATTCTCACCACCCACTACATGGAGGAAGCGGAACTGCTGTGCGATGAGGTGGCGATCATGGATCGCGGCCGCATCGTCGCCCAGGGGCCGCCGCAGCGCCTGTTACGCGAGCACTTCGCAGAGGTTCTGCTGGAACTGCCGCGGCAGGATTTTCCATCGAGCGCGCGCGAGCTGCCCCTGAAGCTTCTCGAGGCGCGCGATCGCATCGAGATCACGACCCAGGACCTCGAGGGCACGCTGCGGACGCTGCTGGCGGCGCACGTACCACTCACCAACCTGCGCATCCGGCCGGCGAATCTTGAGGATCTGTTTCTGGCGCTCACCGGCAAGGAGCTGCGGCCGTGATCCGCCGCCTGCTGTCCGTCTGGCACGCGCGTAACCTCGAGTTCCTGCGGGATCGCAGCACGCTGCTGTTCACGCTTCTCCTGCCCATCGCGCTGGTGGTCGGCATGGGGTTCGTGTTCGCAGGTCCGCCGCGGCCGCTGTTCAAGGTCGGCGTGCTCGCCGAGCATATCGACAAGGCATCGCAGCCCTTCCTGCGTGAGCGATACGTGGAGTTCGTCGCCACGCCGGATGAAGCCGCGGCCTTGCGCAAGCTCACCCACCAGACACTCGATCTGCTGCTCGACCTGCGCTCCCCCACGCGTTACTGGGTCAATACCGATTCCCCCAAGGGCTATATCGTCGAGAAGCTGCTGCTCGCCGCGGTCCCCGGCGCGCAGCGACAGCCCGTGACCGGGGTTGCGGTGCGTTACATCGACTGGCTGTTCCCGGGCATCCTCGGCATGAACCTGATGTTCAGCTGCCTCTTTGGCGTGGGCTACGTCGTGGTGCGCTATCGCAAGAGCGGCTTCCTTAAGCGCCTGCACGCGACCCCCTTGAGCGCCTTCGAATTCCTCGGCGCCCAGGTGCTGTCACGCCTGGCGATCATTCTCACCGTGACCACCATCCTCTACGTCGGCATCGGTACCATCATCGGCTTTCATTCCGCCGGCAACGTCGCGCTGCTGGCTTTGCTGTTGATCCTGGGCGCCCTGTCATTGATCGCGCTGGGACTCACGGTCGCGGCGCGCTTTTCCAGCGAGGAGCTCGTCGGCGGGGTGCTGAACCTCCTCACCTGGCCCATGATGCTGCTGTCGGGCGTGTGGTTTTCACTCGAGGACTCACCGCGCTGGGTGCAGTGGGTGGCGGGCGTGTTTCCGCTCACCCACGTGCTCGATGCCGCGCGCGCGGTGATGATCGACGGGGCGGGACTTGCGCAGATCGCCCCGCACCTGCTGTACCTCGCGGTGACCACATTCGCCTTCCTCGCCTTCGGCGCCTGGTCGTTCCACTGGCGCATCGACTGACGCCGTAAACTGGAGCCAACGTGCGCTTCTTCAGCGACAATACTGCCAGCGCCTGCCCGCAGATCCTGGCCGCGCTCGCCGCCGCCAACCACGGGCTCGCCCGCGCTTACGGCGACGACGAATGGACCATGCGTCTTGACGAGGCCTTCAGCAGCTTCTTCGGCACGCAGGTGCGTGCCTTCGCGGTGGCCACCGGGACCGCGGCGAACTCCCTGAGCCTGGCGACCCTGAGTCCGCCATACGGCGCCATCTTCGCGCACACCGAGGCTCACATCGCTTGTGACGAGTGTGGCGCGCCGGGGTTTTTCACCGGCGGCGCCCAGCTCGCGCTGCTCGAGGGCGCCCACGGCCGACTGCAACCGGATGTCGTAGCGGCCGCCCTCGCCGCCCACCCGCGTCATCTGCACTCCGTGCAGCCGGCGGCGTTGTCCCTCACCCAGGCGACCGAGCTGGGTACGGTCTACCGGGTCCCAGAGCTCACTTCCTTGTGCGAGTCAGCGCACCACGGCGGGCTGAAGGTGCACATGGACGGGGCGCGCTTCGCCAACGCCGTCGCGTTTCTTGACTGCCATCCGGGGGATCTCAGCTGGCGCGCAGGCGTAGACGTGCTGTCCTTTGGCGCCACCAAGAACGGCGCGCTGGCCGCCGAGGCCGTGGTGTTCTTTGACTTAAGCCTGGTGCGGGATTTTGAGCTGCGGCGCAAGCGCGCCGGCCACCTGCTGTCGAAGTCCCGCTACGTGGCAGCGCAGCTGCTCGCGTATCTGGAGGCCGGCCTGTGGGAGCGCAACGCGCAGCGCACCAACACCCTTGCACAGCAAATCGGCCGCGCGGCGGGCGCCCGGCTTTTGCACCCGGTGGAAGCCAACGAAGTGTTTCTGAACCTCGGTACCGCCGGCAAGGCGTCGCTGCGCAACAGCGGCTTCGAGTTCTACGACTGGGGCGCCGAGACCTCCGGCGAGGCGCGCTTCGTCGTGTCCTGGGACCAGCCCGAGGAAGACGTACCGGCGCTGTGCGGGGCAGTCAGCCGGCTTTAAAGCACCCCGTGTCGCACATGCCGCTCTGGGCGAGAGTCAGCCCGAAGTGATCTTCCCGATAAGCCGCCGCGCCTGGGCGAACTCCGGCGCCACCACCAGCGCCCGCTCCAGCGCGTCGCGCGCAGCGACCGGGTCGCCGTGATCGAGCAGGTCACGCGCAAACAGCACACAGGCCTCCGCCGCACCCCAGCCTGGCACGGGCTGTGTGTCCCGCCGCTCGGCATCGAACGCCGCCACGGCCTGCCGCAGCTTCGCGAGTGCGCGCTCCTTGTTGCCGCCCGAGGACGGCGGCAGCTGGTAGTCGCTCATCGCGTCGACGAGCAGCACGCGCGGGTTGCCGGGTGCGAGCTGCAGCGCCCGGGTGATGTCCTTGTGGGCGCGGTAGGCGGCAAGCGTTGCGCGCTCACCGCTCGAGAGCGGCGCCAGCCGGCACGCCGCTCGCAGGGCGACGCCTTCAGCGAAATCTTCCCCTCCCGGCAGGGCGGCATCCAGATGGGCCACACAGCGATCGGCCCATTGCCCGGCGGTCCCGCCGCCGGGTGCCCCGGCGCCCTGGACCGCGAGCAGCGCCTGCCGATAGAAGAGCAACCCGAGGTAGTACTCATGCAGCGCCGCATGCTCGTCGGTGCCGGCGACCGTGTCCTCGAGCGCCGACAGCGCACGCGCATCCTCGGTGTAGTAGTCGTATTGGATGCGGCTCTCGATGTCGCGCCAGCCGCTATCGTCGGCCCGCGCGGTGAACACGCAGGCAATGAGCGCGGCCGTGAGGAGCGCCGCGCAGGCGCGGGTGAAGCGCGTATTCAGCGCGCGACCTTCAGTAGAATGTCTCGCGAGCATGCCCGACCATAGCACAGGCCCAACGGCCACCGCCGCCGCGAGCGGCAGCGGCAATGCGCACGGCGCGCCTGCCAGCGCGCCGCTCATCGACATTGGCATCAACCTCGCGCACGACAGTTACGAGCCGGACCGCGATGCCGTGATCCAACGCGCCCGCGCGGCGGGTGTGATCCAGATGCTGGTCACGGGCTCCACACTGGCGAGTACCCAAAGTGCAATCGCGCTCGCGCGGACGTATCCGCGGCAGTTGTTTGCGACCGCCGGGGTGCACCCGCACCATGCTACCGAGCTCACGCCGGCGCGCCTGAGTGAGCTGCGCGAGCTCGCGCAGCAGCCGCAGGTGGTCGCGGTGGGCGAATGCGGGCTCGATTATTTCAGAAATTTTTCACCGCCCGCGCAGCAGCAGCACGCCTTCCACGCGCAACTGGAACTGGCCGCGCAGATCGCCAAGCCCGTGTTCCTGCATCAGCGCGACGCGCACGCGGACTTCATCGCCATCCTGCGCGAGCATGGCGCGCAGTGGCGTGGCGTGGCGCACTGCTTTACCGGCTCGGGGGAGGAACTGAGCGCCTACCTGGACCTGGGACTCGCGGTCGGCATCACCGGCTGGATCTGCGACGAGCGCCGCGGCGCGCACCTGGCGGCGCTCATGCCGCGGATTCCCGCGCAGCGTCTGCTCCTGGAAACCGACGGCCCTTACCTTCTGCCGCGCGACCTGAAACCAAAACCCGCAGCCCGTCGCAACGAGCCGGCGTATCTTCTTCACATTGCCGCGGCGGTGGCACGCGCGCGGGGCGAATCGCTGCCGGCGCTCGCGGCCGCAAGTACCGCGGCGGCGCGCACGCTATTTGATCTGCCCGATTCCTAAGGCAGGCGCGCCTGCTGGCACATACAGACTGTTTCTAGAATTTGGATCTCATACGATCTTTAACTCATTGTTAATTCAATACTATGGTGCGTGTCTATGAACCTTGAGCAGCTTTCCACCTCGATCGGCAGGACCTGGGACGACTCGATCGTCGAGCGCCTCACCGCCTACGTGCGCATTCCGAACAAATCCCCGATGTTCGATCCGCAATGGGAGGCCAATGGGTACATGGAAAAAGCCGTGCAGCTCATGGCTGACTGGTGCCGCGCCCAGCCGTTGCCCGGCGCCCGCACCGACATCCGCCGCTTGCCCGGCAAGACACCGCTGCTGCTCGTGGACGTGCCAGGTGAACTGCCAGGCTGTGTACTGCTGTACGGTCACCTGGACAAGCAGCCGGAGTTTACCGGCTGGCTGCCCGGCCTGGGACCCTGGGAGCCTGTTATCCGCGAGGGCAAGCTCTATGGTCGGGGCGCGGCCGACGATGGCTACGCGGTATTCAGCTCCGTCACCGCGATCGCCGCCCTGAAGGCACAGAAGGTTCGCTTGCCGCGCTGCGTGGTTCTGATCGAGGCCTGCGAGGAAAGCGGCAGCTTCGACCTGCCGGCGCATCTGGCAGCGCTCGGCGATGCAATTGGAGAGCCCTCCCTGGTCGTGTGCCTCGATGCCGAGTGCGGCAACTACGAGCAGGTGTGGTGCACGACCTCGCTGCGCGGCAACCTCGTCGGCACGCTGCGGGTCCGCGTGCTCACCGAGGGCGTGCACTCAGGGATGGCGGGCGGCATCGCGCCCACACCCTTTCGCATCCTCGAGCAACTCATCGCCCGCCTGGAGAATCCCGTGACCGGGGATCTGTTACTCGATGAGCTGCACGTGACGCTGCCGGCGGACCGGCGCGCACAGGTGAGCACCGCGGCGCAGGTGTTAGGAAAGTCGGTTGCCGGCAAGCTCCCCTGGGCCGACGGCGTGCAACCGGTCTGCAACGACCCCGCGGAACTGCTCATCAACAGCAGCTGGCGCGCCACGCTGGCCGTGACCGGCGCGGAGGGGCTGCCCGCGTTGGGGTCGGCCGGCAATGTGCTGTTGCCGGAACTGGCGGTGAAGCTGTCACTGCGGCTGCCGCCGACCTGCGACGCGGACCGCGCCGCGCAGGCCGTACGCGAGGCATTGGTGCGCGATCCGCCCTACGGCGCACAGGTGAGCTTCGATGACGGGTCCGCGACCGGCGGCTGGAATGCGCCGGCATTTGCGCCGTGGCTGGAAGAGTCCATCGCGCGCGCCTCGCGCGCGGTCTATGGCCAGGATGCAGTGCACATCGGCTGCGGCGGGACGATTCCGTTCATGGGCATGCTGGGTACGCGCTTCCCGCGCACCCAGTTTTTCATCACCGGGGTGCTCGGACCACAGGCCAATGCGCACGGACCGAACGAGTTCCTGCACATCGATTACGCGAAGAAGCTCACGGCGTGCGTGTCGCTGGTGCTGGCCGATCACGCGCGGACGGTCTCCCCGGGGTAACCTCGCCCAGAACTACGCGGTTCCCTGGCCGGCTCCTTAGCGCATGTCGACCATGTAACTGGGCTTCACGGCTGACTTGAGCCGTCCCCAGGGCTCCCCGAAGCGTGCCGCCGCCCCCGCCGCGGAATCCTGCTCGGTCGCGGGAAACTCGCTGCGCAATGCATCGAGCATCAGCGTCCACTTGGGCAGGCCCTTGGGGAATTTGCCACGGCGCGTGAACACGATCCGGCCTTCCACCGGCGCATCCCCCGCCACCGCCTTGACCGCGGCGATGCGGTCGTAAAGGGTGCTCTGCGGGTTGGTGAAGGTGAAACGGTGCGCTCCGTCCATGACCGTCCACTCGGCCATCTGGTCGCCGCCAAAGATATTGCCGCGGATGTCCCGCAGATCGATGACCACGACGCCTTGCGCCGTAAGCAGCAGGAAGTCGACGTGGAACCCCCCGCCCATACCATCCGGCACCAGGCAGTTGGCGAGGTGGTCGGCCGCGCCGGCGGTGACCGCCGTGCGCAGCGCCTTGCGCGCGCGGTAACGCCGGTACCAGCGCCACCCCCATGAAACGCCGAAGCCAAGCACGGCCGCCCCCGCGATCAGGATCCATGCGGTTGGGGACAATTTCGCGAGTTCGTCCAAGTCTGGCCTTCCTTACAAAGCGGCGCGCAGCGCGCCCAGGTCCGGTTCGATTTCAACATACGATGAGGCTCGCGCGAAGAGTCCCGCGAGGGACTGTGGCACTGACACGGCGCGGCCGATGAGCGGTTCGACAATCTCGGGGAACTTCGCCGGGTGCGCGGTGGACACCAGCACCCAGCGCTGGGCGGCACGGCGCGCGGCCGGCAGCCGCTCATACGCCTCCGCGGCCGTTGCTGTGTGTGGACACCAGATCTGGCCGCGACTCGCGTAGTCCGCACGAATGCGCGCGCGGATCTCTTCGTCGCTCACACTGCAGGCGCTCACCGCCACCCGCAGCTCGTTGAAGTCCGGGTAGAGTGCCCGCAGACGCTCGGCGTTGCTCGGATCGCCGACATCCATCGCCGAGGCGAGCGTGGCGATGCTCGGCCGCGCACGCCACACGCCGCTCGCGAGGTAATCCGGCACGGTGCGGTTGGCGTTGTGGGCCAACACCACCTCCCCGATGGGCAAACCTGCGGCGCGCGCCCACAGGCAGGCAAGCGCATTGCCGAGATTGCCACTCGGAACTACGAACGACGCCGGCTCGCCGTAGCGGCGCCAAACCTCAAGGCTCGCGGCGGCAAAGTACGCCATCTGCGGCAGGAGCCGACCAGGATTGATGCTGTTGGCGGATGACATCCTTGCGCGGCTTTTGAGTTCCGGGTCGACGAACGCCTCCTTCACCAGGCGCTGGCAGTCATCGAATGTGCCGCGCACCGCGAGCGAGCGCACGTTATCGCCCCAGCAGGTGAGCTGCCGCTCCTGGGTCGGTGACACCAGGCCCTTGGGAAAGAGTACCGCCACCTCGATGTCCGGCCGCCCGAGAAACGCCGCGGCCACTGCCGCGCCGGTGTCCCCGGAAGTGGCGACGAGAATGGTGATGCTGCGGGCACCGCTCGTGCGCAGCCCCGCGAAGCATGCCGCGAGAAAGCGCGCGCCGAAATCCTTGAAGGCGGCCGTGGGCCCATGGAAGAGCTCCAGCACGAACAGGCGTCCTTCGGCATTGAGTGGTTGCAGGGGCGCGGGCGAGTTGAAAGCTTCGGTGACAAGAGCCGGTAGCACAGCGGTGAGCGGATCCACCCCCACGAAGGGCGTAAGCAGGCGTGCAGCAACGTCGGCAAGCGTCTGCGCGCCGTCGAACTCCTGGGGTGTCAGTCGCGGCATGACGGCGGGCACGAAAAGTCCCCCGTCGGGCGCAAGTCCCTGCATCAGCGCCACGCTGAACCCGACCGCGAGCGAGGCGTCGCGTGTACCCGCGTACAGAGTCATCGCGTTCACCTCTAAGTCAGATGCGCGCCGGCGCAATGCAGGTTGACGATCCACCCGTCCACGGCAACGCCTGGGGCCGCAAACTCCCCGCGCATTGCGGCGAGCACGGCGGCGGCCATGTCCTGGGGCGCCCAGGCGAACATCGCCGGTCCCGCACCGGAAATTGAGCAGCCCAGCGCACCGGCGCGCATCGCGGCGCGGCGCACTTCCTGAAAGCCCGGAATCAGCGCCTGGCGCTGTGGCTCGATCACGACGTCCTCGAACGAGGCGCGAATCATGTCCAGGTCATCGGTATAGCAACCGGAGATGAAGCCCGCGAGGTTCGCGGTCTGCCACACGAAATCGGCAAGCTCAACGGTTCCCTTGAGCATGGCGCGCGCGGCGCTGGTGGCGATGAACAGGTGCGGATGGACGATCACGGCATGGATGCCCTGTGGCACGGGAATCTGTTTGACGCGCGGCTGATCGATGCCCACCGTCAGCACGAGGCCGCCGAAAAGCGACGGCGCGACGTTGTCGACGTGCCGGTCGCCGCTCGCCGTCGCCTCGCCCGCCAGCGCGAATTTCAGCAGTTCGATCGGCGCGCACGGCTCAGACAGCAGCGCATTCGCGGCCACCACCGCCGCCACCGCCGAGGCCGCCGAGCCCCCGAGTCCCGAGCCAAGCGGTATGCCCTTGTCGATCTCGACGCTGAAGCCGAAGCCCGGACTTAAGGCCTCCTGCATGGCCAGCAGTGCCCTGCCGGCGGTGTTCGCGCGCGGCTCGCGCGGCAGCTCGCCCGCAACGCCACGAATAGCGCTGATCTCAACTCCCGGCGCGGCGCGGCGCGTCACCGTGACACGATCGCCAAGGCCCTCGATGGCGAAGCCGAGGATGTCGAAGCCAATGGCGACGTTGCCGACGGAACCCGGGGCAAACGCACTCGCCCGCGGCAGCGCGCCGCGCTTCACAGTCGTGCTCCGAGGTAGGCCGCGAGTCGCAGCAGATCCGCAAACACGCCGCCCGCGGTCACTTCGGGCCCGGCTCCAGGCCCCTGGATGATGAGCGGGTTGTTGCAATAGCGGCGGGTGGCGAAGCGCACGACGTTGTCGGTGAGCGCGATGTTAGCAAAGACGTGTTTGGCATCAAACTCCTGCAGCCCCACCGCCGCATCCCCCGCTGCCGTGAGCCGGCCGGTGTAGCGCAGCAGCTTGCCGCGCGCGCGCGCCGCGGCCAGGCGCTCGGCGAGCAGGGCATCGTGGCGCGGTAACTGCGCCATGAACTCATCAATCGAGCCGGCCGCCAGGTCCGCGGGCACCAGGCTCTCCACCCTGACACTCTTCATCTCCAGCGGCAGTCCCATCTCGCGTCCGAGGATGATGAGCTTGCGCGCCACATCGGTGCCCGAAAGATCATCGCGCGGATCGGGCTCCGTAAAGCCGCGCTGGCGCGCCTCCTGCACGATCTGAGAAAAACTCACCCGGCCGTCGTAGACGTTGAACAGATAGGCGAGCGTGCCGGAGAAGATTCCCTCGATGCTGTCGATCTCATCGCCGGTCGCGAGCAGGTCGCGCAGCGTCGTGACCACCGGCAAGCCCGCGCCGACGGTGGCCTGGTACAGGTAATGCGCGGCGCCCGCGCGGCGCGCCTCCTGCACCCGCCTGTAGTAGGCGAGATCGCCGCTGCTGGCCTTCTTGTTCGGCGTTACGACGTGGATCCCGGTGGCAAGCCAGTCGGCGTAACGGGCGGCAATCGCATCACTCGCCGTGCAGTCGACCAGCACCGTGTGCGGCAGGTAATCAATCCGCAGATGCTCGACGAAGCGTGTCACGTCGGCCGTTACGGCGCTTTTCTTGTACTGCTCGCGCCAGTCGCCGAGCGCCGCGCCAGAATCCGACAGCAGCATGCGTTGCCGGCCGAGCACGCCGCGGACGCGCAGGTCGAGTTTGAACTGCTCGCACAAGCGCGCGCTCTGCGAGGCAAGCTGATCGAGCAGCACCCGCCCGACCGTGCCGGGTCCGATCACCCCGACCGAAATCGTGTGCGGCGACAGGTACAGGCCGGCGTGCACGGCGCGCAGCGCGCGCGTGGCGCTGCGCCCTTCGATCACGGCGGAAATATTGCGCTCCGAGGCCCCCTGCGCGATGGCGCGTATGTTGACTGCGGTGGCCCCGAGAGCCGCAAACACCTTGGCGGCGATCCCGGGTGTGCCCGCCATGCCGTCGCCCACCACGGCGAGAATCGCCAGGTCCGGATCGACGTCGACACTTTGAATCTGGCCTTCCTGCAGTTCGCGCTCGAAGGCGCGACGCACCACGGTGGCGGCCCGCTCGGCCTGCTCCTGGGGGATCGCGCAGCAGATCGAGTGCTCGGAGCTGCCCTGCGAAATCAGGATTACCGAAATCCCCTCTTCGCGCAGCGCCCCAAACAGGCGGTGGGCCGTGCCCGGCACACCGATCATGCCGGTGCCCTCAATGTTGACGAGCGCCACCCGCTCGATGCTGGTGATGCCCTTTACCGGCAGGAGCGACGCCGGTTGGGCGCAGATCAGCGTGCCCACCTTCTCCGGCGCGAAGGTGTTGCGGATCCAGATGGGGATGCCACTCTTGACCGCCGGCGCCATGGTCTGGGGGTGAATCACCTTGGCGCCGAAGTACGCCAGCTCCATCGCTTCGTTGTAAGAGAGCGAATCGATCACCGTCGCGTCCGGCACGCGCCGCGGGTCCGCCGACAGCACTCCGTCCACGTCGGTCCAGATGTTGATCTGCGCCGCACCCAGCAACGCCCCGAAAATCGACGCCGAGAAATCACTGCCGTTACGGCCCAGGGTCGTCGGTACCCCACGCTTGTCCGCGGCAATGAAACCCGTGATAACCAGCGTGCCATGGAAGTCGGCCGGCACCTGGGCGGCGAGACGCGCGCGCGCCTCCTCCCATTGGATCGCAGGCCCCAGAGGATCCCATTCCACGACCAGCACGCGTCGCGCATCGAGCCACTGCACCGGTCCTGGGCGCTGCAGACGTTCGGCAAAGAACCGTTGGAACAGGCGGCTCGACCACAGCTCCCCGTAGCCTGCGATGAGGTCACTCACATTGCGGGCAGCCGAGCGCGTCAGCTTCACCGCATGCAGGATCCCCTCGAGGTCCAGGCAGTCCTGATCGAAGCCCGCCAGGTATTGTTCAGCTGCGGCGGGCGTGAGCACGGCGCTGGCGATGGCGGCGTGCCGCGCCCGCAGCTGCCCGATCTCACCGTGGTAGCTCTCATCCTGGCGCTCAGCGAGTGCCACCAGCCGCAGCAGCGAGTCCGTCACGCCCTTGCAGGCGGACAGCACGACGCCCAGCCGTCCGCGCGGGGCGGCTTCCAGAATGGCGGCCACCTTACGGAAGCAGTCGGCGTCGGCGACGCTTGACCCCCCGAACTTATGCACGACCCAGGGATCGGGTTTGTCCATCGCGGCGGAATTTCTTGGTATGGGACGAAGCCCGGGGGCGGAGGGACTCTAGCGACGCCTGCAGGCCCGCGCAATGGCGTCACCCTTGCCACTGCGCCCCATATGCGCACCTCGGTGGACCCCCGCGGAGGCTGGCATAATTGCGAGCACGTGGAAGCATTCCTGGGTCCCCTGTTGCCGCTCTACGAGCGCGAGCGCGCCGCCGGCCGGGCTGTGGCGCTCGCCGTGCTTGCGTTTACCGCCGGTTCAACCTATAGCAAGGCCGGCGCGCTGATGCTGATCGCCGCCAACGGTGATTACGCGGGCTTGCTGTCCGGCGGGTGTCTGGAGGGCGATCTGCGCGAACACGCCCGCAGCGTCATCGCCACCGGCACGTGCTGTCCGGTGCGCTACGACATGCGCGGACCGGAAGATCAGTTGTGGGGTCTGGGAATGGGCTGCGAAGGCGCCATGCAGATCCTGCTGCTGCGGGTGGGTCCGGACAACGACTGGCAGCCCGTCGCGGAGCTGGCCCATTCGCTCGCAACCCACACCGCCACGGCCATCGGCGTGGTGGTCGAATCACGCAGCGCAGATGTCCCGCTCGGAAGTCTGGTTCTGCCGGGCCGCATGGCCAGCACCGCGGCGCCGGGACTGCGCACGCCCGCAGTCGCCGGGGCACTGATCCGCGTTGCCTCGAGCGGTCACCCCGAGTGGATAGAGGGTCAATCGCCCTCGTGGAAATTGTTCGTCCTGCCGCTCGTCTTGCCGCCGCGGATCCTGCTGCTGGGCGCCGGCCCGGATGCCGCGCCGGTAGTGGAGTTTGCTGGAATGCTCGACTGGCGAGTGACCCTGGTAGACCATCGCTCGGCCTACGCGGTTGCCGCGCACTTCCCCGCTGCCGAACGGGTGCTGCTCGCGCGTCCGGAGGAACTTGGCTCGGCCCTGGAGCTGTCGAGGTACTGCGCGGCCGTGGTCATGAGTCACCACCTGACCGCGGACCTGGGCTACCTGCGGGTGCTCGCCGCCTCGAACATCCCGTATGTCGGCTTGCTCGGTCCGGCCGTACGACGCGAGAAGCTTCTGGCGGAGTTAGGTTCCCATGCCGAGCCGCTGCGCGGGCGTCTGCGTGCACCGGTCGGGCTGCCCCTGGGCGGACGCACGCCCCAATCCATTGCGCTCGCCATCATCGCCGAGCTGCACGCGTTCGTGCATGCGCCGACTGCACGGCGCGCACCGGATTCGTGAACGAGATCGAGCTCATCCGTGCGCAGCTTGCCGCGGAACGCGCGCACGTGAAGGCTGTGGCGCAGGCCTGTGCGCGTAATGCCGCTGCGCTGGCGGAACTCGACGCTGCAGGCGCGGATTACCTGCGGTGCGTCCTCGGCTGGTTCGAAGCGCGTGACCAGCGCCTGAGTGAGCTCATTCGCACGCATCCTGGCCTCGATGCCCGCGCGCGGCACGCCATCCCCGCCGCGCTGGCGCAACCGGGCAGCAGCCGCGAAGCGCTGGAGAAGCTCGCGGCGATCAACGCAGGCACGCCGGTCGCCTGGCAGGCATTAGCGCAATGGGTCGCCGGCCTCTGGAGCTCGCGTCGCGACGCCATCGATGCGCTCCTGACCGCGATCAGGCGCCCGGCCGAGTGGCGCACGATCGCCGCAGTCGACGCGGACTCGATCCTCGATGAACGGCGGCGTTTCGAGCGCGTGCGCGCGGCATGTCCGGCCGATGCACCCCTGGCTGCCTCATGCTGACCGCCGAGGGCAGCCGCAAGAGCGCTGGCGCCCTGCACGCCATTGTGTTGGCTGCCGGCGCGTCCACCCGCTTCGGCAGTCCGAAGCAACTCGTGCGGCTCGCCGGGCGTCCGCTGTTGCACGCCGTCGTGACGCGCGCCGCGGAAGTCACCGGCAACGCACTCATTGTGGTGCTCGGTGCGCAGGCGGCACAACTCGCGCCGCTCCTGAAGCATACGGGCGGGACGATCGCCGTTAACCACGAGTGGCGCGAGGGACTCGCCGGCTCCATCCGCACCGGCGTCGCGCATTTACCGGCGGCGTGCACCGGGGTCATGCTGCTGCTGGCGGATCAGGCGGCCGTGACGGCCGACGATCTGAAGCGCCTCGCCGGCAGCTGGCGCCGGCAGCCGCAATGCATTGCGGCCGCGATGTACGCGGGCATCATGGGGGTTCCGGCGATATTTCCGCGCAGCTGTTTCCGTGAGTTGGGCGAGTTGCGTGGCGACACCGGCGCCGGCGCGCTGCTGCGACGCAATTCCGATCGCGTGGTGCGCGTGCCGATGGAAAGCGCCGCCATTGACCTGGATACGCCCGAGGATCTGCTGTCGTTGCAGGCGCCCAGGTGAATCGGGCGCCGCCGTGGCGCGCAAGACCCAGGTCTAACAGGTCTTGCCGCGCTGCGCGTCGGGGTGCGGGAAGCTGTCGGACTCGTCCTCGCCGGCGCGTGGCGCGAGGCACGCGAAGTCCTTTTCCAGCGTGATGTTGAGATCGGCGCCACCGGCGCTCTGCACCTGCGCGAGCGTCACCTGCTGGTTCACACACCACTCATCCGCCATCGTTGCGGGCACCTGAATCTCCACCACGTTGCCACGGTAGGAGGCACTGATCTGGCGCGCGGTACTGTCCTTGCGCAGCCGATAGATGAGGCTCACATTCGGGCCAAAGGGCACCTGCTCTTCGACCTGCACTCCTTCGTGCAGCGCGCGGATCTCCCCTTGCGTCAGGCGCAGACGCAGCGTCGCACCCTTGATGCGCAGCTTCACGCCGGGCTCCCGGACGCGGGGCCCTGGGCGGCGGGCGCGGTCCGTGCGGCCGCGGCCAGCAGGCGCTGCGCCTGCACGAGGTGCGGGCGATCGATCATCTGACCGTCGAGACTTGCCACCCCGGCACCTCCTGCGGAGGCGAATGCCGCCACGATCCGCCGGGCCTGCGCGCACTCGGCCTCGGTGGGCGTAAAAGCCGCATTAATGGCCTCCACCTGGTCCGGGTGAATCGCAAGCTTGCCGCAGAACCCATCCCGGCGTGCGTCGTCGAGCTCGCGCTTGAGGCCCTGTGTATCCCGAAAATCAACGTGCACGCCATCGATGGCCTGCACGCCGAGCGCCGCCGCCGTCAGCACGCACAAAGAGCGCGCCAACTGAAACGTAAAAGTCAGGGCGCCACGCGCGTCGCGCTTGCCCAGCACCCCGAGCGCCGCCCCGAGATCTTCGACACCCCAGGTGAGCCCCGCCAGACGCGCAGCGGCCGCCGGCGCGGCGCCGAGCATGACTGGATACTGCGGCAGCGCCAACAGTCCCTGAGGCGTTTCGGTCGCGATCACCAGCAGCCGCGTGTCCCCAGCGCGTATGGCGCAGCGCGCCTCAAGCTGCCCGAGGCGATCCGCCAGCGTCACGATCTCCACGGGTGAGGACACCTTGGGGACGACGATGCCGTCGGGCGTGTGGCCTGCGGCCCCGGCACCGAACAGCGCCTCGAGGTCGTCCCGCCACAAGCCGCCGGATGGCGGATTGATCCGCACCCACACCTGCATTCCTCGGGCCCCGCGCGCACTCAGCAGATCGCGGACGCGGCCGCGCGCGATCGGCAGTTGCTGCGGGTCCACGGAATCCTCGAGGTCGAGGATGAGCGCATCGGCGGCCGTGCCGAGCGCCTTCGCCTGCTTGCGCTCACTGTCCCCCGGCACGAACAGCCACGAACGCGGCGTGAGGGGCGGCGCCCCGCCCAGGTCGACAGCGGGAAGCATGCTCACGCAGCGGGCCTTTTCATCATCAGCGCCGTGCGCCGGCAGGAAGCGACTTCCTCGTCGCGCTGGTTAAATGCGCGATGCTCGAAGACCACGATCCCGGAGTCCTTACGCGACTGGCTCTCGCGCTTGGAAACCACGGTGGTGGCGGCGTGCATCGTGTCGCCGATCAGCACCGGCTTGGGAAAGCGTACGTCCTCAAAGCCAAGATTGCCGATCGTGGTGCCGAAGGTCGTGTCGTACACCGACAGCCCCACGAGAAGCCCGAGGGTGAAGATGCTGTTAACGAGGCGCTCTTTGAATGGCGTGCCCTTGCAGTATTCGGCGTCGAGGTGAATAGCAGCCGGATTCATGGTGAGTGCGCTGAAGAGCAGGTTATCGGTCTCTGTGACCGTGCGCCGCACCAGGTGCTCGAAGCGCTGCCCCACGTCGAACTGCTCGAAATAAAGTCCCGCCACGTTCGCATCTCCCGCAAATCGCCTGGCTAGTGTTGCACACGCTCATAACCTCAGAAAGAGGCCCATCCAACCACTCGGTATTTCGGTCTCGGCGGCCGCTGCTTCTATAGTGAGATCGTATGTACCAGTACGACGAGCTCGACCAGGCGTTTGTCGAGCAGCGCGTGGCGGAGTTCCGCGACCAGACGCGCCGATACCTTGCGGGGGAGCTCTCCGAGGAGCAGTTCCGGCCGCTGCGCCTGCGCAACGGCCTGTACCTGCAGCGGCACGCGCCCATGCTGCGCATTGCGATCCCCTATGGCCTGCTCGCCGCGCGCCAATTGACCAGGCTCGCCGCCATCACGCGCCGCTACGACCGCGGTTACGGACACTTCACGACCCGCCAGAACCTGCAGCTCAACTGGCCGCGGCTGGCAGAGGTACCGGAAATCCTGGCGGAACTCGCCAGCGTGCAGATGCACGCCATCCAGACCAGCGGCAACTGCGTGCGCAACGTCACCGCCGACCATCTGGCGGGCATCAACCCCGAGGAGGTCGACGACCCCCGCCCCTACTGCGAAATCATCCGCCAGTGGGCGACGCTGCATCCGGAGTTCACCTACCTGCCGCGCAAATTCAAGATCGCGGTGACCGGCGTGAAGGAGGACCGCGCTGCCTCGCAGGTGCATGACATCGGTCTGCACCTGCAGCGTGACGTGCGCGGCCAGCTCGGCTTCACCGTGCTGGTCGGCGGCGGCCTTGGGCGCGCCCCCATGATCGGGCACGTGATTCGCGAGTTCTTGCCCGTCGGGGAGCTGCTTGCCTACCTCGAGGCGATCCTGCGCGTCTATAACCGTCATGGCCGGCGCGACAACATCCATAAGGCGCGTATCAAGGTGCTGGTCAAGGCATTGGGGCCGGCCCGCTTCCGTGAGCAGGTTGAAGCGGAGTGGCGCGAGGGACTCGCGCACGCGACCCGCCTTCCCCCAGAGCAGGTTGAGCGGGTACGCGCCTTCTTCCAGCCGCAACCCTACGAGTCGCTCACCGACGTGGACGTATCGGCGGGACGAGATCCGGGGTTTCTCGCCTGGTATCGCTACAACACCCGCGCGCACCGCGTGCCGGGGTATCGCGCGGTGTTCGTGTCACTGAAGGCGCACGGCAAGGCGCCCGGCGACATGACCGCGCAGCAAATGGAATCCCTGGCTACGCTCGCCGGGCGCGTGAGCTTCGGCCTCATCCGCGTAACCCACAGCCAGAATCTCCTGCTCGCGGACGTGCGACAAAGTGATCTGCACGAGGTGTGGCTGACGCTTACGGAACTTGAACTCGCCACCCCCAACATCGGCACGCTCACCGACATCATCGCCTGCCCGGGGCTTGATTTCTGCTCGCTCGCGAACGCCGGTACGCTCGGCCTGGCGAAGCAGATACAGGCGCGGTTCGACGATCTGGACTACCTGTATGACCTGGGCGAGATCGAGATCAAGATCTCCGGCTGCATGAATGGCTGCGGCCATCATCATGTCGGCCACATCGGGATTTTAGGCGTCGAGAAGCGCGGTGAGGAGTGGTACCAGCTCACCCTCGGCGGCTCGGCGAACGGCTTCACCGCGCTCGGCGAGGTGATCGGCCCGTCGCTGCCGCGGGATGAGGTCGCGGGCGCCATCGAGCGGATTGTCGAAACCTATCGCGAGGTGCGCGATGAGGACGAGCGCTTCATCGACACCCTGCGCCGTGTCGGACTCAAACCCTTCAGGGAGCGCGCATATGCGGTACATCCTGAGGCGGCGTGAAATTGTCACCGACGAGTGGCATCACCTCGGCGAGCATGTTCCGCAAGGGCGCCCCCTCATCGTCCCGCTGGCGCAGTTACGCCAGGACCCGTTGCAGTGGCGCCAATGGCCCGGGGCACTCGGCGTGCGCATGGCGCCCGACGCGGCGCCTGAGGATCTGAGAGACGACCTGCCCGGGCTCGACCTGGTGGCGGTGGAATTTCCCAACCCGGGCGACGGCCGCGGGTACTCCCTGGGCCGACTGCTGCGCGAGCGCCTGGGGTTCCGCGGCGAACTGCGCGCAGTCGGCGCGGGCGTGCGCCAGGACCAGGTGTTTCTCATGAGCCGCTGCGGCTTTGATTCCATGGAGCTCGCGCCGGGCGAAGACCTCGAGGCGGCGCGCCGGGCGTTGCAACGCTACGACGTCGCCTACCAACCCGGCGCCTCGGTTGCCGCCGCTGTTGCGACCATCAGGGCGCAGCGTTTCTTTGCCTAGTTCTTGCGGCGGCTTCGAGCGGCCGGCCGAGACGGCAATGCGGCCATAGGCCCGAGCAGCTTGCGGGCCTGCGCTTCGTTCAATGCACCTCTGCGGCGGTCACGACTCTAGTCCATCGGCCGAAATCGCAGGAAGCCGATTTCGGCGGACAGTAACTTCGCTTCCGCCGGCCAAAGGCGTGACTTTGGCCGGCTGCGGCGGAGCGCACGCGGTTGGTTGGGCAGTCTTATCACGCCCTAGCGCTCCGGCAGCGCCATGTCAGTGAACATCCGTGCAACTTCCTCCGCCGTTCCCGCCCGGTGGGCGCGCTCGACCAGCCGCCGGTCCAGGTGCGGCGCCAGCAACTGCGCGAATTCATACATGTACTTGCGCAACAGCGTGCCGCGCCGAAATCCGATCCAGGTGGTGTGCGCGGGGAACAGGTGCGTGGCATCGATCGCCGCCAGATCTGCGTCATCACTGTCGAGCGCCATATGCGCGACGATGCCGACGCCGAGCCCCAGGCGCACGTAGGTCTTGATGACATCTGCGTCGCGGGCGGTGATGGCGATGTTCGGCACCAGCCCCGCCTTCGAGAAGGCTTCGGGCAGCGATGAGGGGCCGCTGAAGCTGAACGTGTAGGTGATGAGCGGATGCGCCGCGAGTGCCTTGAGTGTCAGCCGGCCGCCGCGAGTCAATGCGTGGCCCTGCGGGACGATGACCGTGCGGTGCCAGCGATAGCACGGCAGCAATGTCAGGTCGGCAAACAGGGCCTCCGAGCCGGTGGCGATGGCGCAGTCGATGCGATCATCCGCCACCATCTCCGCGATGTGCTCGGAGGTTCCCTGGTGCAGATTGAGCCGCACCTGCGGATAGCGTCCACGGAACACGCGGATCACCTCGGGCAACACGTAGCGCGCCTGGGTGTGGGTGGTGCCGATCGACAGGCTCCCCCTGCCCTCATCGCGCAGCTCCGTCGACAGATCACGGATGCTCTGTGCCTCCTGCAGGATCTTCATCCCCCGTTCAATGACCTGTTGCCCCGCGGGGGTGATGCGCGCGAGATTGCGCCCCTCGCGCACGAAGATCTGGAAGCCGAGCTCGTCCTCGAGCAGCTTGATCTGCTTGCTCACGCCGGGCTGCGAGGTGTGCAGCTTCTGCGCCGCGGCGGTGATGTTGAGACCGTTCTGCGCGACCGCGGCCAGATAACGCAACTGATGCAACTTCATTCACGAGCCTTCCAAGGGAACCACCTGCAGGCTACCGCCTTAGTGACCCGCCTGTCACCGCTCTATAACCACAGCGCACCCCTAAAGAAGCAATCCTTCGTTCAGTCCGCACTGCCCTCGTGGCTATAGTCGCTCGCACTATGGCGGCACTCCTGTCACGGGAACTCAAGCAAAAGGCCACCGCGGTGCGGGTCGGACTTGCCGCGGCGTTGCGCCAGTACGGGCGGCTCATCTATTCAAACAGCCTCGGCGCCGAAGCAATCGTGCTGACGGATATCATCTGGTCGCACGTGCCCGGGATAGATGTCTTCAGCATCGACACCGGTCGCCTGCACGAGGAAACCTACCAGCTGCTGGAGAAGCTGCAGCGGCGCTACCAGCAGCAGTTGCGCCTGGTGTACCCGGATGCGCAGGCGCTCGAGGGCCTGGTTGCGGCCCAGGGAGTCAACGGGTTCTACCGTAGCCTCCAGGCACGGCTGGATTGCTGCCGGATCCGCAAGATCGAGCCCTTCAGGCGCGCCATCGCGGGCTTCCCGGCGTGGGTCACCGGCGTGCGCCGCGAGCAGTCCGCAGACCGTGCGCACGGGCAAGGTGTCGAATGGGACGCGGAGCATGGCCTGTACAAGGTCAGTCCCCTGCTGGACTGGAGCGAGGCGGACGTCTGGCAGTACATCCGTGCCTATGGCCTGCCGTACAATCCGTTGCACGATCGTCAGTTCCCCAGCATCGGATGCTCACCGTGTACTCGGGCCATCCAGCCCGGCGAGAACCGCAGGGCGGGTCGCTGGTGGTGGGAACAACCGGAGTCGCGTGAATGCGGCCTGCACCCGAGAGTGCGCCCGGCGGCGCTGCCGGCCTGAGCGGCGCACGCGCGCGCATGGATTACCTGCCGGTATTTCTGCGGCTTGATGGGCGACCTGCGCTCATCGTGGGCGGCGGCCGCGTCGCCGCCCGCAAGGTTGCATGGCTGGTGCGGGCCGGCGCGCGCGTCACGGTGGTCGCGCCAGGACTGCACACGGACCTCGAGGCGTGCATCAACCGCGCTGAGTGCGCGCATCTGCAGCGCGGCTTCGAACCTGGACAGCTCGCGGGCATGGCACTCGTGGTTGCCGCGACCGACGATCGCGCCGTCAACGTGGCCGTATCGGACGCTGCGCGTCAGCGCAATATTCCGGTAAACGTCGTGGACTCACCCGAGCTGTCGACGTTTATCTTCCCGGCCATCATCGATCGCTCACCGATTCTCGTCGCGGTGAGCTCCGCAGGCGCTGCCCCCGTGCTCGCGCGCCGCGTGCGCGAGCAGATCGAAGCGCTGCTGCCGGCGCGCCTGGGAAGGCTCGCGCGTTTCATGGGCGAGCGGCGCGGGGATGTCCAGAAGGCCTTAGGGTTCCTGGCACGGCGCGCCTTCTGGGAGCGCATTGTCACCGGCGCTACCGCAACCCGTGTTCTCGCCGGCAACGAGGCGGGCGCGGCCAGTGCCTTTGCCAGCGAACTGCGGACCTCGCAGCTCACGAGCTGCGCCACCGGCGCCAGCGGCAGCGGCGAGGTCTATCTCATTGGCTCAGGTCCCGGCGACCCGGACCTGCTGACGCTGCGCGCTCTGCAGCTCCTGCAGCAGGCCGATGTCATTCTGTACGACCGGCTGGTTCCGGATGCGATCCTGGAGCGCGCGCGCCGCGACGCCGAGCGCATTGCGGTGGGCAAGGAAGTGGGTGATCGCACGCAGCAGCAACGCATTCATCAACTGCTGCTGCAGTTCGCCGCCGCCGGCAAGCGTGTCGCACGGCTGAAGGGCGGGGATCCGTTTGTCTTCGGGCGCGGCGGTGAAGAGATCGAGCTTCTGGCCGCGCACAACATTCCGTACATCGTGGTGCCGGGCATCACGGCGGCGCTGGCCGCGGCGGCCTGCGCGGAAATTCCCCTCACCCATCGGCGGCTTGCGCACAGCGTGACCTTCGTCACCGGTCATGCCGTCGGGGACACGCAGCTCGACTGGCAGGCGCTCGCGGCGCTGCACCACACGGTGGTGTTCTACATGGGTCTCGCGCAATTGCCCGCGATCGTCGCCAGGCTGCGCGCCGCCGGCGCGCGCGCCGACCACCCTGCGGCCGTTATCGAACGTGCCGCCCTGCCGGGTCAGCGCGTGCTGCGCGCCGAGTTGCAGCACATCGCAGCCCTGGCTGCGGGCGAGCAGGTGGCGCCGCCGGCGCTCCTCATCGTTGGCGCGGTCGCCGCCTTTTCCGCCGCCGATGCACTGCCCCGGCTCGCCGCGCCGCTGTCGGCAAAGGTGACCAACCCGCCCGCGGAGGCATTGGCATGAACGTTGTCGACGGCTTTGCCGGCTCGGTCGGCAATACCCCGCTCGTACGCTTACTTGGCGTGAGCGCGGAGACCGGCTGCGAGATCCTCGGCAAGGCCGAATTCATGAATCCTGGCGGCTCGGTCAAGGACCGCGCGGCGCTCGCCATCATTCTCAACGCCGAGCGCGGCGGCACACTCAGCGCCGGCGGTACGGTTGTTGAGGGCACCGCCGGCAACACCGGTGTTGGACTTGCCCACGTTTGCAACGCGCGCGGCTATCGGTGCGTAATCGTCATGCCGGACAATCAGTCCCCGGAGAAGTACCGGCTGCTGGAGACGCTTGGCGCCGAGGTGCATCCCGTGCCCGCGGTCCCCTACAGCAACCCCAACCAGTATCAGAAGGTGGCCCAGCGGCTCGCGGCCTCCCTTCCCAATGCCATCTGGTCCAACCAATTCGACAACACGGCGAACCGCGACACCCACTCGCGCACCACCGGGCCTGAGATCTGGGCGCAGACGCAGGGCCGCGTGGATGCCTTTGTGGCAGCGACCGGCACCGGCGGCACGCTGGCTGGAGTCGCCTGGTATCTGAAATCACGGCGGCGGGAAATCCGCTGTGTGTTGGCCGACCCCCCCGGCAGCAGCCTGTACGAGTACATCCGCAGCGGCACGCTCAAGGCGACGGGAAGCAGCTCCATCACCGAGGGCATTGGCATCGGCCGGGTTACCGCAAACCTGGCGGGCGCGCCCATCGACGACGCGCTGCATATCGAGGATGCCGAGACTGTCGCCTGCGTGTACCGGCTGCTGCGCGAGGAGGGTCTGTTCCTCGGCAGCACCAGCGGGATCAATGTTGCCGCCGCGGTGCGGGTGGCGCGCCAACTCGGTCCCGGTCACACCGTGGTCACGGTTCTGTGTGACGGCGGGGCGCGGTACCAGTCGCGTCTCTTCAACCGCGAGTGGCTGCAAAGCAAGGGGCTCGCAGACCACACCGGCATGCCTCCGGGGCAGGACCCCCTCTCCCTCGCGCGGGCACTGGTTGCCTGACACGGTTATAGCGGCGCAGGGCCCCACCGGCACCGCCCCGCTCTGGCCTGCGTCGAGTCTCTCGTGAGACAGTTCGCGGTGCTCATGAATGATCTCTTGAACTCCGCCGAGCTCGATGCCTTACGGCTCAGCCTCGAGGTGGCCACGCGCAGTGTCGCTTTCAGTCTGCCGGTCGCGGTCTTGATTGCGTGGGTGCTGACACGCACCCGCTTCTTCGGCCGCATGCTGCTCGATGCCTTCGTCCATCTGCCGCTGGTTCTGCCGCCCGTTGCGGTCGGCTACACGCTGTTGTTGTTGTTTGGAACGCGCGGCCCCATCGGTGGGTGGCTGCGGGCGCACTTCGGGATCGAGCTCCCCTTCACCACCGCGGGCGCGGCGATCGCGACCGCGGTCATGACCTTTCCCTTATTGGTGCGTGCCATCCGCCTGTCCCTCGACAACGTCGACCCGGGGCTGGAGGCGGCGGCCCGCACTCTCGGCGCAGGACCCGTGGATCGCTTCTTTTCAGTCACATTGCCGCTGATGCTCCCGGGGATATTGGCTGGCGCGGTCACCGCGTTCGCGGCCGGCCTGGGAGAATTTGGCGCGGTGATCACCTTCGCCGCCAACGTGCCCGGTGTGACGCGCACCCTGCCGCTGGCGCTGTACACGGCCATGCAGTCACCGACCGGCGACGCCACGGCGCTGCATCTCGCCGTGTTGTCGTTCCTCCTGGGTCTCGCGGGCCTGCTGGCGGCGGAACTGGTGGTGCGCCGCGTACGGCGCTTTGTGGGCCGCTGACATGCTGCGCGTCTCGGTTCTCAAGCGGCGTGCGGATTTCACCCTGCAAGCGGCCTTTACTGCGCCCACACCGGGAGTCACCGCACTCTTCGGCCGCTCCGGCAGCGGCAAGACCACACTCGTGGATATCATCTCCGGGCTCCTGCCGCCGGACGAGGGCGAGATCCGGCTGGGTGACACGCTGCTTACCGACACGCGGCAGGCGGTGAGTGTACCGGTCGAACGGCGGCGCATCGGCTACATGTTCCAGGATCCGCGTTTGTTCCCGCATCTGAGCGTCGAGGGAAACCTGCGCTACGGCGCGACCCGTGCCGGGCCTGCGACACCGGTGGTCGTATTCGAGGAGGTCGTGAGCCTTTTAGGCCTGAGCGCGCTGCTGCAACGACGCCCACAGGGACTCTCCGGCGGCGAAAAGCAGCGGGTCGCCCTCGGCCGGGCGCTACTGTCGCAACCGCAGCTGCTGCTCCTGGACGAACCGCTGGGATCGCTCGATGTCGCCCGGCGCCAGGAGGTGCTGCCGTACCTGGAAGCGCTGCGCGACCGGTTGTCGATTCCGATGGTGTACGTCAGTCACGAGTTCGAGGAAGTGCTGCGCCTGGCGACGCACCTGGTGCTGCTCGATGCAGGACGTGTGGTCGCCGAGGGCACGGTGAGCGAGATGAGCCTGCGTCCTGAGCTGCGCGCAATCATCGGCCCCGATCTGGCGGGCTCGGTGCTCGACGGTGTGGTCACGGCCGTGAATACGACGCTGGGAGTGACGGACGTGGCGGTCGGCTCCGGCACGCTGCGCCTCTCGCTGCGCGATGCCGTCCCCGGCACGCGCCTGCGACTGCAGCTCCTGGCGCGCGATGTCATCCTCGCGACGCGCGCAATTGATGGCCTGAGCGTGCGCAATGCCGTGTGCGGCACGATCACCGAAATTTCACCGGACGTTGAGGACACGGTGCTCGTCAGCGTCGACATCGGCGGCGCGATCGTAGTGGCGCGCATCACGCGCGCGGCGCTCGCGGCCCTGCGACTTCACACCGGGCAGCCGGTATGGGCGCTCATGAAGGCGGTATCGATGCGCGGACACGCGTTCCGCACGCCCGCCCCCCCGGAACCTACGCGTCCGGAACCGCCTTTTCGCTCACCATCGTGAGCACGTCGTAGTTGGCCACCGCCTCGCCGTTCTGGTTGGTGATGGCGGTGTCCCAGCGCACCTCCCCGTAGCCCTGCGCGGGCCGCAGCGATTTCTCTTTGCACGTCAGGCGCACCTTGATCCGGTCACCTGGCTTGACCGGTTTTAAAAACCGCAGGCTGTCCAGCCCGTAGTTGGCGAGCACCGGGCCGTAGGGCGGATCCACGAACAGTCCCGCCGCGGCGGATACCAGGAAGTAGCCGTGCGCCACCCGGCCGCCGAAGAGCGGATTGCGCGCCGCCTGCGTCTCATCCATATGCGCGTAGAACCTGTCGCCCGAGAGGGCCGCGAAGCGCTCGATGTCCGCCACCGTAACCTCGCGCTCGGCGGAGTTGAACGTGTCGCCGATGGCGAGCGCGCCGAAGGGCTTGCGGAACGGATGCACGCCCGGATCCAGCTCGCGTGCCCCCCGTACCCAGCGACCCGTCACCGCGGTGATGACATCCGGTGTCCCCTGCACGGCCGTGCGCTGCATGTAGTGCATGACGCCGCGGATACCGCCCATTTCCTCGCCGCCGCCGGCGCGCCCCGGCCCCCCGTGCACCAGGTGCGGGAGCGGTGAACCGTGGCCGGTGGATTCCTTCGCGCAGTGGCGGTTCACCACCACGATACGACCGTGGAACGGCGCAAGTCCCAGCACCAGTTGGGCGGCGACCGTATCATCCGCGCTGAAAATCGAGCCCACGAGACTGCCCCCGCCGCGGCGTGCGAGCGCGATGGCGTCCTCGACCGTGTTGTAGGGTATGAGCGTGCAGACCGGGCCGAAGGCCTCCACGGAATGGATCGCCGTTGCCCGAGACGGATCACGGCAATACAACAACGTTGGACTCACGAAAGCGCCGCGGTCGCCATCGGCGCCCACCAGCGCCGCGGCGCCGCCCTCACCCACGAGCACTTCTGCTTCGCGCTCGAGCCGCGCGATCTGTGCCAGCACTTCGCGCCGCTGGCTCAGCGATGCCACCGGGCCCATGCGTACGTTCTCCAGCCGCGGATCGCCGACCACGATCTTGCCAAGTGCGGCGCGCAGCGCGGCTGTGACGTCGTCAATTCGGGCCGCGGGCACAATCGCTTTCCTGATAGCGGTGCACTTCTGCCCTGCCTTCACCGACATTTCCCGCACCACTTCGCGTACGAACAGATCGAGCTCTGGAGTTCCCGCCCCGGCATCGGGCCCGAGAATCGATGAGTTGAGCGAATCGGTCTCAGAGGTGAAGCGCACCGAGTTGGCCATAACCACAGGGTGCTGCCGCAATTTCAGTGCTGTGGTCGCCGAACCGGTGAATGACACCACATCCTGGCAGGTCAGATGCTCGAAGAGATCGCCAACACTGCCGCAGATCAGCTGTATGGCGCCTGCCGGGAGGATCCCGGACTCCACCAGGATGCGGAATGCGCGCTCCGTGAGATAACTCGTCTGAGTCGCGGGCTTGACGATCGCCGGTACACCCGCAAGCAGCGTCGGCGCCAGCTTCTCGAGCATGCCCCACACCGGGAAATTGAAAGCGTTGATGTGTACCGCGGCGCCCTCGAGCGGCACGCAGATATGTTGGCCCACGAAGGTCCCGGCCTTAGACAGGGCTTCAAGCCCGCCATCCACATACACCCGGCTGTTGGGAAGCTCGCGCGTGCCTTTGCTCGCGTACACAAACAGTGTCGCGATGCCGCCGTCGATATCAATCCAGGAATCACCCTTGGTCGCGCCTGTCGCGTACGACAACTGGTAGAGCTCGTCCTTGTGTTCTCCGAGCAGCTTCGCCACGGCCTTCAGCAACCCGGCGCGCTCGTGAAAGGTCAGGCGACGCAGGTTGGGACCGCCCACGTCCCGGGCGTGCGCGAGCATGGCGCCTGTATCAAGGCCGTCGGCAGTAGCGTTCGCGACCACCATCCCGGTCGTCGCATCGCGCAGCGCCAGGCCCTCGCCGGTACCGCTGAACCACTTTCCGGCCACGAAACTCTGCAATTGCACGCGCCTGGCTCCTTAACTCGTCCGGGTTGAAGAGTCTACTATTACCTGTGTCCGAACGGATCCGCCAAACGCCATGGCGAAGTCGCAGCATCCCGCGCGCATCGACTCCACGCGGTTCCCAGTGGATTTAATGTTCCGGTTCTCCCGCGCCGCGACTGAGGCACTGAACCGGACGCGCTTTGCGACCGGTTCCCAGAAGCACCGCAACCCGAGGTTGCCACCGACCGTCTTGGTCATTCGTGACAGACCGGTCTCGGAGTAGCAGAATCGAGCTCTCGGGGGGCTGTATTTCAATTGATAGCGTAGCTATGCAACTTCGCTGCCGTATCTTTGTGGGAGCAACGAGACGGCGGCGCATCGACCGGCATTCCCTCGCGGTGTCGATATTAGGGTGCTTGATTGTGGTTGGTCTACCGGTCAGGTCAGCGGCAGAACCACAATCAGTGACGCAGGCCCTCGCAGTGCCTGATAAGGCAATCGAGCAGCGCGTGCTTGAGGCTGTCCATGAATTGTATGGGGGGACGTCGGAAGTGCGCGACTACGCGCCCCTTACTGAACCCTTCAAGGCCGCGTCCCGATGGGCGCTGGTAGCGACAAAGGAAACCGATCTCCAAGATCAAGTGATTGTTGATCCTAATCCGGTCACGATCTGCTTCGTCCATAATGACGCCCCAAATTGCTCTGAGAAAATGCTATTTCCAATATCAGACGGGATCGCTGACGATCGGGGAAGGCTGTTTCACAATTTTCTAGAGGCTCGGATTGTCTACGCTACCGCGGACCGCACTTCGCCTCTACTGTTGCTCAAGGCGTGTAGCTGGGCCGGGGGAAATGGCAACTGCGGCATATATACTTTCTTGTTCGCGTACGACCGTGCGCGCGATCAATTCCATCTGGTATTTCATGACATCGTTCCGCGCAATAACAATGGGACGACGCGATTCGTTGAGACCGGACCATTGTTGGGAGACGTCGTTTCGGCGACAAACACCAACAGCGCACCCTATGGCTACTTCGTGAGCGTCTATCGTCGTGATACGGCGGGCCGCTATGCTCAGATACTGCGCTATCGCAGTAAGACTCACTACAACGATGGCAACCGTCTTTCAGCGGTGGACTCGGATATGCCCGAGATTCTTCTCCGGCTAGGTTTATGGAAGTCGGGCGACCCCCTTCCTATCCCCTTCGTAAGGCCTGACAACTGCACAAAACTTTCGCTAATCAAGGGGGAGGAGTGGTGCCGCAATCCGCAAGCTCATGAGCCCGCCGCCGGCCAAGCGCCGTAGCATCGGCTTCACCGCCGATCTGGAGGAGCAGTAACCAGGTCCACAACCTGCCCGTCAATGCGGTACGAGCGTCCGCGAAACAGCGCGATGCGCTCGCCGCGCTGGTTGGTCACGACAATCTCGTAAAGGCCATTGCGCCGCGTACGCCATAGCTCAGAGGCCTCAGCGGTCAGCTCATCGCCCTCGCGGGCCGCGGCCAGAAAATCAATCGCAGCAGCGGCGGCCACCGTGCTGTCGTTGTACGAGTTGCAGGCAAACGCGAAGGCACTGTCCCCGAGCGCGAACACGAGTCCCCCATGGCAGATCGCATGGCCGTTAACCATGTCAGGGCGCACGAGCATGAGGACCCGCGCCCACCCCGGCCGCACGCCGGTGATGCGCATACCGAGCGCCTGCGAGGCGCGGTCGCCCGCGAACAAGGCGGAAGTCGCGCGCTCCGCCGTGCGCTGTGCGTCAGCAGTCACATCGGGCGCGTCGTTCATGCGTGCATTTCACTCCTGGTTGCGCGTCATCCACGGCTGCGTATCATCGCCCGGTGAAGTTCGGAGCGCGCTTGGCGCCAAACGCGGCGACGCCTTCCGCATAGTCTGCCGTGCGGCCAAGTTCCCCCTGGTAGTCGCGCTCGACGTCGAGCTGCTGTGCGAGTGAGCGGCCCCAGCCTTCGTAGATGGCCTGCTTGGTGCGCGCGAGTCCCCGCGTGGGCGCTGCGGCGAACTGTTGCGCGAGCGTCTCGACCACGCCCGCGAGCTCGCCATCCTCCACGCAGCGCCAGATGAGCCCCCACGATGCCGCCTGTTCGGCTGACAGCTTGTCCCCCAGCAGCGTGAGTCCCAGCGCACGCGTAGTGCCCACGAGACGCGGCAGAAACCAGGTCCCGCCGGAGTCGGGCACCAGGCCCAGTTTCGAGAACGCCTGCACGAAGCTCGCCGAGCGCGCGGCGACCACCAGATCACAGGCGAGTGCAATGTTTGCTCCAGCGCCTGCCGCCACGCCGTTGACCGCGGCAATTACCGGCATGGGCAGTCCTCGCAGCGCGAGCACCAGCGGTTTGTAGTACTTCTCGATCGAGTCGGCGAGATCAGGAGCCGCGCTCCCAGGAGCGACCGCGCGATCGTTCAAGTCCTGGCCGGCGCAAAAGCCGCGGCCCGCGCCACCAATCACCAGCACGCGTGCCCCGCTGCCCGGGGTTGCGGCGAGCGCCGCGCGCACTTCTGCATGCATCAGGGTGTTGAAACTGTTCAGCCGCTCTGGCCGGTTGAGCGTGAGGCGGGCGATGCCGTCCTTAACGTCAAATACAATGCACTCGTAGCTCACGTTGAATGCTCCCGCGCGCGGCTATTTTTCGTCGTAGTCGAGCTCGAGGGTCGGCGTTTTGACGCGCGACTGGCAGGCAAGCACGTATCCCTGCGCGACTTCCCAGTCCTCGAGTGCATAGTTCTGCGCCATCTCCACCTCACCGCTCACCACCTTGGTGCGGCAGGTCGAACACACACCCGCCCGACATGAGAACGGTAGCTCGATACCGGCGCGCGCTGCCGCGTCGAGCACGGTCTCATCGTTCATTTTCATTGCAAACGTACGCCGGCGGCCGTCCATGAGTATGGTCACTTCCGCGCCATCGGCGGCGCTTTCCGCGGCGGGGCTGACGGCGACGGGCGGCGCAACAGCGCGCGGCGCCACACTAGCCGCGCCGGCGGACTCAACGGCGGTGGTCACGGTGAAATGCTCGGCGTGTACGCGCGTGCCCTCGACCCCGAGCTCGCGCAGCGCCCTCGACACCTGCTCGATCATGTCGCCCGGACCGCAGACGAAATACTCCGACACGTGTTGCGGTGAAAAAAGCGTCGCCGCGAGCTGCCGCACACGCGGCGCGTCAATCCTGCCGTTATAGAGCTCGGCCTCCTGTGGTTCGCGGCTCATGACGAAATGCAGCGACAGCCGCTCGACGTAGCGGTCCTTGAGCGACAACAGCTCCTCGAGGCACATGGCGCGTGCCGTGCCGGTATTGCCATAGAAAAGAATGACACGCGTGTTCTCCCGGGCCAGGAGCGCGCGCATGATGGACAGCACCGGCGTGACGCCGCAGCCGGCGGCGAATGCCACGAAAGTCCCGCCGTCCTTGGCGCGGCGGGGCGTGAAGCTGCCGTTCGGCGGCAGCACCTCGACGCGCTCACCGGCGCGCAGTACTTCCGCGAGATAGCGCGACATTTTCCCGTCCGCGTGCACACGCGGCACGATACGCAGCGGCCATTCTCCGGGTGCGTTGACGAGCGAATAGGTTCGCCGGGTGTCTTCACCGTCAACGGCCAGCCGCACCACCACGTGCTGGCCGGCGCTGCCGCGATATTCCGCCTGCAGCTCCAGTGGCACTGCAAGCGCGATGCTCACCGAATCCTCGGCGTCCGGGGACACCTGTACCACGGTGAGCTCGTGAAACTTCAGCATCTTAAAGGCACTTGAAGTAGTCGAACGGCTCCCGGCACGCGCTGCATTGGTAGTGAGCCTTGCAGGGCGTGGAACCGAATTCGCTGACGCGCGCGGTCGCGCGGCTCCCGCAGCGCGGACACGTCACCACGGTCGCACGCCACAGTTGTTTCGGACTCGACACCGCCCCTTCCGGAGGCGCAATGCCGAAGGCCGCAAGCTTGCGGTGCGCCTCGGGCGTCAGCCAATCGCTCGTCCACGGCGGCGACAGCACTTCCTCGATCGCGGCTTGGGCGTGGCCGTGCTTCTCCAGCGCGTTGCGCACGCTGCTGCGGATCACCTCGGTTGCAGGACATCCCGAGTAGGTCGGCGTGAGTCCGATACTCAGCCGCCCGTCGGCCCCGTGCCGCACGTGACGCACGATCCCCAAGTCCACGATGGAGAGCACCGGAATTTCCGGATCCGGCACCTGCGCCAGAAGCTCCCACACGGCGCGCTCACGCGCCGCGGTGGCCTGGTCTGCGATAAGCGCCGCCATTGGCAAGCCCCGCGCCCTACCAGCGCGCGCCCGGGTAGGTGCGCTGCAGGTGCTGCATTTCCGCGAGCACGTAGCCTAAGTGTTCGGTGTGCACGCCGCGCTTCCCATGCCAGGGATACGGCTGCGCGGCCGGGCGTTTCAGGGTGGCCGCGCGCAGGTCCTCGTCCATGTGTGCGCTCCAGCGTACCTCCGCCGTGCTCAGGGACGGCGCGATACCGGCGGACGCCATGCGCTCGTCCACCTCGTCGGGCGCGAACAATTCGCTCGTGAAGCGCCACAGCTGATCGACGGCGCGCTGCACGCGTTCGTGACTTTCCGCGGTGCCGTCCCCGAGACGCACCAGCCAGCCGCTGCTGAAGCGATAGTGGTAGCGCGTTTCTTTCAGCGCCTTGGCCGCAATGGCCGCGAGGCGGCTGTCTGTGGACTCCTGCAGCCCGGCGTAGATCTCCAGCTGCCAGGCATCGAGGAGCCACTGCCGGACGATGGTGCAGCCGAAGTCACCGTTGGGCTGCTCGGCCAGCGCCAGGTTGAAAAACTCCGGCGCATCGCGCAGGTATGCCAGTGCATCCTCGTCGCGCTCCCGGCCCTCGATCTCTCCGGCGTAGGTCAGCAGCAGCCGCGCCTGCCCGATGAGATCAAGCGCGAGATTGGCAAGCCCCAGATCCTCCTCCAGCGTCGGCGCGTGCCCCACCCACTCCCCGAGGCGTTGCCCGAGCACGAGGCTCGTGTCGCCGAGTCGCAGCACGTAACGCAACAGCGCCTCATTCAGGGCGCGATCGGCTCTGGCCGCGGTTGCCACCGCCGGGCTCACAGGTTCTTTACCTCTTCGGGTATGACGTAGAACGTCGGATGCCGATAGACCTTATCGCGCGCCGGTTCGAACAGCGCATCGGCCTCTTCGGGGTCGGAGGCGATGACATCCGCCGAGCGCACCACCCAGATACTCACGCCCTCCTGGCGGCGCGTGTACACATCGCGGGCATGCTCGACGGCCATGCGCGCATCGGCGGCGTGCAGACTCCCGACGTGTTTGTGCTCGAGCCCCGCGCGCGAGCGGATGAAGACCTCAAACAACGGCCACTCGGCAGCCACTGGTGTTTTGCCTGCGTCACTCATGCGCGCCTCGCTATGCAGCCTGGGTCGTGCGCGCAGCTGACTTTGCGGCGTGGGCACTGGCCGCCTCGCGGACCCAGCGGCCCGCCTCCCAGGCCGTGCGTCGTGCCTGCAGTCGCTCGCGGTTGCAAGGGCCGTTGCCCTTGAGCACGGCGTTGAATTCACTCCAGTCGATCGGGCCGCCGATGTAGTGCTGGGTGGCTTCATCCCAGCGTAACTGCGCATCGGGAATGGTGAGCCCGAGAAAATGCGCCTGCGGCACCGTCACGTCGATGAACTTCTGGCGCAGTTCGTCGTTGCTGAAACGCTTGATCTTCCAGCGCATGGACTGCGCCGTGTGCTTGGACTCCCCGTCACTCGGGCCAAACATCATGATGGACGGCCACCACCAGCGATTGAGCGCCTCCTGCGCCATCAGGCGTTGCGCCGGTGTGCCCTGCGCGAGCGTCAGCATGATCTCGAAGCCCTGACGCTGGTGAAAGCTCTCTTCCTTGCAGATGCGCACCATCGCGCGCGCGTACGGCCCGTACGAGCAACGGCAGATGGGAATCTGGTTCATGATCGCAGCTCCATCGACCAGCCAGCCGATGGCGCCAACGTCCGCCCAGGTAAGCGTCGGGTAGTTGAAAATGCTCGAATACTTGGCGACCCCCGAGAGCAGCTGCTCGAACAGCTGGTCGCGGGTGACGCCCAGGGTTTCGGCCGCGCTGTACAGATACATGCCGTGACCGCCCTCGTCCTGCACCTTGGCGATCAGCACTGCCTTCCTGCGCAGGCTCGGCGCGCGGGTGATCCAGTTGCCCTCGGGCAGCATGCCGACGATTTCCGAGTGCGCGTGCTGGGAGATCTGGCGGATGAGCGTCTGGCGGTAAGCGTCCGGCATCCAGTCCTTGGGTTCGATTTTTTCGTCCGCGTCCACCCGGCTCTGGAAACGCAGCGCATGGGCGGCAGACTCGCCCGCGGCCGCGGCCACCGGCTCTTTTCCATGCGTATCAAGCGCCTGCGTATACATCGTGTCTCCTTGCAGGCAAGCCTAGCAGCTTCGCCGGCATGCCGCTGCTACTGACCGGTGCGCCGGTCAACCACGCGCCGTGCCTTGCCGAGGGAGCGCTCGATGCAGCCCGGATCCCCCACCGACACGCGCGCGGAAATGCCAATGCTCGCCTTGATGCGGCCCTGCAGGTCCTGTTGCATGCGCGTGCGCGCGGACGTATCCCCCGCCACATCGGGCAGACACTCGACCAGCACGGCGAGCTGATCCAGGTGCGCCTCGCGCGTGAGCTCGAGCTGATAGTGGGCTGCGAGTCCCGGGATCTTGAGCAGCAGCTCCTCGATCTGGCTCGGAAACACGTTGACGCCGCGGATGATCAACATGTCATCCGAGCGCCCGGTGATGCGTTCCATGCGACGCATGGAACGCGCCGTGGGCGGCAGCAGCGCGGTCAGGTCGCGCGTGCGGTAGCGGATGACGGGCAGCGCTTCCTTTGTCAGCGATGTCAGCACGAGTTCCCCGTGCGACCCGTCGGGCAACACCGTGCCGGTGGCCGCATCGACAATCTCCGGGTAAAAGTGATCCTCCCAGATCACCGGTCCATCCTGGGTCTCCAGGCATTCGCTCGCGACTCCCGGTCCCATCACCTCCGACAGACCGTAGATGTCCACCGCGCTAAGTCCCGCGCGCTGCTCGATCTCGCTGCGCATCGCATCCGTCCACGGCTCAGCACCGAATACTCCGATGCGCAGCGAGCTGTCCGCGGCGTCCAGTCCCTGGCGCGCGAATTCCTCCACGATCGCCAGCATGTAGGACGGGGTGACCATGATGATGTCCGGCCGCAAATCCCCGATCAGCTGCACCTGCCGGCTGGTCTGGCCTGCGGACATCGGCACCACCGTGCAACCCAGGCGCTCGGCGCCGTAGTGGGCCCCCAACCCGCCGGTAAAGAGCCCGTAACCGTAGGCAACGTGCACCATGTCCCCGGCGCGCGCGCCGGCGGCCCGCAGGGATCTCGCCACGAGCCCCGCCCAGATCTCGATGTCGCGGCGCGTGTAGGCCACCACGGTCGGTTTACCGGTGGTGCCGCTCGAGGCGTGCACGCGGATGAGTTCCCGCCGCGGCACGGCGAGCAGGCCGAAGGGGTAGTTCTCGCGCAGATCCGCCTTGGTCGTGAAGGGAAACTGCGCGAGGTTCGCGAGGCTCTTCAGGTCGTCGGGGTGAACTCCCTGCGCCTCGCATTTACGCCGATAGGGCGCGACCTGCTCGTAAGTGTGGCGCACCGACCATTGCAGGCGCGAGAACTGCAGCGCGCGCAGCTCGTCTTCGCTGGCGCGCTCGATAGCTTCCAGCTCACTGCTTTGCGGCTGCGCGGACACGGCAGCTGATCATCCCCCTGGTCGATCGGCCGAAATCGCAGGCAGTGTTAACACGCACTAGGCGGGCCAATCGTTAAGCCGTTGCACCAGAACTCTCATAAAGTGATTGGCCTGATCGCCGTCCATCACCCGATGATCGAGGGTGAGCGTCACGTAGCAGCGTGGCCGCACCACAATCTTCGCCTCGCCCGCCTCCTCCACCACCACTGCGCGCTTTTCCAGCTTGCCGACGCCGAGAATCGCCGCCTGCGGCTGGTTGATGATGATCGGGGCGGCGAGGAGACTGCCGCTCACGCCATGGTTGGAAATGGTGAAGGTGCCGCCGCGCACGTCCGCGGGCGTGAGCTTGCCGGTGCGCGCCCGCGTCACGAGATCCTCGAGCCCGCGTGCGGTCGCAAACAGATCCAGTGCCTGCGCATCGCGCAAAACCGGCGCCACCAGGCCCGATCCCTCGACCGCCGTACCCACGCCGACGTGGATCGAGTCGTAGATCTCCAGCGCCGTGTCCGTCCAGCGGCTGTTGGCTTCCGGTACCGCCCGAATCGCCGCGACCGCGGCCTGCACGAAGTAGGCCGTGAGCGTCAGCGACGCTCCGCGACGCGCAAAATCATCGCGCTGCCGGGCGCGGTCCTGCAGCACCGCGCTCAAGTCGGCTTCGAACACCGCCGTGACGTGGGGAGCCGTGTGCAGGAGGCTCTGCACCATGTGCTCGGCGATGCGCTTGCGGACCGCGGTATGCGGTACGCGCCGCACCGCGCCCTGGGGTGCCGGTGCGGGTGGGCCCGCTACGTCCTGGTTCGCAGCCTCCGCCGGAGCGCGAGGCCGCGCGCTCTTCGCAGCCGCAGAGGTGCCCGCCGCAGCGGCGAGTACATCCTCCACCGTGATGCGTCCGCCGGATCCTGACGCGCGCACCGCGTCGGCTGTAAGTCCGTGCTCCGCGAGGAGACGCCGTACCGCCGGGCTGAGTTCGGATGTACGGCGCCCTGGCGCTGCGTTCGCGGGCGCAATTACGCGCACGCCAACGGAGGCTGCCGCCGCTCCTGGCGCGGTGGCCGGTGTGTGCGGCGGCGGCGCCGCCGCGCCCGCGCCCGC
>Ga0182015_10000365_pt1 | contig 64728 bp, 65 predicted proteins | sample 712P3MmetaG_FD_120478 | JGI IMG/M metagenome (GOLD analysis project Ga0182015, IMG submission 120478) | Permafrost microbial communities from Stordalen Mire, Sweden - 712P3M metaG | ecosystem: Environmental > Terrestrial > Soil > Wetlands > Permafrost | place: Sweden: Stordalen | collected...
CCGTCACCGCGGCCACTGAGCCATCGCGACGCGCCCGCAGTGTGGCGCGCGCGATCAGGGACGGCACATCGTCGGCCTTGAGCTTGATGGCCGCGTCGAAATCGGCGAGCGCCAGGTCCGGTTGCCGGTTGCCCACCAGGGCAAGTCCCCGTTGGTAAAAGTAGCTCGCCTCGGTCGGTGCAAGTTCGCACGCGCGGCTGAGGTCGGCTATGGCTTGTGTGAAATCACGCCTGGCGGCGAAGGCCGTGCCGCGTCGGGCGAAGCCGGCGGCGTCGCTGGGCTGATCGTTCGTGTCGGCTGCCGGCGCCGCTGCTGCGGCTGGTGGGCTCTCGGGCCTGTGCGCAACTGCAAGATTGAATACCGGGCCGCCGTTGTAGGTGAAGTAGAGCTTGCTCTGGCTGTTGGCCACGTAGATGCGGTGCGACAGGAAGAAGTCCGCGCCGATCAGCATGTCGATGTCGAGCAGGTCCAGTTCGCCGACGCGCAGCCTGGTATTGCGGATCTCCTCGTCCCCAATCTTGAAACTCTGAAACGGTGCAATCCAGCTTCTTACGACCCGGGTCCCGACGCCCCAGGTTGAGCCTCCTGCGACCACCCCGCTGCTGTCGGGGGCAACACCGGCGCGTTTTGCGGCCGCGAGCGACAGGAAGGATGCCTGGGCGCCCGTATCGAATTCGACCTGGATCTTGCTGCCATTCAGATAGGCGACGCCTCTGGTGGCGGGTGCCTCCCGTGACACAGTCCGGATGTCGAGTACCGAAACACCCTGGGCGGTCGCCTTCGCCCAATAAGCCAGCGGCAGGCTGTTGCAGTCAAGCGGTCGCATGAGCCGGATGACGCCGTTTGCCAGGTCGTACTCGACATCTGCGACCCGGAACACGTTCTGGCCAAGGAGACCAACCGCCTCGCCGCCCAGATCGTTACCGAGGACCACAAACGTCACATTCGGGTACGTCTGTCCCCAGATGCTGAAGGCCTTGACCGTGGTGAGCGATGCCTGCGCTTTCCCGCCAACTCCCCGCATGTCTAAGTCATGTGACGAGTCCAGGTGTAGTTTGAACGCCGCCGCGGCCGCGGGCGTCAGCGAATTGAAGAACGCGCCGCTGTCGGCGATGAATAGGGCGTCGGTGCCGTTGATGCTCGCGTGGACCATGGGGCGCATGCCGCTCATGGTGACCGGAAGTTCAGCGAGCCGGGCCAGGTGGCAGTCAGCTGCTTGCAGCGGCGGCCCGCCGGGGGTCGCCAGCGCGAGGATCACCAGGAACGTGCGCCACGGTGCGCCATGCCTGCGCGGGGCTGGCCCAGCGGTCGTGACTCCCCCCAAAAGTCCTGCGCTCCGGGACATCCTGAGGCTCACACTACAACATTGCTCAAACGCTGTGGATGTTGGCGCCGCAGCCGGTGTAATTTTCTCCCATGCGTGTGCTCGCGATCGAATCCTCCTGTGACGAGAGTGCAGCGGCGGTGCTGGATGCCGACGCGGGCCTGCTCGCGCATGAGCTCTTCAGCCAGGTGGAATTGCACCGCGCCTATGGGGGTGTGGTCCCCGAACTGGCTTCGCGCGACCACGTACAGCGCCTGCTGCCACTCGTCATGAGCGCTCTCGCGGACGCGCACACCACGCCAGCCGAGCTGCATGGGGTTGCCTATACGGCAGGTCCCGGCCTCATCGGCGCGCTTCTGACCGGAGCTTCCCTGGCACGCAGCCTCGCGTACGCCTGGGGCATCCCGGCCATCGGCGTGCACCACCTCGAGGGACACCTGCTGGCGCCGCTCCTGGAGAAGGACACGCCACCCTTCCCGCACGTGGCGCTGCTCGTGTCGGGCGGGCATACGCTGCTCATCGAGGTGGCCGCCATCGGTCGCTACCGTGTGCTCGGCGCGAGCCGGGATGATGCGGCCGGAGAAGCGTTCGACAAGACCGCCAAGCTCCTCGGGCTGCCTTACCCGGGCGGCCCGCAGCTCGCGCAACTGGCCGTGCACGGCACTGCGGGCGCCTTTACGTTTCCGCGGCCGATGCTGGATCGCGCCGGCTTCGAGTTCAGCTTCTCGGGTCTGAAGACCGCGGTGCTGCACGCCGTGCGGGGACGCACGCTCACCGACAGCCTGCGCGCCGATGTGGCCCGCGGTGTCGAGGAGGCGATTGTCGCGACGCTCACTGCCAAGGCGCTGCGCGCGCTCGAATTCACCGGGCTCGGCGCGCTGGTGGTGTCCGGCGGCGTGAGCGCCAATCGCGCCCTGCGCGAGCAGCTGACGGTGGCCCTTGAAGCGCACGGCGGGCGCGCCTATTTTCCGCGCCTCGAGTTCTGCACCGATAATGCGGCGATGATTGCGGTCGCGGGATTGAAGCGCCTGCAGGCCGGACAACACGACGGGCTCGCCATCCAGGCGCGCGCGCAATGGCCGCTCGAGTCGCTGCCGCCGGTGGCGGCCTGAGCGCATTCGATCTTTAAAGAGAATTTATGACCCAGGCAAGTTCTGACGGCGACCGGATCTTTCTGCACGGACTCACCATCGAGTGCGTCATCGGCTTCATCGACTGGGAGCGGCGGGTGAAGCAGACTGTGGTCGTGGATCTGGAGATGCCGGTCGATTGCCGGCGCGCCGCGCTTTCCGATTCCGTGGCCGACACGCTCGACTACAAGAAGGTGTCCAAGCGCGTGCTGGCCTTCGTGTCGGCTTCCGAGTTCCATCTCGTCGAGACACTCGCGCAGCGTCTGGCGCTCGTTATTCTCGAGGAGTTCGGCATCGAGTGGGTGCGTGTCACCCTCAACAAGCCCGGGGCGATCCGCAACTCCCGTGATGTCGGGGTGGTGATCGTGCGCTCGCGCGCTGATCTGGGTCCTGGCGCCGCAGCGGCCGCGCTGCCGCGGAGCTGACACGTGCCCGCGGTTTACGTCGCCGCCGGCAGCAACATCGAGCCCGAGCGCTATCTCGCACGGGCGGTGGCGGCGCTCGGGCGCGAGTTTCCCGGCAGCCGTTTCTCTCCCTGGTATCGCAACCGCGCCGCCGGGTTCGACGGCGATGATTTCATCAACCTGGTCGCCGGCTTCGACACCGTGCTGGACCCGCCCGCACTTCTCGAGCGGCTGCACGCGATCGAAGCGCAATGCGGACGGGAGCGCGATGCGCCGCGCTGGGCGCCGCGCTCGATGGATCTGGATGTGCTGCTGTATGGCGAGCTGGTGTGTGTCTCGCCGCCGCTGACCCTGCCGCGCCCGGACCTCCTGAAGCGCGCCTACATGTTAGGACCGCTCGCGGACCTGGCGCCGGATCTCAAGCACCCGACCGCGGGCAAAACCATCGGCGAGCTGTGGCGCGAGTTCGACCAGGCCGCGCATCCGCTCGTGCGGCTACGGCGCTGAGGAGTGGGGCCGTCCGCCTGCTACCAGCCGATGCTGCGCCCGCCATCCACGGCGAGGATCTGCCCGGTGACGTACGGCGCCCCGCTGGCGAAGAACAGGCAAACGCGCGCCACATCCTCGGGCGACCCCGGGCGCTTCAACGCCGTGCGTTGCGTGATCTTCGCCTGCAGTGCCTCGTCCAGCCCGTCCTCGGGCCACATCACCGGCCCAGGCGCCACCGCGTTCACGCGCACGTGCGGGCCGAGCTCCCGGGCGAGCGCGCGGGTCAGCATGATGAGTCCGCCCTTGGCGATGCTGTACACGGGGTAGCGCCGCAGTGGCCGCAGGCCGTGGATGTCCGCGATATTGATAATGAGTCCCGCTCGCTCGTGCAGCAGGGGAGCTGCGGCCTGCGCAAGGAACAGCGGCGCGCGCAGATTCGTGCCGATGAGATCGTCCCAGTCGATCTCGGTGATGTCGCCCACGGGCGTTGGATAAAAGGTCGAGGCGTTGTTGACGAGAATGTCCAGGCCGCCGAATGCCTGCTGTGCCCTGGCCGGGAGCTTTTTTATCTGGGAGACATCGAGCAGGTCGCATTCGGCGACCGCCGCGGAGTTCGGCCGGGTGCCGTTCAGCTCGTTCGCGAGCCGTGTCGCATCCTCCGCGGAGCTGCGGTAATGCAGCACCACGTTCGCGCCGGCGCCATGCAGCACGCGTGCGATTTGCGCGCCCACGCGGCGTGCCGCGCCGGTGATGAGCGCGGTCTTGCCGGTGAGAGTGTTGCCGGCCGCGGTCGCCGGGGTTGGGGCCGGGGAAGGTTCTTGCGTCATGGTGGGCGATTATGACCGCATCGGGCGCGCGCTCAATGCTGCCGACACTCAGCGCCGAGGAGGCGGGCCACTCCGCGGCCGTGACCGAGCTCATTCGCGAGCACATCGTCAGCGCCGGTGGCTGGCTGTCTTTCGAGCGCTTCATGGAGCTGGCGCTGTATGCGCCGGGCCTGGGTTACTACAGCGCCGGGAGCTCAAAAATTGGGGCGGCCGGGGACTTCGTCACTGCACCGGAGGTGTCGGATCTTTTCAGCCGGTGTCTCGCGCGGCAGTGCGCCGAGGTGCTGCGCGCTTGCGGCCACGGTGAGATTCTCGAGTTGGGCGCCGGCACCGGGCGCATGGCCGCCACGCTCCTGACGGCCCTCGCGCAAAGCGACGCGTTGCCCGAGCGCTACGCGATCCTCGAAGTGAGTGCGGATCTTGCCGCGCGCCAGCGCGAGCGGCTCGCAGAGCTGCCGGCGGCGCTGCGTGCGCGCGTGGGGTGGCTCACGCGCCTGCCCGAGCGCCCGATCGAAGGCCTGATACTCGCCAACGAAGTGGCTGATGCGTTGCCCTGCCGGCGCTTCACCTTAGGTGCTGATGGCATCGAGGAATTGGGCGTCGCGGTGGGCGCAGGCGCGGCGGGCGAAGCGGCTGTCCTGCACCTGCGCAGCGCAGCCCCCGACGCGCTGCTGACACAGGCGTGCGCCGGGATCCTCGCCGGGCTGCTCGCGCCCCTGCCGCACGACTACAGCTCGGAAGTGTGTCTGCGCGTAGCGCCGTGGATTGCGTCCCTGGGCGAATGCCTCGGGCGTGGCGCGCTGCTGTTGTGCGATTACGGGTTGCCGCGCAGCCAGTACTACCACCCGCAGCGCATGGACGGGACGCTGCGCTGCCACTTCAAACACCGCGTGCACGATGACCCGTTTATCAACGTCGGCGTGCAGGACATTACCGCCTGGGTCGACTTCACTCGGGTCGCCGACGCGGCGCTGGCCGCCGACCTTGACGTTGCCGGGTTTGCGACCCAGGCGGCGTTTCTGCTCGCGACCGGCATCGAGGAGTTGGTGACGCGCGCGCCGGACGGCAGCGCCCGGGCGCGACTTGCGGGGGAGGCGCGGCGCCTCCTTATGCCCGGGGAAATGGGCGAGGCATTCAAGGTCATGGCGCTGACGCGTGCGTGGGATGCGCCGCTGCAGGGGTTTACCGTGCAGGACCTGCGCGACTCTCTGTAAGACCAGGGCGCCTGCAGGGCCCGGGGCGGTTAAGATGGCGCCCCTTTTCGCATCGACCAGGCGGGACAAGCGCGCATGACACTGTTGAAAATCATCATTCTGGCCGTGGTGCAGGGTCTGGCGGAGCTGCTGCCGGTGTCGAGCTCTGCGCACGTGGTCGTGGCCGAGAAGCTGTTGGGGCTGGATCCGTCCTCCCCGCCCATGACCCTGCTGTTGGTCATGCTGCACACGGGCACGATGGTTGCCGTCATCGTGTATTTCTGGCCGCAGTGGCGCCGCACCTACTTCAAGAGTGCGCCGGCCTTTCGGAACTTTGCCGTGCTGCTGGTCGTCGCGACAGCGCTCACGGCGGTGGTTGGCGAAGCCATCAAGATAGTCATCGAAAAGACGGCCTTCCGTAACCTGCCGCACGCGCAGATCGAAGATCTTTTCAGCCATCTCGAGCTGATCGCACCGGCCCTGGCCGCGGCGGGCATCCTGATCCTGATTGCGGGACTCTTCGAGAAGCGCAAGGTCGCTCGTGCCGCCTCGGCAGCAGATGACCTGAACATGAAACAGGCGGGAGTGATCGGCGCGGTCCAGGGACTGTGCCTGCCATTCCGCGGCTTCTCGCGTTCGGGGGCCACCATTTCCACCGGGATGCTGCTCGGCGTCGCCAAGTCGCGGGCGGAGGCTTTCAGTTTCGCGTTGGCTGTCGTGCTGACCCCGCCGGTTGTTGCCCGCGAGATTCTGCGGCTGGCGCAGTCGGCCCGTATCAACGGCACCGCGGAGCTGGCCTCGGTCGGTCTCTACAGTGTGCTTGGCGCGGTGCTCGCATTCCTCGCCGGCTTGCTGGCGCTGAGGTGGCTGAGCCGCTGGCTCGAGGGCGGCCGCTGGTATCTGTTCGGCATCTATTGCCTGGTCGCGGCGGCGGCGGTGACGGCCCTGCATCGCGCCGGATATTGAAGACAGCCTGTGAGCCTGTTTCTGATTCAAAATGTTTGAAGAATGGATTGTTTGGCGTATTAGAGAGACAATTGATGCTTATACGATGTAAATACGTCGGATAAACGACGATATACTGACGTATAATCGGCGCAACCTTAACGGGAGTCGCCGTGTCCGCATTACCCAGTTTCCCCGGGTTTGCCGATGAATTCCGTACCCCTGGGCAGGCAGTGATTGAGCCTGCGTTGTTTGCCGCGGCCATGAACCTCCAGGTGCAGGAGCTCGCGCAACTGGCCCACGTGCATCGCGCGACCGTGTCGGAGGCGCCGACGAACGCACGGCTGCAGGGATTCATGCGCGAGGCCCTCCAGGTGTTGTCCGCCGCATTCGATGTTACCCGGGACCGGGAGCGCGCGATCTACTGGTACCGCAATTCACCAATCCGGGAATTTCAGCATCGCACGGCGGAGCAGCTGGTCGCGGATCGCAAAACGGATGCGGTACTGAGTTACCTCGCTTCGATCGGCAGCGGTGCTACCGGCTCGCAATTCGTATCCGGGATTCAGGGGTATCACCCCGAGACACTTAATGAGCTTTGCCGCCGCTACAGTGTGCGGCGCCTTGCGGCATTTGGCTCCGCCACGCGGACGGATTTTGATCCAGCACGTAGCGACGTTGATCTGGTGGTGGAGTTCTCATCCGTGCCGAACGGTTCGTCCGCGCGGCAATATTTCGACTTCAAGAGTGCGCTGGAGCGGCTGTTCGGCCGCCCGGTGGATCTCGTGGAATTGGATGCGATGCCGGATTCCCGCCTGAGGCGAAGGATTGAGCGAAGCCAGGTGCCGCTGTATGCGGAAGCAGCCTGACGTCCTGCTCGAACTCGCGCTGCTGGCCGTTCGACGCGTGCCACGGTTTCTGCAGGGGCGGTCTCTGCCCGAGTACCTGACGGATGAACTGTGTCAGGCGGCCATTGAACGGCAGCTCGAGATCGCCGGAGATGCCTTAGGTCAGCTGCGTAAGCTCGAGCCAGCAATCTTCGCGCGCATTCCGGGCGGGGATCTCATCGTCGCGTTCAGAAACGTCCTGGCGCACGGGTACGCGACCCTCGATCACCGACGTGTGTACGACATCGCCTCCACACGGGTCGAAGAGCTGACAGCCGTTCTGGAGCGGTTGCTGGCCGAATTTCCAGAAGAGGGCGCATCGTGAGGGCTAAAAGCCCTACTTCGACCCAGCCGACTAGCTGCCAACGGGGTTCTCTCGGAGGAAAACCGGAAGATCTGTAGTGGGCGGAAATAGGGCGTGATGGTAGAGCATGTCCGCCACATGACCTCTGTGATAAGTCGTGTGATTGACGACATGAAGCAAAATGTCGTTACGGCTCAGTGAGCCGCTGCCACCGCCTATGAACGTGAAATGGACGACCTGGGCAAGCGCCTCTGCGTCCAGTGAGCCGGCGTAGCTGACATACCAGCCATCAACTTCCAGCTGCTTGTCGTGCAGCTCACCAAATGGCGGATGGTCTGCGGGATTGCGCGTCGTATACCCATGGGGTTTACCGAGCAGATGGGCCCGCCACACCCGATCCATGGCGTATGAGTGGTGCAAGGTGCGAATGATGCTGCCAAAGACAATGGGGCGCGGAGCGGTCAGCTCAGCTTCAGGAAGTTCGGCAACCTTCGCCAGAAACAGTTTGTCAGCCCAGGCTTTGTACCGAGTCAGTGTCTGTACATGGTTCATGACAAGTCCACTAGGAAGGCCGCGCCGCATTTTCCTTCACGGCAGTGACCGCGGCGAGACGCCGCCGGCGCAGCTGCGCCCCGATCGCAGGTCCCGTGAGTCCCTGCCGATCCGCATCCGTCAGCGCTGCGGCCGCTGCGGCCGCCAGCGCCGTCTTGAGATAGTCAGCTTGCGGGTAGGGCTCGGCCTCACGTCCGGTGCGGCCGCGCGCATCCGCCTCGCACGCCCGCAGTAATTCCGCAAAACGCTCCGGCCGCCGGAACGCATCGCTCGCTTCGAGAAGCTTCAGCACCGTCTCGGGCTTCAGCTCCAGGGCGCGATGTACCAGGGTGTGCTGGCGCGCCGTAAGGACCGCGAGTTCGCGGTACGCGGTGGGGACCCTGAGACGATCGCACAAGGCATCGATCAAAGGCACACCGGCATCCTCATGACCGTGGTGGCTCGGCCAGCGATCGCGCGGCGTAAGTGCCTTGCCGAGGTCATGAACCACGGCCGCAAAACGCACGGGACCTGCGGCGCCGCTGTCGGCCGCGTAGCGCAGCGCCAGCATCACGTGCACGCCGGTATCGATCTCCGGGTGCCAGCGCGGTGGTTGCGGCACACCATAGAGCGCGTCGATCTCCGGGAAAATGACCGCCAGCGCGCCGCAGGCGCGCAGCGTTTGGAAGAACACCTCAGGCCTCGTCTCCCCGAGCGCGCGCTCGGTTTCCGTCCACACACGTTCGGCAACCAGCGCCCGGACTTCCCCCGAAGCCACCATGCTTTGCATGAGCGCGAGGGTCTCCGGGGCGACGCGAAATCCCAGTTCCGCATAGCGCGCCGCGAAGCGCGCCACGCGCAGGATGCGCACCGGATCTTCGATGAAGCTCTCCGACACGTGGCGCAACACGCGTGCGCCCAGATCCGCCTGTCCGCCGTAAGGATCGACGATCTCGCCGTTCTCACCCTCGGCCATCGCGTTGATGGTCAGATCGCGGCGCTGCAGGTCCTCCTCCAGCGTGACATCCGGTGAGAACTGCGTCGCGAAGCCGCGGTAGCCGGGAGCCACCTTGCGTTCCAGGCGCGCCAGCGCGTACTCCTCGCGCGTCTGCGGATGCAGGAAGACTGGAAACTCCCGTCCCACCGGCAGATACCCGCCCTGCACCAGTTCCTCCGGCGTCGCACCGACAACCACCCAGTCGCGCTCGTTCACCGCACGCCCGAGGAGGCGGTCCCGGACCGCGCCGCCGACCAAGTAGACTCGCATGATGCGCATGGTAACCGAGACCCCCGCGGGGAGCGCGGCGAGCCCGCCGCGGCAGATGCGCACCGTGCGCCGCGTGTTGCTGTACGCCGGCTGCCTGTTGTTGGCGGGCTGCGGCACCACCTACCTCCTGCAGGCCGGCAACGGTGAGTTGCAGGTGCTGCGCGCGCGCGTGCCCATCGACACACTCATTGCCGACCCGCATACCGTAGCGCCGCTGCGCGCGCGTCTCATGGAGGTGCGCGCGGCGCGCGCCTTCGCTTCCGCCGAGCTGCACCTGCCGGAAAACAAGAGCTACACGACCTACGCCGACATCGCGCGGCCGTACGTGGTCTGGAACGTGGTGGCGACGCCGGAGTTTTCGGTCAACCCGCGGGTGTGGTGCTTCCCGGTCGCCGGTTGCGTCGCTTACCGCGGCTACTTCAGCGAGCGGCGCGCGCGTGAGTTCGCAGCAGCCCTCGCGGTGCGCGGCTTCGATGTCGTGGTCGATGGCGTGCCCGCCTACTCGACCCTCGGCAAGTTCTCCGACCCGGTGTTGTCTTCCATGCTGCGCTACGACGACGACGAGCTTGCCGCCACCATCTTTCATGAGCTCGCGCACCAGCTGCTGTACGTGCGCAACGATTCGGAATTCAACGAGGCGTTCGCCACCACGGTGGAAGACGTGGGACTGGAGCGCTGGCTTGTGCACCAGGGCGAAACCGGCCGCATCCGGGAGTTCCGCGCGCGCCACGCGCAGGGTCGGGAGTTCCTTGACCTGCTCGCCGCCACCCGCGCGCAACTCGTACGGTTGTATGCCACGGGTGCGCCACGCGACGAGCTGCGCGCCGGCAAGGTGCGGATCCTCGCCGCGCTGACCGCTGACATCCGCGCGCTCGAGAAGCGCCAGGGAGTGCGCTACCCGCTGTACGATGAATGGATCGACGCCGGACTCAACAACGCGCGGCTCGCCTCGGTGGCGACCTACTTCGATTGCGTGCCGGGCTTCGAGCGCTTGCTGGCGGAAAACGACGGCGACCTGGTGCGCTTCTACGTGGCGGTGCGGGCGCTCGCGCGCGAGCCGCGCGCGACGCGCCATGCACAGCTGTGCGGGCGTGCGGCACCCGCGGGGAGCTGACGCCCGCAGGAACAGGCGATCGCAGAAGGGTCAGAATCGGGCTCCGCCTTTCCCCGTAGGCGACCGGCTAAGAAGCGCCTTAGGTACCCAGCACCTTTAAGCCGTGCGCGTGCGCCGCCAATCCGAGCGCTCCGTCGTGAGTTGCCATCACCGGGTCGGCACCCATCGCATCCTTCCAGAGCAGTGCTGACGCAAGATGAATCGCATCCAGGGTTCCCAACTCCGTCGGCATCGGCTGCGCGGCGCGGTCTAGCACGACCGCGTCGATTTCGATCAACTCCAGCGAGTTGATGAGGTTAAGAATCGTCGCGCGGCGTCTGGCAATTTCGGCGTCTGATAGTGCGGCGCGGATTCGCAGCCGATCCAAGGTTCGCAGACTCTCGGTCGCAATTAGCGCGCTGGAAACTCCGCGATCGATCTGGCTCCACTCGGGCAAACGGTTCGGCTGTCCAAACGCCAGGCGCAGCAGCACCGATGAGTCAACATAGGCGATCATCTGTGATTCTGCCGCTCCTCCAGCAGCAATTGTACGACGTCGATCTTTTGGCTGATCGACTTTGGCAGCGACACCTTGTTCGGCTTCGGTGAATCGGCAGCCGGCTTGCGGATCCGCAAACCAGAGCGTTCGCGCATCGGAACGATCTGCGCAACAGCTCGATTGCGATCCAGGACCGCGATCGACTCTCCGCCCTGTACGACACGAAGAAATTCGCTTAGTCGGGCCTTGAGTTCGGCGATGCCCACCTGTTTCATGACTATATATGACCAGAACTAGTCACGAAAGGCAAGAACCACTGGTTCTAGTGCGCCGGGCTTTCGTGGCTGGCGGCCGGCCCTAGCGGGGACGTGCCTGCCGCATCGGCGATCACCGCGGTCACGTGCAGCGGCTTGCCATCGCGCACCAGGCCGACTTCGAGCTTATCGCCGACCCGCAAGAGGCCGATGGTGTTGCGCAGCTCACTGTTGGATTTCACGGCCTGGCCGTTGACGGCAGTGATCACATCGCCGGTGTGGATGCCCGCATGGTCGGCGGCCGAGCCCTCGACAACCTGGGCGACCAGCGCCCCGGCCACGTTGTTCAGGCCCAGGGAGTGCGCGATGTCCGGCGTGACGGTGTACATGCTCACCCCCAGCTCGCCGCGCTTCACCGCGCCATAGCGCAGCAGCTGCTCCATGACGCTGCGTGCCATGTTCACCGGGATCGCAAAACCGATACCCATATTGCCGCCGGTGCGCGACAGGATGGCCGTGTTGATCCCGATCAGCTCGCCGCGCAGGTTCACGAGCGCGCCGCCGGAGTTGCCGGGATTGATGGAGGCGTCGGTCTGAATGAAATCCTCGTAGCCATCCGGGGTGATTCCCGAGCGCGACAGGCCGCTGATGATCCCGGAGGTCACGGTGTGCTGCAGTCCGAAGGGGTTGCCAATGGCGACCACGAAATCGCCGACCTCGGACTTCGCGGAATCTCCCAGGGCGATCTGCGCGAGACCTTCGGCCTGCACCTTGAGGACCGCCACGTCCGAGGGCTCGTCGCTGCCGACGATCGTGGCCTTGAGGTCGCGGCCATCCTGCAATGTGACGGTGATTTCGCTGGCGTTCTCCACCACGTGCGCGTTGGTGAGAATGTAGCCCTTGCGGGCATCGAATATGACCCCGGAACCGGCGCTCTGAAAGGGCCGCTCGCGGCCAGCGGAGCCAGGGGTCTGGTCCAGGAAATGGCGAAAGAGCGAGTCATCGGGCAGCAGGCCCTGCAAGCCGCTCTCGCGCACGGTACCGCGCGTGGCGATGTTGACCACCGCCGGGGAGACCTTCCTGATCATGGGGGCGAGGGTCGGAAGCGGTGTGTCTCCGACCGCCGGGGGTATACCGGCGAGGGACGCCGCGGCCGCCAGCCAGGCGATCAGACAGAAGGCGGAAATTCGGGCTCTCATGGCCTGATGAATTCTAGCCCCACGGGCAGCTCAGGGGGCCTGCGCCACAGGGAAAAGCCGACGCACTGCACAGACACACCGGCGGGCTTAGGAACGCACCGCCGGCGTGGCTGGGGTCAGCGGGGACTTCAGGCAGCCTGGACGTTAATGCGCCGCGGCTGTTCCTGGGGGCGCTTCGGGATGCTCAGCTCAAGCACGCCGTTGACGTGGGTGGCCTTGATGGCCTCCGCGTCTGCACTCTCGGGAAGCGTGAAGCGGCGCAGAAACGTACCGGTGGCGCGCTCCGCGCGCTCGTAACCATCCACGGTCGCTTTCTTTTCCGCGCGGCGCTCGCCGCGAACCGTCAGCACGCCCTTGTCGGCGGTGATTTCGATGTCCTTGGGCTCGACGCCCGGCACATCGGCCACCACCACGAAGCGCTCGGCTTCCTCGCGGATGTCGACGTGCGGAATCCAGCTGACGCTGGCGGTATCGGTGCCGTCAGCCAGGGCCTCAGTCTCGCCGAGAGCGTGATCGAGATGCCGCTGCAAGCGGCCCACGAACGCCCACGGCTCATAACGAACGATGGTCATAGTGATCTCCTGTTGGAAAGGCAGTTTGAAAACCTGAGCGCCATTCACTGGCGCGGCTTGAACACGATGTGCGGCTGGCGGCCGGCGGTTTCAAGGGCGCAGCGCCTGAGGAATCGGGGTGGTCAAAAAGTAGCCAGGGGTGGAATTCAGTCGGGCACGCGTTGCGGCAACCGGGGCCTTGGCAGTGCCTGCCTGTGGACAGGTTGTGCAGAACCTGTGTCTGACCGGGGCACAAGATATTGCGGTGCCGGACCTGGGGTCCGGCGTGAGCAGTTTTCGTAAAAAATATCCTGCATCCTGTGGCTAAGAACGGCGTAATACATTGAAATAAATGAGCTAAATCGACATGAAAAAACGCATTATGGAATCTTGACGCACCCCGGGGTCGTCATTAGGCTCTCGACCCCGACACACAAGATCTTGTGTTCGCGCAAGGCGATCAGGGTCACGCGGTCGGGGGGAGGTTGCGGGGGCCTGGCTGTCCTGACAGACAGCAGGAACCGGTAGGGCTTGCGGCTCATCTAAAGGTCGTGTCGCGACACTGCCGGTGTTCCCTTCATCCGTTGAGAAGAGGCGTCAAGCACGTGGAGCGCCGCGGATTTCATGAACACCGTCGTCAAGATTGAACCCAGAGACATCGACACGATTCCTTTCCAGGAAGCATCGCTCGACATCTGGGATAAGAAGTATCGCCTGACGGCCAAGGACGGCACGCCCATCGACAAGTCGATGGACGAGACTTATCAGCGCGTGGCGCGCGCGCTCGCCGATGTCGAGCGAGCCGATGCGCGCGATCACTGGTACGAGCGATTTCTGTGGGCGTTGCGCCGTGGCGCGATTCCCGCGGGCCGCGTCACCTCCAACGCCGGGGCGCTGGAACACAAGCCCGCCACCTCGACCATCAACTGCACGGTCTCGGGCACGATCCGCGATTCGATGGACGACATCCTGCAGAAGGTCCACGAGGCGGGGCTGACCCTCAAGGCTGGTTGCGGAATCGGCTATGAGCACTCGACGCTGCGCCCGCGCGGCGCCTACGTGTCGGGCGCAGGCGCCTATACGTCGGGCCCCCTGTCCTTCATGGATATCTTCGACAAGATGTGTTTCACCGTCTCCTCCGCCGGCGGCCGCCGCGGCGCGCAGATGGGCACGTTTGATATCGGGCATCCGGACGTCATGGAGTTCATCCGCGCCAAGCGCGAGAACGGACGCCTGCGGCAATTCAACCTGTCGCTGCTGATCACGGACGAATTCATGCAGGCGGTGCGCGAGGATACTGAGTGGAAGCTCGCCTTCCCCCTGACGCAGCGCGAATACGAGGCGGATAAGCCCGATCTCACCGACGCGACGAAGTTCGTGTGGCGTGAGTGGCCGGTGCACGAGGGCTACGTCGCCAATGACGAGGGCCTGGTCGCCTGCAAGATCTACAAGACCCTGCCGGCGCGGCGCATGTGGGACGTGATCATGACGTCCACCTACGACTTCGCCGAGCCGGGCTTCATTCTCATCGACCGCGTCAACGAGATGAACAACAACTGGTGGTGCGAGAACATCCGCGCTACCAACCCATGCGGAGAGCAGCCGTTACCGCCATACGGTTCCTGCCTGTTAGGTTCGGTGAACCTGACGCGCTTCGTGAAGCATCCGTTCGGCGATTTCGCGGAGTTCGACTGGCACGAATACCGCGAGGTCGTGAAGGTGTTCACGCGCATGCTCGACAACGTCGTCGAGGTCAACGGCCTGCCGCTCGAGCAGCAGCGCGGGGAAATCCTGCGCAAGCGCCGTCACGGCATGGGATTCCTGGGCCTCGGCAGCACCCTGGCGCTGCTGAAGATGAAGTACGGCTCCCCCGAAGGCGTGAAATTCACCGAGGACGTGTCGCGCGAGATGGCGGTCGCCGGCTGGGAAGCGGCGCTGGAGCTCGCGCGCGAGAAGGGACCCGCGCCGATCATGAACGAGGAGTTCACGGTCACCAAGGAGATGCTGCGCAAGCGCCCGGAGATGGTGAAGGACGGCTGGAGGCCGGGCTCGAAGATCGCCGGGCGGCTGCTGCACGCGAAATACAGCCGCTACATGCAGCGCATCGCGCAGATCGCCCCGCAGCTGGTGCACGAGCTGGCCGAGAGCGGCGCGCGCTTCACGCATCACACCTCGATCGCACCCACCGGCACGATCTCGCTGTCGCTCGCCAACAATGCCTCCAACGGCATCGAGCCGTCGTTCGCGCATCACTACTTCAGAAACGTGATCCGCGAAGGCAAGAAGTCCAAGGAAAAGATCGACGTTTATTCCTTCGAGTTGCTGGCGTATCGCGAACTCGTCAACCCGAGTGCCAAACCTGGAGCTACCAACGATGGCGAAAGACTGCCGGACTACTTCATCGCCTCGGACGAGGTCACTCCCAAGGAGCATGTTGAGGTGCAGGCTGCGGCCCAGAAGTGGGTCGATTCATCGATTTCTAAGACGGCGAACGTGCCTACGGATTTTGCCTACGCGAAGTTCAAGGACATCTATGTGTATGCACACGAGCAGGGCCTGAAGGGCTGCACCACGTTCCGCTTCAATCCGGAGGCTTTCCAGGGTGTGCTGGTGAAGGAGCAAGACCTCAAGAACACCCTCTACAAGTTCACCCTCGAGGACGGCTCGGTGGTTGAGGTGCGTGGCGATGAGGAAATCGACTACGACGGCGAGATTCACACGGCGGCGAATTTGTATGACGCCATGCGAGACGGGTACTACGGGCGCTACTGAGCGCGCCCAAGCGCGCAGGAATATCCATGACCATCAAGATTGATCGAAAAATCGTCAAGTACGCGGTGCAGAAGCCGGAGGACAAGGCCGCGGCCAAGCCGGTCGACAAGGCGGCCCAGGCGCGGCTGCCTGCGCAGGTGGCCGATGAGTTCGTGCGCGACAAGAACGGCCACACCGCCAAAGTCATCCGCATGCACGAGAAGCTCGAGCGTCCGGAGATGCTCATTGGCTCGACCTACAAGATCAAGACTCCGATCTCCGATCACGCGATGTACGTGACCATCAACGATATCGTGCTGAACGAGGGCACCGAGTACGAGCAGCGCCGGCCGTTCGAGATCTTCATCAATTCCAAGAACCTCGATCACTTCCAGTGGATCGTGGCGCTCACGCGCATCATCTCGGCCGTGTTCAGGAAAGGCGGCGACGTCACCTTCCTGGTGGACGAGCTGAAGGCGGTGTTCGATCCGCGCGGCGGCTATTGGCAGCCCGGCGGCAAGTTCATGCCCTCGATCATCGCCGAGCTCGGCCACGTGATCGAGAAGCACCTGCAGACCATCGGCCTCATCAGGAAGACCCAGCTGGACGTGCACCAGCAGAAGCTGGTCGACGAGAAGCGCGCGGAGTTCGAGGCGCGCGCCAAGCAGGCCGACGCCTTCGCCAAGTCGCATTTCCCGGAGGGCGCGCAGCTGTGCGGCCGCTGCAGCACCGCCGCGGTGGTCATGATGGACGGCTGCATGACCTGCCTGAATTGTGGCGATTCCAAGTGTGGGTGAGTTCTAGTTTTCCGACGGCCAACGCGAACTGACAGACCGATCCGGATTCAAGAGGCAGTACGCTGCCTCTTTTTTTTCGGCGGCGGTCGGGCGCCATCCGCCGCGGCCGCGCACCAGCCAAAAAAAACCCCGCCGGAAGGGCGGGGTGTCGGTCGCTTGCTTGTGTGGAGGAGTGTCTTCTCGTTGTTATTCAGGTAGTGACGTGGTGGCCGGCGAACTGTCAGTCGTCTTCGGACCCACGCTTTCTTCGGTTATCCCGTTGGCTTCTTACTTCCCGGAATGCTTTCCTGGTATGGAGATAAGCAACACGCGTGCCAGCCGCGGCGCCACCCGGGGCGATGTGACAAGTTCTACCCGCGGCGGTGCTTTTGTGTGACGCAGTGCGCATTGCGTGATCCGTTCGACAGCGTGGGCTACGGCCTTGAGCGCGCCCGGGTGCGCATCACCGACGCAAAAACCGCGTCAGTGTCAAAATGCTCGACGCGTTGCCCCTATGGGCGTGTGAACCGCGTTGTCCGCCGCCCACCCAATTCATTGAATAGACAGGAAAAATAGGGCCTTTTGGGAGTGTAAATGAAGTCGACAACGGGTGAGGAATCAGGCAGTGAGTAACAAGCCCGGCGGCACCGCGGCGGTGTGGCTGGCTGCCGGTCTTTGCCTGCTGGGCATCGCGCGCGCGTTCGCCGCCGACAACCCGATGCCGCGCCCGCCGCAGCTCGAGCGCGACGTGCAGTTCTGGATCCGCGTTTACACGCAAATCGACACCAACTCCGGCTTCCTCCATGACCAGTACAACCTCGGCGTCGTCTACGACACGCTGCATTTCCCGCCTGCCACACCGCCCGCCGAGCGCGAGAAGCTGGTGGAGGCGGCGCGCGATCGCTACGGTGCGGCGCTCAAGCGCATCGCGGATGCCGGCGACGCGCCACTTGCCGCGGACGATCAGCGCATCAAGGACCTGTGGGGTGCTGAAGGCACACCGGAACGGCTGCGCGCGGCTGTCGATGACATCCGTTTCCAGCTCGGTCAGTCGGACCGCTTTCGTGCGGGGGTGATCCGCTCAGGGGCCTGGGAAACTCATATCGCTGCAACGCTCGCGAACCTCGGGCTGCCGGCGGAGCTCGCGGTATTGCCGCACGTGGAATCTTCCTTCAACGCGGCGGCGTACTCGAAGGTGGGCGCCGCGGGACTGTGGCAGTTCATGCGCTCGACCGGGCGGCGCTACATGCGCATCGACGGCGCGGTGGACGATCGCCTGGACCCTTTTCGGTCCACTGAGGCTGCGGCGCAGCTGCTCGCTTACAACTACAGCGTGCTCGGGACCTGGCCGCTTGCGCTCACGGCCTACAACCACGGCACCGCTGGCGTGCGGCACGCCAAGGAAACCCTCGGCACCGACGACATCGTCACCATCGTGCGCAACTACCACGGCCGCACCTTCGGCTTCGCCTCGCGCAACTTCTACGTGTCCTTCCTCGCCGCACTGGAGATCGACCGCGACCCGGCAAAGTTCTTCGGCGACCTGCCGAAAGAAGCCGAAGCGCACTTTCAGGAAGTGCAGCTACCCGCCTACGTGAACATGACGGCGCTCGAGCACACGCTGAAGATCGAGGGCGACAGGCTCCGCGCGCTGAACCCGGCGCTGCTGGAAACCGTGTGGGAGGGCCGGCAACGCATCCCGCGCGACTACCGTCTGCGGCTGCCGGCGGACGGCCAGCACTGGAGCAGCGACCTGCTCGCGCAGCGCTTAGGCGCACATGAGCTGTTTGCCGGCCAGCGGCCACCGCCGCGCTACCGCGTGCAGGGCGGCGATACGCTGGCGAAAGTCGCGGACCGCTTCGGCGTGTCGGTCCACGTGCTGGCGCAACTGAATCGCCTGCGTACCAGCGCCCATCTGCACGCGGGCCGCGTGCTCACGCTGCCGGAGTCACCGCCCGTGCCGGTGGCGGGTGTCACGGCGCTGGTCGCGGCGACCACGGCCACACCCAATGCCGCGCCCGCTGCCGTGCCGCCTGGCGCTGCAGTGCGCGAGGTCGCCGCGGCCGCCCCCTCACCCGGGGGCGCGGTACCGGAGGATGTCGCGCAGCGCGAGAGCGCGGAGGATGCGCAGGCGCAACTGGCGACCATCACGATTCATGGGCATGCGGGGCCACAACCGGTGTCAGCCGCACAGGCGGAAGCGATCGGCCCGGCACTTGGGCCCGCTGCCGAGGTGCAGCAAAGCGCCGATCCGATCGACTACTCGGTGGCGAAGGACGGGGCGATCCACGTCGCCGCCGATGAAACACTGGGGCACTACGCCGACTGGCTCGGCGTTTCCACCGAGAGCCTGCGTGCGCTCAATCACCTGAAGGCAAGCAGGCCGGTGCTCATCGGCCAGCGCGTGCGGCTGGATTTCCGCAAGGTGGAGCGCGAGGCGTTCGAGCAGCGACGGCGCGAGTATCACCGTGCGCTGCAGGCGAGCTACTTCGCATCCCACCGCATCGTGGGCACCGAGGTGTACGTCGCGCGTCCCGGCGATTCTTTGTGGACCCTCACGCAGCACGGCGCACAGCTGCCGATGTGGTTGCTGCAGCAGTACAACCCGGACGTGGATCTCGCCGACCTGCACGCCGGCGTGCGGCTCGCGATGCCGCGCGTGGAGCTGATTGGCAGCGGCGGCTGAAGGGGTGTGACTAGGTTCATGCCCCGAAAAGCCTGCAGCGCTTATAATCGCTCGCGAATGAACTTAAGCTACCGGAAACGCATGAATTTCAGGATCTTAGCCACTCTCCTCGTAGCGTGCCTCGCGGGCGCGGCCTTTGCAGGCGACCTGCCCGGGGCCCAGCCGGTGATGCTGCGCTCGAGCGACGAGAGTCTGCCGATGGTCGATCGGGTGGTTGTGCACAAGGCGCGGCGGCGCCTGGACCTCATGCACGGCGGCAACGTGGTGCGCAGCTATCACATCGCACTGGGATTGAACCCCACCGGGCAAAAGGAGCGTTCGGGCGACTTCCGCACGCCCGAGGGCGACTACCGTCTCGCGCGGCGCAACTCCCGCAGCGACTATTTTCTGTCGATCGCGGTTTCCTACCCGAACGAAACGGACCTGCGGCGCGCGCGCGCGCGGCACTGGCAGACGGGTGGCTCGATCATGATTCACGGTCTGCCGAATCTCATGAAGCACGACGTCGACTACTACCAGCGCACCGACTGGACCGACGGCTGCATCGCGGTCTCGGACGCCGACATGGTCGAGATCTGGATGCTCACCCCGGATAACGCGCCCATCGACATTCTGCCTTAGATGTGAGCGCCAGCGAGTTGTCAGAGTTTGTCGACGCGCGGGTGGGACCGCGCGGCAGTCTCGAGAACCTGTCGCAGACCGAGATCGATAAGCTCCTCGATACCGGCCAGGGAGGGTTGTACCCGCTGTTCCGGCGCTGTGCGCTCGCGGTACTTAATTCCGGCGCGCGCACCGACAACGCCAAGGAAATCTTCGACCACTACCGCGCCTTCGACATCCGCATCGTGCGCCACGCCTGGGGCGTGAAGCTCGAGATGCAGAATGCGCCGGCCGCGGCCTTCGTCGACGGCCAGATGATCCGCGGCATCAGGGAGCACCTGTTCGCGGTGCTGCGCGACGTGGTCTACATCTCCGGGGAGATCGTCGCCAGCGGGCGCTTCGATCTCACCAACTCGGCCTCGATCACCAATGCGGTGTTCCACGTGCTGCGCAACGCGCGGCTCCTCGACCACAAGGCGCGGCCGAATCTCATCGTGTGCTGGGGCGGGCACTCGATCGCCGACGAGGAGTACCAGTACACCAAGGAGGTCGGCTACCAGCTCGGCCTGCGCGGACTGGACGTGTGCACGGGCTGTGGACCGGGCGCCATGAAGGGGCCCATGAAGGGCGCCACCATCGGGCACGCCAAGCAGCGCATCGAACGTGGCCGTTACATCGGCATTACCGAGCCGGGCATCATCGCCGCCGAGTCGCCGAACCCCATCGTCAGCCAGCTGGTGATCCTGCCGGATATCGAAAAGCGCCTCGAAGCCTTCGTGCGCATGGCGCACGGCATCGTGGTGTTTCCGGGCGGCGCCGGCACTGCCGAAGAAATCCTGTACCTGACCGGGATCCTCCTCGACCCCGCCAACCAGCGCCAGCCGTTCCCCATCGTGCTCACGGGACCCAGGGCGAGCGCGGGCTACTTCGAGCACATCTGCCGCTTCATCGGCGCGACGCTCGGCGCCGAGGCACTGCGGCGTCTGGCGGTGGTGGTGGACGACCCGGCGGAGGTGGCGCGGCGCATGGTGCACGGCATGGACGCGGTGCGCGAGTTCCGCCGCCGCCAGAGCGATTCCTACAACTTCAACTGGTTGCTGTCGATTCAGCCGGAGTTCCAGCGGCCCTTTGAGGTTACGCACGAGTCGATGCGGGCGCTGCAGCTTAAGCGCGACCAGCCTCCGCATGAGCTGGCGGCCAACCTGCGGCGCGCGTTTTCCGGCATCGTCACCGGCAACGTCAAGGAATACGGCATCAAGGCCATCGAGCGTCTCGGCCCCTACGAGCTCGCCGGCGACCCGACGATCATGCGTTTGCTGGACGAGCTGCTGGCGGCCTTCGTCGCGCAGAAGCGCATGCGCCTGCCCGGCAGCGTCTACCAGCCGGTATACCGCCTGGTCGCCTGACATAACGCACACGCACGTCGCACACTTTTTTTGCCTCCCGCGAGAGCTGCGTCCCAGCGTATGCGGGCGGCGACATGCTTGTGAACCAGTTCCTGCGGTGCGCGTTATGAACCCGTACGCTGCACTCAACTCTTCAGGGAGCTTCCATGAGCTCATCCGACAAGGGGCGCGACGACGCGCCCGGTACGCCGCGCGACGCGGTGCCCAGCAACCCCACCGGGGGGCCGGACGCCTACGCGAACTGGCTCGATCGCATGCAACGCGCGCGCGCCCGCCAGGCTGCGATTACCCGCAACCTCTACACCTGGTCGAACTACAAGAACTGGGCTGACCAGGTGCGCGGTTCCTGGGCCGTCCCCGACAGCCCGACCGGCCCCGCGAGCAGCACCACCAAGAACCCCAAGCGCTGACTGGCGCACGGCACGCCCGCAGGCGCGCCACCCCTTCAGGCGCTAGCCACTGCCGGCGGCGCAACACACGCCGCGTCCGGCCCCGGATCTACGCTCTCCGCGATGACCGTCGTTTCTCCCGTCTCCCCCGTTCCACCCGAGGATTGCGCCGGCGGCGACCCGGCATCCGGCTTAGGACCCGTCAGCCATTGCACCAGCGGCGCCCACTGCGCCACGTCGTCCTGGGCCACGTAGCTCTTCATCTCGTGTACGCCGACGCCGAGTTCCGCGGCGCGCACGTAGTTCTGCGAGTCGCGGATGGTGGCCACAATCGGGATGCCGAGCGTGTGCAGAAAGCGGATCAGTGACTGGTAGGTGAGGGTATTGCGGCGAATGCGGTTGGCGATGACCCCGATGCGGTTGTCCTCGCGGCGGACCTTGGCCACCAGCAGCAGGTCGCGGATGCACTTGGAGCAGGCATGGATATCGATATCCGAGGGCAGTACCGGCACGATGATCTTGTCGGCATCGCGGGTCATTTCCGGCAGCTCGCCGGGCTCGAGCGCCGCCGGGGTGTCGACCACGATGTGGCTGGTGTTATCGGGGACGCGCAGCTGGAACGCGCGTGTGGTGCGCGTGTCCTTCTCAAACGCGGCGATGACCTGGATCTGCGGCTGTGAGGGCTTGCGCTTGCGGACCCAGCGGACCGTTGAGCCCTGGGGGTCGAAGTCCATCAGGACGGGCCGCGCCCCTTGCGAGGCGAGGTAACTCGCCAGGTTGATCGCGATGGTCGTCTTGCCGGACCCGCCTTTGGGGTTCAGGACGACGATGCGCTGCATGATGACCTGATTTAAGTCACGTCCGGGTGTTCACGGGGCGCTGGCAAGCCTACGCATGCCCGCCACCTGCTGCAAGCGAGGGGCAGCGCGCGCTTGATTGTGAGCGCGCGCACGCCGCGCGCCATCGCGGCCACGTAAAGTGCCCCTCACACATGGAGTTCCTCGCCTATCTCTGGGACGATCTCGACGATGTCACCGGCGCCTGCCGCCACCTCGCGACCGCGGCCATAACCGAGACTCTCGCGACCGCCGTGCCCTTCATCGCCGCGGCTTCCGGCATGTTGCTGGCCTGCACTGCAGCGCTGCTGCTCGCGCGCCAGCACCTGCCGCAGCTCGCGGGCTGAGCCCTTCCAGGCCGCCCCCAGCCGCCCCCAGCCGCCTGCAGGCGGCCGCCCACACGCGGCGCTTGAAAAATCCGCGCTGATTCCCAAGATCGCTGGTTTACACAAGCGCATTTGCGCGGTGGAAGACCAGCATGCCAGCCAATGACACCCCCGAAGCCAGCGCCGCGCAGGCTGGCGATCGCCAGACCCACGGCTTCCAGGCCGAAGTCCGCGAGCTCCTGAAGCTCATGATCCATTCCCTGTACAGCCACAGGGAAATCTTCCTGCGCGAGCTCATTTCCAACGCATCGGACGCCTGTGACCGGCTGCGCTTCGCCGCCATCGGCGACAGCGCGCTCTTGGCTGTGGACCCCGAACTCGGGATACGCATAGACGCCGACGCCACCGCCGGCACCCTGACCATCACCGACAACGGCATCGGTATGACGCGCGAGGAGGCCATCACCAACCTCGGTACCATCGCACGCTCCGGCACCGCGGAGTTCTTTCGCTCGCTGTCCGGTGATGAGCAGAAGACCTCGCAGCTCATCGGCCAGTTCGGCGTCGGCTTTTACTCCGCCTTCATCGTCGCCGATCGCGTCGAGGTTCGCTCGCGCAAGGCCGGCGCGCCAGCCGCGGCGGCCGTGCGCTGGGAGTCCGGCGCCGACGGCGATTTCACCGTCGAGACCGTGACGCAGGCGGCGCGCGGCACGGCGGTCACGCTGCACCTGAAGACCGACGCCCACGAATTCGCCGATGCCATGCGGGTGCGCGGTCTCATCCGCCGCTATTCGGACCACATTGGCTTCCCGGTGCGCATGCGCAAAGAAGGCGAGGCGTCGCTCGAGTATGAGGTGGTGAACCAGGCAAAGGCGCTGTGGACGCTGCCGCGCACCGAGATTTCGGACGAGGAATACCGGCAGTTCTACCAGTACCTCGCGCATGACTTCACCGACCCGCTCGCCTGGAGCCACAACAAGGTGGAAGGCAAGCGTGAGTACACGAGCCTCCTGTACCTGCCGGCGCGCGCGCCGTTCGACCTGTGGCAGCGCGATGCGGCACGGGGACTGAAGCTGTACGTGCGGCGCGTGTTCATCATGGACGACGCCGAGCAGTTCCTGCCGCTGTACCTGCGGTTCGTCAAGGGCGTGGTGGACTCCAGCGATCTGCCGCTGAATGTCTCGCGCGAGATTCTGCAGCAGGAGCCGGAGGTCGAGGCCATCCGCGGCGGGCTCACCCGGCGGGTGCTGGAGCTGCTGGCGCGGCTCGCGAAAGACGAGCCGGAGAAGTACGCCAGCTTCTGGAAGGAGTTCGGAGCGGTCCTGAAGGAGGGCATCGCGCAGGATCACGCCAACCACGGGGCGCTGCTGCCGCTGCTGCGCTTTGCCAGCACGCACGCGGCGGACAATGCTCCACAGGTGAGCCTCGCCGACTACGTCGCGCGCATGAAAACCGGCCAGGACCGCATCTATTACGTCATCGCCGAGAGCCTCGAGGCGGCCCGGGGAAGTCCGGCCATTGAGCGCCTGAAGGAACGCGGACTCGAAGTGCTGCTGCTCGCCGAACGCATCGACGAGTGGGTGATGGGACAGCTCGAGACCTTCGAGGGCAAGCGCTTCAAGGATGCTGCGCGCGGTGATCTGGAACTCGGTGGCCTGGCGAGTGCTGCCGATCGTCAGCAGCACGAGGCGCAGCTCAAGGAGAGCAAGGGGCTTCTGAAGCGCATCAAGGATTCCCTGGGCGAGCGCGTCACGGAGGTGCGGGTGAGTGAGCGCCTGCAGGAGTCCCCCGCGTGCCTGGTGCTCGGGGAGCACGATCTTTCCGAGCAGATGCAGCGCATCCTCGCCGCCGCCGGGCAGAAGGCGCCCGCTGGCCGCCCACTCCTGGAAGTGAATGTCGGGCATCCGTTGGTGAAGTACCTGGACGGCGTCGCGGACGCCGGTCAGTTTTCGGAACTCGCGCAACTGCTCTTCGACCAGGCGGCGCTTGCCGAAGGCGTGTCGCTCAGCAATCCGCCTGAGTACGTGCAGCGCCTGAATCGCCTGCTGGTGAGGCTCGCCGCTCCCGTGGACAGCACCACTGCCGCCCCATGATCCGGCGGGCGCCACGCGCTGAACGGCTGACTCTCCCGGGCCCCGCCGGCGGGCTCGAGGCGCTCATCGAGACGCCGGTCGCTGACGGCAGCGAGTCCGCGCCCGTCAGCGCCTTCGCGGTTGTCTGCCACCCGCATCCGCTCTATGGCGGAGCCCTGGACAACAAGGTGGTGCATACCCTGGCGCGGGCCTTCAACCAGCTGGGAGCGCCCGCCGTGCGCTTCAACTTCCGCGGTGTCGGCACCAGCGCCGGGACTTATGACGACGGCCGCGGGGAGACCCAGGACGCGCTCGCCGTGATCGCTTATGGGCGTAAGCGCTGGCCAGGAGCTGCGCTATGGCTCGGCGGATTTTCGTTCGGCGGTTCGGTGGCGGTGTGGGCGGCGGGTGAGGCGAGGCCCGCACGGCTGGTGGCGGTCGCACCCGGCATCACCAAGATCGGTGTAACGGGGGCCGCGGCCCCGGCGTGCCCATGGCTGATCGTGCAGGGCGACGCCGATGAGGTGGTACCACCGAAGATCGTACTCGCGTGGACGCGCACCCTGGTGCCTGCGCCCGAGGTCGTGGTGCTGCCCGGCGCGGGGCATTTCTTTCACGGCCGCATCAATGACTTGCGCGAGACCGTGGTCGCCTTCATGGGTCGGGCGGCGGCGTAAAAAAACAAAAAGCCCGGGAGAATTTCTCCTCCCGGGCTGATCTGTCGCAGTTAAAGCGGAAAGCGTGAACTCTTAGGAGTTCACCATGCCCTTCAAGCTCTTCAGAGGCATCACGCGAACCTTCTTGCTCGCCGGCTTGGCCTTGAACATCATCTTTTCGCCGGTGAACGGATTGACGCCTTCACGAGCCTTGGTGGCCGGCTTCTTGACGACCTTCATCTTCAAGAGGCCCGGCATCGTGAACAAGCCGTTGCCGCGCAGGCTCTTCTTGATTACACCGCCCAGCGAATCGAACACGGTGCCGATCTGCTTGCGGGAGAGCCCCGTGTCCTTGGAGATGTGTGTCAGGACTTCCGACTTCGTCGGTGCGCCACCCTTTTTCGCCATGTTGCCCTACTCCTGGAATTAAATTTAGTGATTGCGAGGCGGCGCTGTGCTGCCGCTTGAAGAGAATCGGCGCGAAAAATAGCACATGCGCGCGCTTACGCAAGCGGTTTTTTATTTCGCGTGGTGCGCAAATGCCTTCTTTCTCAGGGTTTGCGCAGTGCACGGCGGCATCACGGGCCGCTTGACATGCAAAGAGGGGGCTCTGTGATGCTGCGATTCACGGTGCGAAGTCGCGCTTAAGCACGTGTTCCGACAGCCAAGATCACTCGGCGCGCGCGCGCGATTTCGCCCGCCCAGCTTGCGGCTGCGGAGCTACCGCAAGAGGATCAGCAGCGCCTGGATGACGATGATGGCCCACAGCGGCGACAGATCCAGCCCCGCTACCGCCGGGATCAGCCGGCGGATAGGGCGCAGCACCGGCTCGCACAGCGCCGCGAGCACCGACTGCAGGGGCGAGTAACCGCCGGGGGCGATGAGGCTCAGGAGCGCGTAGAGGAAGATCGCGTAGAAGTAGGTCCACAGGAGCGTACTGCTGATTTCCACCAGCATGGCGCGCGCCCAGACGAGCGGACCCGGCCAGCCGACGCCGTGCAGCGCGAACAGGCACCCAACCTCGACCCCGGTCACGAGCAGCACGGCGACGACCGAGGCGCTGTCGAGCTTGCCGACCGGGGGCAGCACGCGCCGCAAGGGCAGGATCAGGGGATTGGTCAGCCGCACCACCGCCTGTGAAATGGGATTGCGGAAGTCCGCCCGGGTGAGCTGCAGCAGCAGCCGCACCAGGAACACGAACAGCGCGAGCGACAGCAGGGTTTCGACGATGAAATAGATAGCGCTCATGGATTTCCCGTGACTGCGGCGAGGTCGCGGCTGCGCTGCGCCGCCGCAACCAGCGCCTGAGTTACCGTGGCCCGCAGGCCCGCGCTCTCGAAGACCCGCACCGCTGCCTCGGTCGTGCCCCCCGCGGAGGTGACTTCGGCCCGCAGCCGTTTCAGGTCGGCATCCGCGGCATGTGCCAGGAGGCCTGAGCCGTAGAGAGTCGCGTTTGCCAGGCGCCGCGCGGCGGGTGCTTCCAGACCGAGCGACTCGCCGGCCTCGGCCAGAAGCTCCGCCAGAAGAAAGAAGTAGGCCGGTCCGCTGCCCGAGAGCGCCGTCACCACGTCCAGCGCCTCCTCGGTGGGTACCCACACGGTCTCGCCCACGGATCCGAGCACGCTCTGGGCGCTGGCACGTTGTGCCGTGGAGACCTCGCCCGCGGCGTACAGGCCGGTGATCCCGGCGCCGACGAGAGCGGGGCGGTTGGGCATGGCGCGCACCACTGCAGTCCCTGCGCCACATGCGCCCTGCAGCGTCGCGATGCGAACACCGGCGGCCACCGAAACCACCAGCGGGCGCTGCCCGGCGAACAGGCCCGCCAGGCCGCTCAGCGTCGCGACGACATCCTGCGGCTTCACGGCAAGCACCACCACGGCGGCGCCCGCGGCGGCCGCCGAGTTGTCCGCCAACGCGCTGACACCAAAATCGCGCGCCAGCGTCGTGCGCGCGGCGAGGTGTTTCTCGCCGACGTTCAGCTGCTCGGGGCGCATGCCGGAGCGCAACAGGCCGCCCACGAGCGCGCGCCCCATGTTGCCGGCGCCGAGTATGCAGATGCGGCCGTTCATGACCGGCACATTGTACTTGTTGATTGGCCGAAAGGGCCCGTGGCCCTTTCGGCAGGCCACCCCATCCACCGCTGACCGCAAGCGGTCACGGCCGGGCGCCGAACAGCACCGTGCCGAGGCGCACGATGGTGGAGCCCTCCATGATCGCCGCTTCGAAGTCCGCGCTCATGCCCATCGACAGCGTGTCGAGTTGCAGGCCGCCGCTGGCGTTGACTTCATCCCTGAGCACACGCAGCTGCGCGAACCAGCCGCGTTGGCGCGCCGGCTCCGCCTCCTCGGGCGGAATGCACATGAGCCCGCGCAGCTTCAGGCGTGGCAGTGCCGCCACCGCGGCCGCAAGCGCCGGCACCTCGGCGGGCGCGACGCCGCCCTTGCTGGCTTCGGCCGCGAGGTTCACCTGCAGGCAGACATTCAGGGGCGGCGCATGAAAGGGACGCTGGGCGGAGAGGCGCGCGGCGCTTTTCAGCCGGTCCACCGCGTGCACCCAGGTGAAGTGTTCCGCGATCGCGCGGGTCTTGTTGGTCTGCACGCGCCCCACAAAGTGCCAGGTCAGGGGATATGCCCGCAGCGCCGCAAGCTTCTCGAGCGCTTCCTGCAGGTAGCTCTCGCCAAAGTGCGTCAGGCCGCAACGCGCGGCGGCGGCGAGGGTTTGCGGGGCTTGGGCTTTGCCGATAGCCAGGACTGTGACCGACTGCGCACTCCGTCCGGCCGCGGCGGCGGCCCCCGTGACCCGTTCTAGCACCGCGTTGATGCGCTCCGGCAAATTCTGCGGACTCATTAACATATTGGACCTGTTACCCCTCCGTTATACTGCCCGCGCGCCCGAAGTGCAGGCCGTATGGGCTTTTCTGCAGCTTCGCACGCGCCCTTCAGGGAGCTTCAATGGCTGTCGATATCGCGCAACTCCTGGCATTCGCCGTCAAGAACAATGCCTCGGACCTGCATCTGTCCGCGGGTGTGCCACCGATGATCCGTGTCGACGGCGACATGAAGCGCATCAACATGCCGCCGCTGTCGCACAAGGAAGTGCATTCCATGGTGTACGACATCATGAATGACAAGCAGCGCAAGGCCTACGAAGAGTTCTTCGAGACGGATTTCTCCTTCGAGATTCCGAAGCTGGCGCGCTTTCGCGTCAACGCCTTCAACCAGAACCGCGGCGCGGGTGCGGTGTTCCGCAACATCCCGTCGGCGATCCTGTCGCTCGATGAGCTGGCGGCGCCGAAGATCTTCCGCGACCTGTGCATGCTGCCGCGGGGACTGGTGCTCGTGACCGGCCCGACCGGCTCCGGCAAGTCCACGACGCTCGCCGGCATGGTCAATCACTGTAATGACAACCGGCCCGACCACATCATCACCATCGAAGACCCGATCGAGTTCGTGCACGAGTCCAAGCGCTGCCTCGTCAACCAGCGCGAAGTGCACCGCGACACGCTCGGCTTCAGCGAAGCGCTGCGCTCGGCGCTGCGCGAGGATCCGGACGTGGTGCTGGTGGGTGAAATGCGCGACCTCGAGACCATTCGCCTGGCGCTCACGGCCGCCGAAACCGGCCACCTGGTGTTCGGCACGCTGCACACCAGTTCCGCCGCCAAGACCATCGACCGCATCGTCGACGTCTTCCCGGGCGAGGAGAAGGACATGGTGCGCTCGATGCTGTCCGAGTCGCTGCGCGCGGTGGTCTCGCAGACGCTCATGAAGAAAAACAGTGGCGGCCGCGTGGCGGCGCACGAAATCATGATCGGCACCCCCGCGATCCGCAACCTCATCCGTGAGGGCAAGATCGCGCAGATGTATTCTTCCATCCAGACCGGCGGCGCGCAGGGCATGCAGACGCTCGATCAATGCCTTACCGAGCTGGTCGCCAAGGGCGTTGTCAGCAAGGAAGAGGCGCGCTACAAGGCACAGAACAAGGACGCCTTGTAATGGATCGCGATCAAGCCATCAAGCTGATGCAGGACCTGCTGCGGCGGGTGACCGAGAAGAAGGCCTCCGACCTGTTCATCACCGCCGGATTTCCGCCGGCCATCAAGGTCGACGGTGAGATCCGGCCGCAAAGCGAGCGCGCCCTCACCGTGGAGCAGTCCGCGACGCTGGTGCGCGCCATCATGAACGACCGGCAGACCAAGGAATTCGACTCCAGCAAGGAGTGCAACTTCGCCATTGCGCCGCCGGGCATCGGCCGTTTCCGTGTCAGCGCCTTCGTGCAGCAGGGCGCCACCGGCTGCGTCATCCGCCTCATCAACGCCAAGATTCCCACCTTCGAGGAGCTGGAGCTGCCGCCAATCCTCAAAGAGGTGACGCTCTCCAAGCGCGGCCTGGTACTCATCGTCGGCGGCACCGGCTCCGGCAAATCGACCTCGCTCGCCGCCATGGTGGGCTACCGCAACGAAAAGACCCGCGGCCACATCGTCACCATCGAGGACCCGGTCGAATACGTGCACACCCACAAGGGCTGCGTGATCACGCACCGCGAAGTCGGCGTGGACACCGATAGCTGGCAGGCGGCGCTCAAGAACACGCTGCGCCAGGCGCCGGATGTCATTCTCATCGGTGAGATCCGCGACCGCGAGACCATGGAGTACGGCATCCAGTTCTCCGAGACCGGCCACCTGGTGCTCGCGACCCTGCACGCCAACAGCGCCAACCAGGCGCTCGACCGCATCATCAACTTCTTCCCGGACGAGCGCCGCGACCAGCTGCTCATGGACCTGTCGCTGAACATCAGGGCGATGGTCTCGCAGCGGCTGATTGCGCGTGAGTCGGGGGCCGGACGCATCGCGGCGATGGAAATCATGCTGAACTCGCCGCTGATCCAGGACCTGATATTCAAGGGCAAGGTAGCCGAGATCAAGGAAGTGATGTCGCGCTCGACGCGGCTCGGCATGAAGACCTTCGACCAGGCGCTGTTCGAGCTCTACGAGACCGGAGTCATTTCCTACGAAGATGCGCTGCGCAACGCCGACTCGAAGAACGAGCTGCGCCTGCGCATCAAGCTCGAGAGCAAGCGCGAGCAGAAGAATATCGATGACGGCGGCGCGCTCAAGATAGTCGAGGAAGAATCGGGACGCAGTCTGTGAAGGTGGCGAAGGGAGTCGACGCCGCGCTCGCCGAAACCTCACCGCAACGCACGGTCATCAGCGCCGACGCACTCACCGCCGCGGTTACCGGCCGCTACGCGACGCTCAACACCAAGCCGCTGTTCAAGCTGATGGTGGAGAAGAAGGCTTCGGACCTGTTTTTCACCTCTAACGCGCCGATCAAGATCAAGATCGAAGGGCAGATCATGCCCGTCAACAAGCAGGTGCTGGCGCCGGAAGTGGTGCGCCAGACCGCCTTTGCACTCATGTCGCCTGAGCAGTGTGCGCACTTTCAAAGCGAGTGGGAGCTCGACTTCGCCGTCTCGGAGCCGGGGCTCGGGCGCTTCCGCATCAACGTCTTCATGCAGCGCGGCTTTCCGGCGATGGTGCTGCGTTACATCACCGCCGACATGCCGCGGCTGGACTCGCTGGGATTACCCGAGGTCGTCACCGAGCTGACCCTGCTGAAGCGCGGCCTGGTCCTCATGGTGGGCGCGACCGGTTCGGGCAAGTCGACCACGCTCGCGGCTATGATCAACTACCGCAACGAGAATGCCTCCGATCACATCGTCACCATCGAGGACCCGATCGAGTTCCTGCACACCAACAAGCGCTCGATCGTCAATCAGCGCGAGGTGGGGCTCGACACCAAGAGCTACTCGCGGGCGTTGCGGGGCGTCGTGCGCGCGGCTCCGGATGTCATCCTCATCGGCGAAATCCGCGACAAGGAGGGCATGGAGGCGGCGATCAACCTCGCCGGTACCGGCCACCTGGTGCTCGCCACCATGCACGCCAACAACTGCGCCGAGTCGCTCGATCGCATCATCAACATGTTCCCGCGCGAGCAGCACAACCAGATCTTCCTCGACCTGTCGCAGTACCTGCGCGCCATCATGGCGCAGCGCCTGGTGATGGGTAACGGCAACCGGCGCGTGGCCGCGGTGGAAATCATGATCAACACCCCGCATATCAGCACCCTCGTCAAGAAGGGTGACGTGGTGGCCATCAAGGAAGCCATCAACGCCAGCAGCGAACGCGCCATCCAGAGTTTCGATGTCGCGCTGCACGAGCTGCACAAGCAGGGCAGGATCGGGCTGGAAGAGGCGCTCGCCAACGCCGACTCGCGCGCCAACCTGGAAGCGAAGATCAATTTCGGCTGAGCCCGCGCCGCGCGGACGAGCAGGAAGCTTATGCCCGCCAGTTCCGTGAGCCGGCACGGACTGCTCGGCCTGCGCCACATTCCACGCGTCGATAAACTTCCAGACCTGAGCATCGATCTCGCGCCAGCGGGGGAGGTTGCGCACGTGCGTGCGCCAGGAGATGCGCACGCCGCCGTAGCGTTTCGAGAAGTACCGCGCCTGCATCTCGGGGAACGTGACGCCCGGTGCGTACGGCGGGACGAGGGCGGTCAGCATGATGTCTTCGCCGGCCGCAGCGCGTGGGCCGTAGCAGGTGATCCGGCTCGTGAGGACACGCCCCTGGTAGCACCTGAGCCCGTACTGATCCTGGTAGTGGCTAGGATCGAGGATCTCTCTCAGCGAGCGCTTGAGCATGTTGGGCGGGTATTCGCCGGGTGCGTCCGGATCGGCTTCGTGCGGGTTGCCGGCGTGCACGTAGGCGACTTCGACCTTGTTCTCGTCCGAGTCGTTGCGATAGTTCTGCAGCGTGTAGCCCGACCAGTCCGGCAGAAAAAAATCGAAGTGCACCTCCCCGTGGCCCGACTGCGCAGCGGGCGGTGGCGGCGGTCCCCCGGGCTCGATCGCTGAGCGCTCGTACTGCAGCGGTATCGCCAGCACCAGCTGGTCTGTGATCTTCATCGGCGCGGCGCGGCCCTGCGGCCATTCGTGCGGCGGCTCTGCCGTGCGTTCGCTCGGCCCAGGTGCGGGTTTCCGGGAGCAGCCGGCGAGGGCCAGGACGCAGACGGTCAATGCGGCAGCCAGAAACAGCTTCACCGCGCTGCCGCTACTTGCGCCTGGGCTTGAGACTCAGTGTGCCGTGCCGCGCCTCGTAAGCCCGCCTGGAATCCCTGAGTATCCTCCGGCGCAGCGCCCCGATGGCCTGCTGGTAGGCGTCGCCATCCTTCAGCGCAGCCGGCGTGTAGGTGATCAGGATGGCCACGGCGGTCTGGAGCGAGGCCACGCTGTCGGACCATCGCGCGGGCGCCATGTACTCCACGAGGTGCCGCCCCGCCGTTTCCTGCGTGAGTTTCTGCCAGTTCCGCAGATGGCGCGGCGGAATATCGGCAAGGCTCTTTTTCCTGCAGTGCTGCTTCGTGAAGGCGGCCAGTTGCACGTTCGGTGGGTCAAACAGCATGGGACAGCTCCTCGATCCTCAGAACACCGCGTACGCATCAAACACCGGCCCGTCCACGCACACGCGCTTCATGGCAGGACCCTCCGGCGTGCGCACTTCGACAGTGCATCCCGCGCAGCCACCGACCGCACAGGCCATGAACTCTTCCAGTGACACCTGGCACGGAACGCTGTGTTTGCGGGCGAACGCCGCGACGACCTTGAGCATCGCCGTCGGTCCGCAGGCGAAGATCTCGATGGCCGCGAGTTCGGCGCCCTTTAGCGTGCCGAGCCAGACATCCGTGAGCTCGGTGACGAATCCTGAGTAGCAGCCAGGGAAGTCCGAGCGGCTGGCGAGCCGGCTCGCGATGTTCCATTCCTCGAGCAGCGGCATGCAGGCGATGGTGCCGTCCGGCATTCCGGGCACGATGATGGTCGAAGGCCGGGTGCGAAATGGAAACGGCACCTCCGATCCCATGAACACGAGCGGCTGCCAGGCCGCGCGCTTGTCGGCGCGCAGTGCCTCCGCCAGGAACACCATGGGCGGAATGCCAACGCCGCCGCCGACGAGCAGCGGCCTTGGCCGCTCCGGATGCGGCGTGAACGGACGCCCGATCGGCCCGAGCACGCTCACCTCATCCCCGGCCTTCTTGGCGGCGAGAGCGTGCAGTCCGGGACCTGCGACCTTGTAGAGAATCTCGATCCATCCGGCGCTGCGGTTCGCGCGCATGATGGACAGCGGCCGGCGCATGGGGATGGTCGCATCGCACGTGACATGCGCGAAGGAACCGGGCAGGGCGTGCGCCGCAGATTTCGGCGCCGCCAGGCGCAACACGAACTGCTCCGCGTCATACGCGAGCTGCGAAATGACGCGCGCTTTTTCGAGAAAGATGGTGCCGCGCGTGGTGGACGTCATTGCCGGGCGCCCAGCACTTCCTCGAGCACCGCCATGCGCACCGCGACGCCGTTGCGCACCTGGTCGCGGATGACGGACTGCGGCCCGTCGGCAACCTCGGAGGCGATCTCGATGCCGCGATTCATGGGTTGCGGGTGCATCACGACCGCGTCCGGGCGTGCCAGCGCCAGGCGCTCGCGGGTAAGTCCCCAGGCGGCGAAGTACTGCTTGCCGTCGGGTAGGTCCGCCTCGCCCATGCGCTCCTTCTGGATACGCAGCATCATGATGACATCCGCGCCCTTGAGGCCCTCCTCCAGCCGCGTGTAACGCGTACAGCCGGCGAACTCGCTCGCATCGGGCATGAGCGCAGGCGGGGCGACGATCCGCAGCTCCGTCACCCCGAGAGTGCGCAGTGCGTGCCAGGCCGAGCGCGCGACGCGCGAGTGGCGGATGTCGCCGACGATGGCGACCGCGAGTCCCGCGAAATGCGGCTTGCTTTGCCGGATGGTGAGGGCATCGAGCAGCCCCTGGGTCGGGTGCGACAGGTGCGCTTCGCCTGCGGACAGGACGCTCACGTGCGGCGCGACGTGCGCGGCCACCAGCTGCGGCACACCCGCTTCAGCGTCGCGGATGACGAACGCGTCCACCTGCATGGACTGCAGCGTGTACACGGTGTCGAGCATGCTCTCGCCCTTGACGCGCGATGAGAGCTGCATCTCGAGGTTCACGGCCTGGGCTCCTAAGCGCCTGGCGGCGAGCTCGAAACTCACGCGCGTGCGCGTGGACGGTTCGGTGAAGAGATTCGCGACCGTGGCACCGCTGAGCGCCTGGCTCATGGCGGGTCGCACACCCAGGGGCCGGACAAATCCCTGTGCGCGCTCGAGCAGCCGTTCGATCTGCACGCGGGACAGGCCCTCGAGCGTCAAGAGGTGACGCAGCGATCCGTCGGGCCGCAGCTGCTCAGTCGTTACTTCCGGCATCGCATCCCCTGGTTGTTTTCGCCCGCAAACCAGCGCCCGAGAATCACCGTCGCGGCCGCGCTGTCGATGTCGGCGCGCTGCACGCGCCGGCGGCGCGCGCCGCTCGCGCGCCGCGACTTCAGAGCCTCGTTCCCCTCGAGCGAGGAGTAGCGCTCGTCGACCATCTGGACGGGCAGGGCGAAGCGACGTTCGAGTTCGGCGGCGAAGTGTCGGACGGCGGCGCTCATTGTCCCCTCGCTGCCGTCGACATTATACGGGGCGCCGACCACCAGGACCCCGGGTGCGAGTGCGCGAACTTCACGGGCGATGGCATCCCAGTCCGGACCCGCGGGACCGCAGATCGCCGCCGGTCGCGGCGCCGGCGTACGCGTCAGGGTGTCGCCGGAGGCAATGCCAATACGTTTCAGTCCGAAGTCGAAGGCGAGAACGGCGTGGGCGGTCATGCCCTGCTGCGCAGCCTGGCAGGTGGCGGCTTACGCATGACCAGCGTCAGGACTCAGGCGCTCGACATCCACGCCCAGCAGGCGCCATGCCCCGGCCCAGCGCTCCTGGAACGGCAGTTCGAACACCACGCGTGCATCGACCGGCATGGATGCCCAGGCGTTGTCCTTCATCTCCTTCTCGAGCTGCCCGGACTCCCAGCCCGCATAGCCAAGTGCAATGAAGGCATCCGAGGGGCCCTCGCCACGCGCCATGGCGGCGAGCACATCGCGCGAAGTGGTCACCTGGATGGTGTCGGACACCATGTGCGTGTGATCCCACTGCCCGCCCGGGCGATGCAGCACAAACCCACGATCGGTGTGCACCGGACCGCCGCGCAGCACCGGTTGCTCCGCGATGTCCGCGGTGGTCGGTTCGAGCTTCATCTGCGAGAGCACGTCGGAGAGTTTCATCGGCAGGGGCTTGTTGAGAACGATGCCGAGCGCGCCCTTATCGGTGTGCTCGCAAATGAGCGCCACCGTCTGCGCGAAATTCGGATCGGACAGCTGTGGCATGGCGATCAGCAGGTGATTCGTCAGGCCGCCGGGTGTGTCTTCGGCGATTTCGGAGCCGGCCTCCACGCTTTCGCTCGCGGGGGCGTCGCCCTCTGTCGGCCTGTGCTTGGCGGCCATGCCTTTAGTATGGGCATGGCGCGTTGCACTCTCAAGGAACGGTTGTCACCTTGCCGCGCCCGACGCGGCCACCCTCGAACTGCCATTCGTAGGCAAAGCGCAGCACCCGGTATTTCGCGGCGACCTCGGGCGGAAACGGGTCGAAGGGACTGGCCAGTTTCAGGATCGCGAGCGCCGCCTGGTCGAGTTCCGGGTTACCGCTGGAGCGGGTGATGACCGCTCGGTCGAGTGTGCCGCTCGAGGCAATGCCGACCTCGAGAACCGGGTTCGCCGCCGCCTCGGCGGTGCGGGCTATGGTCGGGTAGTTGATATCGCCGATGCGCTCCACCTTGCGGCGCCAGGCATCCAGGTAAGGCGCCACGATGGACGCTCGCGTGTCGGGCGTGACCCACAGCTCGTCGCGCTTCGGTCCGCGCAGCTGCGCGGGACCCTGTTCGTCCTCGGGTCCCGGTTGCGCCGTCGGCGGTTCATCAATAAGGAGCGGCTTATCCCGCACCGTGCCGGTGTTACCCATGTCGGCGAGGTAGCGCACGTCTGTGGTCCAGGCGGTGGTGGTGAGCACGCGCTCATCGGGACTGCCGGCCAGATCACCGGCGTCCGCGAGCGAAGTGCCCTCAGCCGTGCCGGCGTGCGGTTGCAGCGGGACCGTGGAGGAGCGGTTGTGCGGGGCCACCGCATCGCGGGTGTTGCCCGAGCCGAGCTGCGTGCGCTGGGCGAGATAGGTCGCGCCCGGGTTCTTGTCGGCCTCCGGGAGCTCCTCCGACACCAGCAGCACTTCGAGCCCCGGGGCGCCGCCGTTGGTGCTCGCCGCGGCATTGAAGGTGACGCCAAGAATGATCAACCCGTGCAGCAGCGCGGCGAGGAACAGCATGGTGAGCAGGCGATCCCAGACGGGTGCCTTGCCCTCGCGCAGCATGAGCGCACGGCGCGGCATCCCCGATTCCCGCTAGGCCCCGGCCGCCGCGGTGCTCGCGGCACCGCTGAGCCGTTTCTCCACCGCGCCGATCAGGAGCTCGCCGATGTTGATCCCGAACTGCTTGTCGAGCTCGCGAATGCCGGTGGGACTCGTGACGTTGATCTCGGTGACGAAGCCGCCGATGACATCCAGACCCACGAACATCATGCCGCGGGCGGCAAGCGCCGGGCCGATCTCGCGGGCGAGCCACCGATCGCGGTCAGTGAGCGGGCGGCCGACGCCGCGGGCTCCGGCGGCGAGGTTGCCGCGATGATCCGCCGGCGAGGGGATGCGGGCGAGGGCGTAGGGAACCGGCTCGCCGTCTATCAGGAGTACGCGCGCGTCCCCCGTAACAGCGATGTCGGGAATATAGCGCTGGGCGATGGCGAAGCGCCGCCCGTAGTCGGTGAGCGTTTCAAACACCACGCGCGCGTTGAGATCCGCCTGGGCCAGCACAAAGATCGAGCGCCCGCCCATGCCATCCAGCGGCTTGACGACGATCTTGCCGTGCTCGCCGAGAAAGGCGCCCATCGCGTCCATGTCGCGCGTGATGAGCGTCGGGGCGCAACACTGCGGGAACCAGGCCGTGTAGACCTTCTCGTTCATGTCGCGCAGGCCCTGCGGCCGGTTGACGATCAGCACGCCCTCGCTCTCGGCGCGCTCCAGCACGTAGGTGCTGTAGATGTACTCGGTGTCGAACGGCGGATCCTTGCGCATGAGGATCGCGGCGAGCGTGGACAGGGGCGCTGCCTGCGGCTCCCCCAGGGTGAACCAGCTGTGCGGATCGGGACGCACGGTGAGCGCCCGCATGCGCCCCAACGCCACCCCGTCGCGCAACGACAGGTCGCGCTGCTCGAGGTAGCTCAGGGCGAAGCCGCGCGCCTGTGCGGCCAGCAGCATGGCGAGTGTCGAGTCCTTCGCGTAGGTGATAGCCCCGATGGGATCCATCACCACGCCCAGGCGCTTAGGAGAGCTCATGCGCAGATTATGCTCAGTGACCAGCGGATATGTCTTCCCCGGCGGCGAACCAGCCGCGCTGGCCCCGCACGACCTTCGAAAAACGTGACGCGCACGGCATAGCAGGGGGTGCACCGATATGTTAAAACCGCGCAGCGCTTGCCCCTTCGCGAGGGGCCCCCGAATGCGCGCGGCTCTTTAAAGGAAGGAGTTCTCTGAGCGTGACCGGCAGCAACACGAAGCTCCAGGGCCTTAAGGTACTCGTTATCGATGACAGCAAGACGATCCGCCGCACCGCGGAGACGCTGCTGGCGAAAGAGGGGTGTGAGGTCTTCACGGCGATCGACGGCTTCGACGCGCTCGCCAAGATCGCCGATCACCAGCCGGACATCGTATTCGTCGACATCATGATGCCGCGCCTCGACGGCTATCAGACCTGCTCGCTCATCAAACACAACAAGGTGTTCCGCGCCATCCCGGTGATCATGCTGTCTTCCAAGGACGGCCTGTTTGACCGCGCCCGCGGCCGTATCGTCGGCTCGGAACACTACCTCACCAAGCCATTCACCAAGGATGAGCTTCTTTCAGCGATCGAGACCCATATCGGGAGATGATGGCATGCCCCTGATCCTGATCGTCGACGACTCGCCTACCGAGCTGCACGTGATGCAGAAGGCGCTTGAGAAGCACGGCTACCGCACTGCGGCCGCGGCCGACGGTGCTGAGGGCGTGCGCCTGGCGCGCGAGATGACGCCGGACCTGATTTTCATGGACATCGTCATGCCGGGGATGAACGGCTACCAGGCGACCCGCGCGCTCGCCAACGATCCGCGCACGCAACGCATCCCCATCATCATGGTCACCTCAAAAGGCCAGGAGACCGACCGCATCTGGGGGCTGCGTCAGGGTGCCGTCGACTACATGGTCAAGCCGGTGTCGCCCGATCAGCTGGTTGCCAAGGCGCAGGCGACGCTGTCCGCGTGAGCGGTCCTGCATGAGCGAAGCCCCGAGCCCACCAGAAGTTCAATTGAAGGCCCTGCGCGACCGGCCCTTCGAGCTGCTCGCGGAGCTCGAGCGGCGCGGTCGCGCGGTGTCCGCGCAGGCCGACCAGGAAGCCTCCACCGGGCGCGAATGGGTCGGCGTGGCGCTGCGCATGGCGGGCGACCTGTATCTGGTGGCCCGCGAGGAAACCCGCGAAGTGCTGGGCGTGCCGGCGAGCACCACCCGGGTGCCGGGTGCGAAAGCCTGGATTCGCGGCCTCGCCAACGTGCGCGGGCAGCTCTTGCCGATCGTTGACCTGCGCCAGTTCCTGGGCAGCGGCGTGACCCCGATCACGCGCAATACGCGGGTCCTGGTCGTGAACCACCGCGAAATTCCCGCCGGTCTGCTGGTCGATGAGGTGCTCGGCTTCCGGCGCTTCGCGGAAGGGGAGTTCACCGGCGATGCGCCGCCCACGGTGGCGCGCTGCGAGCGTTATCTCGCGGGCGCGTTTCGCCGCGCGCAGGAGCAATGGCCGGTCCTGAACCTGCGGGCAGTGCTCGAGAGTCCGGCATTCGCAGAGGCCGCGGCATGAGTGCGGCGGCAGTGCAGACGCGGCAGGCCAACGGACTGGCGCTGCTCCTGGGTCTGGCGGCGCTGCTGGTCGCCGCGAGCGGGGTGATGTATTACCTCGCGGAGACGCGCGGCGCGGCCGGCGGCGCTGCGCTCCCGGCTGATGCCCTCCTGGGGATGGCGCTCGATGCCAACGGCGCGGCTGCCGGCGACACCGCGGCGCTCGCAGGTCTCCAGCAGCGCCAGAAGCAACTCGAGGATGCCGCGGCTCACGAACCGTCGGCGGCCTTCACCGCGGACGCGCGCTACACGCGTCTCATGGGCAACGCCACGGCGGTGCTGGGCGCGCGCGGCGCGCTCACCGACGCCGGCAACGCCGCGCGCGAGACCGGGGCACTCGTACCGCGCCTCATTAGTGAGGCTGGCGCGCTGGCCGCGAGCCTGCCGCCGGGCTCGGCCGCCGCGACGAGCGCGCTCGAGCGCTTCCAGGCGCGCGCGCAGCGCCTGCAGCTGGACGTTACGGCACTGAACCAGGGAGCTGCTCCCGCGCAGGCCGCGCAGCGCATCGCCGAGAGCACTGACTACCTGGGCCAGGTGATCTCGGGTCTTGCCGGCGGCAATTCCAGTCTGGAGCTGCCGCACGTGACCAGCCCCGACGGGGCCAAACACCTCAAAGCCCTCGACGCGATCTACACCGACCTGAGCACGAGCGTGCGTCGCGCCGTGGCGGCCGCTCCGGCCCTGCCGGCGGCGCAGATCGCTGCGCGCGCCATCGCCGCGGATGCGGGCGACCTGGCCGGCGATGCGGCGCCTGCGCGTTCCGCACGCGGCAGTTTCCTCGCCTGGTTGCCGCTGGCGCTGCTGGTGCTGGGGCTGGGCCTGTTGCTGGCGGCACTGGCCGCGGCACTGCGTATGTACCGCACGCTCGAGCGGCAGCGGCTGTCGGCCGACGCGCAGCGCAAGGAGACTGATCGCAACCAGCAGGCGATCCTGCGGCTGCTCGATGAGCTCTCAAGCCTCGCCGACGGCGACCTGACGGTGCAGGCAACCGTCACCGAGGACATCACCGGCGCCATCGCCGACTCCATCAACTATGCGGTGGACGCGTTGCGTGGCCTCGTCACCACCATCAACGGCTCGGCGATCCAGCTCGATTCCGCGACCCGCCAGACGCAGTCGCTGTCGGGCCACCTCGCCAAGGCGAGCGGCGCGCAGTCCAAGCAGATTGCCTCGGCCACCGAGTCGGCCGCCAGCATGGCGGGCTCCGTGGAGGAAGTCTCCGGCAACGCCGAGCGTGCCGCGGACGTGGCACGTCATTCGGTGGAGGTCGCGCACAAGGGCGGCGATGCCGTGCGGCGCACCATCGACGGCATGAACACCATCCGCGAGACCATCCAGGAGACCTCCAAGCGCATCAAGCGCCTCGGCGAGAGTTCCCAGGAAATCGGCAACATCGTCGAACTCATCAACGACATCGCCGAGCAGACCAACATCCTGGCATTGAACGCCTCGATCCAGTCCTCCATGGCGGGCGAGGCCGGCCGCGGCTTTGCCGTGGTGGCCGATGAGGTGCAGCGGCTCGCCGAGCGCGCGGCGAACGCCACCAAGCAGATCGAGGTACTGGTGCGCACCATCCAGACCGATACCAACGAGGCGGTGGTGTCGATGGAGCGCAGCACCACCGACGTCGTCGGCGGCGCGCTGCTGGCGGAAAACGCCGGCGCCGCACTGGAAGAAATCGAACAGGTGTCCAACCAGATCGCGAGCCTGGTGCAGAACATCTCCGGCAGCGCGCGCCAGCAGACCGGTGCGGCACAAAACATCGCGCGCAACATGCAGGTGTTGAAGGACATCAGCGCCCAGACCGCCGAATCGACCACCGCAACCTCGGTGGCAATCGCCAAGCTCGCGGAGTTGTCCGCGGGCCTGCGCAAGTCCGCCTCGGGCTTCCGCCTGCCCGGCAGCCCGCCAGCGCCGACCGATCGGGGCTCCGCGAGCGGCATCGTGCGCCGTCTCGAGGATGCGCCGCTCAGCACCGCCAAGGTGCGGCAGATCTCGATGTTGGGCGGCTCGTAAGTACCCGTCCGCGAAAGCCATTGCATGCCTGAAGTCGCTTCCCAGACACTGGATCTCGTTGGCCGTGAGGTGAACGCGACGCTCGCGGACGCGCGCAGCGCGCTCGAGAGCTACGTCGAGCAGCCGGACAACGTGTCGCTGCTGGAACGCTGCCGCGAGGACCTGCACCAGGTGCAGGGCGTGCTGCGCATGCTGGAAATCTACGGCGCGGCGCTGCTGGCGGAAGAAATGGAGCACGTGGCGCAGTACCTGTTCGACACGGCGAGCGAGCGCAAGGGCCAGGCCGAGAGCCTCGACGCCCTGATGCGCTCCATGGTGCAGCTGCCGAGTTACCTCGAGCGCGTGCTGGCCGGCGGCCGGGATCTGGCGCTGGTGCTCCTGCCGCTGCTGAACGATCTGCGCGCGGTGCGCGGCAGCGCGCTCCTGTCCGAAGGCACGCTGCTGCTTCTGAATCTTAAGTCGGACAAACAGGCTCAGCCGGTGACCGACGCCGGCGAAGCGCCGATGACGGTGGAGCAATGGGCGCGGCGGCTGCGCGCGCGCTACCAGGTGGGGCTCATCGGCTGGATCCGCGGCGAACGCAGCGAACAGAACCTCGATGTGCTCGCAGCGGTGGCACGCAAGCTTGAGCAGATTGCGACCCGCCAGCCGGTGTTCCAGCTGTGGTGGGTGACCGGCGCGGTCATCGAGGCGCTGCAGGAGAACGGACTTGAGGCCGGCGTGTCCGTGAAACGTCTGCTCGGCGTCGGCGACCGCGAGATCCGTCGCCTGTACGAGCAGGGCGAGGCGCGCTATTCGCAGCATCCACCGGTCGAACTGCTCAACAATCTCCTGTACTACGTCGGGCGCGCCGAGTCCTCCGGCGGGCGGGTGAGCGCCGTGCGCGCCTCGTTCCGCCTGGCGGAACTCCTGCCGGTGGACGAGAGCATCGAGCAGGAGCGCGAGAACCTGTCCGCGCCAAGCGTCAAGCTCATGCAGACGGTCGCAGCGGCGATCCGCGAGGACCTCTCCAAGGTGAAGGACGCCCTCGACATCTTCGTGCGCCGTGGCGGCGGCCAGCCGCAGGAACTCGCTCCCCAGGTTGAGCTGTTGCGCAAGATCGGCGACACGCTCGGCGTGCTGGGACTCGGAGAGCTGCGCAGCAAGGTGCAGACCGAGACCGAGCGGCTGACGAAGATCGTCAACGGCACTTTGAAGCCCGATGACTCCACGCTGGTTGACGTCGCCGCGACGCTGATCGGTGTCGAGGACCAGCTGGGTGACCAGCTGGTCGGGATGATCCTGCCCAAGGACAAGGACCTGCCGAAGCCCTCCGGCGACGGCGAATTCCAGCAGGTGCAATCGGCGGTGCTGCGCGAGTGCATTGTGAATCTCGCGCGCATCAAGGAAGCGGTTACCCAGAGTGTCGGCGGTACGCTCGACGCGGCCGGCCTCGATAGCTGGGGGGACCTGATGCGCGGCATCAAGGCGGGACTCCTGATGCTCGGCAAGGCGCGTGCGGTCGAAGTCATGGACGGCATTACTACGCAGTTGAAGCGCGTGATGCAGCCTGGTGTGCACGTGCTGCCGCCGGGGTTCGTGGACCGCCTCGCCGATGCGATCGTCAGCGTCGAGTACTACATGGAGACGCTGCAGGCCGGGCGCGCAGATCCCTGGTACATGCTCGACAACGCACAAGGCTGTGTGCAGGCGCTCGAGCAGGAACCGACGCCGTCCGTGCCGACGGTGGCAGCGGCCACAGCGACGGGTTTGGCGCGCGCTCTGCCGGAGGCGGGCGCCGCCGGCGCCGCGGCCACGATGGTGCTGCCGGGGCGGGATGCCGCCGCTGCACCGACGCTCGCTCCATCCTCCACCGCCAGACTCGCCGCGCTCGCCGAGAATGCGGATCCCGAACTGGTGAAACTCTTCATCGAGGAAGCGCGCGAGGAGCTCAGCCGGATCCAGCACTTCTTCCCCGAATGGGACCAGAACCCGCTCGAGCGCGAGGCGCTGGTCACGGTGCGCCGCTCGTTCCACACGCTCAAGGGCAGCGGTCGCATGGTCGGAGCGCGCGAATTGGGTGAGTTCGCCTGGGCGGTCGAGAATCTCGTCAACCGCGTGCTCGACAACACGCTTACCCGCTCGCCGGCGATTCTGCAGACCCTGCGCGCCGCCGTCGCGGCGCTGCCGGAACTCGTTGAACACCTGGAGACCGGCGTCGTGCCGCGCTCTGACGTCGCCGGCATCCTCTCGCGGGCGCATGCGCTGGCCGCCGGTCGGCCGAGTCCCGCCGCAGCGCCCAGCGGACCGGAGACGCCGGAGGAGGAAGCCAGCGAGCCGACCGTTGCCGGTGCTGCGCCACCGGTGCCGCCCCCGGCACCGGTACCAGCGGCGCACCCGGCGCATGCGACCACGGTGCTCGCCGCCGCGGCCGCACCACTGGCAGCGGCGGCATTGGGCACAGCGACTGCGGCGCTTCCGGACGACACGCTGCGGGATATCTACGCGCGCGAGACGGGCACGCATGTCGCGGCCGTGCGCGCCTGGCTGGGACGCGAAGCGCAGATGCCCGAGCCGCATGCGCTGCCCGAAGAGGTTTATCGCGCCTGCCACACGCTCTCCGGCAGTTCAAAGATGGCGCAGGCCCGCCACGGCATCCGGCTCGCCGAGCCGCTCGATCACTGGCTGCGGCGTGCCTATAGCAGCGGCCTGGGGGTAGGCACTGCAGACCTCGCACTGCTCAGTGACTGCATGAGCGCGATGGAATCGGTGGCGTCCCACCTCGATGAGTCCACGGGCTATTTCGTCAGTCACTGGCAACTGCTCGAACGGATCACGCGGGCCGACAAGGAGCTCGACCAGCGTATCGCCGCAGCGGCGACTCCTGCACCGCCCGGCGCGGCGGACGCGAGCGCCGCCGCAGGGGAGGGCGCTGTTGCCGCCGCCGACGAGCCCGCCGACTTCGATCCCGAAGTCGCCGCGATCTTCACCGATGAAGCCACCGAGCTCATCGACGCCTCCGAGCATGCGCTGAGCGACTGGCGCACCCAACCCGCAAGTGCGGACTACCGCCTCGCGCTCAAGCGCCCGCTGCATACACTCAAGGGCGGCGCCCGCATGGCGGGCATCACGGCGATGGGTGATCTGAGCCACGAGTTGGAAAGCCTGGTTCTGCAGGTCGACAACGGCACGGTGGTGGCCAACGATGCACTGTTCGACACCGTCCAGGCGAGCCTCGATGAGCTGGCCCGTATGCGCGAGCAGGTCGCCAATGGCCGCCGTGTGCCGCCCGCGCGCGCGATTATCACGCGCATCCAGGATCTTTCACGGCCCGACGGCTCGCCCGCTGCTGAGGCAATCGTTGCGCCCATCACAGCGCCGCAACCGTTACCTCCAGCGCCCGCACCCGCCGCTGCATCACCGCTGGTGGAGTTCGCGCGTTCTGCCCCCGGGTCGCCGGCGGCACCTCCTGCGGCGATGACCGCAGACACGGACATGCTCGCGCGCCTGAACGCAGAGCTGCTGCTCGCCAATGAGCCGCCGCCCGCGGAAGCGGCGCAGGAACAGCCCGAGTCAGCAACCCCTGCGCCCGCCGCGCCCCCCGCCGCCCCCGCAAGCGCCGCGGCGCTGCCGCTGGCGATCACGAGCGGTGGCGTCGCTGCTACCGTAGCGTTCACGCGCTCCAAGAGCGGCGAAGCGCAGGCCGAGGAAGGCCTGCTCCCGCCGCAACCGGTGCCCCCGGGGCGTGAGCCGGTCAGCGGCGAGCGCCAGGAAATGGCGCGCGTCGACGCCGACCTTCTCGACCAGCTGCTGAACATCTCCGGCGAGGCGAGCATCGCGCGTGCGCGTCTGGAGCAGCAGCTGGGCTCGTTCGATTTCAACTTAGGCGAGCTGTCGCGCACCGTTACGCGCCTGAAGGAGCAGCTGCGCAGTCTTGAAATCGAGACCGAGGCGCAGATCCTCCATAAGCACGAGGATGAAGGCCCGCACCGCAGCGAATTCGACCCGCTCGAACTCGACCGCTACTCCTCCATCCAGCAGTACTCGCGCGCGCTCGCCGAGACCGCCAACGACGTGGCGAGCATCCAGCAGCTGCTGGCGAACCTCGCCAAGGACACCCAGACCCTGCTGCAGCAGCAGGCACGCACGATTACCGAATTGCAGAACGGTCTCATGCGCACGCGCATGGTGCCCTTCCAGCGCCACGTGCAGCGCCTCGCACGCATCGTGCGCCAGGCGGCCTCCGACACCGGCAAGCGTGCCGAGCTCACCGTCGAGGGTGCCGCCGGGGAACTTGACCGGCAGGTGCTCGAGCGCATGCTGCCGCCGTTCGAACACATGCTGCGCAACGCCGTCGTGCACGGCATCGAGAAGCCCGAAGAGCGCGTGCAGCGCGGCAAACCCGACACCGGCCGGATCCTGCTGGAGCTGCATCGGGAGGGCGCCGAGGTCATGGTGCGTCTCACCGATGACGGCGGCGGCATGAATCTGAAGGCGATCCGCGACAAAGGTCAGGCGCTCGGCCTCATCGCGCCCGGGCAGACCCTGAGCGATGAGGATGCGATGCAGCTCATCCTCGAGCCGGGGTTCTCCACCGCGGGTGCGATCACCCAGCAGGCCGGCCGCGGCGTCGGCATGGACGTGGTTGCAACCGAGATCAAGCGCCTGGGCGGCGCACTGCACATGGAGAGCAAGGCCGGCGAGGGCACGGTGTTCACGGTGCGCCTGCCGCTGACGCTCGCGATCAGTCACGCACTCGTCGTGCGCACCGACGAGGAGTTCTACGCACTGCCGCTGCCGACGGTCGAAGGCGTGCTGCGACTGTCGAAGGCCGAGGTCAGCGCGCACCTGGGGCGTGACGCGGCGTTGTTCGAATACGGCGGTCAGAAGTACCGCTTCCAGCACCTCGCCACGTTCGTGGGGCTGACGCCCTCGGAGCTTACCGGTCACGACGTCACCATTCCGGTGGTGCTGGTGCGCGCCGGCGAGCACTCCACCGGGCTCGTGGCGGACGAGCTCGTTGGCAGCCGCGAAATCGTCGTGAAGTCGGTCGGCCCGCAGATCTCGGGGATCCGCGGCATCTCCGGAGCCACGATCCTCGGCGATGGCCGCATCGTCATCATCCTCGACATCAACACTCTGGTGCGCGCGGAGTGGCGCGCGCGCGCGAGTGCGCCGCCGGTGCCGAAGGAACGCGGCGACCGGCGTACCTTCGCGATGGTGGTTGATGACTCGATTACCGTGCGGCGCGTGACCCAGCGCCTCCTGGAGCGTAACGGCATGCGGGTGATCACCGCGCGCGATGGCATGGACGCGGTGGCGTTGTTGCAGGACAACGTGCCGGACGTGATCCTGCTCGACATCGAGATGCCGCGCATGGACGGCTACGAGGTCGCCGCGCACGTACGCAACGATCCGCGCCTCAAGGACGTGCCGATCATCATGGTCACCTCGCGCGTCGGCGAGAAGCACCGCGCGCGAGCCATCGAGCTCGGTGTTGATGACTACCTGGGCAAGCCCTACCAGGAGGCGCAGCTGCTCGATGCCATCGCGCCGCTGGTGGAGCGGCGGCGCGCCGCGCTGCGCGCCCAGGCATAGGACTCCAGGTCCGAGGACTACCCATGGCCGAGCGCGTCAACGAGATCTACAGCCTGCTGGTGCCGCTGGTCGACGGGCGGCTCATCATCCCGCGCGCCTGCGTGGCGGAGGTGGTCGGCTTTCAGACGCCGGCGGAAATGACCGGCGCACCACCGTGGTATATCGGCACCGTGCCGTGGAGCGGCAAAGCCGTGCCGCTGGTGTCCTTCGAGGGCGCCTGCGGCCAGATGATCCCGCCGGCGAGTGGCCGCACCCGCATCGTGGTGCTGCATGCGCTGGGCACCAAGGTCGAGGGCGGCAACTTCGCGCTCGTGTCACAGGGCTTCCCGCAACTGGTGCGCGTGAGCTCGGACGTCGTGCGGCCGGATAACTCGCGCGTGTTCCCGGAGCGCACGCCGGTCATTTGTCAGATCCGCATGGTGAATGAGACGCCGCTGGTCCCCGACCTCGAGCGCCTGGAAGAAATGATCGCGGAAGAGACCAGCATCAGCGCCTGATGCACAGGTAGTTGCCTCCCATGCGTCTTTCGTCAGCTGCTTGTCTGACAGCACTCGCCGCTGTGTTGCTGGGCGGCTGCGCAGCCCAGGATCCCGGACGGGAGGTCACCTTTGAGAACCGGGAGGCGCGTAGCGACGCCGCCCTCATCGCGGCCGGGGACGCGGACTCGCTGCAGGCGGCGGCACTTCTGGGCGACCTGGCCGATGACCGGGCCCAACGATTGCGGTTGATCCAACGCGCCGTGACGGCGGCGCCTGATCGCCCTGACATCGCCTGGTCGCATCTGCAGCTGTGCCTGCGGGTAGAGAGCTGCGACCCGCAGCCCATAGAGGCGCACCTGCACGCTCTGGATCCGGGCAATGGCGCCGCCTGGTCGGCGACGCTCGAGCGTAGCTGGAAGCGCAAGGACACGGCAGCACTGCAGGCGACTCTGGTGGCGATTTCCAACTCCGAGCGCTTTGGCATCTACTGGAATCAGACCATCGTGCATGTCGCCAATGCCGTGATCAGGACGCGGGCAATGGAGCCGAAGGGCGCGTTCGTCGAGGCGATCGGAGCCGCAGCCGCGCGGTGGACTCCGTACAAGGCAGTCACCGATTTCTGTCAGGGCCCATCCCTCAAGCAGCCCGACGTTCTTGCGACCTGCCGCCGCTTGTCGGCGGTGCTGCGACGCGGTGACACGTATCTTACCGAGATGGTGGGCCTCGTCCTCGCGATGCGCGTGTGGCCTGAGAGCGGCGCCGAGTACCACGCAGCGGCCGATGAGAAGCGCGTGGCGCAGTATCGGACGGACACCGACGACCGACTCAACACCCGCAAAGGGCTCGACAACGCCTGGGCTCAAAGCCACCTGGCGTTGATGGCGGCTCATGACACTGAGCAGGAAGTTGTTCTTGCGGAGATCACCAACGCGGGCCTGAACCCCGATCCCCCGCCGGACTACAGATCGCGGTGGCGCAGGTAGACGGGCTGTCATAGATCGCCGAAATTTCTCTGCAGGAGCGCAAGCGCGGCGATCGCCGCGGTCTCGGTGCGCAGTACCCGCGGACCCAGGCGCACGGGCGTAAACCCGGCAGTCCTGGCGAGTTCCTCCTCCGAATCGGTGAGTCCGCCTTCCGGGCCGATCAGTACGGTGACCTCCGTGACGGGCGGCGCAACATCATCCAGTCGCAGCGCGGCTCCGGGGCAGAGCAGCAGGCGTGCGCCGGCAGCACCCACCGCCCTTGCGATGCCGGTGAACTCCCGCAATGCCAGCGGCGTCGCCACCTCAGGCACGCGGTTGCGACCGCTTTGCTCGCACGCGGCGATCGCGATGCCACGCCAGTGAGCCACCTTGCGGGCGGCCTGCTGTGGATCCAGCCGCACGACACTGCGTTCGGTCAGCAAAGGCGCGATGCACGACACGCCGAGCTCGGTGGCTTTCTGCACCACCAGGTCCATGCGATCGCCGCGCGACACGCCCTGCGCAAGCGTCAGGGCGAGGGGTGACTCTCGCTCCAGTGCGCGCTGTTCGCCGACGGCGACGGTTACCTCGCCGGCGTCGGATCTGTCGATGCTGCCCGCGTATTCGCCACCCCGGCCATTAAAAAGAGTGAGCGCATCCCCCGCACGCAGTCGCAGCACCCGGCTGACGTGGCTTGCCGCGCTGCCTGCGAGGGTGACGCGCGTGCCCGGCTCGAGCGCCGCGTCGACGTACACGCGGCTCAGTCGCATGTTGCGAGCTCGATCGCGGCGCGCGCGACCTCGACCATGAGGTCGATCTGCGCCGGCGTGATGACGTAGGGCGGCATGAAGTACACGACGTTGCCCACCGGCCGCAGCAGCACACCGCACCTGAGCGCGTGCTGGTAAATCGTCAGCCCCCGGCGTTCAGTCCAGGGGTAGGGCTCGCGCGTCGCCTTGTTGGGGGTGAGCTCGATGGCGACGATCATGCCGCGCTGGCGCACTTCCGCGACGTGCGGGTGGTCTTCCAGTTCCCGGGCGCGCGCGCCCATGTGCGCGGCCAGCGACCGGTTGCGCTCGAGGATGTGGTCGTCGCGAAAAATCGCGAGACTCGCCAGTGCCGCGGCGCAGCCCAGCGGATTGCCGGTGAAGCTGTGTGAGTGCAGGAACGCGCGCAGTTTCGTGTACTCAGCGTAGAACGCGGCGTATATGGCGTCCGTCGTCATGACGGTCGACAGCGGCAGATAGCCGCCGGTAAGTCCCTTGGACAGGCACAGGAAATCAGGCCGTATGGCCGCCTGTTCACAGGCGAACAGGGTGCCGGTGCGCCCGAACCCGACCGCGATTTCATCGGCGATCAGGTGCACCTGGTGGCGATCGCAGGCGGCGCGCAACAGCGTCAGGTACACCGGGTCGTACATGCGCATGCCGCCGGCGCACTGCACCAGCGGCTCCACGATCACGGCGCAGGCCTCGTGCGCGTGCGCCGCGAGCGCGGCCTTCATGGCGGCGAACTTGCGGCGCGAGTGCTCCGCCCAGCTCTCACCAGTCTCGCGCTCGAAGCAATCCGGCGACGGCACGCTGATGACGTCCATCAGCAGCGGCTGGTAGATCTCCTTGTAGAGATCGACGTTACCGACGGCGAGCGCGCCGAGGGTTTCACCGTGGTAGCTGTTGGTGAGGGTGATGAAGCGCCGCTTCTGCGTGCGGCCGCAGTTGCGCCAGTAGTGGAAACTCATCTTCACGGCGACTTCGACCGCGGATGAGCCGTTATCGGCGTAGAAGCAGCGGGTCAGTCCCGGCGGGGCAAGCGCCGTGAGCGCTTCGGAGAGCGCGATCACCGGCTCGTGGGTGAAACCGGCCAGGATCACCTGTTCGAGGGACTCGAGCTGCTCGCGAACCGCGGCATTGATGCGCGGGTTGGCATGGCCAAACAGGTTGACCCACCAGGAGCTGATGGCATCCAGGTAGCGCTTGCCGTCATAGTCTTCAAGCCAGACACCGTCGCCGCGCCGGATGGGGATCATCGGCAGCTGTTCGTGATCCTTCATCTGCGTGCACGGATGCCAGACATGGGCGAGATCGCGTGCGGCGTACGGAGCGTTGCCGGAAGTCATGGGCTTGATTGTGGCAGAATTCGCAGCGGCGCTGACCCTGCGGGCCCAAGCGCGTTTATCCTGCAGCCATGCCAACAACCGTGCCACCAGAGCGTGTGAAAATCGATCCCGTCACGGGCCTGTGCGCCGGCGTGCGTCAGGTGTTGTCACCGCATTGGGACGCGCGCCCCAGGGACACGGCGCCCGAGCTTCTCGTCGTGCATGGCATCAGCCTGCCGCCAGGGGAGTTCGGCGGTCCCTGGATCGATCGGCTGTTCACCGGCACGCTGCCGGCCGACGCGCATCCCTCCTTCCGCGAGCGGGCGGCTCTGCGTGTGTCGGCGCACGTGCTCATCCGCCGTGATGGTGAGATCGTGCAGTACGTGTCGTTCGGTCAGCGCGCCTGGCACGCGGGGGAGTCGCAGTACCGCGGCCGCCAGGGCTGCAATGATTTTTCCATCGGCGTGGAACTCGAGGGGACCGACGGGACGCCGTACACCGATGCGCAGTACACGCAGCTCGCCGCGCTGTCGGCGGCGCTGCTCGGCGCCTACGGCTCGCTTAGCGAAGAGCACATCGTGGGCCACAGCGACGTGGCTCCGGGGCGCAAGACCGACCCGGGAGCATCGTTTGACTGGCCGCGCTTCCGGGCGCTGGTGAAGGAGTGTCTGGCGGTCAGCTCTTAGCTCGCTTGGCTGGCTTGACCGGCTTGCTGCGATCGTGCCGCCACAGGACTTCCGTGCCGCGCTGGTGACGTGCCAGCACGCGCGCCAGCACGAACAGCAGGTCCGAGAGGCGGTTCAGATACTGCGCCACTTCCGGGCTCACGGGCTCGGCCCGAGCCAGCGCCCACACCCGCCGCTCCGCGCGGCGGCCGACGGTGCGGGTCAGGTGGCAGGCCGCCGCTGCCGGCCCGCCTCCGGGGAGAATGAATTCCTGCAACGGCGGCAGCGCGTCGTTGAACCCATCGAGTGAGCGCTCCAGGCGCGTGACGTGCTCCGCGGTGATGGCGCGGTGCCCCGGAATGCACAGCTCGCCACCCATATCGAAGAGTTCGTGCTGGATGTCCGTGAGGCAGGCGCTAACGGCGGCTGGCAGATCCGGTACTGCGAGCAGCACCCCGATAGCGCTGTTGAGTTCATCGACGGTGCCGTACGCCTCGACCCGCGCGCCGTCCTTCGGCACCCGCGTGCCATCCCCGAGGCCCGTGGTCCCGTCATCGCCGGTGCGGGTGTAGATCTTGCTCAGGCGGTTTCCCATGGTCGTTATATCCTAAGCCAATATGGCATCGAAGGAACTCACGGCGGCGCTCGAAGCGGCGCGGGCGGCGGCGGAGGTGATCCGCAGCTTTTACCAGACGAGTTTCGCGGTGCATACCAAGGCGGACGCCTCGCCGGTGACCGAAGCGGACGTGCGCGCCGAGGAGGTTATCCGTGACACGTTGAACCGGCACTTCCCGGGCTACGGCTTTTACGGTGAGGAAACCGGGCAGCACGGCATGAGCGCGCAGAACATCTGGCTGGTGGATCCGATCGACGGCACCAAGTCATTCGTGCGCGAGACGCCGTTCTTTTCCACGCAGATTGCGCTCCTGCGTGCCGGGCGCCTGGTGCTCGGGGTCTCGAGCGCCCCGGTGTACGGCGAGCTCGCCTGGGCCGAGGAGGGTGAGGGCGCCTGGCTCAACGAGCGCGCGATCCGGGTGAGCGGGGTTACGGCGCTCGCGGATGCGGTTGTGTCCAGCGGCAATCTCAAGACCCTGGCAGCCGGACCGCAGTGGCAGCGCTTTGGCGAGCTCATCCGCCGCGTGAACCGCATCCGCGGCTACGGCGACTTCGCGCACTACCACCTGCTGGCGCGCGGTGCGCTCGATGTCGTCATCGAGTCCGACGTCAACATCCTCGACATCGCAGCACTCAGCGTCATCGTGCGGGAAGCCGGCGGCACCTTCACGGATCTCAAGGGCGGCCCGGTCGGCCTCGACACGAGGAGCGTACTTGCCACCAACGGCGCGCTGCACTCAAGCGTGCTGGACGCGCTTTAGGGACGCGTTGAACACCCGGATCGCGCGCAGGTGCGAATAATGGGTCAAACAGGGGGCGAATGGTGTTCGCTGCGCGCACTCACTGCGCGCAAATGTGACGGAAAATGTCGGCATGCCGGGCCGGTATGTATGCAGTTTCCGTTACAATTTCGCGGCACGACATGCTGCGCAGCGCCTCCTCGCGGCAGGCATCGTGAGCTTTTTCCGCCCGCAGCAACTCGCCCGCGCCGGACTGACCCCCGATCAGCTTCCATCCCTGATCCGCCGCCGGATCGTTGAGCGGGTTTCACAGGGGCTCTACCACGTGGTTGGCCCATGGCCCAACCGGCACGACCCACTTGCGATGGCCTGCGCCCAGGTGCCCGACAGCGTTATCTGCGTGTTGTCGGCGCTGCACGTGCACGGCATCGCGCCCGTGGCCCCGCCGCAGGCCTGGCTTGCCATTCCGCACAGCGCCCGTCGCCCGCGACTGCAGGAACTGAACCTCCACATCATTCGCTTCAGTGGTGCGGCGTGGAGTTACGGCGTGGACCGCACCGAAGTCGACGGTGTACCCGCACGCATCACGAGTCCTGCCCGCACGGTCGCGGACTGCTGTCGGCTGGCACCCCTGGTGGGCGCACAGGTCGCGGTCACTGCGTTCCGCGAAGCACTCGAACGGCAGATCGTGAGTTACCCGCAGCTCGTGCGGGCCCAGCAGGCACTGCCCTCGCGCCGGCTGCGTGCCCTGCTGGAGATGCTTTAGACACTGACGAATACGCGGCGGCCGTCCTTCGCGAGCTCCATCATGGGTGCGACGTACAACTCGCTCAGCGTCGCCGCGGTGAGCGTCGTAGCCACCGGCCCTGCCGTCCAGCCGCCATCCCCGTGCAAGAGCAGCACGCGATCGGCGAAGCGCGCCGCGAGCGTGGGATCATGCAATGTCGTGACCACGGTGCGGCCACAGTCGGCGAGGACGCGGAACAGGCCGAGCACCGCGAGCTGATGATGCGGGTCGAGGTGATTGGTCGGCTCATCGAGAAGAAAAATATCCGGTTGCTGCGCGAGGAGCGCCGCGACCGCGACGCGGCGCTGCTCACCGCCGGAGAGGGTATCGATGCGGCGCTGGGCAAAGTCGCCCATGTCCACCGCCGCGAGCGCGGCGCGCGCGATCTCCTCGTCCGCGGCCGTCTCCCACTGCCACAGCGCCAGGTGCGGGTGCCGGCCGATCAACACCGTCTCCATCGCGGTGGTCACGAACGCATCCTCCAGGTCCTGCGGCAGGAGCCCCAGTCGCAGCGCGATCGCGCGGCGCTTCTGCCCTGCCAGCGCCGCACCATCGAGTGACACCGTCCCCGCAGCGGCCGCACGCAGGCCCGCGAGCGTGTGCAGCGTCAGAGTCTTGCCCGAGCCGTTGCGGCCGAGAATGGCGAGCACTTCGCCAGGGACAAACCGCATGGAAAGCCCCCGCACCAGCTCGCGCGTGCCGGCGCGCACACCGAGCTCAACGGCGGCAAGCCCCAGCGCATTGCCGCGGCTCCCGCCTGCCTGCGGGCTGTTCAATGCCGCGTCCACCGGATCTCGCTGGCAGTCGCCGGACCCACGACGACATTGCGCAGGCTCTGCGGCATCAGCGCCTCCTGTGCCGACAAGGGGCGGCGCCCAGCCATGATTTCCGCATTGCCCTGGGGGTAGAGCGGCTTCTGGTCCGGGTCTGCGAAACCATTGGGGTATAGCGGCATCCCGGTCGTCAGATCGTACTCATCGGTGGCGCACACCGTATGCAACAGCTCGTGCGCGATGACAATGTTGTTGCTGCCGGTCATCGCGCTCTCGGCATACGCGTGCACAATCCCAACCAGGCCCTTTTGCAGGCCATGCGAGTCCGGCACCCAATCAAGCGTGGCCGGGTCATGGTAGAGGACGAACATGCGGATCCTGGGCGGTGCACGTCCAGGCACCTGGCTCGCATGGGCGGCGAACCAGCGCAGCTTCAGACTCCACCACGCGATGCCTAAGGGGCCGGCGCCCGGATTCAGCGCCGGTGGCAGCTCAGAGCCTACCGGGTAGAGTTCCACGTGCACCGGCTCCTCTACCCGTACTCCGTAGCGGTGAGCTTCGCGCGCGAAGAAATCCTCGATGTCCGCAAAGTCCTTTACCGACAACCCCTCTGCGTAGCGCTGCGCCCGCGGCGTGCCGTCGCCATTCAACGGGAAGATGCCGACCCACAGCGTGTGCTGCCAACTCTGGGTTGACACGCGATCGAGCCACGCCTGAATCGCCACGGCCGCGAGCACCAGGAGCAGGAAGCCAATGCGAATTGCTTTCCACACGCCTAAGGCTGCAGGCGCGTGACCGACCAGGCGCCCGGGCTGAAGGTGTCCCCACTGACGGCGAGCACCCGCGTCCAGCGGGCGCGATCGTGAATACGCGCGGCGCCTTCCGACCACAACTCCACCGCATCCGCCCACAGACGGTAGCCACCCCAGTGCGGTGGGCGGGGAATATTGATCTTCAGGTTCTCATCCACGCCCGCAGAGCCTGGAATCGGTGCGCCGAGCCGGCGTGCCTCCTGCGCCACCGCGGCTTCGAGCGCCGCGCGCGAGGCTACCGGTTCGCTCTGCGCGCTGGCCCGGGCGCTCAAGCGCTTATCCCACGAGCGCGACGCGAAGTACGTATCGCTGTCGCTCGCCGGGGCCCGGGTGACCAGGCCCTCGATGCGGACCTGGCGATGCAGCGCGTCCCAGTGCATGACCACCGCGGCGCGGGGATTGCTTTGTAGTTGCCGGCCCTTGCTGGACAGGTAGTTGGTGTAGAACACGATATAGCCGGGTTGCGGCACGATGTCCTTGCACAGCACCACGCGCGCCGACGGCTTGCCGTCCGGGGTGCTCGTTGCCAGCACCATGCTGTTGGCATTGGGCTGGCTGCGTGCCGCCCGCGCGTCCGCCAGCCAGCGGCTTACGACCAGGAGCGGCTCGGCGGGCAGGGGATCGGGCAGCAATTCGGTGTGCTCGGCCATCTCCGCCAATGTTAGAGGGTTTCTGCCGCAGATGTCGCGGGTGGGCATACCCCTTGCACCCCCCGCCGCGCCCCGATAGAAAGGGATGCGGCTCCAGGAGGCTTCCTTCCCATGACAGGCGATAACGTGACGCTGGAGCATCTGCGCCAGCGCCTGACCGATCTTGACCGGGCGCTGATCGCGCTGGTGGCCGAGCGCAAGACCCTGAGCGAGGAGGTCGCGCGGGTGAAGCGCGCGACGGGTAAGCCGACGCGCGACTACGGGCGTGAACGCGACGTACTGTTGGGAGTGCGCGCCATGGCTGCCGAGCGCGGTGTTTCTCCGGCGCTGGCCGAGCAGCTGCTGCGTCTTCTGATTCGCTCCTCCCTCACGACCCAGGAGCAGGCGAGCGTGGTGGCGAGCGGCGCGGGCAGCGGGCGGCGGGCGCTGGTCATCGGTGGCGCGGGCAAGATGGGCGGCTGGTTCGTGAGTTTCCTCGCCTCGCAGGGATTTGACGTCGAGGTCGCGGATCCGGCACCCGCGGCGCCGGGTGTGCAGCACGTTGCCGACTGGCGCAGCACGGATCTGAAGCACGACTACATCGTGTTGGCGACACCGCTCGCGATTACCGATGCGATCCTGCGGGAGCTCGCGTTGCGCCGGCCTGCGGGCGTGATTTTCGACGTAGGATCGCTCAAGTCGCCGCTGCGCGCCGGACTCATGGCGCTCAAATCCCACGGCTGCCAGGTGACCTCGGTGCATCCGATGTTTGGTCCGGATACGGAACTTCTGTCCGGACGCCACGTGGTGTTCGTGGACTTAGGGAACGAGGCCGCGCTGGCGGGCGCACGGGAACTGTTCGCTCCGACCATGGCCGAACAGGTAGTCATGAGCCTCGACGATCACGACCGCCTGGTCGCCTATGTGCTGGGCCTCTCCCATGCACTGAACATCGCTTTCTTCACCGTGCTCGCCGAGAGCGGTGAGGCGGCGCCGAAGCTGGCGCGCATGTCGAGCACGACGTTCGACGCGCAGCTGGAGGTCGCCAGTCGCGTCGCCCAGGAAAGTCCCGACCTGTATTATGAAATACAGAGCCTGAATGACTACGGCGCAGAGTCGCTGGAGGCTCTTTCCCAGGCGGTGGAACGCATCCGTACGGCGGTGTTGTCGCGCGACGACAAGGCGTTTGTTGCTTTGATGCGGCGCGGGCGCGATTATCTTGCGGATCGGCGCTCGGCAACCGAGCGCCGCGCCTGAAGGACCAGGGGAGTCGCACGCATGATCCGACCGCAACGGGAGTCGCTGGCCAGTGACGCGCTGGCCAGTGAGGCGCCGGCCAACACCGTGCAGGCGCTGCAACGGCAGCTCGCGGCGCTCACCGAGGAAGTCGGCCGCAACGATTCGCTGCTGCGCAAGACCCAGGAGCGGGAGCTGGAGTTGCTGCGCGCCGGCTCCCTGGCGCAGCTCTTCGAGCGGCTCATCGCGGGCTTGCGGGTCTCCTACCAGCTCGATGGCGTGTCGCTCATGCTGCACGACCCGCAGCACGAAATCCGTCATCTGTTCGCCGGCGACGGACAGGCGCCGGAGCCGGTGCAGGGCGTGTGCTTCGTCGACGCCCTGATGACCATCGCCCCGCAGCTCGCTAACCTCGAGCGCCCGTGGCTCGGCCCGTTCCGCAAGGCCGATCACGAGCTGCTGCTGCCGGGAATCGCGCACGCGGGGAGCATCGCCCTCATTCCGCTGCGCCGTCATGACGAGCTCGACGGCGTGCTGGTGTTCGTGAGCACCGACCCGCAGCGATTCACCCCGGAGCTGGCGAGTGACTTCCTCGCGCACCTGGGATTGGTGGCCGCGATCTGCATGGAGAATGCGGTCAATCGCGCCCGCCTGCTGCGCAGCGGCCTTACGGACTTTCTCACCGGCTTCCATAACCGCCGCTACCTGCACGCGCGCCTGCGCGAGGAGCTGGCACGCGCGCAGCGCGCCCACCAGTCCCTCGTGTGTCTCATGATCGACGTCGATCACTTCAAGCGCATCAATGACCAGTTCGGCCACCTGGCGGGGGATGCGGTGCTGCGTGAAGTGGCGCACCGCATCGATGCGGAGATGCGCATCAGCGACACCGGCGCACGCTTCGGCGGCGATGAGTTCGCGATGGTGCTTTCGCAGGCAACTCTCACCGACGGCGAAAAAGTCGCGGCGCGCGTGCTGCACGCGGTGCGCAATCTCCCGGTGGCCATCGGCAAGAGCACCGCCGAGACGGTGACGCTCTCGATCGGCGTGGCGGTTGCCACGCCCGGCCCCGGCCTGCGCGACTACAAAGTGCTGGCGGAGCGGCTGATCGCCGAAGCCGACGCCGCGCTCTATCGCGCCAAGAGCGCCGGGCGTAACCGCATCGCGACGTCGCCGAACGTGGTCGGTTAGCGCGCCCGGCCGCGCAGCAACATCACGAACAGTGGCGCGCCCACCAGCGCCATGATGGCGCCTACCGGCAACTGACGCGGAGCGGCGATGGTGCGCGCCACCAGGTCCGCGGCGGCCAGCAGCATGCCGCCGGCGAGCGCGGCGGCCGGGGCTACGATGCGGTGATCACTGGTGCGGAACCCCAGACGCACCGCGTGCGGGGTGATGAGCCCCACGAAGCCGACCGTGCCCGCGCTCACCACCGCGATGGCGGTGAGGGCGGCACAGGCCACGAACACGAGCGTGCGCCAGCGTTCGAGCGCAAGTCCCACCGCACGCGCGCGCAGCTCCCCGGCGGCGAGCACATTCAGCGGCCGCGCTACGAGGATCGCCAGCACCACGGCCAGCACCGCGGTCACGGCGCTCAGCCACGGATTCACGGCCCACTCCAGATCTCCCGCCAGCCAGAACACCATGCCGCGCACGCGCGAGGTATCCGCGGTCGCCAGCAGCACACTCACCAGCGCGCCACAGGCGCTCGCCAGCACAATGCCCGTCAGCAACAGGCGCGGCGTGCCGCCGCCGCGCGCGAGCAGGTACACCGCGGCCACCGCGCACAGGGCGCCCGCGATCGCGGCCGACTGCACCAGCACCGCCGCAAGGCCTGCGATCATGGCGAGCAGTGCGCCGACCGCCGCGCCGCCCGACACCCCGAGCACGTACGGGTCGGCGAGCGGATTACGGAACAGCGCCTGCAGCAGCACGCCCGCGAGCGCCAGGAGGCTCCCGACGCCGAAAGCCGCCAGCACCCGCGGCAGGCGTACCGCGAGCAGCACATTGCGCGTGGCCTCATCGCCCGAGCCGGCGAGCGCGGCGAGCGCCTTGCTGACGGCGATGCCGGAACTGCCGATGAGCAATGCGGCGACAAACACCACCAGCGCGACTAACGCGAGGGCAGCGAGGCGCGTGAGCGGGCTACGCATGCCGTAGCCTTATCGAATTGCGCGCAAAAGGCCATCCCCCGCGGCGGGGGTGCCTTGTGGCAGACTCTCAAGCGCACATGAGTGACGACATCGACGCGGATGGTTTTCGCAGCAACGTGGGCATCGTGCTGATGCGCGGCGATGAAGTCTTCCTCGGTCGACGCATGGGCGGGCGCGGCTGGCAGTTTCCCCAGGGCGGGGTGCGGATCGGGGAGACGCTCGAGCAGGCCCTGTACCGCGAACTCGACGAGGAGATCGGGCTCAGCGCGAACGCGGTCGAGCTCATCGGGCAGACCTCGCGCTGGCTGCGCTACCGGCTGCCCAAGCGCTACGTCCGCCGCCGCCAACAGCCGCTGTGCGTCGGACAGAAACAACGCTGGTTCCTGCTGCGGCTCACTCTGGCTGACGCGCAGTTCGCCTTCGACCACACCGCTGAGCCGGAATTCGATGCCGGGCGCTGGGCGCCGTTCTGGGAGCCGGTTAAGGAAGTCATCTACTTCAAGCGCCCCGTTTACGCGCGCGCCCTCGTGGAGCTTGCGCCGCTCGCCTTTCCACAGGGGCAACCGGCGCTGCCGGCGTGGTGGGCCGACGTCACGGCTCACGGCGTCGACCGGACTACCCCGGCGTCTGCTTAGCGCTGTGCACTTGGGCCGCATCGCGTCCATATTCTCGAGGAGCGGCACGCCGCCGCTGGTGGTGCGGCAGTACGCGCCGGCTTTGCGCAAGCTCCTCTACGGCCTGGGTGCGCTGATTGCCCTGCTGGCGCTTTACATTGTCTACGAGCTCGGCCGCTACAACGCGGGCTATGACCGCCAGGCGGCCGCGCAGCGGCGCACCGAGCTGCAAGTGCAGATCGAGCACCTCGACAAATCCAACCGCGAGATGCGCACCCAGCTCGCGGAGCTCGACACCATTCGCGTCGGCCGCGCCCGCGAACAGGCGCAGGTCGCGCGTGACATGGGCGATCTGCAGGCGCAGGTGGCCCGGCAGTCCCAGGAGCTCGCCTTCTACCGCGGCGTGGTGGCGCAGGGCGCCGCGACCGTCGGCGTGCGGATCGAGCAGCTGCGGGTTTCCACCGCTCAGCGGCCGAACGAATACACGGTGCACCTGGCGCTGCAGCGCTCGGGCCGCCCCGATGCGGATGCTTCCGGCACCATGCAGATGAGCCTGGATGGCACCGCGGCGGGGGTCGCCCGTACGCTCGACCTCGCGGCGCTGACCGAGGGCAGACAACGCGAGCTGCGCTTCGGCTTCCGGTACTTCCAGGGCATCGACCAAGTCCTGACACTCCCTGCGGGCTTCAAACCCGAGCATCTGGTGGTCGAAGTACAGTCGAACCGCAAGGGCGTGGCGCCGCTGTCGCAGACCTTCCTGTGGACGGTCGACACGTCGCCCTAGACCAACCCGGAGCGCATCAGCATGTTCACCCGCGATTCCAGACAGCCCCATATCGACACGCTGATCGGCAAGTCCGCGCGCGTGCATGGCGATGTCGAGTACCAGGGCGGATTGCACCTGGACGGGCATATCACCGGCGACGTGCGCTCGGACGATTCGCCCGCGGCCAGCCTGACGGTGAGCCAGAGCGGCTCGGTTGAGGGCGCCGTGCAGGTGCCCAACGTGCTCCTCGATGGCACGATCAAGGGCGATATTCGCGCCCGGGAACGGGTGGTGCTTGGGGCGACCGCACGGGTAGAGGGGGATGTCTATTACGGGATCATTGAAATGACTGTCGGCGCCCAAATCATGGGAAAGCTGGTGTGCGTCGCCCCGCAGGCGGCTTCTGCCCCGCCGGCAGGCCCCGGCGGCCCGCAAAGCGGCAGTGGATCACGCTAGCAGGGTGCGCCGCTTTGACCCGGCGGCGGTGCCCTCCTAGACTGAAGGCATGGAAATTATGAACACGACCGATACCTTGCAGGACGCACCTGCCCTTAAGTTCACCGACGCGGCGGCCCGCAAGGTCGGGGACCTCATCCGTGGCGAGGGGAATCCCAAGCTCATGCTGCGGGTGTTCGTGCAGGGTGGCGGCTGTTCGGGGCTGCAGTACGGGTTCGAGTTCGATGAGCAGGTCCAGGACGGCGACGCCTGCGTGGAGAACCAGGGCGTGAAGCTCATCGTCGACCCGATGAGCGTGCAGTACTTGAGTGGCGCCGAGATCGACTATCGCGAGGGTCTCGAAGGCGCGCAGTTCGTGATCCGCAATCCAAACGCAACCACCACCTGTGGCTGCGGCTCCTCCTTCGCAGCAGCCTGAAGCGATCTCAAGCGTGCCGCCGGCGCAAGGTCGATCCAGAAAACGCCGTTCCGCTTCCCGCTCCGCCCCCCGCACCAACCACCGTGCTGTGCCGCACGTCCTCGCGGCCGTTGACTTAGGATCCAACAGCTTCCACATGGTGGTCGCGCGCTACTCGCACGGCCAGCTCGTCATCATCGATCGCCTGCGTGAGATGGTGCGGCTCGCGGCCGGGGTCGCCGAGAACGGCCGCATCGACAAGGACGTGGCGGCGCGGGCACTCGCCTGCCTCAAGCGCTTCGGCCAGCGCCTGCGCGACATGCGCGCCCGCAGCGTGCGGGTGGTGGGCACCAACGCGCTGCGTGTCGCGCACCGTAAGCAGGCGTTTCTCGAGCGCGCGCGCGCAGCTCTCGGGCACCCGATCGAAATCATCGCCGGCATGGAAGAGGCGCGCCTTATTTACCTGGGCGTCGCGCACACCATGCCGGGTGAGCCGGGCAAGCGCCTGGTGGTCGACATCGGCGGCGGCAGCACGGAACTCGTCATCGGCGAGGGCCTGGCGCCGATGGAACTCGAGAGCCTGCAGATGGGGTGCGTATCCTTGAGCGAGCGCTTCTTCCGCGACGGCAAGATCTCCGCGCGACGCTTCGAGCGCGCACGTCTCGCCGCGCGGCTGGAACTGGAGCCCGTGCAGGTGGCTTTCCGCCGCCGCGGCTGGGTGCGCTCCGCCGGCAGCTCCGGCACCGTACGGGCGATCGGCGAAGTCATTCATGCGCTCGATCCGCAGGCGCACGCCATCACGCCGGCCGGCATCAACCGCGCGATCGAGTACTGCGTGGATGCCGGCCACACCCGCGAGCTAGCGCTCGAACCGATCACGGAAGACCGCCGGCCCGTATTTCCCGGGGGGCTGGCGATCCTCGCGGAAGTGTTCAGCGTGCTGGGAGTGAAGGAAATGCGCATCGCGGATGGGGCGATGCGCGAGGGACTCCTGTACGACATGCTCGGCCGCTTCCGGCACGAGGATGCGCGCGACCGCACGGTGCGCGCCATGCAGCAGCGCTACCATGTCGATCGCGGACAGGCCGACCGCGTCGAGGCATCGGTGCTGAAGTTCCTGTGGCAGACCCGCGAGGCGTGGCGCCTCGAGGATGCGCTGGCGGAGAAATCACTGAAGTGGGCGGCACGGCTGCACGAGATCGGTCTCGATGTCTCGCACAGCGGGTATCACCGCCACGGCGCTTACCTGCTGGAAAACGCCGACATGCCGGGCTTCCCGCGTGAGGAGCAGCGCCTGCTCGCGCGCCTGGTCGGCGCGCATCGCAGAAAGCTCACGCTCGAGGGCGTCGAGGAACTGGTGCCGCCGTGGGATCGCAGCGCCCTGCACCTGATCGTGTTGTTGCGCCTGGCGGTACTGTTACATCGCGGCCGCAGCTCCACCGCGCTGCCGCCGATTACGCTCACCGCCACGCCGCGCTCGCTCGATGTACGGTTCCCGGCACGCTGGCTCAGGGAGCATCCGTTGACCACGGCGGATCTGCAGCAGGAAGTGGACTACCTGCGCGCCAGCGGCTTTCGACTGCGAGTCCTGACCCGAGCGCGTTAGTTAGCGTCCCTCAGGATAGTGGCGGCCATGATGGCGCCGTGCTCGGTGAAGGCATCGGGGAGGTAGCGCCGCCCGCCGCGCCCGGTAGGGGTGGTTTTTGAGGTCGCAAACTGCGACCTCAAAGCCCGGTGCTCTGCGGCGGTGAGCTGGAACCTGTTGCGACATTTGTGATGCAGAATGCCGCGATGCCCGCTGAGATTGCCAGCGGGCCGTTCACCTACCATCGACGCCGGTAATATGGCAGCCGCACAAAAGAGCCCTCCTTTAGCGCTCCAGCAGCTCACATTCAACAAAGGCGTGCTCTTGGTCGCCCACGTGCTAGCCGCCACTGCGACCGTACTCTCTATATCTGGCCAGCGTTGACTTCACCGGGTTCCGGTACTGGGGAATGTACGCTGGCCTACGGATCGTATGTATTGCGATCCCACCTCTATTTCCGTATGTAATGTCCGTTGTCCATTCTCGGAGGTTAGCTACGTCCAGTCGCCTGGGCGTTTGGATGTTTGTGATCGTGCTCGCCGTAGGGGCAACACTGATGGTGATGCTCCTTCTCGGCGCATTCGGGTTCGCTGCTAGCGGGGCGATGATACTAAGTCTGTTCTTCGTTCAGACACTGTTGTATTTCTTTGCCGCCAAGCTGCTGGTGCTTTAATCGCTAGACGCGTGATGAGCGCCTGCTCGCAGGCTCGAACCGCAGCAGCGTCACCCGGGCGCCGCGAGCGCCCCGGCGGCATACACCCCCAGCAGCTCCGACTGCGCGTTGAACGCCTTGGCTCCCGCCGGGGGGCTCAGTCGCTGGTAGCTGCCGTCGGGCTTTAACGTCCACGCCTGGCAGTCGTCCTTCAGGCACGCGTCGAGGTCGCGCAGGATGCGCTCGACGAGTTCGGGGGCGCGGATCGGGAAGGCCACTTCCACGCGGCGGAAGAAATTGCGCTCCATCCAGTCAGCACTGGCGCAGAAGAGCTCCGGCTCGCCGCCGTTCTCGAAATAAGCCACCCGCGAGTGCTCCAGAAAACGCCCGACGATCGAGCGCACCGCGATGTTCTCCGATACCCCCGGCACCGCGGGCTTGAGCGCGCATACGCCGCGGATAATGAGATCGACTTTTACGCCCGCGCAGGAAGCGCGGTACAGCGCCTCGATGCACAGCGGCTCCACCAGCGCGTTCATCTTGGCGATGATGCGTGCCGGGCGGCCGGCGCGGGCGTGCTCGGTCTCGCGCGCGATCTTGGCGAGCACCATCTCGTGCATGCCGAAAGGCGACTGCGTGAGGCGTGCGAGCTTCGGGGTCTGCGTGAGACTCGTGAGCTGCAGGAACAGCTCATGCACGTCGTGCCCGATTTCGTCATCGGAGGTTAAGAGTCCGTAGTCGGTGTACACGCGCGCCGTGCGTGGGTGGTAGTTGCCGGTCCCGAGGTGACAGTAGCGGCGGATGCCACCGGGCTCGCGGCGCACGACGAGGGTGAGTTTGGCGTGGGTCTTGTAGCCCACGACCCCGTACATGACGTGTGCGCCCGCTTCCTGCAGGCGGTTGGAAAGCTCGATGTTGGCTTCTTCGTCGAAGCGCGCGCGCAGCTCCACGATCACCGTGACGTCCTTGCCGGCGTGCGCCGCCGCCACCAGCGCGTCCACCAGCGGGGAATCGTTGCCGGCCCGGTAGAGCGTCTGCTTGATCGCGAGCACCTGCGGGTCGGCGGCTGCCTGGCGCAGGAAATCCATGACCGGCGCGAAGCTCTGGTACGGATGAAAGAGCAGCACGTCCTGCTGGCGGATGGTGGCGAACAGATCCGTGCTGCCGACGAGGCGCTTCGGCAATCCGGGTGTGAAGATCGGGTACTTCAGATCCGGCCGCTGCACCAGGTCGTACACCGCCGAGAGGCGATTGAGGTTGACCGGGCCTGAGACGTGGTAGGTGTCGAGCACGTTGGAGGAGAACTGCGCCTGCAGGAACTTCACCAGGTCGTCCGGGCAGTCGCTGGAAGTCTCCAGGCGCACCGCCGACCCATAGCGC
>Ga0182015_10000367_pt1 | contig 64610 bp, 65 predicted proteins | sample 712P3MmetaG_FD_120478 | JGI IMG/M metagenome (GOLD analysis project Ga0182015, IMG submission 120478) | Permafrost microbial communities from Stordalen Mire, Sweden - 712P3M metaG | ecosystem: Environmental > Terrestrial > Soil > Wetlands > Permafrost | place: Sweden: Stordalen | collected...
GATCGCGCAGCGCCAGCGCCGCCTCGAGCGCCGCCACGCCGCCGCCGGCGATCACGACGCTGAAGGGCTCTGAGGGCGTGCTGGCGCTGTTCATCGGGCTGCTCCTGTGTCGAGGCGAGCGTACGGTCCTTTGGGCGTCCTGTCAGGCGAGTCGGCCCACATCTTGCTGCATCAAACTACGGAAATCGGTCGCCGGCGGAAACCTCCGGTATTTGCATACGCCGCCCGGCGGACACGGTACCGTTCCAGCGATGGTCGAGCCTCCAGGCTGGCAGGACGGCGATGCGCCGGCGGCCGCGCCGATCCGCGTCGTTCTCGCCGATGACCATCCGGTCGTGCGCCGGGGGCTCCGCCTGCTGCTGGACGAGGAGCCGGACTTCGAGGTCGTGGCGGAGGCGGGCGACGTCGACGAGGCGCGGCGGTACGTGCGCGGGCATCACCCCAACGTGCTCGTGCTCGACCTGAACATGCCCGGCGGCTCGAGCCTCGAGGCGATCCCGTTGCTGCGCGCGGAGTTCCCCGAGACCCACATCGTCGTGCTGACGATGCAGCAGGAGCCCGCCTTCGCGCGCGAGGCGATAGCCGCCGGCGCCGATGGCTACGTGCTCAAGCAGGCCGCTGACGGTGAGCTGGTGGAGGCCGTGCGCCTGGCGGCGGCGGGGCAGAGCTATCTCAACCCCCGCCTGGGCGCGCGACTGGCGGCCGAGCCGCCGCCTGGTCCGCCGGACAATCTGTCCGAGCGTGAGGTCGACGTGCTGCGCCTGATCGCGCTCGGTCACACCAACACCGAGATCGCGCAGCAGCTGTACATCTCCGTGCGGACCGTCGAGACCCACCGCGGCCACATCTCCCAGAAGCTGCTGCTCTCATCGCGCGCCGAGCTGGTCCGCTACGCGCTCGACCGCAAGCTCGTCGACACCTGAGGCGCGCCGCCGGGCGTGGCGCGCGCAGCCGTGCGCGGCAGCACCAGCAGTGCGCAGCGGGCGTGACGGGCGAGGGCGCTCGAGGTGCTGCCGAGCAGGAGGCGCCGCAGCGGGCCGTAGCTGCGCGAACCGACGACCAGCAGGTCGACGCGATCGCCGAACGCCGCCAGCTCCTGGCTTGCCACTCCGTACACCGCCGTCGTGTCCACACCCTCGAGCGCCGTCACCTTGGCCTCCGCGGCCATGCGGTCGTCCTCGATGATGTCCCCCCAGTTGGCCGGCATCGGCGCGAGGACACCCCAAGCGGGCAGCGACATGACATGGAGGGCGCGTAGCTTGGCGGCGTCGCGGGCAGCGAGCGCTCGCGCCATGTGGAGCGCTGCGCGACTCTCCGGCGAAAAGTCGTAGCCGACGCCGATGCGCAGGAAGCCGCCTGATCGCGCCACATAACCGCTCGGCGCGACCGCCACTGCACACGGGGCCCCATTCAGCGAGGCCCGCGTGTTCTCGCCGACCAGCACGCGCCCCGCGATGCCGCGGCGGTGGGAGCCGACGACCAGCAGGTCGCCACCCACGCGCTCGGCCAGCATGTGCAGGCCGCGCCCGACGGAGGACGCGCACCAGCTGATCAACTCGGCATCGACGCCTGTGGCGTCGCGTTCGCCCTGGAGCACCAGCTGGGAGCGCTCGCGAGCGCCGTCGCGTGCGGAGCCGCCGTTGGTGCCATCGCCAGGCAGCTGCGCGCCGCCGTAGACGTGGGCGAGTGTGATGCTCCCACCCTCCTGCGCGAGCGCGAGACCGAGCCTGACCGCATCGCGCCCGCCTTGGCTGCCATCTACTCCGACGATCACGTTGGCGAACATCGCGACTCTCCTCTTGACCCTTGGGAGCCTACGGCGGCACTCTGCGCGCGTCATCCGTGCGAGCGAGCGGCGGTATGCGGCTTCTTACGGACGCATGCCTGGTCATGATGTGGGTAGATGAGCAGCGTGAGCTCCGCCGAAGCGCCCGCGAAGCCGCTCTCCGAGCGCGACCTGGAACTGATCGACGCCTACTGGCGGGCCGCCAACTATCTCTCCGTCGGCCAGATCTACCTGCTCGCCAATCCGCTCCTGCGCGAGCCGCTGAGCATCGACCACGTCAAGCCGCGGCTGCTCGGGCACTGGGGCACGACGCCGGGCCTGAACTTCGTCTACGCGCACATGAACCGTGCGATCCGGGCTCGCGATCTCAACGCGATCTTCGTGACCGGCCCGGGCCACGGGGGACCCGGCGTGGTGGCCAACACCTATCTCGAGGGCACCTACAGCGAGGTCTACACGCGGATCGGGCGCGACGAGGAGGGAATGCGGCGGCTGTTTCGCCAGTTCTCATTCCCGGGCGGCATCCCGAGCCACGTCGCGCCCGAGACGCCCGGGTCGATCCACGAGGGCGGCGAGCTCGGCTACTCGCTGCTGCACGCGTTCGGCGCCGTGTTCGACAACCCGGACCTGCTGGCGCTCTGTGTCGTCGGCGACGGCGAGGCCGAGACCGGTCCGCTCGCGGCGAGCTGGCACTCGAACAAGTTCCTCAACCCGGCACTGGACGGCGCGGTGCTGCCGGTGCTGCATCTGAACGGCTACAAGATCGCCAACCCGACGGTGCTGGCGCGGATCTCCCACGAGGAGCTCGAGGCGCTGCTGGTCGGCTACGGCTACGCCCCGCGCTTCGTGGAGGGCGACGATCCGGCCACCATGCACCAGCTGATGGCGGCAACGCTCGATGAGGTGCTGGAGGAGATTGGCGCGATCCAGCAACGCGCGCGCGAGCAGGGCGACACGGTGCGCCCGCGCTGGCCGATGATCGTGCTGCGCTCGCCGAAGGGGTGGACCGGTCCGAAGATGGTCGACGGCCTACCTGCCGAGGGCTCCTTCCGCTCCCACCAGGTCCCGCTCGCCGAGCTTCGCACCCACCCCGAGCACCTCAGGCAACTGGAGGAGTGGATGCGCTCCTACCGTCCGGGTGAGCTGTTCGACGCCGATGGGGCGCTGCGCGGCGAGCTGGCAGCGCTCGCGCCCGACGGCGAGCGGCGGATGAGCGCCAACCCGAACGCCAACGGCGGCCTGCTGCTGCGCGACCTCGAGCTGCCCGACTTTCGCGACTACGCGGTCGCGGTGGGCTCGCCGGGGACGACGACGAGCGAGGCGACAAAGGTGCTCGGCACCTACCTGCGCGACGTGATCGCTGCCAACGGCGAGAACTTCCGCATCATGGGCCCCGACGAGACGGCCTCAAACCGGCTCGGCGCGGTGTTCGAGACGACCAACCGTCGCTGGGAGGCGCAGACGCTGGTAACCGACGACCACCTTGCGCCCGACGGGCGCGTCATGGAGGTCTTGAGCGAGCATCTCTGCCAGGGCTGGCTGGAGGGCTACCTGCTGACGGGACGCCACGGGCTCTTCAACTGCTACGAGGCGTTCATCCACATCGTCGACTCGATGTTCAACCAGCACGCCAAGTGGTTGAAGGTGACCAACGAGATCCCCTGGCGGCGGCCGATCGCCTCGCTGAACTACCTGCTCTCATCGCACGTCTGGCGCCAGGATCACAACGGCTTCTCACACCAGGACCCGGGCTTCATCGACCACGTCGTCAACAAGAAGGCCGAGATCGTCCGCGTCTACCTGCCGCCCGACGCCAACTGCCTGCTGTCGGTCGCCGACCATGCATTGCGCTCGCGGCAGTACGTCAATGTGATCGTTGCGGGCAAGCAGCCGGCGCTCGACTACCTGACGATCGAGGAGGCGGTGCTCCACTGCACCCGCGGCCTTGGCGTCTGGGACTGGGCTTCCACCGACGGCGGGGTCGAGCCCGACGTCGTGCTCGCCTGCGCCGGCGACGTGCCGACGCTCGAGACGCTCGCGGCGGCAGCGATCCTGCGCCACAACGTGCCGGACCTGCGTGTGCGGGTGATCAACGTCGTCGACCTGATGCGCCTGCAGCCCACCAGCGAGCATCCGCACGGCCTCTCCGAGCTCGAGTTCGACGCGCTGTTCACCACCAGCCGCCCGGTGATCTTCGCCTACCACGGTTACCCGCTGCTGATCCACCGCCTGACCTACCGGCGCGCCAACCACAACAACATCCACGTGCGCGGATACAAGGAGGAGGGCACGACGACGACACCGTTCGACATGGTGATGCTCAACGACCTCGACCGCTACCACCTCGTGATCGACGTGATCGACCGTGTCGATCGCCTGGAGGAGCGGGCGGCCCATCTGCGTCAGGCGATGGTCGACGAGCGCCTGCGTCATCGTGCCTACACGCGCGAGGTCGGCGACGACCCGCCCGAGCTGCGCGACTGGACCTGGCCCGGCGGCCAGGGCTCCTAGCAAGCCGGTCGGTGCGACGCCGCCTGAAGGCTCGCCGGTGAGGGTCCTCGTCGCCAACGCCGGCTCGAGCAGCCTGAAGCTCTCGCTGCTTGACGAGGACGACCGCACGCTGGCGGCGCGCGAGCTCGAGGCTCCCGGGGAGGGCGTCGATGCCGACGAGCTGCGCGCAGCTCTCGACGGCGGCCTCGCTGACGCCGACGTGGTCGGCCACCGCATCGTTCACGGCGGCGAGCGCTACCGTGCCGCGGTCCGCATCGACCCCGGCGTGGAGGCGGAGCTGCGGGCCCTCGCCGATCTCGCACCGCTGCACCAGGCGAAGTCACTCGCCGCCCTGGACGCCGTCACGGCGGCGCTGCCGGCGCTGCCGGCCGTGGCCTGCTTCGATACGGCCTTCCACGCCACCCTCCCCCCCGCCGCCGCGACCTACGCCCTGCCGCTGGCCTGGCGCGAGCGCTACGGCATCCGCCGCTACGGCTTTCACGGCCTCTCGCACGCGTGGGTCGCCCGTCGCGCGCCGGTCCTGCTCGGACGCGATGGCGCCGGCCTGCGACTCGTCAGTGCGCATCTGGGCGCCGGGGCGTCGCTCTGCGCGATCTCGGGCGGGCGCTCGATCGACACGACGATGGGCTTCACGCCACTGGAGGGGCTCGTGATGGCGACGCGCTCCGGCAGCGTCGACCCCGGTCTGCTTCTCTGGCTGCTCGAACACGAGGCGCTCTCGGAAGCCGAGATGGCCCACGCGCTCGAGCACGAGTCCGGTCTGCTCGGCCTGGCCGGAACGGCCGATATGCGGGCTCTGCTCTCGCGGGCCCAGGCGCACGAGCCCTCGGCACAGCTCGGGCTCGACGTCTACATCCACCGCCTGCGAGCGGCGATCGCGGCGATGGTCGCCTCGCTGCACGGCATCGACGCGCTGATCTTCACCGGCGGCGTCGGCTCCCGTGCGCCGCTCGTGCGCGAGCTGGCCGTGGACGGGCTGGACTTCCTCGGACTGGCGATCGATCGCGACGCAAACGCCGAGGCAGCCGATGACGCCGACGTCTCGCTCGCCGGCGCGGGCGCGAGGACCCTCGTGATCACGGCGCGCGAGGACCTCGAGATCGCACGTCAGTGCCGCGCGGTCATGCGCGACTGAGGGCTTCACGGCGCCGGGTGCGCGCACGGCTGGGTGGGGGCTGGCCGTGGGGCCGGCGGCCGGCTCGCGGCGCGCGTCAGGCGGCCGCGGCCCCGCTGGGTTCGGGTGGTCCGCCGCCGCCGCCCGTACCGCCGCCGCCGGCCGGCGGCCGGCTCGCGGCGAGGCGGGCCTCGCGGTAGTGATCGCGCCAGATCAGGCGGTACAGCGGTAGCCAGCGGGGGATGTCGCGCAGGCCCGGGATGAAGGGGATCAGGACGAGCGCGATGCTCAGCACGCCCATCACGAGGAACACGAGCAGGTCGCCGTTGGCCGAGGTCGACCACGGCGGGATCTGGTACCAGAAGGTGTACAGCCACAGCCAGACCTGGCCGGGGTAGCTGCCCGTCTCGTTCATCATTCCCCACTGCCCGCCGAGCAGATGCTGCGCCTGGGCGCGGTCGGCGAGCAGGCTGCCGTCGGCCATGAACAGCAGCGGCTTGGTGTAGTCGGTCTGATAGAACTGACTGCTGGTCAGCAGGGCGCCGTCGAGGCCGCCGCTCTGCGCGAGCGCCAGCAGCGCGTCCATCATTTTCGGCACCGGGCCGTAGTTGCCGGTGGCCACCTTCAGCGTGTCGCCCGGGCCGACCGTCGCCTTCGCGAGCGCGTTGGTGTAGTTCGTCGTCCAGGTCGTCTGGTTCTTCGATGACGCCGCCTTGTACGTCGCGGTCGCCGCGCGCAGCGGCGGGTCGCCGGGGATGCTGGCCAGCGGCTCGTACACGTAGTCCTCCGCCGTGTTGATCGGGTGGCTGACGCCGAGCCATGCCTGCGGGTGGAGGATCCAGGCGAACTGCGCGCTGGGGCCGTTGTTGTAGGGCGGGCCGTACTGTGCGGTATCGCTCGTGCCGTCCAGCTCGCTGACGGCGGTCGTGACGAAGTCGGCCGGCAGCTGATGCGCCCACTGCGCGATCGTGCTCGGTGGCTCGTCGGGCGAGGAGAAGAAGATCGTCAGGAGCAGCGCCAGCGCGCCGACGACGACGACCGCGATGCACAGCTCCTTGACGAGGTCGTAGGGCTTGTAGGGTCCTTCGTAGTCGCGCGCCGCGGCGTTCAGCTCGGCGGTCGACAGGCGCTTGCGCTTCATGCCGCCGAGCCTGCCACGCCCTCACTCGCGGCCTCGCCGATGCCGAGCTCCGAGAGCGGGAGCGGCGGGACGATCCCGCTGCGACGGACGAGCAGGATGTGCGCGGCCACGAGCGTGACGACGATCACCGGCAGCAGCAGCACGTGGTAGGTGTACATCTGGCCGAAGTTCAGGACGTTGAAGAACGCTCCGATGCCGGTCGAGTTCAGCCCGTCCTTCGCCTGCGTCGCGATCCACTGGGCGTCGAAGTTCTGCTGCGAGATGTAGCCCGTGAACGCGCACGGGATCGCGATCAGGAAGGCGATCGCGCCGCTCATCCAGGTCCGGGCACGCCCCCCGCGCCAGGCGACCATGAAGAACTTGCCCCACAGGTGGATCACCATGAAGAAGAAGAACAGCTCGACCGCCCACAGGTGGACGCTGTTGAAGAAGTGCCCGATGCCCGTGTAGTGCCACCAGGCCGGGCCCTTCAGGCCGAGGATCACGCCGGAGCCGATGATGATCACCAGCGCCGCGATCGTCAGCACGCCGAACAGGTAGATCCACGACGACATGTAGACCGGCTGGCCGTCGGGCAGCAGCTTCTCCGGCGGCATCGCGCGCACGCCGGCTTCCCGCAGGCGCACCGTCCAGTTCCTGCCGCCGCTCACGACTCGCTCCGGCGCCGGCTTCCCGGGAAGGGCAGGAGGATCGCGGCGAAGAAGACGATGATCATCAACACGATCACGACGATGTTGGACACCGACATGTCGAAGAAGTGCCAGTGCACGTAGGTGGCCGGGTGGTTGAGGTTGACGATGGCGGCCAGAGACACGATCGGCTCAGGCTATCCGCTGCGCCAGCGTCGCCATCAGCAGCCCCCACTGGCCCTCACTACGTAGTTTCCCGCTGTCGGTCCGCTGCGTGCTGGTTTCGCTGGGCGTAATCGCTCGGCCGAGCACGCTCCCGACACCCGGCTGGCCGATGTGTGCTCGCCGTTTCAGCGCGCGCGGTGTCGAGCCCGGGGCGAGGCCGGCCCGATCCTTAGGGCACAATGGCGTTCGTGCCCGCGAACGAGGACGCGCCGGACCGCGCGGTCGACGTGGCGCTGCGGGACGGCTCGACCCTGCGCGTGCGGCCGGTCGCCCCCGGCGATGCGCCGGCGATGCGCGCGTTCTTCGAGGCGCTGTCGCCGGAGTCGATGGGACTGCGCTTCTTCGGCGCGCCCAACGTCGAGTGGATCACGAAGTGGGCGGTCGACGTCGACTACGCAAATCGCTACGCGCTGGTCGCGACCCGCGGGCCCGAACGGGCGATCGTTGGTCATGGCGCCTACATCCGGATCGATGCGCAGCGCGCCGAGGTCGCGTTCGTCGTTGCCGACCAGTGGCAGGGCTACGGCATCGCGACGATCATGCTCGGCCAGCTCGCGGCGGCCGCGCAGGAGCACGGCATCAGTGTCTTCACGGCCGAGGTGCTGCCCCGCAATCACCGCATGATCGACGTGTTCCGCAACAGCGGATTCCCGGTCGAGCTGCACAGCCGCGGCGAGGTGATCGACGTCGAATTCCCGACCTCGCTCTCGGAGGAGGCCCTGACACGCTTCGAGGCGCGCGAGCGAACCGCCGCCGTGGCGGCCGTCCGCAGCCTGCTGAGGCCGGGGTCGGTGGCGGTGATCGGCGCCTCGCGCCGGCGCGGGACGGTCGGGGGAGAGCTGCTGCACAACCTGCTGAGCGCCGGCTTTGCGGGCGCCGTGTACCCGGTCAACCTGCACGCTTCGAGCGTCGCCGGCGTGCGCGCCTACCGCTCGATCGCAGAGGTGCCGGAGCCGGTCGAACTGGCGCTCGTTGCGGTCCCCGCGGCGGGCGTGGCGGACGTCGCCCGCGAGTGCGGCGCGGCTGGTGTACGGGCGATGGTGGTCCTCTCGGCCGGGTTCGCCGACGCCGGCCCGCAGGGCGCGCAAAGCCAGCGGGAGCTGCTCGCGATCTGCCGCGAGACCGGCATGCGCCTGGTCGGTCCCGACTGCCTGGGGCTCCTGAACGCCGACCCTGGTGTGCGGCTGCACGCAACCGTCGCGGGAGCAATGCCGCCGAGCGGCAACGTCGGCTTCCTCTCCCAGAGCGGCGCGCTGGGAATTGCCATGCTCGAGCTCGCGGGCCGTCTCGGCCTGGGCATGTCGTCGTTCATATCGGTGGGCAACAAGGCCGACATCTCCGGCAACGACCTTCTGCAGTACTGGGAGGAGGATCCGGCCACCGACGTGGTGCTGCTGTACCTGGAGTCGTTCGGGAACCCGCGCCGCTTCGCCCGCATCGCGCGGCGCGTCGGCCGCGTCAAGCCGATCGTCGCCGTCAAGGGCGGTCGCTCGGCGGCGGGCGTGCGGGCGACAAGCTCGCGCACCGGCGCGCTGCTCTCCTCATCGGAGGTGACGGTTGACGCGCTGTTCGCGCAGGCGGGCGTGATCCGCGCCGACACCATTCATGAGCTGTTCGATGCGGCCGCGCTGCTCTCCGCCCAGCCCGTCCCGGGCGGCGCTCGCGTGGCGATCGTCTCAAATGCCGGTGGCCCGGCGATCCTGTGCGCCGACGCCTGCGCCACCGACGGGCTCGAGGTGGTCGCGCTGCCGGCCGATCTGCGCCGGCGCCTGCGCGGCGTGCTGGCCGCGGATGCCTCGCTGGCCAACCCGATCGACATGCTCGCCGGCGCCTCCGGCGAGGATTACCGCGCGACGATCGAGCTGCTGGCGCGCTCGGGGGCCTGCGACGCGGTCCTGACGATCTTCGTGCCGCCACTGGGCTCGGCCGCCGGCGACGTCGAGCGGGCGATTCACAAGGCCGCGAGCGCGGCGCCGGCGCTGACCGTGGCGTCGGTGTTCATGGGCTCCGACGTGGTGGTGGAGCAGCCGCCGGCACAGGGGTCGCGGGTTCCGCGCTTCGGCTTCCCCGAGGACGCCGTGCGCGCGCTGGCCCACGTGGCGCGCTACAGCAGTTGGCGCACGCGTCCACCCGGACGCATGCTCGAGTGCCGGGGCGCTCGCCCCGACGAGGCGGCGGCCATCATCGCCCGTGCCCTCGGTGGCGATGAGCAGTGGCTTGGACCGGACGCCGTTGCGGGCCTGCTGGACTGCTACGGTCTGCCGCTGCTCGGCGCGCGCGTGGTGCGCAGCGCCGGCGAGGCGACCGCGGCGGCCGGCGAGTTCGCCGGCCCGGTGGCGCTGAAGGCGCTGGTCGGCGGCCTCGTGCACCGCAGCGACGTCGGGGCGGTGCGTCTCGGACTGCAGAGCGGCGCCGAGGTCCGCCGCGCAGCGAGCGAGATCCGCGCCGCGGTCACCGCCTTCGGCCATCAACTCGACGGCTTCGTTGTCCAGCCGATGGCCCCGCCGGGTGTCGAGCTGCTGGTCGGCGTGGCCCACGACCCGAGCTTCGGCCCGGTGATCGTCTGCGGGTCCGCGGGCCCGACGGCGGAGCTGATGGGGGACGTGTCCGCACGCATCACGCCGCTGACCGACGCCGACGCGCGCGAGATGCTGCAGGCGCTTCGGACCTTCCCGCTGCTGAGCGGCTACCGCGGCTCGACTCCCTGCGACCTGGCGGCGATCGAGGACGTGCTGCTACGGCTGAGCGCGCTCGTCGAGGCGCACTCCGAGGTGGTCGAGCTCGATCTCGACCCGCTGGTCGCCTCGCCGCACGGGGCGGTCGTGGTGGATGCACGGGTACGGCTCGAAGCGCCGCCGCCGCCGCGGCCGCTGTCGGCGCTGCGGGCTTAGGCGACGAGCCGCCGGCGTTTGCGTCGCCAGCGCCCGCGGGCTCGCCTTCACGCGAGCGGACACGCACCGGCGGTAGGTGCTTTGCCGCGGCTGATCGTCGCGTTTAAGCGGTGGTCGCGAGCCGGCGCGCGATCTAGCTTCATGCGATGGCGACTCATCTCCAACTCGCGCAGGATGTCGACGTATCCGAGCTGCGGGACGCCGGGACGCGGACGATCCGGGTGGTGCTCGCCGACGACCACGAGGCGATGCGCCGCGGCCTGCGGCGGGTGCTCGACGCCGAGCACGACATCGACGTCGTCGCCGAGGGCGAGGACCTCGGGGCCACCATTCGGTGCGTCCACGCGAAACGGCCGAACGTCCTCGTGCTCGACCTGAGCATGAGGAGCGGCTCGAGCATCGAGGCGATCCGGCGTCTGCGCGAGGGCGTGCCGGCAACCGAGATCGTCGTCCTGAATATGGACGAGAGCGCCGCCTTCGCGCAGCACGCGATCGACGCCGGCGCGATCGGCTACGTGTTGAAGGACACCGCCGACGAGGAACTGCCCGAGGCGGTCCGCCTCGCCGCATGCCGGCGCGAATATGTCAGTCCTCGCGTGGCCGCCAGGCTGCGCGCACGCCGCCTGGCGACCGGCGACGCCCTGCACGTGCGCTGAACGGCACTAGGATGCGGCCGGCTCCGCCGGCGAGCCGGCGGAGGATGCGTCCAGCGGCAGCTCGGCGCGCACCAGCGTGCCACTCTCGCCGGAGTCGAAGGTGAGCGTCCCGCCGACCAGGTAGACCCGCTCGCGCATGCCCTCGAGGCCGAAGCCGGAGGTCCGCGCCTGCGGGCTGAAGCCCACACCGTCGTCCTGGATCTCGATCGACACACTCCTCTCCGAGACCCTCACGGCAATGCGCGCACTGCTCGCGCGCGCGTGGCGCAACACGTTCGTCAGGCCCTCCTGCACGAGCCGGTAGACGGTCGACTCGATCTGGGGCGGCAGCCGCGGGTCAGCATCCGTCCCCTCGGGCACCTCGAGGTCCGCGACGATCTCGAGCGTGCTGCTGTCCCGCCGGCGCGCCAGCAGGGCCTCCAGCGCCGGGCGCAGGCCGAGTTCGTCCAGCGACGCCGGACGCAGGTCGCTGATGATCGCGTGAAGGTTGTCGATCTCCTGCTCGACCTGGGCGATCGCCTCGTCCACGACGGCCGCGGTGCGCTCGCCATCACCGGCGCGACGGGCGGAGGAGAGCAGCAGCCGCAGGGCTCCGAGTCCCTGCAGCGTCTCGTCGTGGAGCTCGCGCGCCCAGCGCGTCCGCTCCGCATCGGCTGCGGCGATCGAGCTGCGCACGCGATCGGACTCGACGCTGCGGCGCATCAGGACCGCGTTGGCGGCGCTCGCGGCGAAGGCGGTGAGCAGGAGCTCGTCCTCGTCGCTGAATTTGACGGCGTCGGCGCGGTCGAACGCGGCCAGCACGCCGATGGCCTCCCCGCGCGCCACCATCGGCACGAGCAGCGCCGTATGGGCTGCGTGCACGCCCAGCTCGCTCGGAGCGATGCGCAGTCGTGCCGCCACGTCGGCGATTCGCTCTGGCCGGCGGCGCTCGAGCACCTCCCCCGATGTCGAAGCCGCGATCGGCACGCGGTGTCCGCGCACGTCGGTCGTCTCGCCGGCGCTCGCTGTCACGACGAGATCGGGGCCGTCGCACAGCATGATCACGACGCTGCGTACGTCGATCAGCGCGCGGCCTCGCTTGACGACCAGCTCGAGCACGCGCTCGAGGCCGGTCTCGCTGCCGACCGCGATCGAGATGTCGCGGGCGGCCTCGAGCCCGCGCAGTGCCTGCGCCTGCTCGGCCCGGCGGCGCTCGGACACCTGGTAGAGCCGGGCGTTCTCGATCGCGGTGGCGGCCCAGTCGGCAAGGATCATGGCGGCCTCCTGGTCCGCCGGCGTGAAGTCGCCCTCGTCCTTCTCGGTCAGATAGAGGTTCCCCCACACCGCTCCGCGGATCACGATCGGGACACCGAGAAACGTTCGCATCGGCGGGTGGCCTTCGGGGAACCCGTAGCTCTGTGCGTGCCGGCTCACGTCGCTCAGGCGCAGCGGCTGGGGATCCCTGATCAGCGCGCCCAGCACGCCGCGTCCACGCGGCAGATCGCCGATCGCCTCGCGCGTGGGCTCGTCGATGCCGGCGGTCAGGAACTGCTCGAGCGATGCGCGCCGCTCGTCGAGGATGCCGAGCGCCGCGTAGCGGGCCCCGGTGATCTCGCGAGCGGTCGCCAGGATGCGGTCAAGGACGGCCGCCGAGTCGAGTTCTGCAAGGAGCGTTCTCCCCGCATCGAGTAGGCGACTCAGATCGCGTGAGTCGAGGGATCCGCTCATCTACAGACCGCCGTCCAGGATAGCCGTGCGCCGAGTTCTGCGACCCCTGAGTGCTCGTCCCGCGGTCCGCCGCCGCGGGCCCGTGGGGCGCCCCGGTGAGGCGGCCGCGAGCGGTGAGCTCAGGCCGCCACGGGCGCGGCGTCGGTGTCGAGGATCGGTGCGAGCCATCGGCGCGCCTCCGTCGCGCTCCAGCCCTTGCGCGCCGCGTAGTCCTCGAGCTGGTCGGATCCGATGTGGCCGACGCCGAAGTAGCGCGAGCCCGGGTGCGAGAGGAACATGCCGCAGACCGCGGAGCCCGGGTTCATCGCGAAGCTGTCGGTCAGGGTGATGCCGGCCCGCGCGGGCGCGTCCAGCAGCGCGAAGAGCGTCGCCTTCTCGGTGTGGTCGGGCTGGCAGCCATAGCCGGGAGCGGGCCGGATGCCGCGGTAGCGCTCGGCGATCAGCTCTTCGCGCGACAGCGACTCCGCCGGCTCATACCCCCACGCCTCGCGGCGCACCCACGCGTGCACCCGCTCGGCGAAGGCCTCGGCCAGCCGGTCGCAGAGCGCCTTGAAGAGGATCGCGTTGTAGTCGTCGTTGGCGGCCGCGAACTCGGCGCTGCGCTCCGGCTCGCGGTGCCCGGTCGTCACGGCGAAGGCGCCCACGTAGTCGGCCACGCCGTCCTCGCGCGGCGCGAGGAAGTCCGCGAGTGCGAGGTTGGGATGGGCGGCGTCGCGGACCATCTGCTGGCGCAGCGTGTACAGCGTCGCGAGCTGCTCATCGCGCTGCTCGCCGGCGTAGACGACGATGTCGTCGCCGACCGCGTTCGCGGGCCACAGTCCGACGACGGCGTCGGCGCGCACCCAGCGCTCGGCGACGATCCGCTCGAGCATCGCTTCGGCATCGCGGTGAAGGCTCCGCGCCACCTCGCCGACGGCTGGGTCCTCGAAGATCCGCGGGAAGCTGCCCTTCAGCTCCCAGGTGCGAAAGAGGGGCGTCCAGTCGATGTAGTCGACCAGCTCATCGAGGGCGTAGTCGCCGAGCGTCTGCAGACCGAGCGTCGCCGGCGTGGGCGGGGTGTAGGCGCTCCAGTCGGTGACGAAGCGGTTCGCGCGCGCCTGGGCGAGCGTCGAGCGGCGCGAGGAGCGCTGCTCGGACGCGCGTCGCTCCGCGATCGCGGCGTACTCGGCGGCGACCTCGGCCACCAGCGCCGGCCGCTGCTCGGCGCTGAGCAGCGCGCTCGCCACGCCGACGGCGCGGGAGGCGTCCGGGACGTAGACCGCCTGACCGAGGTTGTAGGCGGGGTCGATCTTCACGGCGGTGTGAGCCTTGCTGGTCGTCGCTCCGCCGATCAGCAGCGGCAGGCTCATCCCGCGGCGCTCCATCTCCGCGGCGACGTTGCACATCTCATCGAGCGATGGCGTGATCAGGCCCGACAGGCCCACGAGGTCGGCGTCGCGCTCGACCGCGGTGTCGAGGATCCGGTGGGCCGGCACCATCACGCCGAGGTCGATCACGTCGAACCCGTTGCAGGCCAGCACGACGCCGACGATGTTCTTGCCGATGTCGTGCACGTCGCCCTTGACGGTTGCCATCACGATCCGCCCGGCGCCGCGGGACTCGCGCCGGCTGGCCTCCATGTAGGGCTCGAGGTGGGCGACGGCCTGCTTCATCACGCGCGCCGACTTGACGACCTGCGGCAGGAACATCTTGCCGGCGCCGAACAGGTCGCCGACGACGTTCATGCCCTCCATCAGCGGCCCCTCGATGATCTCGAGCGGCGCCGCGGCCTCCTGGCGGGCGGCCTCCGTGTCCTCCACGATGAACTCGTTGATGCCGTTGACCAGCGCGTGCACCAGCCGCTCGCGCACGGGGCGCTCGCGCCAGCTCAAATCCGGCTCCGCGCGCGGCGCGCCCTCCTCGCCGCGGTAGCGCTCGGCGGTCTGCAGCAACCGCTCGGTCGCGTCCGCGCGGCGGTTGAGGATCACGTCCTCGACGCGCTCCCGCAGTTCCGGGTCGATCTCCTCATAGATCGCCAGCTGCCCGGCGTTGACGATCGCCATGTCGAGCCCGGCGGCGATCGCGTGGTAGAGGAACACCGAGTGCATCGCCTGGCGCACCGGCTCGTTGCCGCGAAACGCGAACGAGACGTTCGAGAGACCGCCGGAGACATGCGTGCCGGGCAGGCGCGCCTTGATCTGCCGCGTGGCCTCGATGAACGCGTTGGCGTAATCGTCGTGCTCGGACATGCCGGTGGCGATCGCGAAGATGTTGGGATCGAAGATCAGGTCGGTCGCCTCGAAGCCGGCCTGCTCGGTCAGCAGCGTGTAGGCGCGCTCGCAGATCGCGACCTTGCGCTCGACGGTGTCGGCCTGGCCCTGCTCGTCGAAGGCCATCACGACGACCGCGGCGCCGTAGCTGCGAATCGCCCGCGCCTGCGCCAGGAACGGCTCCTCGCCCTCCTTCAGGCTGATCGAGTTGACGATCGCCTTGCCCTGCACGCACTTCAGGCCGGCCTCGATCACGCTCCAGCGCGAGGAGTCGACCATGATCGGCACGCGCGCGATGTCGGGCTCCGAGGCGATCAGGCGCAGGAACGTCGTCATCGCCTGCTCGCCGTCGAGCATGCCGTCGTCCATGTTGACGTCGATGATCTGGGCCCCGCCGGCGATCTGCTGGCGCGCGACCTCCAGCGCCGCCTGGTAGTCACCGCCGAGCACCAGGCGCTTGAAGTGCGCGGAACCGGTCACGTTCGTACGCTCGCCGATGTTGATGAAGCTCGCGACTGCGCCCGTCATGGCGGTCCTTTGCTCACGCGGCCACGAACGGCTCGAGGCCGGACAGCCGCAACGCCGGGGCCGGCTCGACCACGATCCGCGGCGGCAGGCCGCGCACGGCATCGGCGATCGCCGCGATATGCGCGGGCGTCGTGCCGCAGCAGCCGCCGACGATGTTGACCAGGCCGCTGCGCGCCCATTCACCGATGTGTGCACACGTCTCCGCCGGGCCCTCGTCGTAGGCGCCGAACTCATTCGGCAGGCCGGCGTTGGGGTGGGCGGCGACCAGCGTGTCGGCCACCGCGGCCAGCTCGGCCAGGTAGGGGCGCATCAGCTCGGCGCCCAGCGCGCAGTTCAGCCCGACGGCGAAAGGCTCCGCGTGGCGCACCGAGGTCCAGAAGGCCTCGACCGTCTGTCCTGACAGGGTTCGACCGGAGAGGTCGGTGATCGTGCCGGAGATCCAGATCGGCAGGTCGGCGAGGTTCTCGTCGCGCAGATCGAGGATCGCCTTCAGCGCCGCCTTGGCGTTCAGCGTGTCGAACACCGTCTCGATCAGAAAGATGTCGGCGCCGCCCTCGTGCAGCGCGAGGGCCTGCTCGCGGTAGGCGTCGTAGACCTCGTCGAAGTCGACGGCGCGCGCTCCCGGGTCGTTGACGTCGGGCGAGATCGACAGCGTCCGGTTGGTCGGGCCGATCGAGCCGGCCACCCAGCGGGGGCGGCCGGGGTCCTCGGCCTCGAAGCGGTCGGCCGCGTCGCGCGACAGCCTCGCCCCCGCGACGTTGATCTCGGTCACGTGCGCCTGCATGTCGTAGTCGGCCTGGGCGATCGAGGTCGCCGTGAAGGTGTTGGTCGTGATGATGTCCGCGCCGGCGGCGAGGTACTCGCCGGCCAGCTTCGTCACGACCTCCGGCGCCGTCAGGCACAGCACGTCGGTGTCGCCGCGCAGCGACGTCGGATGCGCCGCGAAGCGCTCGCCGCGGAAGTCCTCCTCGCTCAGCGACAGCTCCTGGATCTTCGCGCCCCAGGAGCCGTCGAGCACGAGGATGCGCTCGGCTGCCGCCGCCCGCAGCGCGGCGGTGCGCGCTGCCGTCTTCGAAGTCGAGTCGCTCATGCCGGCTGGCGCTCCCGCGCCCGCGGCGTCAGGTCGGCCAGGCGGCACACGGCCCCCGCGACCTCGGCCTGGTTGAGCGTGTACAGGTGGAACTCCTCGAAGCCCTCTCGCCGCAGCTCCTCGATCTGGCGCACCGCCAGCATTCCGGTGACGAGCCGTCGAGCGTTCAGGTCGTCGTCGAGCCCCTCGAAGCGCTCGGCATAGGAGGACGGGATCTTCGTCCCACATCGCTCAGCCATCCTCGACAAGCCGGCAAGGTTGGTCGCGAACATGATGCCGGGCACGACGGGGATGCCGATTCCAGCGCTCGCAACGCGGTCGCGCAGCGCCACGATGTGCTCGTTGATAAAGCAGAACTGGGTGAGCGCGCGAGTCGCGCCGGCCTCGGCCTTGCGCGCAAGCAGGTCCAGGTCCTTGGCCGCCGAGCGCGAGTCCGGGTGCGGTTCCGGGTACGCGGCGACCGACACCTCGAAGGGCGCGATCGCGCGGATCGCGCGAACCAGCTCCACCGATCCCTCGTAGCCCTTGGGGTGGGCGACGAACGCCGATCCCAGTTCCGGCATGTCGCCGCGCAACGCCACGATGTGGGCGATGCCAGCCTCCCAGTAGTCGCGGATCGTCGCGTCGACCTCCTCGCGCGGGCAGCCGACGCAGGTCAGATGCCCCGCGCGCGGGATCGTCGTGCGGACCCCGATCTCGCGCAGCGTCTCGAGCGTCGATTCGCGCGTGTTCCCACCGGCGCCGTAGGTGACCGACACGAACGCCGGCTCGAGCGGTGCAAGGCGTTCGAGCACAGACCAGAAGTGCTGCTCGGCCTCCGGCGTGCGCGGCGGGAAGAACTCGAAGGAGACCGTGACGCTCACGCGACCGCCGCCCTTGGCGTGCTCTCGCGAGCCTGGGCGCGAAGCAGCCAGAGCGCCACGGTGAGCCGCTGGGGCCCGGGCGCGCGCAGGGTCCGCTCGCCCTCGATCTCCAGACCGCACTGCGCAGCCCACGCGCGCAGGTCGCGGTCGTCGATCCCGAGGTGGCGATGGCCGTGTTGCTCGCGCAGCAGCTCGAGCTGATGGGGGGCGAAGTCCGCGACCAGCAGCCGGCCGCCGGGGCGCAGCAGGCGCGCGGCGTCAGCGACGGCCTCGCCGGGGTCGTCGAGCAGATGCAGCACCTGATGCATCACGGCGACGTCGAAGCTGGCTGCCTCAAACGGCGGACGGTGCAGATCCCCGTGCCGCACGGAGGCGCGCGAGAGCCGGGCTTCGCCGAGCTTCGCACGTGCTGCGGCGACCATGTCGCGACTGACGTCCAGGCCGACGCTGCGCTCACTGACCGGCGCGAGCAGCTCGAGGATCCGTCCCGTCCCGGTGCCGATGTCAAGCAGCCGCTCGATCGGCTCGGTCGCTCCGATCAGCTCGAGCATCGCGTGCTCGACGTCGGCCTCGGCGACCTGCAGCGAGCGCAGCGCCGCCACCTCGTCGTCGTGGCTGCGCAGGCAGGTCGCGGCCGCCTGGACGCGAGCCGCCAGGACGCGCTCGAGCGCCGCCGCGTCGGCGGCGACGAGAGGATCGCCGGCGGGCACGCGGTCGGCGAGCTGGCGGACCAGATCGGCGCGGTCGCCGCCGTCGCAGACGCGGTAGAACACGTGTGCCCCCTCGGGCGAGCGCTCGAGGATGTCGGCGTCGAGCAGCAACCGCAGGTGCCGGCTGGTGCGCGGCTGGCTCTGCCCGATCACGTGACTTATCTCCGTCACGGTCAGCTCCGATGAGCAGAGCAGGAGTGCGAGTCGAAGTCGTGTCGGCTCGGCGAGCGCGCGGAGCGTGCCGAGGAAACCATCGATGCTCGGCGGCGCGGCAGGGGATCGTGGGTATTCGGACATTGGGCTTTGGCGGAGTCTACCAGGAAGGACCCGCATGGATATCAAGATATATGCATGTATTGATGACTCGTCCAAAGCGCGCTCCGCGCTCGCACACCCGGTCCGCGGGGAGGACATGCGCGGTCTCGTGGCGCCCACGCGGTCGAACCAGGCGAGCGTCGGTGCTCCCCTCGTGCGAGGCAGGCGCGTAAATGCGCGCCCCGCACGCGGTCGATCCCGGCGGGCGTCGGTGCGCCGCTCGTCGAAGCAGGCGCGCGCATGAGCGCGCGCCTCAGGCCGGCGCCGGACGCGCCTCGTGCCAGGTCTGGAGGGTTCCGAGCGCGCCGGCCGTGACGCGGTACATGAAGGCGTCGCGGTCGTTCGCGTGGGGGAGCGGCTGATCGGGGACGGGCACCTCGAGGAACTCGCACAGCGGACCCCACCCCTCTGTCACGTCCCAGACCAGCAGGCGCTCGGCGGGCACGGCGGCCTTGACGGCGTCCTCGTGGCGGTGCATCGCGGCGATCAGGCTCTGCGGATCGGAGTAGGAGCCCGCGAAGGTGCCGCGGTCGATCCAGAACATCCGGTCGATCAGGCGCAGGTAGCGCTCCCAGCGCGGGTCAACCTTCGAGCGCGCCGCGGACAGGTTGTGAATCAAGGTGTCGCCGAAGCACATGTCGACGATCGTCTCGCGGAAGCTCGGCTCCCAGCGCTCCGCCTCGCGCACGCTGAGCAGCACCTTGGCCTGCGGGTAGGCCTCGGCGAGCTCGGCGTAGAAGAAGCCGCCCGGCCAGTCGACCGTCGATTGGCAGTCGGCGAAGATCTCCTCCCAGGGAGCCTCGCCGTCAAGTGCTCGTTCCCACTGCTGCACGCGGTCCAGGTTGGCGATCACGTCGACCCAGTGGTAGCACGGGCCCAGGCCGAGCAGCTCGAGCGCCAGCTTCTGGGTGAGCGTGCCGGTTCGCGGCAGCCCTGCTCCGATCAGATGCATGCGAATCTCCCGCTGTAGTTCGTATCCCGCCGGACCAGACCGGCGGTCTGTGGCCGCGACGCCGCGCCCGGCTGAGGGGCTCGGCGCCGTCCGCGTCGCCGGTATTGTTACGGATCACTTACGGGATCGTTAGCGCCATGTTGTTAAAGTGGACGTTGATGCTGGAAAATGAACCCGCCGAGGTCCGCCGGCGAAAGGCAGGGGGTCTGCCCGTGAAGGTGATCGGAGCCGGTTACACGCGCACCGGCACCGTGTCATTGGCGGCGGCGCTCGAGCTGCTCGGCGTCGGGCCGTGCCTGCACCCGCGGACGGTCGCCCAGAGCGACGGCGCGCTCGCTCGCGCCCGCTCCGGCGGGAGCTCGACGGCGCTTGACTGGCGCCAGGACCTGGCCGGCTGGAACGGCGCCCTCGGCTGGGTCGGCGCACGCCACTACCGCGAGCTGCTCGACGTCTGGCCGACGTCGCTCGTGCTGCTGAGCGTGCGCGAGCCCGACGCCTGGTACCGCAGCTACGCGAGCTGCCTGCGCGCCACGCGTGAGCTGGCGATGGCAGGCGGACCGCAGCTGGCGGCGGCCGAAGAGGTCGCGCTCGACGTCCTGATGATGCCCGACCGCCCGCTGTGGAAGCAGATCCTCGACGGCAGCTGCGAGCGCCGTGAGGAGGCGCTCGCGCGCTACGAGCGCCACAACGACCAGGTCGCGCGCACCGTCCCCGCCGATCGACTGCTGGTGTTCGACGTCGAGGATGGATGGGAGCCGCTGTGTGCGTTCCTCGGCGTCGAGGTCCCCGACGCGCCGTTCCCGCATCTCAACGACTGCGACGAGCTGCGAGCCAGGCTGACTCCGCGCGCGCGCCGCGCCACCGGCTCCGTACTCGTTGGGGCGGCAACGCCGCGGATCAGCCGGCTGACCCACGCAGACCCCGCGCGATCGTTCTCCCAGCAGGAGGTGCTCGACGCGCTCGGGATGAACGACGACCCGTTCGCGCAGCGCATCTTCGCGAGCTGTGGCGTCGAGCGCCGGCACCTGAGCGCGCTCGAAGATGGCGGCGGCCAGACGCTGCAGGGCCGAACCGCGACCTCGGAGCTTCAGCTGTTCGACCTGGCCGTTCGCGCGGTCGATGCGCTTGGCGTCGACCCGCAGAAGATCGACACCGTGGTCAGCGCGAGCCTTTACTCGCTCGGCGGACCGACGCTCGCGCACCGGCTCGTGGAGCACTACGAGATGGACCCGGCGACCGACAAGTACCACGTGGTCGGCGTCGGCTGCGCCAGCGCGGTGCCGCTCGTGCGCCTGGTCGCGCGCTCAATGCCCGAACACGAGGGGAGCCGCGGCCTGATCGTCGCGGCCGAGAGCATGAGCGGCCTGCTCAGCGAGGCGGCCCCCGACGATCCGCGGGCGAAGATCGTCGGCTCGGCGATCTTTGGCGACGGCTGCGCGGCGGCGATCGTCGAGCACGGCGCGCAGGCGCCCGGACCGGCCGTCGTCGCCTCGACGGTGCACCAGCTGTCGGGCACCCTCGACGTGGTGCACATGGCGCTCGGCGACGACGACAGCCATCTGCACCTGGCCCGCGAGCTTCCCGACCTCGCCAGCGCCGGCCTGGAGCGGCTGGTCGAGGACTTCCTCGCGCCGCTCGGCCTCACGCGCTTCGCAATCGACCACTGGATGATCCACCCCGGCGGGCGACGGATCCTGCGCTGCGTGACCGACGCACTGGGCCTGGGCAACGATGACGTCGCGATCAGCTACGAGCTTCTCGCCTCCCACGGCAACATCGGCACCCCGTCGATCTTCTACGTGCTCGAGGAGACGATCCGCAAGTGCGCGCCCTCGACCGGGGACCGCGGGCTGATGATCACGATCGGCCCGGGCATCACCGTCGGGCTGATGCTGCTCGTCTTCTGAGGGCGACAGCGCGCCCGCGCAAGGGCGCAACCCGCTGCCGCGGCACCACCACCGGCCGGTCGGCGCGCAATACTGTCATCGCAGCACAACTCCAATCGTGCCGATATTCGATCCTGACATCGACAGCGATCGGCTCGCCGGGCTCGCCGCTGCACTGCGTCCCGACCAAGGAGCCGGTGGCAGGTGAGGCGCCCGCTGCGTCGCGCGCCCGACCGCCCGATCGCGACCACCGCGGCCGGCGCGCCCGCTCGCTCGCGCCGGCGGCGCCATCCGCTGCGGCGCGAGCTGCTCGCCTGCTTCGTGATCGTCGCCGCCACCGCGACCGCCATCTCGGTGGGGGCGATCAATGTCGTCAGCACGGTCGCCGCCGACTTCCAGCTCGGGGGCACGCCGCTCGACTCCCAGTACCTGACACCGGCGCAGGCCGGGCAGCCGGAGACGATTCTCGTCATCGGCGACGACCACATCGGCAAGACGACCGACTACGCGACGGGGGCCGAGCAGGACGTCAACGGCGTCCACCTGCTGCACGCCGACACCTTCATGCTCGTGCGGATGGACCCCGCGCAGGAGCAGACGTCGATCCTCTCGATCCCGCGCGACCTGCTCGTCAGCTTCACCTGGCACGGTGTGCCCTACGCCGACCAGAAGTTCAACTCCGCCTACTCGGTCGGGCGCGACGACCTCGTCAAGAAGGTAGTCCTGGCAACGCTCCCGGGGATCACGATCAACCACGTGATCGACTTCAACTTCGCTTCGTTCCTGGGGCTGGTGGACGCGATCGGCTGCGTCTACGTCGACGTCGACCAGCGTTACTACAACCCGGGCGATGACAGCTACTCGCCGATCAACATCGAGCCGGGCTATCAGAGGCTGTGCAGCAACCAGGCGCTGTCCTACGTCCGCTACCGCCACACCGACTCGGACTTCGTGCGCGTCGCGCGCCAGCAGGACTTCATCCGCGACGCCAAGGAGCAGCTCGGCGTGTGGGGCTTCCTGAGCAAGTGGTCCTCGCTCGCAAAGGCCTTTGGCGAGGCGGTCTGGACCGACATCCGCGGCGCGCACGAGATCGCGGACCTGTTCTACCTCGCCGCCTTCTCGCAGTCCAAGCCGATCCGCGACGTCCCGTTCAACGTCGCCAATCCGGCCTACCAGATCAACACTCCGGAGGGGCCCGAGGAGGCCGTCCTCTCGACGCCGGCGCTGATCCGCCAGAGCGTCGACAACTTCCTCTACGAGGCCCCCAAGGCGGTGCCCCCCGGCACCGTGGCCAGTGGCGGCTCGAGCACGAGCAGCTCCTCCACCACCACGCACACCCACCACGCCACCCACCACACGACGACCTTCACCGCCGGGACCGACGACCTCTACGCGCTCACGCCGGGCACGAGCCAGACGGCGCTCACGATCACCCCCGACGTCGGCGTGCCGATCTACCTGCCGGCCCTCCAGACCGGGCCGGCGACCCTCAACGACTACCACCCCTACACGATCCGCGACGAGCAGGGCCACCTGCATTACGGCTACCGGATCGACTGGTCGGCGGGCTCCGAGGGCGAGTACTACGGCATCGAGGGGATGAACTGGACCGACCCGCCGCTGTTCGCGAACCCCAACGCGACCGAGACGATCGACGGGCGCAGCTACATGTTCATCGACGACGGCTCCGACTTCCACGACATCGGCTGGCGCGAGGGCGGGGTCCTCTACTGGGTCTCCAACAGCCTCAACGAAACCCTGACCAACGCCCAGATGCTGAAGATCGCCGAGTCCGCGCAGCCGCTGCGCTAGCCTGCCTCCTCGATCGCGCCCTCCAGGCGCTCGAGCACCTCCGCCGGCGCCAGGTCGTCCACATCGATCGTCACCTTCGCCACCGCGGCGAACAGCTGCTTGCGGGCGGCGAGCTGCTCGCGCAGCGCGGCCGCCGTGCCCTGGGGGTAGCGTGGGCGGTGGGGGTCTGAGTCGTAGCGGGCCACGAGCGTGGCGAGCTTCGCCTGCAGCCAGACCGTCGTCACGCCGCCGGCGCGCAGCGCCGCCTCGCACCGCTCGTCCTCCACCGTGCTCGCGGCGGCGGCGATCACGGAGGGCTCCGCGCGCGCCAGCGCCTCCAGCAGGACCTGCGCCTCGAGTGCGTGCAGCGCGTCCGCCCCGCGGCGCTCCTGCAGCTCGCGCACGGTCGCACCCTCGCGCGCCTCGATCTCGCCGTCGCTGTCGTGGAGCGGCCAGCGCAGCCGCGCCGCGAGCAGGCGGCCGATCGTCGTCTTGCCGACGCCCATCAGGCCGATCAGCACGATGTGGCGCCCGGGCGGCGGAGCGACGCTCATCCGCGCAACGTTATGCGAGCATGCGGGCGTGGCGGTCCCACCCCTTCCGGCGGCCTTTGACACGCTCGCCGCCGAGCTGCGGGAGCTGCTTCCGGACACGAGCGGGGTGCTCGACGTCCACACCCACCTCGGCCGCGACGAGGACGGCCAGACGCTCGACCTCGACAGCCTCCTGAGCTTCCTCGACCAGGTCGACCGCAGCGCCCGCGCCTGCGTCTTCGCGCTGCACGACCCCGATCGCCGGCCGGCCTACAGCACGCCGAACGACCGGGTGCTGGCCTGGGCGGCGCAGGCGGAGGGTCGGCTGTACCCGTTCTGCCGCCTCGACCCGGCGGATGAGGCGATCGCCGAGGGGCGCCGATGCCTGGCGGCGGGGGCGCGCGGGATCAAGCTGCACCCGCGCGCGCAGTCGTTTGGCTTCGACACCCCGGCGGCGAACGCGATCTTCGAGCTGGCCGCCGACGCCGGCGTGCCGATCCTGGTCCACGCCGGACGCGGGATGGGGCCGATGGACGCGCTCGCCGACCTCGCCTTGCGCCACCCCGAGGTCGCGCTCGTGCTCGCGCACGGCGCGATCGCCGACCAGGGGATGTTCGCCACGCGCCTGGCCGGCCATCCGGCGGTCTTCTACGACACCTCAATCTTCTCGCCCTTCGACCTGGTCGAGCTCTTCGCCCGCGTCCCGGCGGAGCGCATCGTGTTCGCCTCCGACGTGCCCTACGGCCGCCCGGCCGGGGGCCTGTTCGCGACGATGCGCGTGGCCGCCCACGCCGGCCTCGACGAGCGCGAGCGCACGCTGGTCGCCGGCGGCACGATCAGCGCGCTGCTCGAGCGTCGCCCGCTCCCACCGCCCACGCCGCCGCGCCTCCCCGCGGTCCGCCCGCAGAGCGGCCGCCTCACCCGCATCGCCGGCTACCTGCTGATGGGGTTCGGCGCGGCGATGGGTTCGGGCCCGCCGCCCGAGCTGTCGCGCATCGCGCCGATGGTCGCGCTCGCCCGCGCGGTCTGCCGCGACGAGGACCCGGGCGCCGCCGGCCCGGCGCTGCAGCGCATCGACGGCCTGCTCGCCGCCGCCGAGGAGCTGCTCGGGGCGCGACGCGAAGAGGCCTTCATGGCGTTCGGCCTGGTCATGGCCGCAGGCGCGATCGCGGCGACCGATCAGGGCCACTGAGCTGTTCGGGACGGCGCATGCGCCGTCCCGCCGGACGGCGCATGCGCCGTCCGGCAGCTGGGTGCATGCACCCAGCTGAAGGCCGATTAGGATTTCGGCCGTGAGCGCCTTCGTCGTCGTGCCGGTGACGCTCGAGCAGACGCGGCCCCTGCGCCGGGAGGTCCTGCGGCCCCACCAGTCCCTCGAGGAGGTCGCGGCCGGCGAGGGCGAGGGGGCCTTCGCGGTCGGGGCGTTCGCGGAGGGCGAGCTCGTCGCGGTCGGCTTCGTCGTGCCCGACGGGCAGCCCGGCGACTGGCGGATCCGCGGCATGGCGACCGTGGCGGCGATGCGGGGGAGGGGGGCCGGCGGGGCCGTGCTGGCGGCGCTGATCGCGCACGCGAGCGCGGCCGGCGCGCTGCGCATCTGGTGCTACGGACGCTCGCCGGCGCGCTCGCTCTATGAACGCGCGGGGATGCGCGCCGCCTCCGAGGAGTTCGACCTGCCACAGATCGGCCCTCACTTCGTGATGGAGCTCGCGCTCCGCGAGGCCGTCAGGGACGCCACTTGATCGAGCAGCCGACCGGCTCGGTCTCGGCGGGGTCGGCCGGGCGCCCGGCGAGCACCGCGTCGAGGGCGTCGCGCAGCCAGCTCGCCTGCAGCGACTCGTCGCCGTAGTCGGCGTCGGGCGCGCCGCGGTAGGCCAGGCGCCCGTCGCCGTCGAGCACGAAGACGTCGGGCGTCACCTCGGCCCCCCAGGCCTCGGCGACGTCCTGTGTGTCGTCGTGCAGATAGGGGCTCGCGAACTCGCCGGCGGCGACCCGCGCGCCCATCGCCTGCGGTGAGTCGCGCGGGTAGCGGCGGGCGTCGTTGCTGTTGATCTGCAGGATCCGCACGCCGCGCGGGCCGTAGTCGCGTGCGACGGCCTGCAGCCGGTCGTGCCAGGCGAGCGCGTAGGGGCAGTGGTTGCAGGTGAAGACGACGAGCGTCACGGCGCTGTCGACATCGCGCAGCGGCGTCTGGTTGCCGTAGGTGTCCGGCAGCGTGAAGTTGGGAGCGAGCGCTCCGATCGCGAGGGGCATCGTCAGGACTCCTGGGTTGGTGGAGGTAGCAGGCGCGCGATCGACTCGCGCAAATCGTCGGGGTCGGGCGTCGGCGAATGGCGCCCGTCGCGGCGGCGGTAGAGGCGGCAGGTGAGGCCCGTCGGCTCTCCCGGCGGCGGCGGCACGACGTCGACGCCGCCGATCAGCAGTGTGGGCGATCCGACGAAGCCGCGCGCCGCCGCCTGCTCATCGGTCGTGATCTGCGTCAGCGTGACCGCCACGCCGGGGTGCCCGAGCTCCGCGAGCGCCGCGCGCAGCTGCGCGAGGGCGGCGGGGTGCGACGGACATCCGTCCCAGTAGAGGAGCTCGAGCGAAGGGATGGGAGGGGCTCCCCGCGTGGCTCCTACACCCGCAGCGTGCGCAGCGCCGCCTGCGTGCGCAACAGTTCGGCGAGCATCGCGTCGGCGGCCTGCTCCATCAGCTCGTTGGGGCGCACAACGCCGTCGTCGATGAACTGCGTGTGAAACGGGATCGAGACCGCTTCGAACAGCGGCGTCATCTTCAGCGTCGTGACGACCTGCTTGAGCTGCTGGACGGCGCGCGTGCCGGCTGCGACGCCGCCGTAGGAGACGAAGCCCACCGGCTTGTACTGCCACTCGAAATGCAGGTAGTCGATCGCGTTCTTCAGCGGCGCCGTGTAGCCGTAGTTGTACTCCGGCGTGACGAACACGAACGCGTCGGAGGCCTCGACGCTCGCGCTCCAGCTCTTGGTGTGCTGGTGGGTGTAGCGGCGCAGGCGCGGGTGGTCGGGCTCGTCCATCATCGGCAGTCGCAGCTCCGCGAGGTCGGCGACGGCGACCTCGAAGCCGCCGTGGGCCTGCGCGCGGGCGGTGAACCATTCGGCGATCGGCAGCCCGGCGCGCCCCGGCCGCGTCGAGGCGATCACGATCGTCAGGGTCGGTTTGCCGGCCACGGGTCAGCCGAACGCTTTCGAGAGGGTCCTGCCGGCCAACCGCACCGGCTCGAGGTCCTGGGCGTCGTGCATGTTGAAGATCAGGCCGTCGAGGCCGGCATCCAGGTAGGCCCCGACCTGCTCGCAGACGCCGTCGGGGTCCCCGGCGACGACGTAGCCGCGGTAGCGCTCCTCGTCCATGCCGCGCGCGGCGGCCATCTCGCGGCCCTTGCGATCGGCCTCCTCCGGCGTGGCGGCGATCACCAGGCCGCCCAGGCGGGTCTTGGTGATGCTCGCCGGGTCGCGCCCGATCGCCTCGCAGTGGCGCTCCAGGACCTCGAGCTTGTGCTTGATCGTGGCCACATCGCCGAAGAGGTTGCAGGCGTCGGCGTAGCGGGCCACGAGCGCGAGCGTGCGGCGCTCGCCGCTGCCGCCGACGAGGATCGGGATCGCGGTCGGGCGGATCGGCCGCGGGAAGTTGAGCGCGTGCTCGATCGTGTAGTGGCGGCCGCTGAAGCTCGCGTCCTCCTGGGTGAACATCGCCGTGCAGATCTGCAGCGCCTCCTCCAGGCGGTCCATCCGCTCGCCGATCGGCGGGTAGGGGAAGCCGTATCCGGCGTGCTCCTCGTCGTTCCACGCCGCGCCGATGCCGAGGATCGCGCGCCCGGCGGAGACGATGTCGAGCGTCGTGACGGTCTTGGCGAGCAGCGCCGGATTGCGGTAGGTCACCCCCGTCACCATCGTGCCGAGGCTGACGGTGCGCGTGCGCGCGGCGAGCGCGCCGAGCAGCGTGTAGGCCTCGAGCATCGGGTCCCTCGGCGGCCCGACCATCGCGATCTGGTAGAAGTGATCCATCACCCAGATGGAGTCGAAGCCCGACTCCTCGGCGGCGCCGGCGATGAGAGCGATACGCTCGAACAGGTCGCGGTCGGCGACCCCCGGGTAGGTGAAGTTCGGTATCTGAAGGCCGAAGCGGGTGACGCCCATCACTTCCCTTTCGTGTTGGCGTGGCGGTTGCGAGCAGCGGCGCCGCGGCTGCCCCGGCGCCGCGACAGCGCTCCTTCGCCGAGGCTAGCAGCCCGCCGCGCGTGCGCCGGGGGGCGGGCGCTGGACGGATGTCCGATTGCCGGCGCGTGGCGAGGCGGCGGCTCGCACGCGCGCCGATAACGCCACGATGCAGCGTCTCCTGGGACTGATCGCGCTCGTGATCGCCGCCGCCGGCGCGTGCGCGGGCAGCGCGCAGGCGAGCACGACGGCCTCCGTGATGCTGAACGCCGGCGCGCTGTCGTTCGTCAACGGCACGCCGGCATCGACGCTCACCTTTCCCACGACGACGCTGAACGGCGCCAACCGGACGCTGACCGCCACGCTCGCCTTCGACGTCAGCGACGCCACCGGCTCGGGCGCGGGCTGGAACGTCGCCGCGACCTCGACCCAGTTCACCTCCGGCTCAAGGACGCTGCCCGCCGCCGCGACGACGATCCAGACGACGCCCTCGCTCGTCTGTGACCTGCTGCCGATCTTCTGCACGCTCGCGTCGACGATCGTCTCCTACCCCTACACGCTGCCGGCCGCCGCGGTCGCGCCGGCCGCCACGCCGATCTACGACGCGGTGGCGAACTCGGGCCTCGGCGCGCAGACCTTCACGACGACCTGGACGCTCGCGGTACCGGCGGGCGTGTTCGCCAGCGCGACCCCCTACACCTCCACCTGGACCTTCTCGCTGGGCAGCGGCCCGTAGGCCCGGGGGGGGCCTGCGCGGCGCGTCGCGTGTCGTGTGCGAGCGTCGGGGAGGTCGCGAGCACGCGCGCGCGTCCGTCCAGGCCTGGGGCCTCGCGCCGCCTCCCGTGTCAGAGCGCGAGCGTCGCGGAGGTGGCGAGCACGCGCCCGCGCGCGTCCAGGCCGCGAACCGCGAGGCGCTGCGGCTGCGCGGCGATTTCGATCGCGGTCTCAAAGGCGTTGCGCGGCGCGGCGGCGAGCGGTTTCAGCGCCCCGGAGCGCCCGCCGGCGAGCACCTGCCAGCGCACCACCTCGGTGTCGCCGTTCCAGCTCACCCAGACCGTCGCGCCCTTCCCGTTGCGCTGCGCGGCGAGGTTCGGCTGCGCTTCGCCCGTGGCGCTCCAGGGAATGCGAAACGCGCGGTAGCCGCTGTAGCCGGCGCCGAAGCGGGCGTCGAACAGCAGCTCGCCGCCGGGTGAGAATTCGGACACGAACGGCTCCGCCCCCCAGCCGACGAAGAGGTTGCCGCCGGGCAGCACCCTGACGCTGCCGCAGCTCGACGCCTGCAATGCGAGCGGGTGCAGGTACTGGCGCTGAAGGCTGGCCGTACGGTTTCGCTCGTCGACGGCGAGCACGATCGCCCGCGACTGCGGGCCGCCGCCGGGCGAGCCCTGGTTGTCGAACGCCGTGATCGTGCCGTCGGCCTGGCGGCGGGCGTCGTGCTGCCAGGCGAACTGGGCCCCGGGGCCCATCGCGAAGTTCGTCTCCTTGCCGCCCAGGCGCCAGATGATCTCGCCGGAGCGGCGGTCGATCTTGTAGATGGTGTGTGTGTTGCGCGACGAGACGAGCAGCTGCCCGTCGCTGTCGACGTCGATCGAGTTCAGATGCACGTAGTCCCAGCTCCAGCTGCTGAGCGGCCAGTAGGACTCGCTCAGCGGAATGTGATCGAGGCTGTGCCACTCGAGCAGCACACGGCCGCTGGCGAGGTCGACCTCCTGGAACACGGCGTCCTCGATCGGGCCGCGGCGCGGCCCACCTACGGCCCGCAGGTCGGTTTCGGTCGCGATGTAGGAGGTGAGCAGCGCCGTGCCGCGGTCGGTGAGCAGGAACTCGTGAAGGTCGCCACGCAGCCCGTTGCCGGCCTGCACGTTCGCGATCGTCAGGTAGTCCGGGTCGGCGATCTTGTAGGAGCCGACGCCATGTCCGTCCACGATCACGCCCTGCCACCAGGTCAGCGCGGGCCGGCCCTTGTAGAGCTGGACCTGAAAGTTGTAGACCTCCTCGCCGGAAGTCGGATACTCCCAGAGCGGGCGTCCGGATTCGTCGGTGATGACCGCTCCGGCCTGTCCGCGGGGCGCGCCGTAGGGTCCGATGAAGATCGGCCCAGGAGCCGTTCCCGGCTTGGAGACGTCGACCGCCAGCCCCGGTATTCGCAGATCCGGGCGCGAGTGCGGCGAGAGGGCCGGCGCCGGCGGCACCGAGCTGTAGCTGTTGACCCCCGGCCCACCGCGCCGGGTGGCGGCCAGCGCGTCGCGCAGCGGGGCGCCGGCGGCCGCGAGCGCGAGCGCTCCGAGCGCCGACCCGCCGCCGGCGAGCAGGCGCCGCCGGGTCATGGCGGTTGGTGGGGCGTGGGGCGCGGTGGGCCGCGGGGTGCTCGGCGGGGTGCTCGGCGGGGTGCTCATGCGCGGGGTGGGCCGCGGGGTGCTCGGCGGGGTGCTCATGCGCGGCCTCGCCGCAGTGCGAGGGCCGGGGTGAATATATAACTGAGCCGACTCAGACGGTGAAGAATATCGGGCGGTGGCCGCACGGTGCTGTCGCGGGCCGATCCGGCGGTGCCGCGGCGACTCGATCGCGCCGCTGCTTCGCCTCTCCTGCGCCTGGTCAAGGGGAGAAGCGCGCGGGCCCAGGCGCCGTCAGGTCGACGCCACCTCACGTGCATCGTCGAGCACGTGAGCATCGAACTGCTCGTCGGTCATCCCCGGCGGCATCTCGTGTTGGTGCTCCTGCGCATGCAGGCGGACGTTCGCAACCAGCTCGGAGTCGTCGTCCCCACGGATGATCGCGCCGCACGGCGGGCATGTGACTTCCTTCGCCATCACAGCCTCCTTGGTAGAGATCGACGCGAGCGTAGCACCGGTATATGCGCGCAGGCCCCAGCGGGCCCGGGCCAAACCACCTTTCGCGCCGGATCTGGGGGTACAGTGTGGTGTGGGCTTGCGCCGTGAGCGTTCTGATGCCGAGCTTCTGGTCGCAGCGCTTGTCGATGCGGAGGCGTTCGGCGAGTTCTACGACCGCCACATCGCCAGGGTTCTCGCCTTCTTTCGCCGCCGCGTCCCGGATGCCGAGCTGGCGATGGACCTCGCCGCCGAGACCTTCGCGGCTGCGCTCGGGTCGCTGGGCAACTTCGTCCCGAGCGAGGAGCCGGCGACGGCGTGGCTGTTCGCGATCGCTCGCCACCGCTGGTTTGACGCGATGCGCCGGGGAGAGGTCGAAGACCGAGCGCGGCGCGCGCTCGAGATGCAGCCGCTCATCGTCGACGACCACGCACTCGCTGTGATCGAGCGCCTCGCCGCGTCCGGCGCGATGGGCCTGCTGGACTCTCTGCCCGATGATCAACGCGACGCGGTCGTTGCGCGTCACGTCGACGGCCGCGAGTACGACGAGATCGCGGCGCAGCTCCGCTGTTCGGAGAGCGTCGTTCGCAAGCGCGTCAGCCGCGGGCTGACGTCGATGAAGAAGGTTGCTCCGGGGTGGGCGGGCAGTGACTGATCCGATCGTCATCCTGAGGCGCGAGCTCGTGGCTGCCGCGCAACGCGAATCGGCGCGCCGCGGCGCAGCCAGCGTACGACCGCGCGTGCGCCTGTTCCGCCGGGGTCGTCCGGCCATCGTGCTCGCGGCGGCGCTCGTGCTCGCGTCCGGCACGGCCGTCGCCGCGACGCAGCTGTTTGGCGCCCCGGTCCGCGCGGGGCTGGTGCTGACCGGAGCGCCAAAGCCGGGCCAGGCGCTGCTGCTGCCTCTGCGAGTCGCCGATCCGGCGGGCGGCTTCCCCTGGGGGGTTCGCATCTATACGCGGCGACTGGCCTCCGGCGCCGGCGGGTTGAGCTGCCTGCAGGTCGGCCGTGTGCTCGACGGCGAGCTCGGGGTGATCGGGGAGGACGGGGCGTTCGGCGACGACGGCCTGTTCCACGCGCTGCCGATCGAACCGCTGAGGGGCTGCGCTGAGGCTGGGGCGGCCAGCTGGTACCCGGAGTACGTTTTGGCGAGCGCGTACACCGGGAGCGGGACATGCGCAGCGCCGCTGGCCGGTCTCGAGTCCCCGTCGTCGCCGACTCGCGAGCTCACGCGGGGCGCGCGCGCCTGCCCGACGAGCGATCTTCGCCTCGTCGTGTACGGGATCGCCAATCGGCAGGCGAAAACGGTGCGGCTGGCCGGCTCGTTCGGCGTCGACACCCAACGGCTCGTCCCGGCCGACCAGGGCGCGTTCATCTTCGTGCTGCCCGCTGCCGGCCTCGCGACGAGGCATCTCGACCTGCGGGTCACGTTTCCCCGCTGAGTTACGTGGCGGCCGCGCGACCGTTCTTCGGCCGCTAACCCGACCTGCTGGGCTCGCCGACTCGAGCGCCGCTGTGGATCTGGCGGAATTTGGTCACAACCTGGCCGCTCGTGCGATACCAGTGGTATGGAACAGCCCCCTGCAGAGGTTTCGCGGCCGCCGCTGGCTTCCCCGCTGCCGGCGCTCCGGCGTCCGACTGGTCGGCGGCGTCCGGGGCCGTTCGTCGCGCTCCTGCTCCTGGCGGGGACCCTGGCCGCCAGCTTCACGCTGCTCGCCGTCCGTCCGCCGAGCGACGCCTCGGCCTACGACCAGGCCTACAACTGCGAGACGTTCATTGGCCGTTCGACCTGCAGCCTGACCGCCGGCAGCTGGTCCACGATCACCAACATCGGCGGCACCAACTACAACGTCGACGCCGACATCTGCGTCCAGTTCGGCGGGATCCCCTACTCCACGGCGTGCTCTGGCGGCTACTCGATTCTCTTCTGCGGCAACGCCCCTGTCCACTCCTACGGGATCAGCGAGACCTTCCTCGGCGACGACGACAACATCTCCGGCCACGAAGACAGCTACACGAGCTGCAGCTGACATGCCTGCGCGCCAAACGCCAACGATGAGGACAAGCCAAATGACAGTCAGGACCGGTCGTCGATGAGCTCGCGTGGACCACGGCGACCGAGGCTCGCCGGGCGCCTGCTGCAACTCGGAGCGGTGATGGTCGCCTCGGCGGGACTCGCATACGGCGGCTCGGCGGCGTTTGCGACCCGCACCGTCCACTTCCGCGTGCGCCCGCTCGCCGCCGTCTTCACCGTTCTGCGCCACGCGCACAGCGCCGGTGTCGGACCGGGGCTGCGCGAGCCGATCTCCGGCGCGAACTCCACCGTGTTCGCCCAGACCTTCTCCACCGGCGACAGCGTCTACGTGGCGACGCTCCCGACCGGCGATGTCTGCCTCGCGGACCAGGAGCCCTCCGGGGCCGCCGGCGCAGCGCCGAGCGACTCTACGGGAGGCATGATCGTCGCCTGCGCGCACCCCGCGGAGGCCGAGCAGACCGGGCTGAGCATCCTGACGCCCTCGCAGGCGGGCGACGCAAGCCGGATCACGCTTCTGGTGCCGGACGGCGTTCAAGCGGTCGTCTTCGACACGACCGGCGGCGCCACCATCACGCAGGCTCCCGTCGACAACGTCGCTCAGTACTCCGCCCCGAACCTCACGTCAGCCAACTTCGTGACCCCCGGCGGCCAGCGTGTCAGCGACGCCGTTCCCGCGCTCCCAGATTCGGCGTCAGGTTGATTGGCGGCGCCTAGAGCACATGCGCCACCGTTCCGGAGGCTTGGAGCCCCGGCACGCGTCCTTGAGCGACGCGCGGTTGACTCGGCCGTTGGCCAGGCGCAGACCACGGGTCTGTGATGCCAGCTCGAGCGACTCGGGGTTCGCCATCGCCCGCTCGCTCGGTGACGGCTGAGGTGTGATCGCGAAATGTGGTCCTCGCGCCCAGGTCAGCCTCCGATCTTAGCCCTGAACGCGGATCTCTTCCGCGTGCTCGGCCATCCGGCTCGCGTGCGTGTGCTGCAACTCCTTCGTGACGCGGAGCTGAGCGTCGGAGCGATCCAGCATGCGCTTGACCTCGACTCGAGCGGCGTCTCGCAGCACCTGACGGCGCTGCGCAAGCAGGGCCTGGTGGTCGGCCGCAGAGAGGGCACGAGCGTGTACTACCGGGTCAAGGATGCGCGCACCCTGCGCCTGCTCGAGCTATCCAACGAGATCATCCTGGAGCGGCTTGAGGAGAATCAGGCCCTGCTTGACGACCTCGTGGTCGAGGGCGCCGGACCGCGTCACGCTCGGAAATCCCGCGCGTCCCAGGTGTGATTGCGCCCACGGGCGCGCGCCGCTGACATACCCTCCGCGCGTGAGCTTCGGTTCGATCCATGACCTGCGGGCCGACGCGTTCCACTACGCCTGGGACAACTCGATCGAGCAGGTGCTCGAGATCGAATCCGGGGAGGTCATCGAACTGCACGCCAGGGACGCCTCGGACGACCAGATCCGCCGCAGCTCGACTGCCGCAGACGTCGCGAAGATCGACTTTGCGCACGTCAATCCGGTCAGCGGACCGGTTTTCGTCAAGGGGGCGCGCCCGGGGGACACGCTCGCCGTCGAGCTCCTCGAGCTGCGGGCGAGCGATTGGGGATGGACTGCGATCATCCCCGGCTTCGGGCTGCTGGCAGATGAGTTTCCGGACCCGTGGCTGCGGATCTCGCCCGTCGAGAGCGAGGGCGCGATCGTTCGCTTCTCCGAACGCGTGTCGTTGCCCCTGCGGCCGTTCCCCGGCACGCTCGGCGTCGCGCCGGCCGACTCCGGCGTGCATCCGATCCTGCCACCGACACGTTTCGGTGGGAACCTCGACACCAAGCATCTGACCGCCGGCAGCACCTTGTACCTCCCGATCGGCGTCGACGGCGCGCTGTTCTCACTCGGCGACACGCACGCCGCCCAGGGCGACGGCGAGGTTTGCGGAACCGCGATCGAAAGCGCGATGGACGTGGTGCTGCGACTGTCGCTCCGACGCGACCTCGCGATCGACGCGCCGCAGTACGACGTCCCCGCGAATGCGCGTTTCGAACCCGGCGGTCAGCACGTCTGCACCGGTGTGGGCCCGGACCTGCTCGAGGCCGCACGCGATGCCATCCGCGCAATGATCCGCCACCTCGGCGATCGTCACGGCATCGAACGCCAGGAGGCCTACGCGCTGGCGAGCGTCGCGTGCGACCTTCGAATCCACGAACTGGTCGACGTCCCCAACTGGGTGGTCGGCGCGTTCCTTCCGAACGCGATCTTCGACGGCGAGCAACCGTGAAGCGATCCCGCCCGATCACCGGGTGCCTCCGCCGGCCCACCAACCCGGGTCATCGCGGCCTGGGGCTCGCGGTGTCGGGCGCCCGCTCTTCCTACTCTGGCGCTGCGGCCGGATCCGCCGCAGCGCCGGGGCCGCGCGACGTCAGTAGCCGGGGTTTTTTGACGGCTTCTTCGTCGTCGTACTCGTGATCTTGGTGCCGTTGGGGTTCACGACGTAGAAGTCGCTGATCCCCTCCCCGCTGGTCGGGTTGCTCTTGGTGTCAGACGCAAAGGTGTAGAGCTGGTGACCGTTGTAGGTGACCTGCACGACGCCGCCCGCGATCTTGGTCGTGCCGAGCAGCGAGGACTTCGCGCTGCCGGCGGCCTTGGGCTTGCCGCTCGTCTTCAGAGGCGGCCAGACCGACAGGCAACCGCCGGTGCAGGCAGGGTGTCGCGGCTTGTCGGCCGCGTCGAGGTAGAGCGTCTGGCCGGAGCTCGTGACGAGGATCGTCCCGAACGACATCTTCTTCGTCGTGACCACGGTCGCCCCGCTCGAATGGGCTGATGCGCCGAACGCCGCGCCGCTCAGCGCCAGCGCGCCCAGTGCTACGGCGACAAGCACGATTCTGTGTCTCTTCATGGTCCCTCCATAGGTCGCTGTCTGTTCGTCTGAGCCCAAGACCCCACAACGGTCGTTCCCTTCCCGGGCGGGGCACAAATTGCGCCGCCGGATGCGGTTTGAGCCTGCGCGCGCGTTTGATCTGCCGTGGCGGTCCGCCTCGTGGGGTGGAGGCCATACACGGATCCTACGGGCAGACGGCCGTCGGCATGCCCACTGGTGGGTGGGTGCCCGGCGCGGTCCGGCACCTCCGACGAAGCGGTCCCCGCGAGGATCGCAATCCCGGTTGCTCACCGACCCGTCCACTGTGAACGGCGGGCGCCGCGGGCGTGTCGCTCCATCCACCACGCACGAGCTCGACGAGCCGACGGTCGCGATGGACGTCGAGTCACGCCACGAGTTTTGGAACTCGATGCGCACTTTCGCGGCGCACGGCAAGACCGTCGTCTTTGCGACGCACTGCCTTGAGGAGGCCGATCAGAACGCCGATCGCGTCGTGCTGATGGCGCACGGGCGAATCGTCGCCGACGGGCCGCCGACCGAGATCAAGGCGCCGGTTCAGCCCGGTTTGCTGATGACGAGTCGCAGCCCGACGTCGTGGGCGTCAAGTCCGCGGAGGTGCCCGTGCTGCGCGTCCCAGGCTCCGCTCCGTAGGTCCGCCCGTACCGCCGCGACGACTCGCTCCACGACAAAATTGTCCATACGCGCGAAACCCGACGTCGCGTTGCGTGCCTGCTGATCGAGGACGCGCTCGGGATGGGCCCAGAAGGAGCCGAGCATCCAGTCGGGCGTGTCGCTCGGCATGAGCAACGGCTCGATGCGAGTCGCGCCGCCAAGCCAGGCGACCAGACGCTCGGGGCTCGGGAAGATCCGGCGGTCAAGTTCGGCTACCTCGTGCAGATAGTCGGCCATCAGCCACATCCTCGCGCTCACGCTTGCGTCGTAGGTCAGGATTACAACCGAGTCGCGGGCAACTCGCCGCATCTCCTTGACGCCGCGCTCCTGGTCCTCGTCCCAGTGATGGAGCGATAGCACCGCCATCGCAGCGTCCACGCTCCGGGCGCCAAGCGGTAGATGTGCGGCGTCGACGCGGATCGCGGGGGCGAGCTCGCGAGGGCGCTGCGCAGCCATAACGTCGCTCGGCTCGATCGCGATCACGTGTCGATCGCGCGGCTCGTAGGAACCGGCCCCGGCGCCAACGTTCACGACCGTTCGGGCGTCCCCGAGCGCCCTCCGGATCGCCGCAGCGAATCGCGGGTCCTCGCGCCGCGTCCGCGCATAGCCGTAACCGATGCGGTCGTAACGCACGTCGCTGGTGGCGCTCACCACAAAGAACCCCTCCCGCCGACTGCCTGGATCACCGATACCGCCCGCGATCGTCGCACACGCCGCCGCAGCTGCGATGCCCGAGTACGAGCACTCGGGCGTGGGCGGGATCACGCGGGTGCGATACGCAAGGTGGCTCCGCCGGTGTCAGACTGTTGTCGTTGCCCGAGCACTACCAGCGCCCCGGATGGTTTACGACCAATGTGTTCAATCGGCTGGTGGCCGCGCTTACGCGTCTGGGCGTGAGCGTGGTCGGCTCCCGCGTGCTTGAAATCAAGGGGCGCAAGTCGGGCGAGTGGCGGCAGACGCCGGTGAACCTGCTTCGCTTGGAAGGCGCCGAATACCTCGTCGCGCCACGCGGCCACACGCAATGGGTCAAGAACCTCCGGGCCAGCGGCCATGGGAGACTCCGCGTCGGCAGGCGTGTGGAGCCGTTTACGGCGGTCGAACTGACCGACGACGAGAAGCCTCAGGTGCTGCGCGCGTACCTGGAAAAGTGGAAATTCGAGGTCGGAGTCTTCTTCGGCGGGGTCGGGCCCGACTCACCGGATGACGAGTTGCGCCGGATCGCGCCAGATCATCCTGTGTTCCGGCTGAGCAAGGAGTAGCCCGCTCCCCGACGCCGGCACCACGCTGCCGCTCAGGCGGAAGGGGTGGTGCGGGTTCTCGGCGTGAGCCGCTCTCGCTGCTCGCTTGCTACGCCGGCAGTGGCGCGCCGGAGTCGCCAGACCACACGTCTGCGTCTACGCGAACGACTAGCGGATACGCCGTCGCTGCCGCCGTGGCGCGAACGCGCCCCTGGGACCGTGGCCCGGGCGGGAATCCGCGGGTATCGTTGGGCTCGCGATGAGCGGCGCTGGTGAGAAGCCTCTACCGTTGTACGGGTTGCCTGACGACTGGCCTGGTGAGCGCGGCCGGAGGAGCCACGGCGGGCGACATGGGAGTGATGTCCTGGATATATGGTCAGGCAGTCATCGCGTTCCCGGAAGCGACGGGGCGATCGTCGTGTGCTCTCAGCGCCGCGCGATCCACGGAGGTCGCGTTGCGGGGTCGCCGCGCGTCACTGGGCCAGAGCATCTGATCAGGTTCGATGCCGCGTTCGAAGCGATGCTGACCGCTCACGAGGACGAGCTTGCGGAACTTCGAAGGACGAGCGCGAGACCCGCGAGGGACCGTCTCGTGTACGAGTTGGACGACGCTGCCAGGCGGATCGGGCAGGACGCGGCGTCGTGGCGGCCCTCCCAGTTGACGATCGACGGAAGCAGGGTCGATGCGATCGAGATGACCTACGAGGGGTGGTGGCTGGTCTTGCACATCGGGATCGGTGAGGTGGCGGACGTGTACGTGTTCGGTCCGCCCGGCGCGCGCCCCGCGCCGCTCGTACTGCAGAGCGTCAGCGCAAGCCCCTCCCAATAGCGGCAGTCACCGGGGCTGTCGCGTCAGCGTGAATTCGGCGCTGTCGCTGGTCTCGCGAAAGCGGCGATCCGCCGGCGGCCATGAGTGTGGGACACAAGCGGCGGCGATCGCAGCCTTGGGGCGGGTGTTGGGAAGATCACGGGTGACGCATTCACACGGAGACCGCTGGACGCGTCCACTTTGTCCAACACGGCGCACTGCGGTGGGCCAGAGCGGCGAGGAAGGAGATGCGATGGTGGCTGAAGCGACGCTGGAGCAGCGCGAAGGCGGTATGACCCCCGCGGGCGAGGGCTGGTTTGTCGTGAACGTGAGCGAGGCAGCATGGGTCACCAGCCCGGCGTTTGACTCGGAATGCGTGTTCGAGGGGGGTCGGGGGGCATCGTTCAAAGACGTTGGCGTTGCCCTCGCCGTTCTCGCCCCGGGACGCCCGAACGGCCTGTACCACCGCGAGATGCACAACCAGGAGGACTTCGTGGTGCTGTCGGGCGAGTGTCTGCTCCTAATCGAAGGCGAGGAGCGAGCGCTCAAGGCTTGGGACTTCGTGCACTGCCCACCTGGCACCGCTCACATCTTCGTCGGCGCCGGTGAGGGGCCGTGCGTAATCCTCATGGTCGGCGCCCGAAAGGTCCACGCGACCGTATATCCCCGATCCGAGCTTGCTTTGCGTCACGGCGCTGGCGTCGAGGTCGAAACGCGCAGCTCGAAGGATGCCTATGCGAAATACCCGGCCTGGCAGCCCGGGGGCGCGGAGACCTGGGAAGGCGCGCCCCGGGCCTGAGTCGGGCCTGTGCGGAACTCACGGGAGAGCACACTCGGCCGCCGCGCTTCACCAACCAACCCAGCCACTGCATCTCACCCCGGGCAGCACCGCGACCCGCGCGGTCACGGACGCGTGCTGGGCGATGACACCGAGCTCGCCGCCGGAAGCTGCCTGGCGAACGTCCTCTTCCCGGGCGTATCGCCGCGGCCCGACTCCGTCTTTGCGGTCCTTACCACCTCTCGCGTGTGAAGCGCGAGCGACGCGCTGCCGCTAAGAACCGGTGAACGCTCTGACGGGTCTACCGCTCCTCGTCAGCCAGGTCGTGCTCGCGAAGACCAGCGCACGGCTCGAACTGCGCGGAATGCTGACCACGATGAGGTTGTTGACCGGCGTGGTTGTTGTGGTGAAAGGCGCCGCGATCACACGGGTGAATCCGTTCGCTGAGCCTGCCGCATAGTGCAATTTGACGCGCGCGACACCGTCGGGCAGCAGTAGGACGAGGGTCGACGCGGTGGCGGAGCCGGGCTGGCCGGCTCCGCCTGAGCGTCCCTGCTCGATCTGCGCCACGGTCGTCCCGCCGTAGGCGCGATGGCCAGCCACGCCGATCGCTTCGACATCGATGCCGTCGAACGGTTTGGGTGCACTCCCGGCTAGACCACAGTCCGTGTAGCGGGTGGGCACGATGTAGTAGGTGTTGCCCGCGACCACTCTGGCGCGGCGCACGTAGGCGACAAAGACTTCTGCACCCAGCGAGTGGTCCACCGTAGCCATGGCGCGCAAAAGGCCTTCCGGCGCATCCCCGACGGTCGCGGGACGGCGGAGCACCGCCAGGGCCGACAACAGCGGTTGGCTTGGTGGTCCGGCGAGCGTGGGCTGCCACACGCACGCAGCCGCCGACCGTGATGCGCCGGACAATCCGATGCGCGTGGGTGGTGGCCCACCAAGCGCCGGGCTGGCGAAGGTGAGGGCTGTGGCAACCGCCATCGCGAGCAGCGCCGCGACGCGCGCACTCGCCCGATCGAGGCGACGCCGTTTGCTTTGACCGCTACGGGCACCCGAATACGGCACTACGGTGTGCATCTCGCCCCAGATGGCGGCGGCTCGCGCGCCACGTCGCCGGCAGACCCACACACGAAACCTCGCGGCGCGACTACGACCCGCGCCGTGTCTATCGCGGTCTGGGACGCCGTACCGCGGCGGCCCCCGAGTCCGTCGTCAGGCCAGCTTGAGCGGGACATCTCCGTATGGGTCGACGCGGTAGACGAGTGATACGCGGTGATAGCCGTCGGCGATATCGGCCCCCGTCTCGTCATTGATCACGAGTACTGGGCTGAGACGTGTGCGCCCGATCACTTTGATGAGGTCCTTCATCACACCCGGATCGTCCAGTGGCGCCGGCGTCAGTCCAGCAGCACGCAGGATGTCGTTCGCGCGCCGTGTCGTGAGCGGCGCTTTGCGGAGCCGCCTGATGAGTTTGGCGACGACCGCCTGGTCGAGCTTGATCGACAGATAGGCCGCTGCGGCCGCGTAGTCGTGTTCGGCAACGTCGTCGCGCCACTCGATCTTGCCGACGGGACTGTTCTCGGCTTGCTGTGTCTTGGATTTGGCCATGCGCCGATCATGGCAGAGATCGTGCCGAGCGTTTCCATTTGAGGAGGCTGCAGTCTGCCCGGAGGAACAGCAGCGCACCTCAGCTCGGAGGGCGCGGCTCCGCATCCGAGGACGTGTGCGCCGCGTCGAGATCCGCAGGGCTGAGCATGCCGCGCGCGGCGGCCAGACCGCCTGGGTCTCCGCCGGGACCACGCAAGATCCACGCGAAGGCGACCGCGATCAGCGCGCCGGCGAGCGGTCCGACGAGATACACCCAGAAATGCCCGAAGTCGCCGATCACCAGGTCTGGTGCGAACGACCGCGCGGGGTTCATCGATGCGCCGCTCACAGGGCTTGACCACAGCCCGGCGAGGATGATGTACGCGCCGACACCGAGCGCTGAGAGCGCCCCGACGTTCTGGGCCCGCGAGGCCGTCCCGAGGATCGTGCTGACGAGCCCCGCGGTCAGCACAAGCTCGATCAACATCGCCTGCCAGTCGTGTATATGTGCACCTGGCTCGGTCGCGCCGAGCATGCCGACCTTGCCGAACAGAGCGCGCAGAAACAAGCACGCAAGCGTCGCACCGAGCAACTGGACCAGCACGTAGCCAGGGACGCGACGCCAAGGAAAGTCGCGCCTCAACGTGAACGCGATCGTCACCGCCGGGTTCAGATGGGCGCCCGAAACCGCACCCATGAACAAGATGATCGCGATCACCGTCAGGCCCGGAGCGGTGACCGCCGTCGCGCGGCTGATCATGCCGTGGCTGAGCGCACCGACGACACCGCCGCCTGCCCCGACCAACACCAACAGAAAGGTCCCGAGCAGCTCGGAAAACAGCCGACGCCACTCAAGCGTCGGATCGTCGAACTCCAGCATCGATGGGAACTCCAGCGCCACCAACGCCCGACGCCGACTCGCGGCACGCGCCCGAACTGCCTGGGTGTTGTCGTCCACCGGCATCAGTCACCTCACCACGATCGTTGCGAATCTAGCCGACGCTCCGGACTGCCCCTCCTATTCGTGGCTCGCATCCTGCCTCTGCGCGGCACGACCCCAGTTGTGATCGTCGGGGCCGCGGCGAGCGCTCAGGCCGACGCGCGCGCCTCGACCTCGACCACGAATACTCGATCCGGGGGCGGCGAGCGCAGACTGTGCGGCCGCTTGGAGTGCTTCGCGATCAAGGCCATCGCGGTCGGCGACTGCCGCCAGCGGCTCGTCAATCCCGGATTCGGTTAGAGCAGCTGCACCTCGACCGGCTTGCCCTCGGCGAGCGCGACGATCGCGCGAACATGCACCTCGGCGCTCGCATCCGCATGCGATCCGCCGAGGATCGAGATTTAGATCGCGTTCGCAGCGCTGTCGAAGCCAGCTCGCATCCTTAGCTCCGTAGTAAAGCCGCGATCACGAAGCCGGGCTTGCGGTGAGCGAGAGCGCGCCGGTGGTGGACGAGCGCCGCTTGGGCATAGAGTAGGACGAAGGATGGGAAGACAAACAGCCGTCGTGCTTTACGTGCTCGCGCTGGTAGCCGTCGTGGTCGGCGTGGACGTGCTGTTCTTCCGACACCAGTTCTGGGAGCGCCTGATCGCAAACGTCGGAATTGTCCTGGTGTTCGCGGCCTTCTATTTCAGGTTCCTGAAGCGTCCATGAGCGCAGCCGCGGCAACGCGGCTCACCCACCTTCAAGAACCGGGCGGCCAACCCACCGCCTAAGATCCCGGCCTCAGCCGGCGCGGTCGCCAGACATCGTGGTCGGCGGTCGTTCCGGGCGATTGCGTTGCCATGCACGTCGACCCCTACATCGTCCTCGGTAGCGCTGTCGTTGGACTGCTCGTCGGGATGACCGGGGCGGGCGGGGGTGCGCTGATGACGCCGATGCTGATCCTGTTGTTCGGCGTGACGCCATCTGCGGCGATCTCGAGCGATCTTGTCGCGGCGGTTGTGATGCGCCCGATCGGTGCCGGGGTGCACCTGCGAGCCGGGACGGTCAATCTGCGGCTGGTGGGCTGGATGGTCGTGGGCTCGGTGCCGGCGGCCTTTCTCGGCGCCTACCTGTTGCACGTAATGGGGCACGCTAAAGCGGCTCAGGGCAACATCGAGATCGCACTCGGCGCGGCACTGCTGACCGGCGCCGGCGCGATGGCGCTGCGTTTCGTGCTGGACCGCCGCTCCGGCAACGCACGCGGTGAAACCGTGCACAGCCTGATAGCCCGGCCGGTTCCGACCGTGGCGGTCGGCGTGATCGGCGGTGTCATCGTCGGAATGACCTCGGTCGGCTCCGGATCGCTGATGATCGTGCTGCTGCTTTTCCTTTACCCCGCGATCGGTGCCAACCAGCTCGTTGGCACCGATCTCACACAGGCGGTGCCGCTCACGGCTGCGGCCGCGCTCGGAGCGCTCGCGTTCGGTCACGTCGAGTTCGGCGTCACCGCGTCGCTTGTGATCGGTAGCGTCCCCGCCGTCTTCGTCGGCTCGCTCCTCTCCTCGAGCATCCCGGATCGCTACGTTCGACCAGCGATCGCGTTTGTGATCTTCGCCTCCGGGCTGAAATACGTCGGCGTTGGCACCGCCGCGCTCGGCTGGACGCTGTGCGCGGTTCTCCTCGCAGGGGCGTTCCTGTGGCTCTTCAACACACAGCCCTGGCAGAAGCCGTCTCCGCCTGAGATCGATGGCGGCGACGGTGATGCGTCCGAGTAGACCAGCTGATCGTGCCGCGCCACGAGGCTGATGTCACCGAGTCGGTGACGGCCACGAATGGGCCGGCGGGACGCCCCTCCCCAACGCAACACCAGCTCGACCAATTCGGCATAGACAGCCCGCCTAACTCGGAGTAAGAAAGGCCGGCCAATTCGGACTTGCTAACTGCCGAACAGCATCTTTGTAGGCTCCCCGCGCTGACGAACACGCAGAAGTCGTCGCCCGGGGTCTCGGGTTGCGGACCTCCTTCCGCAGCCAAAGCGGGCGTCTCGAGCGGATCCGACCGAACTGCTGCTTGTCGGACGATCGGCGCCCGCGCGGATGACTCAGCTGTAATCGGTGGCAGCAGGGTAGGTGTGCGACTGGCACCCGCGATCGCACCCGAGGAGCCGGGAGTGCGCACGGCCCTGCATGGGCGCGGTGGCGGTCGTGTCGTTGCCTGAAGCTCTTTGCGGGCGGCGGGGCTGAGGTGTAGCATGCCGTCGGCTGGGAGGGGAGCGCAGGGACGGCGATGAGACCGGGGAAGCTGACCTACAAGGTGGTGGGGCTGGCCACAGCGCTAGCGCTAGCCGGCTTTGCTGTTGCGCTGGCGGTGTTCGCTGGCGGGTCGGCGTTCGCCGCCGGATCAGGCGCGTCGGTCGCGGGTTCTGAGTACGTTCTCGCCTATACCGGGAACGACAGTGAGACGGTCGCCTACAGCGGGCCTTCCGCGAGCGGCACGCAGACCGCGAACTGGACGGCGACAGATCCGACCGCGACGATCTGGTTGCCGCAGGCCCAGTCCGCGGCGCCGAGGGTGTCGCCGAGATGGTCACGAGCGGCGTTACCTCCGCGTCGGGGCTTGGTCAGGTCACAGACAACGGCAGCGCCACGTCCCCGACCCCGTTGACGTTCAACTGCTCCGCCCAGGTCGCGGCGGCTTACGAGAGCATCGTCACCGTCGTTCAGAACAGCGGCGCCCTGACTGTGCAGACGGCCTACGCCGATCCCAGTGGAAACCAGAGCTATCAGGACTTCTTCGACACGGCGAGCGGTGGCTGCACGACCAGCGACCCGACGACGCCGTGGGATTCTCTGCTCGCGGTGCCGTTCAACCAGGGTAGTTCAGGCGCGCCGGCGCAGTACATCAAGTTCAGCGCGGTGGTCCCATACAGCGATGTCGGCCTGGCGAGCTTCACACTTCCGGTCGACGACCAGAGCGTCATCAGCACCGCGCCCGACTGTCAGTCCGCCAGCAGCTGCACGGTCAACTGGAGCAGCTCGGGGAAATACACCTTCACCAAGCAGTGCGACGGGACGATCACCTACGGCTCCGGCAGCGTGAGCGGCAGCTGCGGCAGCGTGCCGTGCGACGGACTGGTCGGTGGCACCGTGACTCAGTCCTTCGGCGCCGCGCCAGCGGTGGGCACCAAGATCTGCGTCGGAGACTCGATCACCACCGGCAAAGGCACTGCCATCGTTATGGCAGCCGACGGGTCGATGCTCCATGTCGGACCCAACAGCGAGATCGACCTCAGCGGGACACCGGTGGAGCAGGGGCCATCCATCTACGAACTCGTCGGCGGGACGATCTGGTCGGCACTTCCCGGCGGCGGCGTAGAACAGATCGATACTAGCCATTCCATGGGCGCCGTTCACGGCTGCGCGATGACCGCGACGGTTCTGCCCGACAAGACGGCGATCTACCACTTCATCCAGGGCCAGGGTTCGGTCACCGACAAGCTGACCGGTCAGCGGGTCAACGTTGCCCCCGGCTACACCGCGACGGTCACGGCACATGGCGTGACGATCGGCACCGCTTGGCCGGCAGCCGCTCGTTCGTTGGTACCAGCAGCGCAAGCGCCACCATCGATCAGCACCGTGTCCGTGCACGGCGCAAAGATCCGCTTCAAGCTCAGCGAGTCCGCAGCCGTCACGCTGTCGGTCACCCACGGCGAGCGCGTCGTGCTGAAGATGACTCTGACGGGGCGGAGCGGAGCCAATAGCGCCACCCTCAACATCAAACATCTGAGGCGCGGAACCGATCAGCTGACGGTGACCGCCGCGGTCTCCGGCGGGAGCGACCCAGACAAGCTGACCCCGGTCGCCCAGACGACCGTCCGCGTCGGGTAGCCAGGCTGCTCGCTGGGCTGCCCGGCACCGGGCAGCGGGAGGGGGCGGCGGGATACTTCCGAGTGTCGAATTACGCGATAAGGAGCAGCGCTGAGATCACGCGGGAGCAGTCGGTTGGGTTCAGCACAACGAACTGTCGGTTTGCTTGGTGGGTGCTATAGCGCGGGCCACGCCGAGCTCATGGGCGGCCTGCGCAGCGCGGAACGCTCATGTGACGCCGGCGACGCCGATCAGGGTGCCTTCGGGATCCGTGAAGTGACCGACGACAAGACCATTCGGTGAGGTGGCTGGACCCATGACCCGTCTGCCTCCGAGGCTCTCCGCTTGTTGCAGAGCAGCCTCGACGTTCGGGACTCCAACGTAGAAGACGGCGTGGCTCTTATAGCTCGGTCCGCCCCCTACGCCACCCCGGATGCCTGTCCCATCCTCCGCCGTAACGAGGTCCAAAAACCCGTAGCTCCCTGGTTCTGAGACCTCTTGGGCGACCGGCGACGGCGTCTCGAACTCCCATCCGAACAAGCCCGTGTAGTAGTCGCGGAGCTTCTGTGGGTCTTCGCCGATGACCTCAAAGTGCACTACAGGCTGTCCCATGTGTTCTCTCCCGTCGCTCGTCGTTGCCGATGCACGGACGGCGCAACGCGCAGAAGTCATCGTGCGCGGCGCTCAATCGTCTAAGCGCGTGTTCGTGATCGCCCGGGTCGCTGATGCTTCCTCGGAAGGCAACAGTCTGCACGACTTGAGGGACGTCGTCGCTCCGCGCCAGATCCGACAGCGGCGGCGCTGCCGCGGACAGGCGCGAGCGAGACTCAGACTGCGCTCGAGCGGTCCGGTGCTCAGCTGAGCAGGAGTTCCATGAACACGTCAATGCGGGTGGAGGCCAGGCGCAACGTCTCCCGTGGGACGTGACGGAAGCCAAATGTCTCATAGAGGTGGACCGCGCTGGGGAGCTTCCACGAGGTGCCAAGGAACATTGATCGTGCACCCAGATCCCGGGCATGGCCGACGGCGGCAGCGAGGAGCTTGCGTCCGGTTCCATGCCCGCGCAACTCGGACGCGACCGCCATCTTCGACAGCTCCCAGGCGCCGGTGCCGTCGGGCGCGACCGCCACGCAGCCGATCGGTCGGCCATCGAGTTCGGCGATCAGGATCGCTCCGCCGGTGTCGATGTAGGCAGCGACAGGGTTGTCGAGCTGCCGGTGGTCCCGTTCCTCAAGGACAAAGTACCGCGCGATCCACTCCTCATTGAGGGCGCGAAACGCCGCGGCATCAGCAGCGTCTTTCAGCATGCGAACCGTCACGCCGTCGCTGTCGGTCATCCGGGCCAGATCGCCGTGGCAGGTGCACTTGGACGGTGCGGAAGTGACGAACAGCTCGCGCGCGATCTCCTTGAGGAGCGCGAGTCCGCACTGCTTGACAGTCCGCCGCGCTCTGCCAGAGCGAGCAGTGAGCGGGCCGCATCGAAGCGCAGGCGGGGCTGCTCATCACCGTCGAGGGCAGGTTCGACCGGGCCCTTGCGTGGGCTAGAATCGCGCCGCGGCGACTCCCCAAGCCGCTGACTCCTGCGGGGAGGACGATTTGGGCGGCGGCGTGACGGAGCGGTTGGAGCGGATCATCGGTCGCGAGGCGGAGGTCTCGGCGTTGCGCCAATTCGTGGCGGCTGAGCCGACGGCTGGCACAGTGGTCCTCGCCGGAGTGCCCGGCATCGGAAAGACGACGCTGTGGCAGGAGGGGATCGACAGCGCGCGCGACCGCGGCTTGCGCGTCCTGGTCTCACGCCCAAGCGGTGCTGAGGCGCAGCATTCGTTCGCCGGTCTGATCGACCTCTGCGATGGCCTCGAGGAGCACGCGCTGGCGGTCCTGCCGGCGCCCCAGCGGGCGGCGCTCGAGGTCGCACTACTGCGCTCCGAGCCGGGGGGACAGCCCCCGGGGGCGCAGGCGATCGCCCTCGGCTTCCTCGGCGTCCTGCGCGTGCTCAGTGCGAACGCGCCGTTGCTCGTTGCGGTCGACGACCTGCAATGGCTCGACGGCCCGTCGAACGATCTGCTCGCGTTCGCGGCACGGCGACTCGAGCGTGAGCCGGTCGCCTTCCTGCTGGCGAAGCGGCCGCTGGCCCCGTCGCAGCTCGAGCGCGCGCTCGAGCGCCGCTCCGTGCACCGACTCGACGTCGGACCTTTGAGCTTCGGCGCAACGCGACGCCTCCTTGCTGCGCGCCTCAAGCTGAGCCTCTCTCGGGACCTCCTGCGACGCGTGGTCGATGTGACGCTTGGCAACCCGCTGTTCGTCATCGAACTCGGGCGTGCTTTCATCGAGCAGGGCATTCCCGAGGGCCGCGATGACATTCCGCTACCCGGTGGGATCGAGGACCTCCTTGGCATGCGCATCGCCGCGCTCGCGCCCGACGTGCGACGGCTGCTCGTGGCGGTCGCGCTGAGCGCCGATCTCCGCGCCGCCGAGGCAGTGGCCGTGGCCGGAGTGCAGGCGCTCGAGCGCGCCATCGACGCGGGGGTCATCGATGTCGTCGGCGATCGCGTGCGCCCGTCGCATCCACTCGTTACCGCTGCTGCCAAGAGCGCGGCGCCTCGCGGTGAACAGCGCGAGCTGCACCTCGCGCTGGCCGGAGCGGTCGCCGACGACGAGCTGCGCGCGATGCACCTGGCGTTCGCTGCGGAGCACACCGATGGCGAGCTGGCGGATACGGTCGAGCGGGCAGCGCGCGCGGCGTTTGCGCGCGGAGCGCGCCAACAGGCGGTCCAGCTGGCCGAACACGCGCTCCGCCTGACGCCCCCGCGCTCGCCGGCGCGCCCGGAGCGGCTGCTCGTGCTAGCGCGCTACCTGGAGGTCGCGGGTGAGATTCAGCGCGTTACCGACCTCCTAACGCCGCAGCTGGCGTCGCTCCCCTCTGGTGCGCCGCGCGCGCGGGCGTGGCTGATGCTCTCGGAGGGTGCTGGCCCGCGGCACCTCGACGATCTGCGCCGCTACCGTGAGAGGGCGCTCGCCGAGTGTGACAACGATCCGCTGCTGCGCGCTCTTGTGCTCGCGAAGAACGCTTCGAACGCCGCTGGGAGCACGATAACCGGGCTCGAGCGCGCCGGCGAGTCGGCGCGCGAGGCGTTCGAGCTCGCGCGCGGGGAGGGCGGGGAGACCGAGCAGTTCACGCGCTACGCGCTCGCCTGGACGCGGGCGATGACCGGCCTGTCGGTCGACGACCTATGCCGGGCCGGCGAGCTTGTCTCCTACATCGCCGGCTCGCCCGAGCGAGTGGCCGCACAGCGCTTGATCTGGCGGGGCGAGGTCGACGGCGCGCGCTCGCTGCTAACGCGGTTCCTGGCGCAGGCCGACGAGCAGGGCGAGCGTGAGTCGTACGCACTGCAGCGCTTACACCTGTGCGAGTTGCATCTGCGGGTCGGTGAGTGGGACGCGGCGGCTGCCCTGCTCGAGGAATGGGGTGATTCGTCGGACCGCGGCCTGATGTTCCGGCCGAAGTACGAGCGCTGCCGCGCCCTGCTCCACGCTGGCCGCGGCGACGCCGCGGAGGCGGAGTCGTGGGCGCGGCGAACGATCGCGCTCGCCGAGGAGACAGGGTCGCTGTGGGACGGCCTGGAGGCCGCTCGCGCGCTCGGCATGTCGGCGCTGCTGTCGCATCAACCGGGGACGGCGTGCGAGGCCCTGCGCGAAGTTTGGGCGCACACCCAGCGGGAGGGTGTTGACGAGCCCGGCGTCTTCCCGGTCGCGCCGGAACTCGTCGAGGCGCTGGTCGAGTCAGGTGAGCTCGAAGAGGCGGCGGGGGTCGCGTCGCGCCTGCGCGAGCTGGCGGAGCGCCAGGCGCATCCGTGGGGACTCGTGACCGCACGGCGCTGCGAGTCGCTCGCCCAACTCGCCGCCGCGAGCTACGACGAGCGCGCCGCGGCAAACCTCGACGCGTCCGCCGCCGCCTACGGCGAGCTGGGGTTGCGGTTCGACCAGGCGCGCTCGCTGCTCAGCCTCGGCCGCGCGCAGCGCCGCTTCAAGAAATGGGGCGTTGCGCGCCGTTCGCTCCAGCATTCGGCATCGATTTTCGATGCGCTCGGATCGCCAGGATGGTCCGAGCAGGCGCGCTCGGAGCTCTCACGCGTCGGTGCGAGGCGCCCCGTCGCGAGCGGCGAGCTGACCGAATCCGAGCAGCGCGCCGCCGAGCTCGCGGCCTCCGGCATGTCCAACAAGCAGATCGCACGCGAGCTGTTCGTCACGGTGCACACCGTCGAAGTGCACCTTTCGCGCGCCTACGCGAAGTTGGGTGTCAGCTCGCGGCGCCAGCTCTCGGCGAGGCTCCAGCCAATTGATTGAGGGTTTCCGATATTGAGGGTTCGTCCCGGCGGCCGTACGGTGTCATCCATGCAGGAGTACCTACTCGAGCTCTACCTGTCACGCACGGACGAGCGGGCCGCCGGCACGAGCGGCAACAGCGCCCGCATCGCTGCTGAGGAGCCGAGCTGGCGGGAAGCGGTCAGCGTCCTACGACAAACCCCGAATCCAGGAGTGATCAACCGATGGCACACGACGCATCCGCGATACTCGGTTCGCCGCAGCTGGCGGCCGTCAAAGTCAACCGCGCGGGATGGCGAAGAAGCAATCGGCGCCATTCGTCGGAATGTACGCCGGTGTCGTCGGCGCGGCGATCAGCGCGACGGCGACCGGAAGAGCGAACAACCAGAAGGCCAAGTTCGAGGCCGAGTCTCAGGCGCCGCAGTTCGGGCGCCTCGCCTACCTCGCGGTGACGAAAGACGAGATCGCACTCGTCGAGCTGAAGTTGAAGGGCCAGGTCGGCCTCGAACTGAGGGACGTGATCGTTCGCGTCCCGCGCAGCGAGTTCGAATCGGCGGAGCTCGGAGGTGCCGTCAACATCTTCTCGCCGCCGCTCACGATCAACTTCAAGGGTGGCGAGCGCTGGCAGCTCGAGGTGCCCCGTCCTTCGCGCAGGCAGGCACAGGCGGTTGTGGATATCCTGAAATCTCAAGTCTGACGCTTGCCGGCGCGACAATGATTGAGGGTTTCCGGTATTGCCGGCCGCGATCCGCGAGCCCTACACTGGCCCACGATGCCGAGTCAGCTCATCCGCATGCGTAGCGTCAGTAGTCGCCGGAGAGCAGCTGGCGCCGGCGCGGTCGCGGTCGTGACGGCCCTGGCGCTCGCCCTGGCGGGCGTGCCGGCAGGCGACGCAGCACCGAGTTCGGGCGACCAGCTGTACGCCTTTGGCGACAACGTAGACGGGGAGCTGGGCAACGGGAGCAACACGAACACGACGGCGCCGGGACCAACCCCCACGCCGGTGCAGATCGCCGACCCGACCACCGTCGCTGCCGGAAACGCGTTCACGCTCGTGCTGAACTCGGCGGGACAGCTCTACGCCTTCGGGTTGAACACAACCGGCCAACTGGGCAGCGCCGTCAACAACGCGACCACGCACCCAAATCCGACGCCGACTCCGGTGGTCCTGCCACAGAGCAGCGGCACGGTGACGCAGATCGCCGCGGGCACCGACTTCAGCCTTGCGGTCACCTCCAGCGGCCAGCTCTACGCGTTCGGAAGCAATTCCGAGGGGCAACTCGGTAACGCCACCGACCTCGGCACCAGCAGCGCGAATCCGACGCCCACGCTGGTCCGGGTACTTATGAGAGTCGAGGGGGCGACGCGGGAGCGAAATGCGACACCGCGTTTGGTGCCTACGCTGTTTGAAAGGTTCGTCGCGGTGGCAGCGGGGGCGGAGTACGCCCTCGCGGTGACCTCGACCGGGCAGCTCTACTCCTGGGGTGCCGACGGATCTGGTCAACTCGGGAGGGCCGCCGGCACCAGCAACTACACGCCGGCGCCGGTGAGCCTGCCCGGGGCAACCGGACCGGTGACGCAGATTGCCGCGGGTGACGCTTCGAGCTTCGCGGTCACCTCGACCGGGCAGCTCTACTCGTTTGGCGACAACCAGTACGGGCAACTCGGGCGCAATACCCCAGGCGAGGACGACCCCACACCCACCCGTGTGAGCCTGCCGAACGCCAACAGCGCCGTCACGCAGGTGGCTTCCGGCGGTGACCAGACACTTGTCGTCACCGCGAACCACGCCCTTTGGACGTTCGGCTCCAACGAATACGGACAGCTGGGACTGCCCAGCGGCGTCGGCTACCAAGTGAACCCCACGCCGGCGCCGGTGCCGGGGGTGCCGGACGACGTGGCGGCGATCAGCGCGGGCAGCGACTTCAGTCTCGCGCTGACGTCAACCGGCCAGCTCTACTCGTTCGGTGTCAACTACTACGGACAGCTCGGGCGCGACACGAACAGTGGCACCAGTGTCCCGAATCCAATGCCGACATTGGTAAACCTGCCTCGGAACGCAGCAATCGTGGCGATCAGCCACGGACCCACCCCACTGCACGCGCTCGTGGTCGCCTCCGACCTGGCGCTCGCCACGACGACGCTCGCATCGGGCCGCGCCGGGGCTCCCTACGGCCAGACCGCCACCGCCGCCGGCGGCACGCCGCCCTACACCTGGTCGGCAAACGGCCTGCCGGGCGGTCTCTCGATCTCAAGCGCGGGGCGCATCAGCGGAACACCGACGAGCGCTGGCGTCGCGAACGTCGTGCTCACCGTCACCGACAGCGCCGGCCTCCGCGTCTCCAGTGCGCCGCTCACGCTCACGATCGCGGCCGCCACGACGACCACGACGACGACCAGCTCGACCAGCGCTCCCCCGAGCGCCTCCGCCTTGAAGGCGAGCCTGCGCTCCCAGCTCGCCCCGCACGGATCCGCCGCCGGGATCGGCGCGCTGCTGAAGACCGGCCACTACCGACTCTCGTTCAAGGCACTCCACGCCGGCACGCTCACGATCGACTGGTATCACAGCCCGACGACCGGCCACGCCAAACCGCTGCTCATCGCCGCCGGAAAACGAACCTTCAGTGCCACCGGCACCCGCACGATCACGATCACCCTGACCGCCAACGGCAGGCACCTCCTGACGAGCGCGCAACGCGTACAACTGACCGCCCGCGGTGCCGTCACGGACTCGACAACACGCGTCACCGCATCGACCACGTTCACAATTAAACGATAGTGAGATCATTGGCCACTAATGGGCTCGGTGGTCGCCGCACGTGCGTTGCAGGCAGGCCTGCTTCTCCGGATAGCACCTATAGCATCACCGCGATCGTCTGAGCATCGCCAGTGTGGAACATCACTGACTCACCTTCAGGGGCTACTCGACTCCTTGTCGTGCCGAAACGGTCACGAGTTCGAGGCCGGCGAGTCGTGCGCCCGACTCGACGCCCGAGCAATCTGAGAGGCAGGGGGTGGTGGGCGCGAGCACGGCCGCGAAACGCGATTGACTCACGGACTCTGGAGCGCGCGCACCAGACGCTTGGCGCGACGGCGAGAAAACCGGTTGACCTCGAACGCCCACGCGGTGCCGTCGGTGAAGGTGATTCGCAGCGGAGGAGCGCTGAGCACATAGAGCGTCGGGTGCAGCCAACCGCCGGCGAGCTCGACGTGCGCGACGGTGCCGCGCGGAACTCTTGTGACCAACTGTCCAAGCTGCACGCCGGCCCCCCATTTCGCTGCTTCGGTGGTCGTCAGGGCGATCTCGGTGCCCGTCGCCGCGAGGTAGCCACAGTCGCCGTACTTGGGTGTGCTGTCGCTCGCGGCGGCGTCCCGCCGGCGCTGCTGAGCGCCGCGCTCGCCGGCCAGTTTGTCGCCGATCCACGGGCTGAGCCTGTTCCCGTACATCGGCGAGCGGGCCATCCCGCGTCTTTGCCAACCGATCGGGTATACCGCGACGCCGGCGATCTGTGGTGCGCCGAGCAAGTCGGATGCGTTGATCACGCCACTCCCTCGATTCGTCGCCCGAATCCACTCGAGCCAGTGCAGGCGAACATACACGAAAGGCGCGGAAACGAGGGCGGCGATGGTAGGCTCGCAGCCGACCTCGTTGGCGCGCACGGTCGCCGCCAAGCCTACCACCCCCCACGTCGGCGTCGAGGCGGATGAGGACACACGTGAGACACGCGAGACGGCTGCCGGTCCTGGCCCTGCTGGCGGTCCTCGCGGGTGTGTTGTCGATAGCCCCTGTCGCGCGCGGGGCAACCACGCTCACGGTGTGTCATGGCGGCTGTTCCTACCCGACGATCGAGCCGGCTGTGGCAGCGGCGAGCAATGGAGATACCGTCGAGGTGCTGGCCGGTACCTACACTCAGCAGGTCACGGTCGACAAGGACATCACGCTCGAGGGCGACCCAGGTGGTGCGCGCCCGTTGCTCACGTTCGCGCCGTCGAGTGGCAACGAGCCGACGCTGCAGTTCACCAGCGCAGCCAGCGGCAGCACGCTCAAGTACTTCGACGTGCGATCGAACGGGAGCTTCCCCAATGGCGCGATCGACTTCGATCAGGCGGGGGGAACGATTGCAGACGTTTCGGCTACGTCGGGCTACGTTTCGGCTGGGTCGGGCTACTTCGGCCTCCTGATCGACGCGACGAACATGACCGTCGGCCCGAATGTCGCGGCAACAGTGATGGGCACGGGAGGTTACGCCGTGTACGCGCAGGGGAGCACGGGGTCGGTCACGGGCTTGACAGCGACAGACACCGGGATCGCTTATGCAGCTGCCGTGCTCGGCTCGATGACGGTCACCGACTCGACGTTCACGGGTACCGAGGGCGCTGATGGTCTGGGTACGGACGGGACGGTTCGGGCGGTGAAGGCGACCGGCGCGGTGGGGGTGCTTGGCGGCGCCTTGATTACCGACAGTCTCGTGATCGGAACCGAGGGCCCGGCCGTCCAGGTGAACGGCCCCGGCCCACTGCAGCTACGCAACGTGACAGCGGTCTCGGACGGCGCCGACGAGCCCGCGCTCGAGGCAGAGCCTGGATATGGCGGCGCGAGCGGTGGTGCGATCGTGGCCGAGAATGTGATCGCGCGCGGTGGCCCAGGCGGCGACGATGTCGAAGCCGACCCGACCGATCTGAGTTGCGAGCAGAACCCGCCCTGTGCGCCGGGAACGTTGGAGATCGGCTACTCGAACTTCGTCACGGCTAGCAACACGGTCGACACGACGACAATCGGTCACAACCAGTCGGCTGATCCACAGTTCGTGGACGGCACGGTCGGGCCTTCGCAGGACTTCCACCTCCTGAGCGGCTCACCGGCGATCGGCGCGGGCACCAGCGATGCGTATACCGGGACGACTGACCTGGATGGCGCGCCGCGACCCGCCGCAACGGAGACCGAGCCGTCGATCGGTGCGTACGAGCCGATAGCCCACACTCTTACCGTCTCGGTGTCCGGGAGGGGCACTGTGACGGGGCCGGGCCTCAACTGCACGGGACCGTGTTCGAAGGTCTATCTCGGCGGACCGACTGTGACGCTGTCCGAGACTCCCGCTCCGGGGTCGGTCTTCGCCGGCTGGGGCGGAGCCTGCTCGGGCCTCGGAAGTTGCCAGGTGAGCCTCGCGAGCGACAGGAGCGTCTCCGCGACGTTCACGCCCGTTCCACAATCGTCTCCGACGGCGCTGACCCTTTCAGGCGTGCATCTCGGCTCACACGCTTTCGCAGCCAAGAAAGGCACGGCGCTGACGTTGACATTGTCGGAGGCCGCTACGGTCCATGTGCTGGTCACCCAAGCCCGGGCCGGGCGGACCGTCAAAGGTGTTTGCAAGCCAGGCGCGAAGCACGGCAAGCGCTGCACGCTGACCGTGACGAAGGCGAAGCGCACATTCAACGGTGGTTCTGGCGCAAACCGCTTCAAGCTGCTCGTTCGCAGCCTCGCTCCGGGGCGCTACACGGCGACGGTTACCGCGCTCGCCAACGGTCAGAGTTCTACGGCGGTTGCGCTCACCTTCACGATCGTGAAGCCGAAGTCAAAGGCGAAATAGCGCACCCCGTGACCAGCTGGGTTCCGGTTCCACGGCTGCGATCTCAACGGCGCCGACTCCAGGCGCTCTCAGCCCGGGACTACGGCGAGGTGCCGACGGTTACTCAGCCGGTAGGACCGGAAGTGCTCGTCGAGCGTGAAAACCGTCCGCAGGTCGCGGGCTTCGGCGACCGCAACAAGGCTTGCGTCGGCGAGGTCCATCGGATGATCGCGGTAGCGCTCCATCAACTCGGCGCAGCGGAGCGAGAGCGCCGAATCGAGTTCAGCGAAGGTCAGCGCATCGCGCTTGATCAGTGTCCAGAGCGCTTCCTGCCCCGGCCAGCCTGCAGCCTGACCGAGAAGGTAGATCGCTTCAGTGAACGCCGGCCAGGTTGTGAGTAGTGGTAGCTCGAGCTGGTCAATCGCGCTCCGGCAGCGGTCATGATCGGGCTCGCCGGAGTCGATCAGAGCGATCAGCGGACCGGCGTCGGTGAGCGTCACGATTCGCGGCGGCGTGAGCTGAGCATCTCGCTGAACGCCGCCCCAGATCGTCTCGCCACACCACCGTTGGTGTGGACGGCGCCGATCACCTCATCGAGCTGATCGCGCACTTCGAGGGTGCGGTGGGCCCGTTCTGCAGCCGCCAGGCGTAGAAACTCAGACACCGACGAGCCCTCCTGCGCTGCCGCCCGTTTCACCAGCCTGTCTAGCTCGGGATCCAACCGGACACTACGCATCGGCTCATCGTATCACAAACGGCGGCGTATGTATTACGATGTCGATGGCCGTGCTGATGCGCGTCCCTCGACGATTGGCCACGCCGCCGAGGGTGTGGAATCGCGATTCCACACCCTCGGCCCTTCCCATGGGCACGGCTGGTTTCGAACCAGCGACCTCTCGCGTGTGAAGCGATACGTCGCCCCGCGCGAAAACGCCCGTTCTGCCTGCAAATGCGTATGATCGGACTCGAGCACGCGAACCTGCGTTTTACGGAGTTTGCGTGTGTTTCACGGGAGTTCGGGCCACTGGCGCCCGCCAGTGGCCCATTCAGACCTGCTGACCGCGACCTCCCGCGCGCCGGCAAAAACTTAGGTAGTCGCCCGAAAAGACCGGGTTGTGCGCCTCCTTTCGCACGGTGGAAGCGGGCGTCTCGAGCGGCGCCAGCCGACTTGCTGCTGGTCGTCCAACTCAGGCGTCTGGCGCGCGTTGTGGAAGACGCCCTGTCATGGGCGCCTGGCCCTACAGCTTGATGACGCGAAGGTTCGGGACGGCGTCGAAGTCGGCATCCTGCGTGAGCAGGTCTGCGTCGTGGGCGATCGCCGTGGCTGCGATCCACGCGTCTTGAATGCCGAGCTTTCCGTGCCCGGCTGCGCGCATCTCGACTGCGAGTGTGGCGAACGCCGACGCCACGGCGCGGTCGATCGGCAGAGCGTTCAGCTGCTCGGCGTCGCGCAGCGTCTGCAATCGTCCGGCACGGGTCCGCGGTTCGGCGGCGGCGAGCACACCCATTTCGAGTTCGGCGATCGTCACGATCGACACGGCGATCTCGCGGTCCTCCTCCTGCGCCTCGAGCGGCCGGCCGGTCTCGCGTGCGATGAACAGCGACGTGTCGGCGATCGCTCGGCTGCTCACAGATCGTCGAGGGTGTCGGGCTGCAGGTTGGCGAGATCGTCGCGCAGCCCCACGTCAGCGGGATGCGCAAGCACTCTGGAGAAGAACTGTGCGGCCGGCAGCCACGTCGGGCTCTCTGCGAGGGGCACGATTTGCGCGACCGGCCGTCGATTGCTGAGCACGGTCAATGTCTCGCCTGCTTCGACGCGCCGGAGCACGCCACCGGTGCTGTTCCGAAGGTCTCGGACCGAGATCACGCCCATGTCGCACAGTGTAGCACTAGTGCGACAAACAAATCGACCGCGTTCGAATAGCGAACGGGGTGCGGACGCTGAGGACGCAGCCAGGGCGGCCGATTCCGACGAAGACCGTGCTAGCCGTACCGTGCTTTCGGGAGCCTGCACTGCGGAACATTGCCTCGCTCGGTGCGACGATCAACCGAGGTTCGATTTGGTGCTGGTCGGCGCCGGAGGCGGTCTCTAGGACCGGGGTGGCTTGGGTCGAGCGCGACGGGGCTGGCTGAGGTGGGTGTGTTGGAAGTGGTCGTCGTATTTCAGGCCGTAGCCGAGGAGTCGGTCCATGCCGATGTGGGCGAGCCAGATCAGCCCGAGGGCGCCGGCCAGCGGTGTGTGTTGCGACCATGCGAATGCGATCACGGCCGCGGGCAGCGCGGTGGTGTGGACCAGGTTGTAGAGGTTGGCTCCGACACGGGTGCCGGCGAGGTAGCCGATCGCGAACAGATCGGGGAACAGAAGCGTGAGCGGGATCAGCCACCAGGGTTCGTGCGTCGTTGTGTAGGCGGTGAGCGCGCCAGCTAGGAGGATCGCTCCCTCCAACTGCAGCAAGCGGCGCGGTGCGCCGACCACGGTGCCGGCGGCGACGAGGCTGTCGGTCTCAATCGTGGCAGTCATTCTCGGCTCTCATCATCGTTGTTGCTGGTGTTGGTCCAGCTGGAAAGCGCGGTGATGAGCCCGCGGACGAGCCGGTCGAAGCTTCGGTCGACATCGACCGGGAGTCCGAATCCGCCCGCGGCTTCGAGGGTGACAAACCCGTGCAATGTCGAGCGCAACGCGCGGGTGGCGTCGACGGCGTCGTCGTCGCGAAGTTGGTAGCCGGCTAGGACGTCGGTCGCGATCGCTAGAACGGCTTGGCTTGCTGCGATGTCCTCCAGATCTCCTTTCGCCGGCGCCCGCTGCGCCGCGGTGTAGCGTCCGGGGTGCTCGAGTGCCCATTTCCGATAGGCGTGTGAGATCGATGCGACGGCGTCGCCTCGCTCGCGGCCGACCGCTGCGCGCGCGAGGACGTAGGCCAACTCGTTCTTGGCGCGTATCGAGAGGCACCGCTGTAGCGCGTCCATTCCGTCGATGTGCTTGTAAAGCGACGGCTGGCGCACGCCCAGGCGGTCAGCCAAAGCGGCGAGCGTCAACCGCGCGAGCCCGACCTCGTCGGCGATCCGCTCGGCCTCGTCGACCACCCGGGACTCCGTCAGGCCGGCCCTAGGCACGGCCGTTCACGCTCGCCAGAAAGCCGAGGACGGCGACTGTCGTGATGTCGGGTTGCTGTGACTGCGGGTAGTGGCCGGCCTCGGGCACCATGATGACCTCGCCATGCAGCGCTTGGGCGATCCAGTTCGCCTCGCCCTGCGGATCGGGGAAGTCGGGGTCGCGCTCGCCCATCAGGACCAGCGTTGGCGCGGAGACATCGGCGAGCCGTGCCTCTGCCGGATCGTGGTTGGTGCGTGTCGTTAGCGAGAACGCCTTCGCGTATCCCGGCCGGCGTAGGCTGGCCACGACCTGGTCGCGGTACTCCGCGAAGTCGGCCGGTCGCTGGCCCGCGTAGAGCTTCGGCATGTAGGACTTCCAGGCGCTGGCCGCCCACGGTCGGGCCATCGCAACACGGAGCATGACGCGCTGCACCGCGGTCACCTTGCCGTTGCGCACGAACGGGCCAACCAGCACGAGGCCGCTGATGACGCCGGGCTGTAGCGCCGCGGCGAGCGTCGCGGCCCCGGCGCCCATCGAGTTGCCGACAACGACGGCGGGGCCGCCCACCTCCTCGATCAGGGCGACGATGTCGCCGGCGGTTTCGACATCGCCGTAGGAGGTGAATGTGGTGTCGCTGTCGCCGTGCCCGCGCAGGTCGGTGCTCGCGACGCGGTAGCCGGCTTCGCGAAGCGCAGGAGCGAGAAAACGATACGTGGCACGCAGGTCGCCCATACCGGGCACGAGCACGACCAGAGGGCCGCTGCCGTCGATGTCGTAGCAGATGCGCCCCTCCGGGCGAGTGAGGTAGACAGTGTTGGTCTTGGTTGGGTCCGTCGGGTTGGAGTTCATGCTGGCGATCCTAACTAGCCTATAGACTAATGTCAATAGCCAAGGCACGAGACTTACGCTGTGGCGGTCCGGCAGGTCACGGATCGCCCCTCGCGCTCTCGTCTTTGACGGGGCTACCCCGTCAGGAGCGCGAGATCCACGGCGCGTCGTGCGTGCACGCGCGTGCTGTCGAAGATCGGGACATCCGCGTCGTCGGCTCCGATCAGCAGGCCGATCTCTGTACAGGCCAGCACGATGGCGTCAGCACCGCGCTCGACCAGATCGCCGATCACGGCGCGGCACGCGGCGCGTGAGCTGTCGCTGATGATTCCCTGGCACAGCTCGTCGTAGATGATCCGGTGGACCTCGGGGCGGTCCTCGTCACCAGGGACCAGGACGTTGAGCCCGTGGCGTTCGCGTAGCCGGCCGACGTAGAAATCCTGCTCCATCGTGTACGCGGTGCCCAACAGGCCGATCGAGGAGATGTGCGCGCCCAGAACTGCATCGGCGGTGGCGTCGGCGATGTGCACGAACGGGATATCGACGGCGGCCGTGATCGCGTCGGCGGCCCTGTGCAGGGTGTTCGTGCACAGCAGAAGCAGCTCGGCCCCCGCGCGGACCAGGGCGCCGGCTTCCGCAGCGAGCCGTTCTCCGGCCTCATCCCACGCTCCGGCGCTCTGCAGCTCTTCGATGTCCGCGAAGTCCACCGAGCGCAGCATGCAGTCCGCCGAATGCAGCCCGCCGAGGCGTGCGCGTGTCTCTTCGTTGATCAGCCGGTAGTACTCGGCGGAGGATTCCCAGCTCATGCCGCCCAGTAGCCCAATGCGCCGCACGCCGACAGCATGTCAGGCCGGACAGCACCTCAGCACGATGTCATCCGGATCGGCCGTCGCGGCGGATCGGCCCTTGCGGCGGCGGCCAGGCTACAGCACCATCCCGACCAGTCCGGAGTAAACCAGCCGATCAAACCGGAGTAGACCAACCGACCAAACCGGAGTGCGATCCGGCAAGTATGGCTATTTTCCAGGTCCTTCCCATGGGCACGGCTGGTTTCGAACCAGCGACCTCTCGCGTGTGAAGCGATATGTCCGTCCGCGCGAAAAACGCCCGTTCTGCTTGCAAATCACGCGAATGCGTCAACGTGGCCTCTGCAGCCTCGACCGGGTAGCTCCACGTCGTATAGCATAAGGGGTATAGCTTCGTGGCTGCTGGGCTAGACGCAGGAGGGTGGGATGCGTCGGTTTGTCGCTGTGGTCCTCGCTGGGGCGAGCTTGTTCGTAATCGGTGTGTCGTCGGCGCACACGGCGCCATCGACGACTGTCGCCGTAGCGGCAAGCGCTAAACAACCACGGCCTCTGGTTCGCCGAACGCTGCCGCCACTGCCGGCCAAGCCTGGGACCTATAGCTACGGCGTCGGGGTTCCCACGACCGCCGGCTGGCGACGCGTTCCGGCCGACTCACCAGCTTTCGTGCACAAGTACATCGGGCATCCCGAAGTCCTGGCGGGTATCAACCCGATATTCGATGAGGGTGCGGGGCCTATCACCGACAGCACGATCGTTGTCAGACCGTTGCTGGGCCCCGGTACTGACACTGACACCAAATATGGGTACGGCGCGTATAGCATCCAGAATAACGTCTTTTTCGTTGGCAGCAACGATCAGTCCGACGCCGTTCAATTCACGTATCAAGTGGGTGCCGGTGAGCGGGACGTGTGCGTCTGGCAGGTTGACATTCCTCAGAAAAACTATAATTCGAGCTGTGTCAATGCCGGCACGGGAACCTTTGTGGAGGTTGAGGGGTTGACGGCCGAGGGTTTGTTGTTTGCCGTCGGTGCAGCCGCGGGGGGCAGCGAAGCCGTGGCCGTTGTAACGAGCGACGAGTACGGGCTCTCGGCCGGAGATCGATGGAGCAATACCAGCGGTTCAATCCTAGGGACGCAGAACGGATCGGAAGCCGTGTTCGGCGATAAGACCGAAGAGTCTATTCAACTTGAGGCCGGGGCCTGCATTAACACCTCGGGGCTATTCGCGATCTCCGGAGTGTCAGTGTTCTGTGGCGACCCCGACAAGCTGAACGACGTTACCTACACCGGTTACACACCAGGAGAACCTCCTGCAAAGACTGTGGAGACGAATAACCTCGTGCCCGTGATCGGCCAACCGCCGGCGGCCTTGCCGACTCAGCTGTGGTTCGGCAACACCACCGTCGCTGAAATCAGTTACGTGGCGACTACGTCGGGAAAGTGCCTGTCAGGCTCGCCGCCTTACTGCCAGTAGCCTTGAGCGGATTGCCGTGGGGGCTCAAGTGGCGGGGCGTCCGGGGCTGACAAGGTCGGCGGTATCGCCCCGCTTGAAGACTTGAGGAGCCGACTGCGTCAAACGGCCCCGTTGGCCGCTGTTGCGCAAAAGGACCGACACAATGTCGGGGTTCGATCAATGAGGTTTGCTGGTCTCGCTGTGTCCGTCGCCGAGCGTGAAGCCCTCGATACGCTCGAAGCGATCCTCTACACGAGCCTGCCGATCGCCGCGCACGCCACCGACACGCACGGCGCCACCGAGTTGTGTTCGCGTGTTCGACTGTCCGCTCTCGGCGTAACCTGATGGTCGCTATTCGAACTGGGCGCGCGGCGCGTCCGTGGCCGGGCGTCGGGCGGGCGACGACCGCGGCGGCTCGGCTCCCACCGCGGCCAGCAGTGCCGCTGCTGTGGTGCCATGCCCCTTTCAGGGGGAGTACATTTGACGCGTGCTACACCTCCGTTCGACTGCAAGGAGGCGGCGTGTCGATCACAGCGGCAGGCGCGGGGCTTTGGTGAGCAGACGACGTGAGGCCGGGTTGCACCGTGGAGTGCTTCTCGGCAGCCTGGCTGCGCTGTCGCTGGTGGCGTTTGGTGCGCCGGCGGCGCTCGCCGGCGGGTCGACGGTGACCGCCTACGTGCTCAACGACGGCGCTGGCACCGTCACGGCGGTCGATACCTCAAGCGGGAAGGTCGGCGCGACGATCGCACTTGCTAAGAACTCGCAGCCCGACGCGATAGCAATCACGCCGAATGGCGCGACGCTCTACGCGGCAAGTGCGATCTTCGACAACGTCACGCCGATCACGACGGCAACCGGAGCGGTCGGCAAGCCGATCAAGGTCGGCGTCTACCCGGAGGCCATTGCGATCACGCCCGACGGTGCGACCGCATACGTGGTCAACGGCCTGGTTGGCTCGATCACCCCGATCAAGACCGCGACCAACACCGCCGGTCCTGCGATCGCCGTGGCCAACGCAACGCTGCGCGGGATCGTGATGGCGCCAAACGGCCAGACGGCCTATGTCAGCGAGTACACCGCCGATGACGTGATCCCGTTCGACACCGTGACGAACAGGGCAGGCAGACCGATCAGCGTCGGTGGCGGGTCCGGGCTCGACGCAATCGCGATCACGCCGAACGGCAAGACCGTGTACGTGACTAACTATCTCGACGGCACGGTGATCCCTATCAACACCGCGACCAGCACCGCCGGGAAGGCGATCAGCGTCGGGAAGTACGACGAGCCAGACGGGATCGTGATCGCGCCAGACGGCACGACTGCCTACGTCTCAGGCTACGGCCAGGACACGGTCACTCCGATCACCCTGTCCAACGGCAAGACCGGCAAACCGATCGGCGTTGGCCCCTACGCGCGCGGCGAGGCGATCCTTCCGAATGGGAAGACGCTCTACGTCGCCAACTTCGGCGCCACGACGATCACGCCGATCAACACCACCAACGGCAAGGCCGGCACGGCGATCAAAGTCACCAACGTGGAAGGCCCGATCGCAATCGCACTCAAGGGTTGAGCTGCGACCCACCCGAAGGACACGGGCAAGCCACTGCTCGCTCACGGTGTTGGCTGCATAGGCTCTTCTTGTGTCGTCGATCGCGTCGATCTGGAGCGCGTGCATCCCGGCGCGGTCGAACGGGATCTAACGTGGGGCGGCGTGCCGGCACAGCTCAACGCCGTGGTTATTCGCGGTATCACTCCTCCGCCGTTAGAGATAGTCCACCCTTTACGTCCAAAGCCCGGAGACGGGTAGGGCCCAGATCCGGTCTTCGATCGGGAGCGTGTGCTCGCCTGAGTAGACGACGATGCCCATCTTGAAGCGCTGACCGAGCTTGTCGCGAAGTACGCGTAGCCCGCGCACGTCGGACGCGGTCGTGGCTGCTGCGGACTTCGCTTCGATCGCGACGACGTCGCCGGATGCGGCTTCGACGACGAGGTCGACTTCGCGTTTGTCGGTGTCGCGGTAGAAGAATAGCTCGACGGGGGTGGTGCTCCAGCTGGCTTGCTTGATGAGCTCCATCACGACGAAGGTCTCGAACAGGCCGCCCGCCAGCGCTCCTTGGTCTGGTGCCGAGTAGCGGGCCGCGTCGACGCCTACGAGTGCGGCCGCGAGTCCCGTGTCGGTGAGCAGCAGCTTGGGTGTCTTGACCTGCCGCGCACCGAGGTTCGCCGACCACGGGCGCAGGCGGTGGAGGAGGAAGAGCTGAGTGAGCAGTCCAGTGTGCGCCTTGACGGTCTTTTCGTCGAGCGCGAGCTCTCGGCCGAGGGCCGCGTAGTTGACGAGGTTGCCGGTGCGGGCGGCGAGCAGCCGTAGCAGTTGCTCGAGTTTGGATGGATCGACGCGAACGCCCCCGATCTCCGGCAGGTCGCGTGCGAGGGTCGCCTGGACATACGAGCGAAGGTAGCGCGCACGCTGGCGCGGGTTGCGGTTCAGCGCATCTGGGAATCCGCCGGCGACGACGATCTCGGCGCTTGCGGCGCGACCCTTGGGCGCGCCGCTCACCCGTGGCGGGACGCCGTCTAGCAGCGCGTCGATGACCGACCCGCCTTTGCCTTCGATCTCGGCCCGCGCGAGCGGCCAGAGGTTCAGGTACTCGACTCGGCCCGGGAGCGCGTCGGCAACGACTCTGGCGGTGAGCAGGTCGGCCGACCCCGTGAGCAGGAACTGGCCAGGTGAGGCATCGTTGTCGAGGATCTGCTTGACCGCGAGCATCAGGCTCGGCACGCGCTGAACCTCGTCAATCACCGCCGGACGCGGCAACGAGAGCGCGAACCCATCGGGATCCGCCCTCGCCGCTGCGCGCGTCGCCTCGTCGTCGAGTGTGAAGTAGTTGGGGACAACGCCCGCCGTCTGAAGCTGCCGGGCGAGCGTGCTCTTCCCCGCCTGGCGGGGTCCGGTGATTGCCGCGGCGCGGCTCACGCTCAGGATGTCTCGAAGCTCCGGCTCGATGCCGCGTGGGATCAGCGCCATACAGCCAGCTTACAACACCATCCCGACCGATCCGGAGTAAACTAGCCGATCAAACCGGAGTAGATGCCCCGACTAAACCGGAGTAGCATCTAGCAAATATGGCCTCTTTACAGATCTTTCCCATGGGCGCGGCTGGTTTCGAACCAGCGACCTCTCGCGTGTGAAGCGA
>Ga0182015_10000368_pt1 | contig 64536 bp, 57 predicted proteins | sample 712P3MmetaG_FD_120478 | JGI IMG/M metagenome (GOLD analysis project Ga0182015, IMG submission 120478) | Permafrost microbial communities from Stordalen Mire, Sweden - 712P3M metaG | ecosystem: Environmental > Terrestrial > Soil > Wetlands > Permafrost | place: Sweden: Stordalen | collected...
GTTGGACGCGCCTCTGCCTTGCAAATTTTTGTAGACGACGAGGCTGACGACGATACCGAGAGCCAACGCCACAGCCCCAATCATCAACAAACGCGTACGGTTCATTCGCGCTCCGTTGGAACGGACAAAGACATTTCGCTCACCGTAGACCTGGCGAGTGGAGTCCTTGCCTTATTACGCCGAGCAGAATCTTACTGAATCGAGCTGGCTACGTTCGAGAAAACATTGTTGGCATTCGAACCAATGAGTCGAATGGTGCCGACAACGATGACCAGAATGACGGCGAGCATTACGGCGTATTCCGCAATGTCCTGGCCTTCATCGTCGCGCCAAAGTTTGTAGAGGTGGTGCATAGAGAGTGGCCTCCTTAAAGCAATCAGCACAGTTTCTTACTGGTGCATTGGAACAGACAAACGCCTTTGGCCTCCGGAGGCACGATCCTGCCGATTGTTTCTTCTTGTCCTGACGGAGGATTGTCCAAAATATAAACCATAATACCCTGCCCGTACTCAACAGATGCAATTAATTGCATACCGAGAGTAACCTCGGGGTGAGCCACGGGCCGAGCCATTGGCCCCGCGGGCGGCGGTGGAGTGGAGGAGGAATGTGCTGTGACTGGCGCCGGAGGAAACGTCGTAAAGATAATCGCTTGAGAATCCTGGTAGGAGACAATCCATCCTGGAGCACTGCGTAAGCCGGTCGCGAGGGCGGACTCCGGTGGAACGATTACGGTCTCGATATGCCAACGCTGCAGGATCTGCCGCCACGGACCTTTGAGTTGATAGGCGTCAGCGAAATCGTGAAAGAGTTGTGAGCCGTAGAGATCGGCGCGGCCGTCGATAAATACGGGCGTGGACGGGAAAAGTTTCCAGATCAGGTAACCTCCCCAATCGTAGCCATTGAAAATTGGTCCGGAGGGGGGATGGGCTTGGAGAAACGAGACGGCTCGAAGAGGGAACTGATCGGCCTCGGCCTGGGGCTGGCGCTGGATCACGCGGGCAACGTGAGCCCCGGCAAAGATCGCCATGGCGACGAGGATGGCAGCGTTGAGATAGGCGCGAAAGGTGTGCCCCGGACGACGCGGCTGGTGAGCCGTCTTCGGCCAAACGCCAAGCCGACGGGAGATGATTGGCACCGCGATCAAAATGAAGAAGGGCATCAGCCGGATGGAAACGAGGCCGGCATAGAGGCTGACCAGCAAGAGCAGCAGGTCGCGCGGACGAACGGGGACTCGAGACCAGCTGAGCGTGGCGAATGTGGCAAGGACAATTAGGAGGAATGGCCAGTACTCGACGCGGTGAAAGTTGGGCGAGGCCCATTCCACGATGTAGTTCTGCATGGTGGTCGAACGCAGAGTTTCAATGGGGTAGGAAAACAGGCGCGTGCCGTTCGGATTCAGAGGGACGATAAGGAGATCGAGAAAGAGAATCGATGCCGACATCGGCCAAGGTGGGTTCGGGGTGGAGTGTCCGAGAAAACGTTCCAGTAGCGCTCCGGCGAGAAATAATGCCGACAGGCCTAAGCCCAGCGCGAATCCGGCGTGGAGATTGACCCACAAGAGAGTGAGAGGAACGGTCCACCACAGAAGTTTAGGATTGCGGTCGGAGCGTTCAAGGATCAGAAGCCAGAGGCTGGTCAACAAGAACGAAAGAACCTGAGGGCGCACGCCCCAGATGGGTGTCGTGGCCCAGGCGGCGAATAGCGTGGCGACCCCGGCGATGTAGGGAGCGGGACCGCATCGCAAGTAGAGCAGGTAAAACGCTGCGGACAAAACCGCAGCGAAGATCAGGATCAGGCCGCCAAATCCAAACGTGCGTTGAATCTGATAGAGGAGGAGATCGGTAAGCCATTCGTGCGCTACCCAAGGTTCTCCTGCGCGAGTGTAGGAAAAGGGGTCGGTGTGAGGGATGGATTCGTGCGCGGCGATGTACTGTCCGGTTTTGAGGTGCCACCAGATATCGGGATCGGTGACATTGCGCGCGGCCAGGGCGAAGAGACCGAGAAACAGGACTGCAAGAAAGGCACGATCTTTGCAGAGTAACGAGTTCATAGCAGTCATCATAAAGAAGGTTCGAGATCGGTATGCCGTGGCCACATTCGGATTCGAATCAGGCAGTACAGCGTTAACAGGACTGCCAACGGCAATATCGGACTGGTGTACAAGGGGACGTCCCACCAGCGGAGAAGTGCATTCGCCGGGAACAGCACGGCTGCTAATGTCAAACCTGCTGCGGCTATCCAGGGCCATGCCAAAAGGAGGCAAAGTGCAAGGAGAGCAATCCGTGCCCACCGATTCGATCTCCAAAGGACGCGACGGTTGCAATATAGGCAGAAGAGGCCCGGCAATAGCAGGAGTTGGGTGTGCGGAGCAAGCGTCGGGATCACGGTGAGGGTTGCGGCCAGCATGATACTGATGATCGGCAGGAAGCGTGGCGAATCTGTTCCGAGGCGCCGGTATGGCCAAGATATAGCCACTACGGCCAGAAGAAGTGCCGCCGCTGCAAATGGGCCTAAGCGCGGAGTAAACCAAACGTCAAGCAGTGAGTGGCCAAAGGTGTACTGGCGATAGGCGTGAACTACTCGTAGAAAATCGCCAATCCAACCGGGCAGCATCAACTCGCTGGCTGCCGTCAGCACCAGCATGATCGCGAGAAAGCTCCAGGCAAAGGACTGTCGGCGCCGCCAATTGCTCGCAGCCCACAAAACAAGCCACGGCGCCAGCACGACGATAAATTGTGGCTTGAACGTGGAAGCTGCTAAGAAGAAACCCGCAAGCGTCAGATGCTCGGTGCAAAGAAGCACCATCGACAGGGTGACCAGCGCCGCCGCGATCAGGCTGAGATTCTGTAGGTGTATTCCCTGCAGAACAGGGAAGCTGCCCAGCGTGAAGAGTGTAAGAGTGAGCCACTCTACTGGAGGTCCGCGGAAGTGGAAGGCGCGAAGCCAGACAACGGTGCTACCCAGTGTTACTGCTACAGCGACGCAAGTGAAAAGGGGTTGCAGCAGAGCAAAAGGCAGGTGGACGGTTGGCCACATCAAGAAAGTTGCATATAGCGGATAAGAGAATCCGCCCGCCAGTTCGGTGTAATCGCGGCCGTTCTCCGCGGCTATTGGGGCGCCGTAAATCACAGTTTGAATTTCGTGTGCGACCGCCGGGGTGTACGGATTACGACCGTGCAAGAAAAGCTCACGCGATGCCCACCAGGACGCGTAAAGATCGGAGAAACGAGGAGGTTGACCGGAGCTCCAGACCCGCGCCACATAAAACTCCATGCATGAGGCGAAGGTGATGGCCAAAATCAGCCACAACGCCGGTTTGAAGCTGCTTTGCGAGTCGCTGGTCAAGATGCGGGCGCTCCTTCGCGAATCGGCACTTCCGAATCCCTGCGAGTCCAAGGCCTTCGCAAGGCGGAAAAATCCGTGATCGCCACAGAAATTCCCGCGACCATAACACCTGCGATGATGTCCACCAAGTAGTGCCACTCCAGCAGAAGGATAGCGACAACCAACATGGCGTCATAGGCGCAGAGGACAATCACGATTCGTTTCCAGCGGCGCAAAAACCACATCGCGATAAGTGGCTGGGCGACATGCATACAGGGAAAGGCGATGAAATAATCGGTGGAAATGCGGTGGATCGGGACATGGTTCCAAAGCGCAAGCGCATGCGTGATCAGAAATTTCTGGATCGAGTAAGCCTGTAGCGAGCGGGGGAACCGCGAGAAGTGATCGGGACATAAATAATATGGACCCTGACTCGGCCACAGGTAAAACAACCCAAGGGCAACGTAGTAGGCCATAAGAATCGCTCCTACGAACTGCAAGGCGCGATCTCTCCCGTCATAAAGGCCGACCAAGATGATGGCCGCGCCAATCTGAAGAAACATGCCAAAGTAGATGAACTCGAGAAATTGAAAAAAGGAGATTGGAAAGGTCCGTATTGCCCAGTGGGACAATTCAGAAACGGACGCTCCGCGCAGAAGCCACTTGTCCATCGCGTTGAAGGCGGGGTCATAAGCGAAGTTGAAACGCACCGAAACGATGATGTAGTTGTAGGCAAGCACAAGCAGGAACCCGGCAAACAGATACAGGGCGGGCAGGAGAATCGCAATCACCGCCGCGCGTAGTTCGTGAACCTTCCGCCGCTCGCGGAATTCAAGTATGGCAGCAATGTCGACAGTCAGAACGGCAGCCTTTACCCAAGTGAAGGCCCAGCCGAGGACGATGAAGGAGAGCAGCAGGAAAACTAGGCGAAGCGGTTCCCGGCGGTAACGTTCGATAAGAGGCCCCAGCGTGGCCTGTCTTGGCAGGCCGATGAGACACAGCAGAGTGGCAGTAAAGATGGACTGGGCCGCCAGTACCAGCCAGTACGCCGTGCCAAGCGTTACCCAATCAAACGTCACCGGAAGGCGGAGTTTTTCAAGGATAGGGACCAGAGCAGCACTCAGCAGCAATCCAATCCAGTAATGGCAATAGCGCGGCCTCATGGAGTGAGCCCGCCAGCAACATTTTCGGACGGTTGGTTTTTTCTGGAGAGCACAATACCCAGCATCGGCAGATAGATAAATAGGACCGTCCAGCGTCCAACTTGCGTAAAACTGTGTGGGGGATGGTACCAGCGCCAGAGGCCGGCTCCCCAACTAAGAAAGACGGTCCATACAATCTCCCGGTGCGACTTGGGGATGAGCCAGAGAATGAAGCTATCGAAAAACCAGCGCTGTGGCATGCAACCCGCGAGCAGGAGCAGAATCGCATCGCGGTCGCGATAACGCCACAGAGCGAGTAGCAACAGGGGACCGGGCAAGACCAGGAGCGGGATGAAGTGTTCGTAGTTGCCTAGCTGCCCAATCCAAAGCAGCGGCCAACGGGGCATGAGGATGAGGCTTAACGCGCCGACAATCACGCAGGCGAAGAAGCCGCGGCGGCTGAGGCGGGTGAGGAATATGGGCAGCCCGATTTGTGGCTTGGCCATGGTTAGGGGCAGCAGAAGCGGAAAGAAGGCGCTGGCAGTAATGATGGGAGACCACTGCACGGTGAGTAGTCCAGCCCAATAAGGATATGCGAGAAATATCAGAAGGCCGCGATAGCTGTACCGCGTTAGCCCAAAGGCGAGCGCTGCGGAACTGATTCCGTAGAAGAGACCGGCGGCGACTTCCGGCTGAAGGTGGACGAAGGGCAGCGCGAAAAGGCCGGCGGTCAGCGGGTATTGCTCGAGCGGCGTGTCGTATGGATTCTGTCGGGCAAGAATACGGTGGGCGAGGCGGAGAGCCCAGCGGAAATCGGCGGCGTCCTGATGAAGATGTTTCATCAGGAACCAGCAGAAGATGCCGCTGGCCAGGCCTACGGCGGCGGAAATCACGAAGCGCAGCTTCATGAAAAGTTCTTCGAAGCATTAAGTTGTAACATGGACGCCCAGGATAACGGACATTCGGTCTGGGCGAACGGCGAAGTCGCGGGCTTTCTGGCTACCTTGCACAAGATTTCTCAATTCGGACTGGCGATTGCTCTGCTTTGCGCGAGTAGTATGTGGTTCTACGTACAGCGGGTGCTCATTGCCTACGAGAAGGCTGAGGCGACGACGCGCGAGCGCCCGCGAGGAAATCTTTCCGATCTTTATCCGCGCTGGTTGGGAGCGCGAGAACTGCTGCTGCGCGGCCGCAATCCTTATTCTGACGATCTTACGGTAGAGATTCAGAAGGGATATTATGGGCGCGCGCTTGACTCTGCTCGACCGAATGATCCGAAGGACCAGCAAGGGTTTGCGTACCCCGCCTATGTGGTGTTTTTATTGGCGCCGCTGATTGGTCTTCCGTTTCATGGGGTGCAGATATTTTTTTACTGGCTATTGGCGGGGCTGACGGCGGCCAGCGTCTGGTTGTGGCTGCGGGTGATCCGATGGCGATTGCCGCCCCTGGCCATTGCCTCGGTTGCAGTGCTTACGCTGGGAAGCTTTCCGGCAGTGCAGGGAATCAAGTTGCAACAGCTGAGTCTGCTGGTGGCGGCTCTGCTGGCGGGATCGGCGGCGTGCGTGGCTGGCGGGTCTTTATTCTGCGGGGGCGCGTTGCTGGCTTTGGCAACGGTCAAGCCGCAGCTGGCCGGTCCATTGGTGGCATGGTTTCTGGCGTGGGCGGTGAGCGACTGGAAAGCGCGACGGAGGGTTGTGTTTGGATTTGGAGCGGTGATGGGGCTTCTGCTCGGTGGAGCAGAAATCATTTTGCCGGGATGGTGGCGAATGTTTGCCGATGCAGTGGGGAAGTATCATCGCTACACGCAGAACCAATCGGTGCTGGACGAACTGGCTCCATGGGGGTACTTGGGAAAGATATTGGCTGCGGCGGCAGTGTTGGCCTGCGCATTTTTCTTATGGAAGCTGCGCAATGAACCTGCGAATACAGTTGAGTTCGGTCTTGCGACAGCGCTGGTGGCGGCCTTAACGGTGATGGTTGTGCCCATGTACGCGCCGTATAATCAAGTTCTGGTTCTGCCCGCGATCCTGGTGCTGGTGCGGGATCGAGGGCTTTTTCTTTCCCGGGTGCGCGGGGTTCGGTTCTTATATTTGGTAGCGGCCCTTGCAGTGGTGTGGCAGTGGGTCGCAAGCTTAGGCTTGAGCGCCACTTATTTTGTAGCGCGGGACTGGGCGATGGCTGGGTGGTGGTGGCCTTTCGTGGCCACTTTTGCCTTTCCTGTGCTCACTTTCTTGCTGATTTTTCTGGAAACACAGGCCCACGGTGCAGGCCGATTCAGGAAAGCGGAGGCGGGAATACCGACAAAGACTCTTCCCGCAGGGGCATGATTCCTGTCATTATGCATAGCGGCATGGTTGACGGTTTAGCTTTCGGGCAAGTTCTCACGCGGTCGCAAGAAGCGCGACAAGGATGGGACACCCGCTTTGGGCGCGAGATCTCATGGTTCTAAATGCAATAGGGCGTCCTCAGTCTTCCGGGTCGGGAGTGTTTCCGGCGTTGGTCCTGGTGCAGGGGAACGAGCAGAAGAACATTGTCCTCAACCGAACTCCGTTCAGCGTCGGGCGCAAAGTGGATAAGGATCTGGTGATTGCCGATCCTCGGGTGTCGCGCGACCACGCGCTGATCGTGCTGGAAGAGGACGGATTCTTTCTCGTCGACCAGGGCAGCAAACACGGCACCTTCGTTAACGGGGAACGGATCCAGCGCCAGAAGCTGGATCGCAACGATCGCCTGGAATTTGGGGCGCGCGATTCGACTTACGCAATTTTCAACCCCGCGCATGGGACGTCGAACACCGCGCGGGAATTCCTGAGCCAGATTTCCGGCATTCAGATTTCGCAGGAAGCGACCGACCTGGAAAAGTTGACGCTGTTTCTGGAAGCGGCGCGCAAATTGAACACCGCCGGGGTGCTGGACGAAATCCTGATGACCATGCTGGAAGTGACGCTGCGGCTGACGCGGGCCGAGCGCGGTTATGTTTTTCTGAAAGATGATGAAGGCAACTTGCGACTGGCGGCGGGGCGGAATAACAAAGGCGAGGCGCTGCTGGACGATAAGACGATTTCGCATTCCGCACTGGATGAGTCGCTGCGGTCGAACTCGGAATTCTTGTTGACGGATACCGGAAGCTCGGCAGATCTGGCTGGGCGGCAGAGTATTGTGGCCTACGATCTGCGGACCGTGATTTGCATTCCGCTGCGCAAGCGGCAGGTGCAGGCTACGCGCGATCAGCAGACACCGGCTGCGAGTGCTGCCGGCGAAGTCACGGGAGTTCTGTACGTGGACTCGCGATTTGCTTCGCGCGAATTTTCTGGTGTGGGCCATGACATCCTGCGGGCGATCGCGACAGAAGCAGGGTCACTGATCGAGAATGCACGGCTGGTGCAGGCGGAGGAGGAATCGCGGCGCTATCAGCAGGAATTGACCATTGCGGCCAGCATTCAGCAGCGGCTGATGCAGGTGAAGATTCCGGATGTGCCGTTTGCAAAACTGCGTGGAAAAAATCTTTCTTGTAAGGAAATTGGCGGAGACTTTTTCGATGCTGTCAACACCAAGGAAGGGCTCGCGGTGGTGTTGGCGGATGTGAGTGGTAAGGGAGTTTCCGCGGCGCTGCTGGCGTCCACGCTGCAGGGAATGATTTATTCGCATCTGAGCTCGGGGATGCCGTTGCTGGATGTGGTCGCGGCAGTGAATCACTTCTTTACCGAGAAGCTGGTCGGAGAAAAGTACGCCACCGTGCTGCTGGTGCGGCTGCGGCGGGATGGCGATCTGGAGTATGTGAACTGCGGACACGTACAGCCGCTGCTGGTTTGCGGTGGCGAGGTGATGCGTCCGCCGCACGGGAATGTGCCGGTGGGACTGCTGCCGGATGCGACGTTTGAGAGCGCCCGGTGTCAGCTCAATTCGGGGGACCGCTTCATTCTAGTGACCGATGGTGTGACTGAGGCGGAAAATGCCATGGGCGACTTCTTCGAAGATTCCAGGCTGGAAGCGGCCGCCGCGAAAGCCCCGACGCTCGAAGGAATATTCTCGGCGGTTTCGGAGTTTTGCGCTGGAAATCCGCTGAATGACGACTGCACGGTCGTAGAACTCATTTACTCAAGCCCGGCCGCCGCCACGGAAGTGTAGGTTGTGCACTGATTTTTCGGCGGAAGTTGTAAGCGAAAAGGTGATGCGTGGCCGAGCCTCATTCCTTCTGGTCTGCTGTTATTGCTTTAGCCAAGCGGGTCGCGCCTTTGTGGCTCGCAGTTGGTTGCTTGGCGTACGGACAAGTTTATTACCCCAATCATGAAATCCGAATCAACGATTTGCCGACGCTCACGGCAAAATCCAGGGACGCCTCTGCCGTGCTGGCAACTTCGTTGGAGATCGTTTTCCGCGACACGGAGATTTGCTGCGGAAAGGACTCAGCGCTGGAAGACAGCGTCCAGCGGGCGGATCCAAGGTCCCTGAAAGATGTTGGCGACAAGCTGCGAGGAAGACATCTGTTGAGTGACGGGCGCTCGATCATGGTTATGGCGGAAGTTTGGCCCGCGGCGGCGGGCAATGCCAGTTCCGGCAGCCCGATCAGCGAGATCATGGAGAAGCGACCACTGCTCATGGAGTGGAACTCTCATTGGTATGTCGTCTATGGAGTGAATTACGGCGAGATCGTGGCCGCTGATGGCACACAATCGGAAACGATACTCAAGTTCTTGCTGCTGGATACTCGATATTCCGATGAGCGCCGGAGTGTTTCCTTTGATCGACAGACCGATGATTGGGGGAAAGTGCAAGGCTTGTTGATGCTGAGGGCCGAGCCACAATAGCGTTGGAGCGTCTTTCAGAATCAAGGTCAAGGTCAAAGGCAGACGGACGAAATTGTCCGTTCCACACGATGCCTATTCGACGACCACAGTAAAGTCTGTCCCCTCCCAGCGATTTTCCTGCGGCCAATGGAATGTGAAGACAACCTGGCCGCCCCCAGGCAAGGAAGCCGTGGGTACATCCAGAATGTAGGTGCCCATGCCGGTATCGCGAGTGTTGGTGTCGTGCGAAGTCTTCCACCCGTCGATACTCCAATGCACCATGGCGGGACTGAGAAGGGCGATGCGCAATGTTTTGTTGCGTGGGACGGAGCGGGACTTGTTGTTAAATCTCCAGCCAAAGAATTCCCGGGCAGGTTTTTCCACTTGATAACGCTGCACGGTTTGCGGGGGCTGATCGAAAATCTTGCCGTCGCGCAGGGATCGGCGAAGTTTGATGTATTCGGAATGGGCCCAGACCAGGGGACAAGCAGAGCCGGTAGGTTTGCCGCGAAATAATTCCAAGGCGGGGATATCGTTCGCATCCCAGACCTGTTCAGGAAGCAAGCGGCCATGACCGGCGGTGGATTGCTCCATCACCGTGAGGAGAGACTCGGCCTCACTGCGACGGCCTAAGGCAAGTTCATAGTGAGCGCGCTCGCCGGCGAGCAGCGGCCAAGGGCGGCCAATGCCGCTGCCATCGAAGGCGGAGCCGTCCTGGTGTTCGCCGTATCCGTCACCGTTGTAGCGGTACCAGCAGGGACCTTGCGGCAGCTGTACGCGCAACAGGGCATCGATGACGCGGATGGTATGCAGTATGCGAGGATCATCAGGGGCGCGCAATCCGAAGCGGACCAAGGCCAGCGAATCCGGGCTGACGATGCGGAAGGCGCGCTCTGTATCTTGGCCGGGAGGGCGGTTCTTGATGGGGACGAAGCCCTGGGTCGGCGAAGCGGCGGCATCGGTAACCGGCGGGGCGATCCGCACATAGTAGCCTTCCACACCGACTTGTTCGGCGAGGTCTCCGCCGGTGGCATAAACCCAGCGCTCGATATTGTCGTTCCAGGCATCGGCCACTTCGCGAAGATAGGTGGCGGCGTCGGAATGGCCTGTCAGTTGGGCGATATCGGCGGCGGCCAGGAGGGCGGAGATTTCCGCGGCCAGCGTGAAAGGAGAGTAGCCGCCATCTTCTTCCCAGCGATCCTGTTGCGTAACCGGGCCGTTGCGTACGATAAAGCTCGCGGCCTGACGCACCATGAGCCACCAGCGATCGAGCTTGCCCAAGTCTTTGGCGGCCTCACGGCGCAGAAGATCGAGCAGCAGGATGGGGAAGGCGGTTTCGTCCATCTGAACGCCACCCCAGTAGGGGCGGCCGTCGAGCCAGAGATTCTGCGCCCAGTTGCCGGCGGCCTCCTGGGTGGCTTCAAGATAGCGCAACACTCGGATCGCATCGTTGACGGCGCCGGCGGCGAGCAACGCACCTGCAGTTTCGACCAGATCGCGAGGCCAAACCAGGTGATATCCGCCGAGATCCTCGTCGCCTTTGTTGAAGCCCCAGGGGATGGAGAGGCTGGCGATGATGCCGCCAAGAAAATCTTTCGACTCGTGAGTGCGCAGGACGGCGGTCGAGGCACGATAAAGATCGTACTCGCGCCGCGGTTCATCGAGCTTGATCAATGTGTTCTGCCAGTGTTTCCAGTGGAAGACGTAATGCTGGCGAAGTTCGTCGTAATCCTCCAGCAAAGTCGAGCGGACTTGCTGTCCAGCCTCGGTTACGATGGCACCGAAGCCCAGGGCTAGCACGAATTCTCCGTTGCAAGCGGCGAGATCGATTTCACCGGTGCAGGCGATGTTGCCGTTTTCGGCGCGCTGATATGTCCACTCCATCTGGAAGTGCTGGGAAAGATCCTGCCAACCATCGGAAAATCCCACGAAGCCGACGGACATCTTCTTCCAGAGCGTGGAACAAGCAAAGGCTAAGGCGGTGCCATCGTGTTGTGCCAGGAACATGGGCACACCTTTGTAGTCGCCCACCCAGCCGGTATTGTGCTGTCCACAGTTGGCCAGATGCGGCGACAGCAGCGCGTAGAGCCGGTAGTCCGAGAGTTGACCCTGGAGCGGTTCAAAGCGAATCTTTTGCAAGACAACGTTGCGGTAAGGGTCGGTGAGGATTTCCTTGTGAATGCGATAGCGACTGCCAATTTCAGTATTGATCAGCTCATAGGCAGGAATGCCGGGTTCGAAAGGCTGGTTTTCGAAGGTGCAGTGGCGTTTCTCTTCGGAAAAAAAATCGCGGCCGTTGGTGACAATAAAGCCGAGGTCTCGGGTACAGGCTTGGTCAACCCGCGGAAAGTAGACTTCGTTCAGAATGCCGTGACTGGTAGTGAACCATACCTTGCTGTGCTGGTTTAAGGCGGTGCCAGCGCCGGTTTTGGCGCTCGAAGTCCAGCGGGGCGGAATTCCGGGCCAGCCGGGGGCGAAGGTCGGGGAATCGCTCATGCAGTTTTCGTCCTAGGACCTCTAAGCAGTTACAACTGTTCAGCCACAACTGTAACCTCGGCAGGGAACCACCGAGGCTGCGACAATGGGGTGGACATAAAGTTGATGAACGGCATCGAAGAAAGAAGCAAAAAGAAATCTTTCTTTCCAAGGAACAAAGGATAAAGGATAACGAACAGACCTGAACCGATCCCCATGCCCTCGATCCACCGAATGCGGAGTTGCTTAGCTTGGGGTATGGTAGCAGCCCGCTGGCTCAGCCTGGTGTTCTGTGGGTCAGCGAGCGCAGCTGCGGGGCCGGACGCTATCCCGAGCACCGCTCTGGGATCGCGGGTTCCTGGGGCTCTACAACCTCGACTTCGCGGGCGCTCAGAAAGATTTCTCGGCATGGGAGAAGCAGCATCCCGATGATCCGGTGGGGCCGGTCAGCTCTCCGCGGCGGGATTTCTGTTCTCGGAGTTCAACCGGCTGGGAGTTCTCGAGGGACAGTTCTACGAGAATGACAAAGCCTTCACCGATCGTTCGATGCTCAGCCCGGATCCAGCGCTGCACAGTCAGTTCGAGGCAGCCATCGACCGTTCGGAACAGCTCGCGCACGCCCGGTTCAGCAAGAACAACCAAGATCAAGACGCGTTGTTTGCTTTGACTCTTTCCTCTGGATTGCAGGCCGACTACGCCGCACTCATCGAAAAACATAACCTGGCGTCGTTGCACTACACCAAAGAGGCTTCCACGTGGGCGCAGCAACCGCTGGCGGTTTGTTCGAATTGTTACGACGCGCAACTTGCGACGGGTTTCAGCAAGTACATTATCGGTAGTATGGCGGCGCCGGTGCGCTGGTTGATGCGCATGGGTGGATTGCCTGCGGATAAACAGGGCGGCATCGCCGACTTGCAGTTGACGGCGGAGCACGGGCGTTATCTAGCGCCATTTGCCCGCATCTTGCTCGCGATTGCCTACGTGCGGGATAAGAACAAGGCGGGCGCGCTTGAACTGCTTTCGTCTCTGCACTCGCAGTTTCCCAGCAACACGCTTTTCCCACGGGAGATCGCGCGGTTGCAAACCGGCCATTAACAACAATCGCAGTCTCTCAGGGGCTTAAAGCCCCGATGGATTCGGAGTGCTTTACGCGGCGCTGAAGCGCCGCTCTTCCACGGTGCTGCTGGCGCGCACAATGTTCGCGGACGAAAACCCGGCCCTGCCAACCCCATTCATCAGAAATTCACCCTCCTGTAACCCTCCTTTAACATACCGCCGTTAGAACCAGAATATCTTTTCGACGAGGAGTCATAGGACTAATGCGAAGAACCATGCTCGTTGTGGTGTGCGCGCTTCTTGCTTTGCCAGCAGTTGCCCAGACCACGCTGAACGGTGCAGGAGCCACATTTCCTTATCCCATGTATTCCAAGTGGTTCAGCGAGTACCACAAGCTGCATCCTGAAATTCAAATCAATTACCAATCTATCGGCAGCGGCGGCGGGATCCGGCAAGTAATTAATGGCACCGTCGATTTCGGGGCGAGCGATGGCCCGATGACCGACGACATGTTGAAAGAGGCCAAGACGAAGATTCTTCATATGCCGACGGTCTTGGGCGCGGACGTGCCGGCGTACAACATTCCTGGGGTCACCGCGGAGCTGAAGTTTACCCCGGAGGCGCTGGCCGGAATTTTCCTGGGAAAGATCACGAAGTGGAATGACAAAGCCATCACCAGCGCGAATTCCGGCGTGAATTTGCCGGACCGGGACATCATCGTCGTGCATCGCTCTGACGGGAGCGGCACGACCTACATTTGGACGGACTACCTTTCAAAGATCAGTCCCGAGTGGCAGAGCCAGGTGGGAAAAGGCACATCGGTGAAATGGCCGATCGGACTGGGCGGAAAAGGAAATGAAGGAGTGGCCGGTTCGATCCGGCAGTTACAAGGATCGATTGGCTACGTGGAGCTGATCTACGCTGTGCAAAACAACATCAACTACGGCAGCGTGAAGAACACTGCGGGAAACTTTGTGAAGGCCTCACTGGAGAGTGTCACGGCAGCTGCGGCTTCTGCGCCCAAAATGCCGGCGGACTTTCGCGTCTCCATTACGAACGCGCCGGGAAAAGACGCGTACCCCATTTCCAGCTTTACCTGGCTGTTAATTCCTGCGCAATCGAAAGATGCGGCGAAAGGAAGAATCCTGGCAGATTTTCTGAATTGGATGGTTACGGATGGGCAAAAGATGACAGCCGGACTTTCCTACGCTCCGCTCCCGGAAAGCGTTGTTCAGAAAGAGAAGGATGCAATCAAGCAGGTTCGATAGTTTCAGCGCTAGGGAATTTCTCATCATAGATTGAAAAGGAGAGTGTGATGAATTCTGTGGGGAAGTGGTGCGCCGTTTTGTTTTTAGCTACAACTGTGGTGGCACAAACGAGTACGCCGCCCAAAGCCAAGAAGGCTAGACCAGCGACATTAACCGCTGCTGACGTGCAGGCGTTGAAGGACGCAATCGCCTCGCAAGCGGCGGCCTTGGCACAACAGCAACGGCAGATCCAGGAATTGAGGGATGAACTGCATCGCAAGGATCAAGCCGTCGGTCAGGTGCAGGCGGTGGCTACCGATGCTGCCAGCAAGGCTGACGCGGCGCAGGCCCAGGCCAGCCAACAGCAGGCGACCGTGGTCGAACTCAAAAGCGATGTGACGGACCTGAAGACCAACGTCAACAACACGGCGTTGTCGCTGCAGGAGACGCAAAAGAATGTCAAGGAAGAGATCGAGAGTCCGATGGCGATTCACTACAAGGGCGTCACCATTGCTCCGGGCGGATTCCTGGCGGCAGAATTTGTGCGGCGGTCGAGAGCCCTGGGCTCCGATGTCAACACGCCCTTCAACTCTTTGACCATGCCGGGAGCTTCGCAAAGCGCCATTTCGGAGTTCTTCGGATCGGGACGCCAGTCACGCCTCTCGATGCTAGTGGAAGGACGGTTGAGAGCTGCCAAATTGAGCGGCTATGTGGAGACTGACTTCCTGTCGTCCGGCACCACCTCCAACAACAACGAGAGCAACAGCTACACCCTGCGGCAGCGGCAAGCCTGGGGGCAGGCGGCGCTAGATAACGGCTGGTCGGTTACCGGAGGCCAGATGTGGAGCCTGGCAACTGAAACTAAACATGGGATGGACAATCGATCAGAAGCAGTCCCCATGACCATCGACCCACAGTATACCGTCGGTTTTAGTTGGGCGCGGCAGTATGGACTGCGGCTGGTCAAGAATTTCGGCAACAAAGTGTGGTTCGGCGTGTCCATGGAAAATGCACAGGCCACAGTTTCGAGCCACAACAACGGAAACAATTTCCTGATCGGTTCCGCGGGCGCCGGCGGCGGCCTTTACAATGCCGCCATAACCAATTGCACCACGGCCCTCAACTCCACCGACACCGCTGCCACCACCACCTGTACCCTGGCGGCGAGCTATTCCTTCAATCCTTCCCCGGATATCATCGCGAAGGTGGTCTTCGAACCGGGGTTCGGACACTACGAGGTATACGGGTTATATGACCGCTTCCGTGACCGCGTCTTTCCGTGCGGCGAAGTAGCCAGCAGCACTACGCTCTGCGGCGGCGATACTACCGCAGGAGCCAACGCCCTGGGAGCCTTTAATTCCTCGAAGAACGGCGGCGGCATCGGCGCCAATGCCCGGTGGTCATTTGCCCACAAGCACATCGACTTCGGTTTGCACGGTCTGGGAGGCAGTGGAATCGGCCGCTACGGCACGGGCGGTCTACCCGATACCTCGATCCACGCCGACGGAACCTTCGATCTGATACGCAGCTATCAGGGCTTGACGACACTGGAGTGGCACGGGCCAAAGCTCGATATCTACCTCAACGCTGGTGCGGAGTATGCCAGCCGCGCGGCTGATTTCGATCCCCTCTCGGGCAAATATGTAGGCTACGGGTCACCCTTGTTCAGCAACACTGGCTGCTACAGCGAAACCTCGCCGAGTCTTAGCGGGGGGTTCTTTCCCGGCGGCCTCTCCAATTGCACCTCCGATACGCGCGCCCTCATTGAGGGAACGGCGGGCTTCTGGCACCGCATCTATAGCGGGCCCAAGGGCCGGCTCCAGTGGGGCGCGCAGTATTCCTACGTGACTCGTCAGACCTGGTCTGGCGTTGGACCGTCAGGAAAAGGAGAACCGGGAGTGACGCCAGAAGGACTCGACGGAATGGTCTTCACTTCGTTCCGCTACTACTTGCCGTAGATGGATTTTCCTTTACGGTTCCATCGGCGCATCGGGCGGCGGATTTCGCCTTTCCCGAGGCGCCGATTTTTTTCGCTGGTCGCGCCAGACCCCCAATCCCAAGGGCTTGCTGGCGCTGATTCACTGGGCTGCGCCTTCGGGCCCGATGTTTTATACTGTCCGGGTGGCTTGTTCCCCCTGTGCGGATCGGATCCCAGTCGACAAAGCTAGAAATTGAACCCGTAAGACTTCGCCGATGGCTCGCCTTTCGCTCGACAGTCCTGAGTATTATCTCAACCGCGATACCTCATGGCTCGCGTTTAACAAACGTGTGCTCGAGGAAGCCGAGGATGAGGGCAACCCGCTTCTGGAACGGCTGAAGTTCCTTGCCATCTCCGCCAGCAATCTGGATGAATTTTTTGAGATTCGCATCGCGGCGATGATGCAGCAGATCGAGGACGGCTACAACGCAGCCGGGCCCGATGGGCTGACGCTAACCGAGAAGCGCGATGTTCTGGCGCGCCTCACGCACAAGTTTGTGGATGAACAGTATGAGTGCTGGAACACGTTGCGTCCGGCGCTGGCGGAGCACGGCATTCGCTTGCTGGGCTTGCATGAACTGGACGCGGATGCGCGGCGTTTCGTGAATGAGTATTGCGAGAAAGAGCTGGATCCTCTACTCACGCCGGTGACGGTGGATCCGACGCACCCCTTTCCTCGAGTGATCAACAAGGCGCTGTGCCTGGGGTTGCTTTTGCGGCGGCGGCGGCGCTCGGCTCTTACCTACACGGGAGTAGTCTCGGTTCCGCGGGCGCTGCCGCGATTAGTGCGGCTGCCTTCAGAGGAGACGACGGACTTCATATTCCTCGCCGACCTGGTCGCACACCACGCGCACAACATGTATCACGGGTACGACATCGTTGCCGCCGCGCCCTTTCGCGTAACCCGGAACAGCAATCTCTATCTGCAGGAAGAAGAGGCGCGCAATCTTCTCGAATCGGTGCGCGCCGAGTTGCACAACCGGCGAAAGGGCGACGCGGTGCGCATGGAGATTGAGGCCGACGCCGATCCCGAGATCATCGAGCGCCTGCGTACCGTATTTGAGTTGGACCCGTGGCAGGTTTTTCCGGTGAATGGTCCGGTGAACCTTTCGCGGCTGTTCAACGTCTACGAGCAGACGAAGCGTCCGGACCTCAAAGACCGCACATTTGCGCCGCGCGAGCTGCGGCTTACGGCAAAATCACAGGACTTGTTTGAGGAACTGAGGCGGCACGACATTCTGCTGCATCATCCATTCGACTCTTATGATGCCGTGGTTGCTTTCATCGAATCGGCGGCGGAAGACGAGCACGTGCTTTCGATCAAGCAAACCCTCTACCGCACGAGCGAACACTCTCCGATAGTCCAGTCGCTGGTGGACGCGGCTTCACGCAAGGAAGTGACGGCGGTGGTGGAGTTGAAGGCGCGATTCGACGAAGCTCACAACATCCGCTGGGCGCGCGATCTGGAAGATGCCGGGGTGCAGGTGTTTCACGGGCTGGTGGGGTTAAAGACACATTGCAAGCTTTCGCTGCTGGTGCGGCGTGATCCTGACGGCGTGCCCCGAAGCTATGCGCACATCGGAACCGGCAACTACAACGCCGATACGGCTCGAATCTATACCGACCTTAGTTTGTTCACCGCGAATCCGGAAGTAACCCGCGCAGTGCACGACGTTTTCAGTTTTCTGACCGCGTATGCCGAGAATCCCAGCTACGATCCGCTGCTGGTGGCACCGCTCGACCTGGCAGAAAAGACGATTGCTTTGATCGACCGCGAAGCTGAGCACGCACGCCAGGGCCAACCGGGACGGATCATCGCGAAGATGAACGCTCTGCTCGACAAGAATGTGATCCAGGCTTTGTATCGAGCCTCCCAGGCTGGAGTTGAAATCGATCTGATTGTGCGTGGCATTTGCGCCCTGCGTCCGGGAGTGCGCGGCTTAAGCGACCGCATCAAGGTGCGCAGTATTGTAGGTCGCTTTCTGGAGCACAGCCGCATCTACTACTTCGGCAACGCGGGCGAGGAAGAGATTTACATTGGCAGCGCCGACTGGATGCCGCGCAATCTCTACGAGCGGGTGGAAGTGCTGGTGCCGCTGCGCGATGAGTTCCTGCGCGAGCGCGTGCGCCACGAAATTCTCGATGCTTACCTGGCAGATAATCGCAAGGCCCGGATCCTGTTGAGCGATGCCACCTACATCCGTGCGTGGCAGCCGGTGCACGGCAAGCGGAACCGTAAGCCTCCTACGGGTGCGGCAGCTTTCAGTGCGCAGGATTTTCTGATCAGCGTGGCCGAAGGCAAGCAGCTGAACTCTGTTCCGCCGCTGGTTTCAGCGAGGAAGCGCAGGGTTCCAGCGGGAAGGGAACGATAATTCTCGATGATTATTTATTTTCTGCGTCATGCCAGTGCCGGACAACATCTGGTGAATCTGAAAAAGGACGAGAAACGCGCGCTCGATAAGGAAGGCATTGAGCAATGCGGCTATGTAGGCCGGGCCCTCGCCGCGATCGACGCACAGGTGGACGTGATTATTTCCAGCCCCCTGAAGCGCGCCACTCAGACGGCTTCGCTGGTGGGAAATGAAATGGGTTATGAAGGCAAGCTGCAAATTGATACTGGACTGCGTCCGGCAGCAACCCTCGCGGACTTTCACCGTCTGCTGGAAAAGTACGCGAGCCAGGAATCGATCATGGTGGTGGGACACAATCCCAATCTAAGCCAGTTCCTCGGCACCGTGATCAGCGAGTCCGGATGTGAGGCTTCCGTGGAATTGAAGAAGGGAGCTGTGGCGCGGGTCGACATGCGTCGCAGTTCTGGCACGCTGCAATGGTGTTTGACGCCGAAGGCGCTGAGGACTCTCTACACAGCCGCAGTGGAAAGCTCTCGCCCGAACACTTCGCGAAAATAAGCGGCGTCCTTCTCGATTGCCCACAATTCCAAATCCACCCCCATGCGGCGGCGCGGAATCAGGGTGAGGTGCACTTCGGCGGCACGATGGCTGACGCGTACCTTCTGCACGGCGCGGCTGCGGCCCAGGTTGAGGGCGCGCGCCAGGCGGAGAAGCATGATCGCTTTTTGCACCCCAGGGCGATCTGCAGGGTCCAGAGCTTTCATCGGCGGCTCGTCCAGGGTTGGGCGGGACTTTCCCAGATAGCGCGCGATGGCCGCAATCAAGCGCCGTTGTTGCGGAGTGTAACCAAGAATTTCCGAGTTCGAAATGATGTAGTACGTGTGCCGGTGATGACCATTGCGGTTCACATAATCTCCGACTTCGTAGAGCATGGCGGCGGCGGACAGCCATTCGCGGAATTCCGGCGTTAACCGGTGTACGGATCGCAGGGCGGAGAACAGAAACATTGCCGACTCGCGCACGTCGAGAGCGTGCTTCATATCAACGCCATAGCGAGCCACGGCTTTGGTGATGGACTCCCAGCGTTCTGATTCAATCTGTCTTCCAGAACGGGTGCTGCGGTCATGTTCGGCCGCCATTTGCGCCAGCAAGCCGTCCCGCAGGCCCAAGGGAGAATAGCGAAATCCCTTGAGATGGAAGCGATCCAGCAATTCTTGATAAACCATGGCGCCGGCCACCACAATTTCCGCACGGCGTAGGCCGATGCCTTCAATCTTTCGGCGCTCCTCCACGGGCAGGCGCGCCAGGCGCTTGGCAAGGCGCGTCATCTCGGCACGGGAGACGAGCATTCGCTGGCGAGTGCCATTCTTGCGCAGGTGGCTGGCAGCTGTGGCCAAGGCGGCGGCGGTTCCGGACGTGGCAATCACGTTCTTGACTCTTGCCGCCACCACGCGTGCGGCGATGCGATTCACTTCGCGGGCAACGAAGCCTTGCAGCCGTTTAAGCTCTCCTTTCCGTGGGGGGTCGTGGCGCAGGAATTCATCGGTGAGACGAACCGCGCCTAGCGGCATGCTGACCAGGTCGCGAATGTGGCCACTCGCAGAGACGGTTAGTTCACAGCTTCCGCCGCCGAGATCCATCATGAGCGTGGGCGAGCTATCGACGCGCAGATTGGAGACCAGCCCCAGGTGAATCAGACGAGCTTCTTCCAGTCCGGAGATAATTTCGACTGTCCAGCCGGTGGCGGAGCGCACCCACTCGAGGAAGGCTTGCGAATTGCGGGCGTCGCGGAGAGCGCTGGTGGCGACGACTCGGACGGGATCGGTGACTACCTGTTGCGTGGCTCGATGAAAACGGCGCAACACCTTCACCGTTTCGGCCATCGACTCAGGCGTGAGGAATCCGGAGCGAAACACCCCTTCGCCCAGACGCGTAACTTCGCGATCTTCGTGGATGGGGCGAAGATGGCCACGCGTGAGGCGGGCGATCTTCAGGCGAACGGAGTTAGAACCGATATCAACCGCGGCAAAGGTCGGCATTGAGGCAAGGCCAACAGTTTACATGCCCAGGGTCGCGCAGTCATCAGCGCAAGGAGCCCGTGACGGTGAATTGGCCTTGTGCGAAATTCGGTTCAAGGGGATTGCGGTTTGATTTGCGCGAGGGCTTCAAGAAGGTTGTGGGCGCCAGTACGGCAACAACAACCTCGCGGTCGCGAGCTTTCGAGGGCCGATAGGATAGCAAACTCCAGCACAGCGGGATTGGCTGAGCCCAGCTCACATCGAGCTGGGCTGGTGAGCGCGCGGAAGGTCATTGAGTCTTGCACACAATCCGCCATATTCATCTAACAGGGGAGAATAGATCGATGCAGTGAGCGGACCAGGATCACTGAAAACGGCGGGGCAAATCAGGAAGAGACTTGCCGAAACTTCTGGCCGTCAGGCTGCTGTTGCTGCATTGCCGCTTGCGTTGGCTGGCACCGAGGCCGGTCCCCTGCCAGTCGTTTCCAGTTTGCCTCGAGTGCGGGCAAGCACGGTAACGGCATGTCGGAATTTTGCTCCGGTGACGTTGTGGAGCTCCGCCACCAGGGGCGACTCGCGAACGTCGCCAAGGTGTTCGACAGCCGTTTGCGTCAAGGTGAGCCAATCATGCCAATCTCCCAAAGCGTCCTGGATGCGCTTCATCTCGGCGATAAACCGCACAGCTTCCCTTGAGGGGCTGGCAAACTCCGCCGCATAGCGGGCTCGCTTGGTGAGGATGCGGTATTGGTGCAATACCGGTTCGGTTAGCGGCGCACCCTCGCGCTCAAGAGGGATCAGCATGGTTTTAGCGACAGCCAAAGGATCGTGACTGATTTCCGGAATGAAGCGCTTGGCCGCGCGTCTCAATCGCTTGCGGATGTCACGAATGGTGGCTTTGTCGAGCTCTTTGTGAAGCTTCTTTTCCTGCTGGCTGCGAAGATCGATCAAGTGATGAATGAGTTGGGTTTTGCGCCGGGGCTCGCGCGGAATTTTCAAACTGCGCAGCGCCGCCAATTGGACGTCCAGATCGCGTACTTTGCCCGCGCGTTTCCGGATGCGCCCGAGGAGCTTCAGCAGTTTCTTTTCATTGCGGTCGAGTTCGGGAGAAAGTTCCCCCAGCAATATCTGCGAGCGCCGCGTGCCGGTGCGGAATCGGTGCACAGTTTCTGCCCGTGGTTTCGAGGAAAGCTTGATCAGGTCCCTTTCAAGCTTCTGAAAAATCACGCGGCTGGGCTCGGGAGCAGTGGACATAAGCACAAGCGAACGGAAGAAAAAAATACAGGCTTACCGGCAAAAAGGCAACCCGAAAAGCTTCGTCATTTTAACACCCTATTAACAGGATTCTGCTAGGGTAGGGGGGAATGGCCAACGCAGCGCGACCTCGGCCTGATATGCCTGCTCCGCAACCCGTTGAAGTGACGAAAGTTAGCGAAGTCTCCTCAAAGGGAAAGGGGAATGCTCGCTTTTTGGGGTCAGACGGCGAAGCCGGGGACCAGGTCTTCAAATTCGCCATGCTGCTGTGCGGCCTGGCGGTGTTGGGAACCCTGGTCTTGATCGTTTACGAGTTGGTGCTGCGCTCAGGGCCCTCCTGGCACGCATTCGGATTTAAGTTCTTTGCCGCGCGGGATTGGGATCCGGTAAACGAGAAATTCGGTGCCTTGCCGTTCATCTACGGAACCTTGGTTTCGTCGCTGCTGGCGCTGATCATAGCAGTGCCGCTCTCCGTTGGCGTTGCAGTATTCACCACCGAGATGTGCCCGCCGATGTTGCGCGGGCCATTATCTTTTTTCGTAGAATTACTGGCTGCCATTCCGAGCGTGGTGTATGGGTTGTGGGCGATCTTTGTGCTGGTGCCGATCCTCAGCGGTTATGTTGAACCTTTCTTGTCGAAAACCCTGGGTTGGACGGGATTGTTCACCGGGCCACCGTATGGCATCAGCATGCTGGCGGCAGGAATCATCCTCGCGATCATGATCATTCCAATCATTTCTTCGATCGCCCGGGAGGTGCTGATGGTGGTTCCGCAGCATCAGCGGGAGGCCGTACTGGCGCTGGGCGCTACGCGCTGGGAAATGATCCGCGTCGGAGTGCTGCGCAATGCGAGAGCGGGGATCATGGGCGGCATCATCCTGGGACTGGGCCGTGCCTTGGGAGAGACCATGGCGGTCACGATGGTGATCGGGAACCGTCCAGAGATTGCGAAGTCGCTGTTTGCGCCGGGGTACACCATGGCCAGCGTGCTGGCCAATGAGTTCAGCGAAGCTACCGGCGACTTGAATCTGGCGGCTTTGATCGAAATTGGGCTGGCTTTGTTCCTGGTGACCATCGTGGTCAATGCGTTGGCCCGATTCCTCGTCTGGACCGTCACTCGCGGCCAGCCTTCGAGGTCCAATGCCTGACAAGAAAATCTCGGCGCACACCGTGCCGCCGATCTCTTTGCGGAGACGGATCACCGACCATGGGATGACTGGTGTGGCTGTGCTGACGGTCATCCTTGTATTGGTGCCGTTGTTCGCGATATTTGCTTACCTGGTTTACCGCGGTGTGGGATCGATCAACTGGGCCTTTCTCACGCAGACGCCGAAGCCAGTGGGTGAATCCGGCGGCGGGATGGCGAATGCCATCGTGGGCTCCATGTTCATTCTGGGCTTGGCCAGCGTTCTGGGAGTTCCTTTGGGCGTAGGGGCCGGCATTTACCTAGCGGAGTTTGGACGCAACCGTTTCGGCGACGCGATTCGCTTCACCGCCGACGTGCTGAACGGCGTGCCTTCGATTGTGATCGGCATTGTGGCTTACTCCATTGTGGTTCTTTACCAGAAGCATTTTTCTGCCTTGGCTGGGGGAGTAGCGCTGGCCATCATGATGGTTCCTACCATCACACGTACGACGGAGGAGATGCTCCTGCTGGTGCCGCAGGCGTTGCGGGAGGCTGCGTACGGACTGGGCATTTCGCGCTGGCGGACGACTCTCTCCATCACCCTGCGCACGGCAACTTCAGGCGTGATTACGGGAATTATGCTGGCGTTTGCCCGGGTCGCTGGAGAAACCGCACCTTTGCTGTTTACGGCATTCGGGAATCAATTCTGGAATCTTCGGGCCAACCAACCGACCGCCGCTTTGCCGTTGCAGATTTTCAATTATGCTATTTCTCCGTATGACGAATGGCACCGGCAGGCGTGGGCGGGAGCACTCGTGCTCATTATCCTGATCGTCTCAGCCGTTGCGGCCGTGCGTTTCGCCGTACGCCGCGGCACTTTCGGAGCCGCATAGCCTATGGGCGTAGGCATCCAGGTCGAAAACTTGAACGCGTGGTACGGCAAGAACCAGGCGTTGTACGACATCCAATTGACGATGGCGGCGAACCACGCCACGGCGCTGATCGGACCATCCGGCTGCGGCAAGTCGACATTTATCCGTTGCCTGAACCGCATGCACGAAACTATTCCCGAGGCGCGAGTTTCGGGCAGTGTGCGCATCGGAGAGATCGACGCCTACGACGGAACTTCGGCCACGCAGCTGCGCCGGCGGGTGGGGATGGTGTTTCAAAAGGCCAATCCATTTCCGACCATGTCGATCTATGACAACGTGGCCTCGGGATTGAAGCTGAATGGTTTTCGGGACCGCCGCAAGCTGGATGAGATTGTCGAAGGATCACTCGCAGCAGCTGCCTTATGGGAGGAAGTGAAGGATCACGTTCACAAGAAATCCGGCGCCAGCCTTTCCGGCGGACAACAGCAGCGGCTTTGCATTGCGCGCGCGCTGGCGGTAGAACCTGAGGTACTGCTAATGGACGAGCCTTGCTCAGCGCTGGATCCGATTTCGACTGGCAAAATTGAAGAGTTGATCTTTCAGCTCAAAGAACGGTATACCATCGTTATTGTGACGCACAATATGCAGCAGGCGGCACGCGTGGCCGAGTTTACCGGATTCTTCCTGCTGGGCAAAATGATCGAGTTCGATAAGACGGAAAAAATCTTTACCAAACCGACCCACAAGCGGACGGAAGACTACATCACCGGCAGATTCGGATAAGGAAGGTTCGGATAATGCGAACGCGCTTTCAACAAGGCCTCGACGATCTGCGCCAGAAGCTACTCCGCATGGGTGGACTGGCGGAGCAGGCGGTGGATCGCGCGCGCCAGGCCTATATCGACCGCGATCTCACCCGTTGCCAGATGGTTCTGGAAGGCGAGAGCCTGATCAATACTTCCGAACGGGAGATCGACGAGGCGGCCTTTGACTTACTGGCCATGCAGCAACCCATGGCCGTGGATCTACGTTTCATTCTGGCCGTGACCAAGATCAATTCCGACCTGGAGCGCGTGGGCGATCAGGCCGTCAACATCGCCGAACGCGTGATGGACATGGTGGATCTTCCAACCGTGGATTTGCCGGTGGACATTGCGCGCATGGGCGCGGCCGTGAGTGCCATGGTGCGGCGGTCGCTTGAGTCGTTCATCGAAGGCAAAGTGGAACTGGCGCAGGCTGTGCTGGAAATGGACAACGTGGTCGATCGCATGAAGGACGACGCTTTCATCCAACTGGTAAAGACGATGAACCAGAGTCCAGATGTGGTGCGGCAGGCGCTCGATGCGCTGCTGATCGCGCGCAATCTGGAGCGCGTCGCCGACCATGCCACCAACATCGCCGAGGACGTCATCTTCTGGGTGCAGGGCGCCGACGTTCGCCATAACGTGGGGGCGGCGGAAGAGCATCCCGGCACGTCTTCGGCTCAGCACGAAGGCACTACGTGAGCTTCCGGAGCCTAGGAAAGTTCCGCGTTTTCTGGCCGGGGAACTGTCAGAAGAAATCCTGTAAATGTTCGAACTGCCCGTTTTGACCACTGCTTGCCGGCTGGATTAGGCTGATCTTTCTCTGCATCTTCTGCAGTCGCAGGTTAGTCGCCGCGGAGGGCTTGTGATTCGATTCTCCCGCATTGCATTTCTGGCCGCACTCGTGACGCTTTGGATGACGGCTGCGCCCGCGCAGGAACCGAAGTCAGACGGTTCGATCTCGCTGCCCACCAGCAAGACGTTGACGATTCCATCGCCCGGCCGTATTGGCAGCACCAACAGCTTTCCCGCCACCATCGCGATCAGTCCCGATGGGCGTTACGCGGCGCTGTTGAATGACGGTTATGGCACGCAGGAAACCATGGCCATGCAATCGATTGCCATCCTCGATCTGAAGACGAACCGGATCGCCGACTATCCTGACAAGCGGTTTGGAGAAGAGGTGCACCAGAGCTATTTCCTCGGCCTAGTCTTTGGCTCTGATGGAAAACATCTTTACGCTTCTGTGGGATCGGTCACCGATCCTACGGGACAGAAGACGGGCGACACCGGCAACGGAATCGCGGTCTACAGCTTTGTGGATGGCAAAGTTGCACCTGAGCGCCTCATCGCCATCGAACCACAAACGCTCGCGGCTGGAAAGAAAGTTGCGGTCGGTTTGCGGAAGACGCCGCCGGGAACCGCGATTCCTTATCCCGCGGGGCTGGCACTGATTTCCGCCGGAGGTCACGATCGACTCTTAGTGGCGAATAACCTTTCCGACAACGTCGTGCTGCTGGATGTGGCCAGCGGCAAAGTGATTCACCGTTTTGACCTAAGTACGAACGACCTCGTTCCATCTTCTTTCCCATACACAGTAGTCGCCACGCGTGATGGACGACGCGCCTGGTGCAGTTTGTGGAATGCATCGCAGGTAGCGGAGCTGGATCTGGTTACGGGCAAAGTCGTCCGCTGGATCAAGCTGAAGGAGCCAGAAGATCCCATTGCGCCCGGATCGCATCCCACCGCACTGCTTTTAAGCCCGGATCAGTTGTTCTTGTTCGTCGCGATGTCCAATTCCGATGAGATTGCAGAGATTTTCACGGAGGATAGAACTACCTCGCCACGCGTCTTTGAAACTCGCGACGATGCACAGAAATATCCCGGCGCGTTTCCCACCGCGCTAGCCATCAGCGCGGACGGCAAGCTGCTGTTCGCTGCCGACTCTTCGCTGAACGCGATTGCAGTCTTTCTCTCCGGACAGCTGAATTCCGCACCTCAGGGTTTCATCCCCACCGACTGGTACCCCAGCGCACTGGGGGTTCACGGCAACGATCTCCTCATCGCCACGGCCAAAGGCGAAGGCGCAGGTCCGAACAAAGGCCGGGGACAAACCGCGTGGGAAATCAGGCACCATGAGCATCCTTACATTCCTACTCTGCTGCAGGGTTCGATCGCACGACTGGACATTCCGGCCACGCTGGGCAAGCTGGAGGAACTCACCCGCACTGTTGAGCACGATAACCTGCTGCATAGTAATCCCGGAACCATCCAGTTCGCCGCTGGCAAGAATCCCATCAAGCACGTGATCTACGTCATCAAAGAAAATCGCAGTTATGACCAGATCCTGGGAGATTTGAAAGTGGGCGACGGCGACCCGTCACTCACTATGTATGGCGCCGACATCACTCCGAACGAGCACAAGCTGGCGTTGCAATTCGGGGTGCTCGACAATTTCTACGACAGCGGGGAGGTTTCCGGGGACGGACATCTTTGGTCGACTGCTGCCATCACCAGCGACTACAACGAAAAAACCTGGCAAATTGCCTACCGCGGCAAGGAGAGGACTTACGATTTCCAGGGTACGGTCGCCGACGAATTTCCGCTCGACCATAAGCAGCCAGATATCGATGACCCCGGCACCGGCTTTCTTTGGGACAACGTGGCTCGGCACGGGCTTAGCTACCGTGATTACGGCGAGTATGTGAATGCGGCGTGGTGCAACAAAATTCGCAAGGTCGCGTCGCCGAAACAGGGAACTCCTTCCGCGCAGGAAGCACCTTGCCCGCGCACCGAACTGCACCAGGGAGAGCCTTTGCCGCCCAATGTCGGCGACCCGCACGGTGAAGCGAGCCCGTATCCGTGGAGCGTGCCTCTGTTCAAGGGCGTCAAGGCCACGAAGGCGGTGCTGCGCGATCACTTCGATGCGCTCTACCCTGATTTCAACACGGACTATCCCGACCAGCTCCGCGTCGACGAATTCCTCAACGAATTCGCCGCATACACACGCGCGCGGGAGTCGAACGAAAGCCAGGATTTTCAATTGCCGCAATTCGTGCTGCTTTATCTTCCGGATGATCACACTGGCGGGACGCGTCCTGATCGGCCGCGCCCGGCGGCCTCGGTGGCGGACAACGATCTCGCCCTCGGTCGCGTGGTCGATGCAGTCTCGCACAGCCCTTACTGGGAGGACACGGCCATCTTCGTCTTGGAAGATGATGCGCAGGACGGCGGCGACCACATTGACGCGCATCGATCGATCGCCTTCGTCGTCAGCAAGTATTCGCCCGGGGCCGCAGCCGAGCCGTACGTGGATCACCGCTTCTACACCACGGTGAACCTGATCCACACCATGGAGATGGTTCTGGGGCTGCCTCCCATGAATCAGAACGACGCTTACGCACCGGCGATGGGACCCATGTTCTCCGGCGCGGGCGGCCAGCCCGCATTCAAAGCGGACTATCGCAATCTAAAGAATGGCCTCATCTATGAGGTTAACCGGCGGGACGCGCAAGGGGCGAATGAATCTGCCAGGATGGATTTTTCGCGTCCCGATGCCGCCGGAGCAGCGCGTCTTAATAAAGTTCTCTGGCACGACCAGAAAGGCGAAACGCCCGTGCCCGTCCCGAGACACACGGTATTCCCGGCTGGAAACGACTAGCTTAGTAGCTAGTCCAGGAGCCCAAGGCAGGGCACTCCGAGCCGTCGCCCTGTGCGACGCATTGCCCATCCCTGCCGGCTTGAACCAGAACGGGAACCGCAGCTAGCCGAATGGGGACCTACCCGTTGTGAACCAATTTCTCTTTTTGCCGATGAACCTGTCATGAGCACCGCCATGCGAGAACTACGGTCTGCGGTGATGATCTTGGTCGAAGCGTCGTGGAAAGACGAAAGCGGGTCGGTGAAAACAATTCCCGCGGGGATGGAGGACAGGTCTCTCAGCGGCGCATGTATACGGGTCAATACGCCGATCGGGGTGGGATCGAAGCTGAGAATTCGGTGGCGCTTCGATCAGTTCTCCGGGGTTACGAAGTACTGCCGCAGGGATGGACGGGAATTTCTCGTAGGCATTCTGCGGGACAAGAGTTCGATCTCTGGCCCGCCCGCCAAGACTGATCCACCGCTGCTGACTGGGCAGAAAGAACAGAGTCAACCGGTGCCGGCGGCGGAAATCCAGAGTCTGCCGGAGGAGAAAGAAGGCAGGCCCCCGAGATTTCCGCAGCTGTAGCGCAAGGCAGAGAGAGCCCGTCGTGGTCGTCGCTCGCTCCGGCCACATCCTTGCAACCGGGATGGGCCACGAAACGAAGAACCGGCATAGGCTCCGTATTTCGCGGCTGCAAGGCCCCAAAGTTCTTCGACGGACGGAAGTCTGGGCAAAACAGCCTGCCCAGGGAAGGGAAGGCGGCAAAGAGAGGCGACCGATGAAACGCAAATGGCTCGAACTGGCACCCGGGCGCAACAAGCAGCAGGGCCTCAGCGTGAGTGGCGACGTAAGTGGGGAGGTACGTGGCGAGGCGGTCGAGGGCGGAGAACGTACGGGCGAGGGTCAGAAAGAAATTGTGGATCCCTTATATCCTGGTCCGCGGCAAAAACTGCTGCGTATGGGAGGGAGAACGTCGCCGCGAGCACCCCGGTGGAACTATTGTCCGTGGAAGATATTTACTCCGCAGCCGGTATCACAAATCCGCGCGGGGGATACAGCGTTAACAAGGTGGTCGATATGCTGCACAGCGAGCACATTCGCGGTTTGTCCACGGAGATGATGAAGCGGGCTGCGGTGCTGATGGCTCTGGATGCGGCTGGAGTGACGATTGAGTAGATCCGAAAGGATGCAAGGCGCGTCAGGATGCCTTGGATGCCTACGAGGCTGGCCAGCGAAAACAGGTCGAGGCAGAGTGGGCGCGCAAGGCAGAAGAGAATGTACAAATTCAGGCTGATCTGGAGCGCGTGAAGGAGCAATACAGGACGCGCATTACGCGCAACCTCGATGGAGTAGCGCGGGAGAAGGCAGAGTTCGACGCATGGCAGTCGACTAAGAAGCGGGCGGCGGGGAGCATGTCAGAAGCCGTGGAGTTGTGTTTGAAGTCGACGGCCACGGAGCCGGCTACGCCTCCACTGGCGAAAGCGGCCGTGGCTGGCGCGACTGTGAAGCCGGTGTAATTCCGCCACCGACCGAAGAGCGCGGCGAAAGCCGCCCGGCGCAGAGTTACGCGGCGGTTGCGAAGTCCGCGATCGAGGACTCAATTTGGCCTCTGCTGACTTGGGCTTTACACTAAAAGAGTGAAGATTGCGCTCGGCCAAATCAACCCCACCGTTGGAGATTTCTCCGGCAACGCTGCCAAGATGATCGAGTTTTCCCGGCGCGCGCGCTCGGGCGGCGCTGGCCTCATCCTGTTCCCCGAGTTATCAGTCTGCGGTTATCCGCCCCGAGATCTGGTGGAACGAGCATCTTTTGTTACTCGCAATCGCGAGACCGCGGAAAAGATTGCGAATGAAACGCGCGGCATTGGTGTGATCTGCGGGCTGGTTACTCCTGCGGAATCGGAAACTGGCAAGTCTGTGATGAATTCGGCCGCGCTGTTGGAGGACGGGAAAGTCGCGTTCCTGCAGTCGAAGATGCTATTGCCCAGCTACGATGTGTTCGATGAGATGCGCAACTTCGCGCCGGCGAAAAGCCAGAACTTGTTCTCCCTCTGCGGAAACCGCGTGGCGCTTACTATTTGCGAGGATGCCTGGAACGATAAGCTTTTCTGGCCGAAGCGACTGTACACAGTCGATCCTATCGACGCGCTGGTACGCGCGGGCGGCAACATTGTTTTGAATATTTCCGCGTCGCCTTTCTGGATCGGCAAACGCGAAGTGCGGCGAAATATGCTGGCCTCCATTGCGCGCCACCACAAGGTGCCAGTGGCGATGGTCAACCAAGTGGGTGGCGACGACAGCTTGATCTTCGATGGATCGAGCATCGTTCTCAACGCGGAAGGGCGAATCATTGCCCAGGCCAAGTCTTTCGAAGAAGATCTGATCTGTTTCGACTCGGAAAGCCTCATCGGCGATCTTCACGAACAGATCGAAGGCGAGGAAGCGAGCGTGTACGCCGCCTTGGTGCTGGGGACGCGCGACTATATGCATAAATGCGGATTCCGGCAGGCGATCATCGGCCTCAGCGGCGGCATCGATTCGGCGCTCACCGCTGTCATCGCTGCCGACGCGGTTGGGGCGGAGAATGTGATCGGTGTAGGCATGCCCGGACCATATTCTTCCCCGGGCTCCATCGATGACGCGCGCGCGTTGGCGGAGAATCTCGGCATCCGCTTCGAATTGCTTTCGATTGATCACGCGTTCGAATCGTACCGGGAGACCTTGAAGGGAGCGTTCGCAGGTCGGAAAGAAGATACGACGGAGGAGAATATTCAGTCCCGTGCGCGGGGCACTCTGCTGATGGCGCTGTCGAATAAGTTCGGCGCGATCGTGCTCTCCACTGGCAACAAGAGCGAACTGGGCGTGGGCTACTGTACACTTTACGGGGATATGGTGGGTGGCCTCGCGGTCATTTCCGATGTGCCGAAGACGCTGGTTTACCGGCTGAGCCGGTACATTAATTCAATCCGCCCTGTCATTCCGCAGGCCACTCTGGAGAAGCCACCTTCGGCCGAATTGCGGCCCGACCAGAAGGACAGCGATTCACTGCCGCCCTACGAGATTCTCGATGCCGTACTCGAGGATTATGTGGAAGAGGCACACTCGGTCGAGCAAATTGCCGCGGATCATGGTTTTGACCTCGAGGTAGTGCGGCGCGTTGTGCGGATGGTTGACCGTGCGGAATACAAGCGCCAGCAGGCGGCGCAGGGCATTAAGATTTCTTCCAAGGCTTTCGGATACGGGCGCCGTTTCCCCATCGCTGCGAAGAGCGAGGTTTGAATTACTGTCGATCATCCTGTGCGGCCAGCTTCGCATACAATCTGCGATTTTTAAATTGAAAGGAAACCATGCGGCCTTTTCTCAAGTCGATTGTTATTTTTCTACTAACGTGCGGCCTGGCTGGTGCGCAGTCCTCGAACACCGCGAAGGTGGCGGATATGCCGGTCTCGGCGACGGCTGTCAATCTTCCATCGGAAGCAACGGTGGAGTCATTCATGCGGCAGACATTCGGGTATGAGCCGCAAGTGAGCTGGAAGATTTCGGCCATCAAGCCGGCGTCCGTGCCGGGGTTGGCGCAAGTCGACGTTATTCTGGCCAGCCCGCAAGGCCAGCAGCTTAGCCGGTTCTACATTACCGCGGACGGGGAACACGCCCTGGTGGGTGAAGTTATTCCGTTCGGAGCCAAGCCTTTCGCTGCCATGAGAAAAATCCTCGACAAGGGTGTTGCGGGGCCGTCGCGCGGACCGAAGGACGCGCCGGTAATGATTGTGGAATTCGGCGATCTGCAATGCCCGGCTTGCAAGGCGGCACAAGCGGCGATCGAGGCACTCATCGCCGCTGAACCAAATGCGCGTTTTGTTTTCCAGAACTTTCCGCTCGAAATGCACAACTGGGCGGCAAAGGGCGCGGATTACGCGGAGTGTGTTGCACAAGCGTCCAACGAGGCTTTCTGGAAGTTCATTGCGAAGACATACGACGCTCAAGCTGACATAACCGCCGAGAACGCCGACGAAAAGCTGACGGCGCTAGCCGATGCCTCCGGGGTGAAGGGCGCGGACATTGCAAGTTGCGCCAAAACTCCGGCGACTAAGGCTCGCGTGGAGGCCTCAATTGCTCTGGGCAAGTCTGTGGGTGTGAACAGCACGCCCACCCTCTTTATCAACGGGCGCAGCATCGGAAATGTAAGCCAGGTTCCAGCTGACACGTTGAAGGCGTTGGTGGATTTCGCGGCGAAGCAAGTGAAGTAAGCTGGAGTTCGGCTTTCGGAGGGCCGCTACTTTTCGGTGACCCAGATCTCATCCGTCTTCCAGCTATGGTTGGCCACGACGTGCGGCGTGATGATGATGAGCAATTCGTCGTTTTCCTTCATTTTAGTATTGTCGGCCAGAGTTTGACTCAGACCGGGAAGGGATTGAAGTCCGGGGATGCCACTCATGGAATACTGATCATTGGTGGTGATTTCGCCGGCAACCACAGCCGGCTCGCCATCGCGGAGGCGTATACCGCCCTGATATTCCTGGTTGGAAATTACCGGCACACCGTTCGAACTGCTTCCGGTCAGCGAGCGCATCTGCAAATCAAGCTTCATGCTCACTTCTCCGTCGCCGTGGATCACCGTGGTGGTCTTGAGATTCAATCCCAGATCTTCGTAACTGACCGAAGGGAACGGAGGAACATAGCTCTGATTCCCCAATACCTGGGAAATCTGAGGCGAATTGTAGAGGGGTGCGTACGAAGCGTTCAGTATGGGATAGCGTTCTCCAATGTGGAGAGTGGTTTCCTTGCCCTGCCCGGCGCGAAGAGTGGCACGGCTCAAGCTGCGCGACCACGACTCATTGAGGGAAAGAGCCGCCGTGAAGTGATCCAGGCTTACCCCCGAGAAGGTGAGACCACCGCCGAACGTGGCCAGCGGCTGGCTGAATATGGAGTTCGCCTGGCCCTGCAATTGCGCCAACAGACCGGAGAGCGCAGAGCTGCCTGCCTGGTTGATACCTCCGGATGAAATCAACTGGTTTATGAGCGACTGAATGCTCTGCCCGCCCAGCCCCGCCAGCGCGGCTACGGGAATGTTGTACATATTAAAGGTGTCGGGAATGTGAAGGCCGATTTCGCGCGTGAAGTTGTGGTCGATCTCGTAGATCTCGACATCGAGTGAGACTTGCGGAGGATCACTCGTCACCTGCTGCAAGAGCTTGGTACAGGCAGCCAGAGTGGACTGAGGTGCGCGCACTTCGATGGTTCCAAGTTGGCCGGAGCTGATTTTCTGAAACTCGCAGATATTGCGAAGCGCCGTGACCATTTCCGTTGCTTCCTGGGCCGTGGCGGATCCGGGCAGGCTGAAAGTCGCGAGCGACATGCGGTCAAATTGCTTGTGATTTTCAGGAGTATCGGCGGCGACCAGGAATTGGTGTGCGTCGAGAGCCGTCCACATGGTCTTGCTGACCCGGCAGGCGAGGTTCAGAGCGGTGAAGAAATCGACATCATCCACAAAAAAGCGCACTGATCTGGTCTGCACCGAATCGTCAAAGTCGGCGGTCACTCCGTAGGCGGATGCCAATTCGGCAAAGAGCCCGCGTACGTCGCCGCGGTAGTGGAACGTAGCCCGTTGAGGCTTGGGGTCCAAGTGGAGTTCAGTGGACTCGGCGAGTAAAGATGGAAGGCTGTGAGGAGCGGGAGCAGCCACGTCTCGAAGAGCTTCCGCGAGACGCTGCTCGGTGTAGCTGTTATCGGGATCAATCTTCAGCGCGGAACGAAACTCGGCTGCAGCCGGCTCGCGCTGCGCGTTAGCGAGGTACGCCTCGCCGCGCGCCGTGTGCTGGAATACTAATTGGGACTTCGCCACTTCGCGTGCTGAAAAGAAATGCGGATCCCGCGGGACCAGGCGCGACGCTTTGTCGAATTCGGTGAAGGCTTCTTCAAAGTGCTTGTGTTCTTCCAGTTTCAATCCGCGGGCATAAGCATTGCGGGCTTCTTTGAGATCGGTTTTGGAAGGCACGCAGTTGATGCCGCCCGGCACGCCGTTGCCGCAGGAGATGGCAGGAGGATCGAGCGGAAGATCATTGGCGGCAAAGATAGGAATGCTAGTGAGCGCAAGCAAAAGGCAAACCGGGAGAATGGACGGCGCGCAACGCATTCGGTTGATTTTACCCTGCCCGGGTAGTCCCTGCCGATAGCTCGATAGTGCCGGGTACCTTCGGCTTGACTTGACCCCGCGAAAGAACAACCGGCGAACTTAGAACGGTGGCGTAGGCGTTTGTTGCGGCCCGCATAATCAACTCAGCATCAGCCGCTCGATGTCCCGCGCTTTGCCGGTCTTCTCGTCGCAATCGATCACGACGGCGCATAGGCGGACGTCACCGGTGGCCGGCTCGAAACGCACCGGCATGCCGTTGAGAAACTTGTTGACGACCAGTTCTTTCTTGACTCCGATCACGCCGTCATAGGGGCCGGTCATGCCGACGTCGGTAACGTAGGCGGTGCCCTGGGGCAGAACTCGTTCGTCCGCCGTGGGAACGTGTGTATGCGTGCCGACTACGGCGCTTACGCGGCCGTCGAGATACCAGCCCATAGAAATCTTTTCCGACGTGGCTTCGGCATGGAAGTCGACCAGGATTATTTTGGTGTCAATGCTTTTCAAAAGCTGGTCGGCGATCCGAAACGGATCATCGTTGGAGGCCATGAAGACGCGGCCCTGCAGGTTGATCACAGCGTAAGGAATTTTTGTCTTCTGGCCCTGGTATAAGCCCCAGCCGGGCATATCCGAGGGATAGTTTGCCGGGCGCAGAACCCGCCGCGCCGGAGCGTTGCCGTTGCCTTCGACCATCTGGAAGTAGTCGATGATTTCGCGTTTGTCCCAGACATGGTTGCCGGTGGTGATGACGTCGATATTCAGCTCAAACAGTTCTTCGGCGAGCGCGGGCGTGATGCCGAAACCGGCGGCAGAGTTCTCGCCATTGGCGATGATTAAGTCGATGGCCTGATCGCGGACGATGCCCGGCAGCCGGTCTTTGACTATGGTGCGGCCGGGACGTCCGAAAATATCGCCGATGAAGAGAATTCGCATGGAGGGCAAAGGTCGATGGTAACACGCGTTGCTGGCGGCTTTATTGAGAGGAAGCCACGGGTTTGTCGGTCGAGCGATGCTTGTATTTTCGATGGCTTACTAGTTCTTGCTGGATGCCAACTCCGCAGTCCGCAGGAAGTCGTAATTTCCCGCGGGATTCAGTTGCAGGTTGCGGACACGTTTGTTGTGGACAAGAACGTTATCCAGATACCAGAGATCAATGTAGGGAAGTTCCTCGGCCAATATGCCCTGAAGTTCGGCGTAGGTTGACTTGCGCTTGGCCTGGTCGACTTCGCGGCGAGCCTGGTCGATCAGGGCGTCGACTTTCGGATTCGAATAGTAGCCACGATTGGCTCCGTTCGGGGGAAACTTTGCGGAGTGAAATGCGTATTCGAAAATGTCGGGATCTTCGTTGCCGCCGATCCAGCGTAACGAGTACAGCTGAAAAGTCCCGTGGGTTACGTCGGCGAAGAACGTGGCAAACTCGAAACTGCGAATATCGAGCACGATGTCTACTTCGCGGAGCTGCTGCTGCATCACAGCGACCATCAGGCGCGTGTTCTCGTCGGTGGAAGTCTTCATAGTGAGGTGAAAGCGTACGCCGTTGACTGCGGGATATCCTGCGGCATCTAGCAACGTTTGCGCTTTGCTGGGATCGTGGTCATAAGCTGGAACGCGGCCGTCATAAGCCCAGCTTTGTGGTGGAAGCACACTGCGTGCCGGTTGCGCCTCGCCGCGCCAGAGATATTCGATCATCGGCTTGCGATCGAGCGCATAGGCAATGGCCTGGCGCACTCGTTCGTCGCGCAGGATCGGATCCCGCAGGTTGAACCCCATGTAGGCCAGTACGGTTCCAGGAGCGCGTTCAACCGCGAGTTCCGGATTACGCTGCAGGGTGACCACAGTATCTGGGGTAAGCGCGTTGATAGTGGCATCGGCGCTACCTTTTCGTAGTTCGAGTGCACGGGTAGTCGCGTCGGGAACAACGGCAAAGCGCACACGAGCCAGTTTCGCCTTCTCGCCCCAGTAATCGTCGTTGCGTTCGAGGATGACTTCTTTGTCGGTTTCGGCGCTGGCGAATTTGAACGGCCCGGAGCCGATGGGACGCGTCGTTACTTCATTTCCGCTGCCGTAGGGCACGATGCCGATCGCACCGTCCGACAGATTCCACAGCAGCGTCGCTGACGGTTCTTTCATATGAAAGATGACGGTGAAGTCATCGGGCGCGTCGATGTGATCGACGAAGCGATAGACCGCTGCTTTGGTGCTGCGCACCTTGCCCTGAAGGAGAGAATCGAAGGTCCACTTCACGTCGCGCGAGGTGAGCGGGTATCCATCATGAAACTTCACGCCGCGATGCAGGTGAAAGATGTAGGTTAGCGGGTCGGGAATCTCCCATCGCTCAGCGAGTCCGGGGGCGACATCGAGGTTGTCGCCGCGAGAGAGGAGATCGTCGAAGATCAGATTGTCGATACGTTCCGACTGCGCGTCGACTCCGATTCGCGGGTCGAGATTCGTGGGACTGGACTCGATCAGCATCACCAGCGTGTTGGGATCGGGCTTGCTGGAACAGGAGAGCAAGACCAGTGTGAGGCCAAGCGCAGCGAGAATTGCGAATGCCCTTCGGCTCTGTGCTTGGAGCGAAGTCCGCATCAGTCGATGTCCGCTGCCATCTGATAGAGGTTGTTCACGGATTTCCAATTGCGGGTGGTGGCGCGAACGGAGAGCAATTTCTCAAAGGCGTTGTTCGAGAGCTTCGTCTCACCATAACCACCCGGGCAATGGAGATAAATCGCTTTGGCTGAGCAGCGAAACTGGTCGGCCCCGGCGGCTACCGTGTCCAGCTTCTTGATCGCAGATCGCGCCGGATCCTCCGACAGAAAAGTTACATGCAGCTTAGAACTGTCGATGCCGTCCTGTTTTAAGAATGGATTCTTGTGAATGGTCCTCTTCATTTCATCGGCAGTCCGCGAGATGACGGGGACAGTCAATCCAAGGTCTTTGAGTATTTGCCGTTCAATTTTCTCCGAGAGCTTTGATGTAGGCACATCAGCACAGCAAAATACTGCGTTTCCACTTTGGACGTACGTCCTGACTCGCTCGAAGCCAAGTGTGGCTAAAGAAGTCCTTAGGGATTCCATCTTGATGCGGTTGTGCGAGCCCAGATTGATGCCTCGCAACATGGAGATATAGGTCGTCATATTCGGCCGATTCAAGGATACGAGATTTTCCCGAGAACCGCCGCGCGTTTTGCACCCGTTGCGGAAGGCACGTTGGAGGGACGACGCAGCCAGGTTTCATGGGCCAAGACGGCGAAGGCGACCGCCTCTTTCGCCGCCGAAGGCAGGCCGAACTCATCGGAAAATCGCAGGCGTAGTCCGAGGGGTGCGAGTTCGTTGGTCAACATGTCCACGAGTGTTGAGTTTTTGGCTCCGCCTCCGGAAAGGATCATTTCCTGAAAGGCAGTTTTTCGTCGAGGAGGTGACTCCTGCGCTGCATACCGCTGCACGGCATCGGCAATCGAGTGGGCGGTTAGCGCCGTCGCCGTGGCTACTACATCTTGCCTGCGGCCACGTCTGCAGCGTCGCAAGAAGTCGCGAACGAACTCGCGCCCGAATTCCTCCCGGCCCGCGGTCTTGGGAGGAGTTCTGCGGAAAAAATCCTGGCGCAGCACTTCGCGGAGGACTTGAGGGAGAATTTTTCCAGAGGCTCCGATTCTTCCGCCACGATCGAGCGGTTGGCCGAAGAGCTTTTCGGTGACGGCATCGATCACCATGTTGCCGGGGCCGGTGTCGAACGCGACTACTTCATCGAGGGCAGCCCGTGCGGGGATCGCGGTAAGGTTGGCGATGCCACCGATGTTTTGCACGATTCTTCCGACATGTGTGTCGCGAAAAAGCGCGTAATCGAGGAAAGGAACGAGCGGCGCGCCTTTGCCTCCAGCCGCCATGTCAGACGAGCGAAAATCTGAGACGACAGGAGCACGCACTCGGGCAGCGACGATTGCAGCCTCGCCTGTCTGCCAGGTAGCCGCGATCTTGCGGCCCAGGAAACGCAGAGGCTCGCCTTGGTGATAGAGTGTCTGCCCGTGGCAGCCGACCAGGTCCGCCTTCACGCGGAATTGGCGCTCGGTGGCCATCACCGCATCGGCATAAAGTTCGCCAAGGAGGAAATTCAGGCGAGAGAGATCGGCCACGCTCGCCCGCGGAGCGTTCATTGCGGCGAGCACGGCCGCCCGAACCTTCTTCGAGTAAGAATATTCCGCGTGGCCAAGCAATTGAAAACTCGCGCGGGGGCCGGCGACTCGACGTGAGCCCGGATGCGCGTCCATTCGAAGCAGAGCTACATTGATTCCGTCAGCGGAGGTTCCGCTCATTACCCCGGCAACTACGATGCTTCTGTTGGTCATGCCCGCAGCCGCTTATTTTTCTGCTGGCCATTCTCAGTCCGAATGAGATTTTGCAGCCGCACTTGCTCGCCGAATTCCCACAGCTTTCGTGAAAGCCTCTCAAGGGCAGCAGCTGAAGGAGCTTTTGCCCCGCAGAACGTTTTCGCGGACTTCCGTTTGAACGCGAGGACTCGATGCTCCGACCCGGCCACGCGCTCAGCGAACTGCCGGTCACGCTCGTTCATCTTAACCAGTGCGTCGTAAGCTTGCGTGACGTAATCTTCGCGGTGACAGACCAAGCACAAGTCTCCTCCGGCGCGGATGTGCTCGACGGCAGCCTTGTCTACTGGAGCTGCTGACAAGACCGCACCCATTTCCAGATCGTCCGACACGATCAGATTGCGATAGCCGATACGTTTGCGCAGGATGCCGGTGATCCACTTCTTCGAAAGCGAGGCTGGAGTTTTATCATGAGTTACCGCTGGATAGGCCGCATGCGAGATCATCACCATTGGGAGCTGCGCACGGAGCATGCGGTAAGCAAGCATATCCTCGGACCACAGCTTGTTTAGCGGCTTCTGAATTACCGGCAGCTTGTGATGGCTGTCGAGCTTGCCTTCGCCGAGGCCGGGGAAATGTTTGCCGCATCCCAACACACCGGCGGCGCGGAGGCCGGACAGAAACTCGCGAGCGTAAGCGACACTCTCGCGCGGGTTTGCTGAGACTGAGCGCGAACTCATCACGCTGCGCGACGCTTCGAAAGCAAGGTCGAGCACCGGAGCGAAGTCAACGTTGAATCCCAGGGCGCGGCAGTTCTCTCCAATCACTTGGCCATGCTTGCGGAAAAGATTGCGATCGCCGGAAGCGAATACATCCGCAGCAGACGGCGCTGGACCAAGGACGTCGCGAAATCGGTCGACGCTGCCGCCCTCGAGGTCGACGCAGGTAAACAGCGGCGTCGTAACGCACTTCTGGCAATCGCGCACAAGGAGCCGGGTCTGCTCGGGACTCTTGATGTTGCGCGCAAACAGGATCACTCCCGCCGGTTGAATCCGCTTGAGCAGGGAACTGAGGCGCGGCGTCATGTCAGTGCCGTCGAAGCCGATGATCAGCAGTTGACCCGGGTCGTTCTTCAATCTGGACCTCTCGCTTCTGATAGTCATCTCAGATTTCCTTCTTCAGCTCCGCGAGCAGATTCAAGGCCTCCAGCGGCGTAAGCCTGTTCAAGTCTACCGCGCGCAACTTCTCAAGTACCGGTTGCGACAGCGGCGTGAATATTGTCAATTGCGTCGGCGGAGGAGACGCTCCCGGTGAGAGATGACCTGTTAGCTCGCGCTCCGCCGATTCGTGTTCGGTCAGAACTTCGCGGGCCCGCGTGATGACCTCATTCGGCAAACCTGCCAGCTTGGCGACTTCGATGCCGTAGCTGCGGTCGGCCGCGCCGGGCTCAACTTTGCGCAGGAAGACGATGCCCCTACCGGTTTCCTTTACGGAGACGTGATAGTTTTTCACGCCCGCAAGTTGTTCGGCTAATTCTGTCAGCTCGAAATAATGAGTGGCGAACAGCGTCTTGGCGCGCACGTTCGCGTGCAGATACTCGATGGCGGCCCAGGCGATAGCCAGTCCATCGTACGTGGAAGTGCCGCGGCCAACTTCGTCGAGCAAGATGAGTGAGCGCGCCGTAGCGGTATGCAGGATGGCTGCAGTTTCGGTCATCTCAACCATGAAAGTGGAACGGCCGCGGGCCAGATTGTCGCTGGCGCCAATGCGGGTGAAGACGCGATCCACCAGGCTGAGCCGAGCCGAGCGCGCTGGAACGAACGAGCCGATTTGCGCCAGGATCACAATCAGCGCGGTCTGCCGCAGGTACGTGGACTTGCCGCCCATGTTTGGTCCGGTCAGCAGCAGAATGGTGTGGGTGGATGCATTCAAATAAAGATCGTTGGGAACGAAGCGCTCGCTGCCTCCCGCCATCTCCTGCTGCTCGATCACGGGATGGCGGCCCTCGACGATTTCGAGATCCCCTGCCTCTCCATCTGCCGATGCGATCAATTGCGGCCGGCAGTAGTCACGCAGTGCCGCTATGTGGGCCAGGGAAGCCAGCAAATCCACTTCGGCCAGCGCAAGTGCTGTCTGGCGGATGCGCTTCGCCTCGGCGGCGATCGCGATTCGCAATTCGGTGAACAGTCGCCGCTCGATTTCGACAATCTTTTCCTGCGCGTCAAGAATCTTCGCCTCGTATTCTTTCAGTTCGGGCGTGGTGAAGCGCTCCGCGCCCACCAGGGTCTGTTTGCGTTCATAATCCTGCGGGACCAGGTGCAGGTTCGGCTTCGACACCTCGATGTAGTAGCCGAAGATGGAGTTGAACTTGACCTTGAGCGAGGTAATCCCGGTGCGGCCGCGCTCACGCTGCTCGATCTGCGCCAGCACTTGCTTGCTGTTACGGGAGAGTTCACGCAGTTCGTCGAGATCTCGATCCACGCCCGTCGCGATGACGCCGCCGTCGGCAAAGCTTAGGGGAGGCTCTGGGCTGATGGTCTTTTCAATGCGGTCGCGCAGATCGGCGAGTTCGTCGAGCGATCCATGCAAAGTTGTCAGCCGTTCCGCCGCTAGTCGCCACAACGCAGCCTTGATTGCCGGAATTTTTGCCAGCGATGCAGCCAGAGCCAATACATCGCGCGGATTGGCGGTCTCCAGCGTAACGCGGCTCAGGAGTCGCTCCAGATCGAGGACGCCATCGAGGGCGCGGCGCAACTCCTCGCGGGCGATGGTTTCCTTCACGCCAGCTTCTACCGCGTCGAGGCGCGCATTGATCTCGGCGAGATCGAGGGACGGGCGGAGCAACCACGCCCGCAGCAGACGCTTGCCCATCGGAGTGACGGCGGCGTCAATGGAGCGGAATAGAGTAACGCCTGCGTCCGTTCCGGCAAACAGCGGCTCGATCAGCTCCAGATTGCGGACCGTGACGGCATCCAGCACGAGACAGTTTTGCCGCTCGTACCAGCCGATGCGGTCGACGTGAGTAAGGGGTCCGCGCTGGGTGGACTGTACATAGTAGAGAATGGCCCCGGCAGCGGAGGCAGCGGCGGTACGCCCGGCGAGGCCGAATCCTTCCAGAGACAGAACTCCGAAATGATTCTCCAGGAGGGGTATTGCATGGTCGGGCGCGAAGATCCAATCGTCGAGCGGAGTCTCGGTACAAGTTGCCCCAGCTGCACGAGGCTGGGGAGATTGACCAGGACTGATCGTCTCTCGGTGGGTCTTCTCCCGGCTGAGTCCGGCGTCGAACAGCGGAGCCGCTGATCCATACAACAATTCCTTCGGCCGGAGTTGCTCCAGTTCTTCCTGCACGCGTCGCAGTGCGCCTTCACCGGAAAATTCTGTCGCGCGGAATTCTCCGGTGGAGAGATCGAGCGCGGCGAAGCCAACGCGCTCGCCGACCTGAGCCAGCGCCGCGAGGAAATTATTTTCTTCCGAGCCCAGCAGGGAGTCCGCGGCCGTACCTGGGGTGACGACTCGCGTGACTTCGCGCCGCACCAGTTTGGTGCCGATCTGCTTCCTGGCCAGCCTTGCATCTTCCATCTGCTCGCAGATCGCGACCTTGAAGCCTTTGCGGATGAGCTTGCCAATGTAGCCTTCCGCCGCGTGGTGAGGAACTCCGCACATGGGGACGGCGATGCCTTTCTCTTTGTTGCGCGAGGTCAGGGTAATCTGCAGTTCTTTCGCGGCCACAATCGCATCGTCAAAGAAGAGTTCATAGAAGTCGCCCAGGCGGAAGAATAATAGGGCGGTGGGATGCTCTTTTTTGACGGCGGCATATTGCCGCATCAGCGGAGTGGACGGCTCGGTCATTATCTCGGTCGGGCAGCGGGCTTGGCGCGGATTATAACAAAGCTGAATTCGACCCTTGGTGCGCGTACGCACCCTGTAGTATCGAAATCGTGGTTGACGCAGGTTCTTCCCCGGTGTTTAGCTGATACATGGAACTGCGCAAGGATCCCATCACTCGTTCCTGGGTTATTACCGGAGACAACCCAGTCGAGCACAACCCGCGTCCTGAAAGCGTCTGCCGTTTTTGCGTGGATGCTCCCAACGCCACGCAGGTGATCTCCGCTATCCCGAGTGCGGGCGCGTGGTCGGCGCGATCGATGGTGCATCCCACTCCGCTCTACCACATCGAGGGTGAGCCGAACCGGCGTGGGGACGGCATTTATGACCGAATGAGTTCGGTGGGCGCTCACGAAGTTCTGGTGGAGAATCCCAGGCACGACCGCCATCTGTGGAATGCCAGCGATGAGGAGATCGGACAGTTTCTGCGCCTGGCCGCCGAACGCATCATGGATCTCAAGCGTGACCCGCGCATCAAGTACGTCAGCTTTTTCAAGGATTACGGTTCCAATGCGGGGCAGGAATTCAGCCATCCTACGTCGCAGATCACGGCCACCATGTTCGTACCGCGACGCGTGCTCTACGAACTGCGGGCGGGGCGTGAGTATTACGTTAGCAAGGAACGCTGCGTGTTTTGCGATATCCTTGCGCAGGAGGAGCGTCAGGCGGCACGCGTGATTGAGGCGCGCGGCGACTATGTTGCCATCGGGCCGTTCGCTCCCCGCGTGCCTTACGAGAGCTGGATTCTGCCACGCAATCACGAGGCGTCGTTCGAGCGCACGGGATTGTCGAAGCCGGGACTGCGAGTGAATCTTGCGGCGCTGCTGCGCCGGACGCTGCAGCGGGTGCGTACATTCACAGAAGATTTCCACCTGGTACTGCATACCTCGCCTAACAGCCTGCATCCCTCGAAGACTCTGGGATACTGGAAAACGATCGACGACGATTATCATTGGCACATCGAGATCATGCCCGTCCTTGCGACCAAGGCACGCTCTTATACGTTCAAGGAAGTGTATTACTCTCCAGTGAGCTCCGAGACGGCGGTAAGGCAAATGCGAGAAGCGAAGATTGATGGATGAGGACTTCCGCTTATCCGTCGTCTAGGCCGACTGAGAGGTCGTCCGACAAGATCCCGCCTGCTACAATCCTGGCCTCAGGAGATGCCCGTTGAAGTATCTAACCTGCGTTATCCTATTCCTCGCAGCCTCCTTAGCTCAAACCGCCGGCAATCCGCCGGCCGAGACCCATAAAAACGACAAGCAAAAAGTTCTGTGGCACAAGCTTGAATCCACCATTCAGGATGTTGATCAGCATCTCGATGGCGTGATGGGTGTTGCCATTGAGGACCTCAAAACGGGTGACCAGTATTTTCTCCACGAGAATGAAATCTTCGCCCAAGCGAGCTCCATCAAGATTGCGGTCCTCACTGAACTCTACGATCAAGTGCAGCAAGGTAAGCTCAAGCTGACAGATCTCTATACTGTGCAGTCCTCTGACCTTGTCCCAGACAGCGACATCATGGGCGGGCTCACGCCCGGCGTAACACGCCTCACCTTGCGCGATCTTGCGACCATGATGGTTGCAGTCAGCGATAACTCCGCGACTAACGTTCTCATCGACCGCGTTGGTATGGAGAACGTAAACGCCATGCTCGACTCGCAGGGGCTTTTTACAACGCGTCTGCGCCGAAAGATGATGGACGTCCAGGCCGCCAAGGAGGGCCGCGAGAATATATCTACGCCTCGCGAAATGATGACCTTGCTCACAGGTATTTACCGCGGCAGAGTTCTGAAACAAGAATTCATGGCCGACTTCTTCAAAGTTCTGAGCACCAACAAAGATTCGTGGATTCCGCGTGATCTGCCAGCCGACGTGAAGGTCGCCAACAAACCGGGTTCGTTGGAAGCCGTGCGGAACGATTCTGGGATCGTGTTTGTCGAGGGGTGGCCTTACGTGATTTGTGTGATGACGACTTTTTTGGCGAACGAGCGCGATGGAGAGGAAGCAATCAGTAAAGTTTCTCTCGCGGCGTGGAGGATGTTCGATCGTCTTGGCCGCGCCTCGGAATACGGGAGAGTTGTATCTCCGGGCAACGGCAGCAGGTAGGCCCTTGCAGGCATCAGGACGTTCTCCAACTCGGCCTTCCAACGTTCTCTTTCATTTTGCCTGGCTTAGTTTTGTACGTGCGCATTTCGATGATCATTGAAATCCTCTTCAGCAGACTAGCGCGGCCAGCACAAAAAAGCAGGAATGCACTTTGTGGTAATCCGGTTACCTTTCGCCATGGATGAAGCTTAGGGCCTGCCTCCGGCGCGCCGCAATAATCGGCTGACTTCATTGTTATTTCGGGCGAGGGCCCAGGTAAGGGCGGTGTAGCCGTTCCGGCTGCGAAGGTTTACATTTGCGCCGGCTGCGATCAGGGCTTTCACCAGGTCCGGCCTTGTCCTGGGATTTTGGCAGGCGAGGATCAGGGCGGACTGCCCGCCTTGATCTAAAGCGTTGACCGCTGCACTCGTGGTTCCCGACAACAATTGCTGGACGGTTTTCAAGTCGCCTTGCACTGCGGCACGCATGAGAGGGGTTTCATCGGGATCCTCGAGGGTATCGCCGCCGCTCCCAAGTGCAACTGGCCAGGCGATGGGAATTATTTTGGTCACCTTGACGCTGACATCGCCATTCATTTTCTGCCAGTCGTTGAGTTTGAAATAATTGTGCAACAAAGGTTGAATCTCGACTTCAACGATCGATCGCAGCGCCGAACCTCCCACAGGACGCCAAGTGCTTGCAGCTTCGTCCCAGGCTTGCAGGCGAAAAACGTCGAAGCCGTCGGCTGAGTTCCACTCGAAGTGGGCGTCAAGGCTTCGGGTGAAGCCTTCAGGGCCCACCCACACCAGAGCGCAAACCACCAGCAAAGCGGCGACCCCGTATGGCCAAGAGCGCCGGTCCGACAAACGCGATACGACGACGGCCACCGCCCCGATCAAGGCCAAAGTTGTTAGCAAAAAGCCGGACCCAGTAAGCACCTCAGCTGCGACGTTCCACCAGTGCACCCGCCAATCGAGAAAGCCACCTTCATCGAAGTGCCAGAACGGGTTGAGCCAGAGGAGCGTCAGGCCGAGGATAAAGAGTGAGACGCCGGTCTCCAGACCGCTGATGACCCAACTCGCGCGACGCATGTGCCTGGCTGTTGGACTGAGCACTGATGGCTACCGGACAGATGAGTATAGACACTGTGAAGAAGGTTAAGGGAATCAAAACTGAGACTAATGCGCAGCGAGAACCTTACCGATTACGCTCCGGTACCTTTCGCGCGCGAAGCCACATCGCCTTCGCTATGAGTTTGCTCGCCGTTTCCGGCTCGAGGGGCGGCGAGAAGAGATATCCCGGAGTACTTTAGGTACCCCTTCGGTTTTCAAGCAGATGGGCCGGGCGGGACAAACTTTGGGCGACCGCTCATAATGTCGGCATGACCCTGCGCCGCCTGAAGACTTACGCCGGCACTCAGGGATTCGTCTACCAGTACTACTTTGTGGGGAAACGTGGAGCCCTGGCCGACGATCCCGAAGCTCCCGCCACGGAATTTGTTTTCGACGTGACCTCCGACCGCAAGCTGACCTATGCCGTAAGCGTGTTCCTGCCGGAAAGATCGGTGACCGCTTGGGCATCGGTTCATGGGCGTCCGCTGACCGATGCGGAACAGTACGCAGCGGCCAAGCTTCGCTTGTTCCGCGCCTTCGACGAACTCGAGGATTTGAAGGCAGAGGGGCGGCGGCTGGTCATTGATGAGGATGTGCTGGAGGAAACGTTGGCTAGTCTGGGAGTGGAATGATCTGCTTTGTGATCTCGATCACATTCCTCCATGATCCTTGGCGTTTCCCGGTTGCGCGCTCCCCGTGCAGAATATAATGCGTGGAAAGAGATGGGGTTGCTGGGGTTCGAGAACAAGACTTTCGAACTCGTTCTGACTTGCATTAAACTCAGCGGACTCTGATACTTACCTAGCCTATGGCATTGCTTTGGTTGCGCTTCGCGCTGGCTTGTTACTTCATCGGGTTGATCTACGCTTTCTTCGCGCTCAGCCGAACCAGCGAGCTTTTCAGCCGCATCGCGCTGCACGCGGCCAGCATGGGCATGGTCTTCCATTTTGTTTCGCTGGTCGAGCTTTTCCTTTCCGGGCACGTTGTCTGGGCATCCGTGCACAACGGGGAGTCTCTGCTGGCCTTCTTTTCGATGACGTTTTTCATGATCATCTATGCCTTTTACCAGACCACCTCGCCCGGAGTGGTTGTCTTTCCGATCGTGTTCTTTCTGACCTTTGTTGCTGCCGTCGACGAGCAGCCCGTGCTCCTGACATCGTTCGTGCAGCACAAGGGGTGGCTGATCGCGCATATCATCCTGATCTTTACCGGATACGCCGCGCTGGTGCTGAGCTTTGGAGCGAGCCTGCTCTACTTGCTGCAGGAGCGCCGGCTGAAGGCCAAGAAGCCCAGCAGCCTGATTTCGTTTTTACCCGCGCTGGAAGTGATCGACCAGATTGGTTATCGTTCGTTGCTGCTCGGTTTTCCGTTCATGACGCTGGGGCTGATCACGGGCTCAATCGTGGCTATGTCCACCTATGGGCACATCGATTTTGAGGATCCCAAGATTCTGCTTTCGATTCTGATGTGGGCGGTCTACATGATCATGGTCGTCACCCGGTGGAACTCCGGGTGGCGCGGACGTCGAGCCGCGATGCTGGCCACTTTTGCATTCGTCGCCGCCATCGTGGCCTGGGCGGCGAATTATTTCTCCACCATCCACAGGTTTGCCGCCTCATGAGATATCAGCTCATTGGCGTGAATCACAACAGCGCTCCGCTCGAAGTGCGCGAGCGCCTGGCAATCCCGGAATCGCGCCTACCCGATTGCTGCCGCGACCTCACCGCCCATCCCGGAATAGAGGAGGGAATGATCATCTCCACGTGCAACCGCGTGGAATTGGTGACCCACACCAGCAACGGCTCGGCGGACCTGCGCAGTTTTCTGCATGATCACTTTCATTTGACGGCGGACGAGTTGGACGCGCACTTATACGAGTTCCGGGAAAAAGATGCCGTGCGGCATATTTTCCGCGTGGCCTCGAGCCTGGATTCGATGGTCGTTGGCGAAGCTCAGATTCTCGGGCAGGTGAAGGAGGCTTACGCCACCGCCCGCGCCGTGGGCTCGGTGCGGGGACAGCTTGATCAGCTGTTCACGCGCGCTTTTGCGGTTGCCAAGCGGGTGCGCAGCGAGACTGCCGTGGGGTCGTCCTCGGTTTCTATCGCCTCTGTTGCGGTGGAACTGGCCAAGAAGATTTTCGGTACATTGGAGGGCAAGAACGTTTTCATCGTGGGCGCTGGGAAGATGAGCGAACTGGCAGCCCGGCATTTGATGGCTCACGGCTGCGCTTCGATTTTCGTTGCAAATCGGACCTACGACCGCGCCATCGGCCTGGCGCAGAAGTTCAGCGGACAGGCCATCAAGTTCGACGATCTTTACAACACCTGCGACCGCGCGGATATCGTCATCACCTCGACCGGCGCCCCCCACGCCATTTTTCGCCGTGAGCATGGCGAGCAATTTCTGGCCCGCCGCAAGAACAAACCGATGTTCTTCATTGACATTGCCGTGCCGCGTGACGTTTCGCCGGAAATGGCCAAGCTCGACGGAATTTTTGCCTACGACATCGACGATCTGCAGCAAGCCGTCAGCAGTCACGTCGCCGACCGCCGCAAGGAAGCCGAACTTGCCGAAGCGATTATTACCAGCGAAGTCGAGCGCTTTGAGGCCCGGCTGCACACACTCGACGTGGTGCCTACGATCGTTTCCTTACAGGATCATCTGGAAACCATACGGCAGGCTGAAATCGATCGCGTGCGCGGACGCATGGGTGCGTTGACAGCAGAGCAGGAAATGGCAGTCGAGGCGCTGACGCGTGGCATCATCAACAAAGTCATGCACACGCCAATCACCACTCTGAAAACCGCTGCTCGGGAGGCGGAGGCGACCACGGTGATCGACGTGGTCCGGAGGCTGTTTAATCTGCACGACAAAGAAAAAGGGCTCGCCTCGCAGGCGAATCGAGAGGGCTCGGATAAAGAAGCGGAGACGCGCCACTGATGGCGAAACTTCGCATCGGCTCGCGCGGGTCCCAACTTGCCCTCTGCCAGGCCAACCACATCTCCGCGCTGCTGCGCGCACGCGGACACGAAGTTGAAATCGAAATCATCCATACTACTGGCGACAAGATTACCGACGTTGCATTGGCCAGGGTTGGCACCAAGGGGATGTTCACGAAGGAGATTGAGGAAGCCCTCGCTGCCGACCGCGTCGATCTGGCCGTGCATTCGCTGAAAGACCTGCCCACCGAGCTTCCGCCGGGATTCGAAATCGCCGCCATCACGGAACGACAAGACCCGCGCGATGCCTTCTGCTCGCGGCTTTATGCGAAAGTTGAAGATCTTCCACAGGGCGCGCGCGTGGGCACGTCGAGCCTTCGGCGGCAGGCGCAGCTCAAGGCCGTCCGCCCGGATCTGCACATTCATGCGCTGCGCGGGAACGTCGATACACGCCTCCGCAAACTTGAACAGGGCGAGTACGACGCGATCATTCTGGCTTCCGCTGGGCTGAAGCGGCTGGGCAAGACAGAGTTAATCAAGCAGATCATCCCTGCGGAAATCATGTGCCCCGCCGCCGGACAGGGAGCGCTCGGCATCGAAATCCGGGAAGGCGATGCCGCCACAGGCCAGCATCTGGAATTCCTGAACGACGCTGGGGCTCGCGCCGCTACGACCTGCGAGCGCGCCCTGCTCAACCGTCTGGGCGGGGGCTGCCAGGTTCCAATCGGCGCGTTCGCAGAAATGCAACATGGCAAACTGCATCTCGAAGCCATCGTCGCCGATCCCGACGGCTCGAAGCTCCTCCGCGAATCGCGGGACGGCAGCCTCAACGATCCCGAACAGCTGGGCAACGCCGTTGGCGATACGTTGCTGCGCCGCGGGGGCGACGAAATCCTCGAAGCCGTCTACGGCCGCGGTCTAGCCGTCCCGCCGCAACCGTGATCCCGTATCATGATCTAGCATGAAGAGCGGCAGCGTTCTCCTGCAACTCCTTGGCGGCACCAAGAGTTCTCGTGCTCTGCGGCGCTGGATCAATTTCTGGCCGCCGTTTCTCGGGGCTGGGATTCGCGTCAAGCACATCGCGCCCGACATGAAATCCGTCGACGTCGAGATGAAGATGCGTTTCTGGAACGCGAATTACGTGGGCACGCACTTTGGCGGATCGCTGTTTGCCATGACCGACGCCTTCTATATGCTGATGCTGATGGCGAACCTGGGCCGCGATTACATTGTATGGGACAAGGCCGCGAGCATCCGTTATAGAAAGCCTGGCAAGGGGACGGTGCGAGCGGAGTTTCGTTTGTCTGATCCTCAGGTGGAGGAGATTCGCGAGAAACTGAAGACGCTGTCGAAATATGAACCGGTTTTTTCCGTAGAGGTAAGAGATGAGGCTGGGGTGGTGATCGCCGAGGTGGAGAAAGTTTTGCACGTGCGAAAGAAAGAAACAACGGACTCGTCAGGAAAATAGAAGCTGTGTATATTCCCGAGCATTTTCGTTTGCGCCACGATGGGGACGCGGTTACGTTCATGCGTGCGAATCCCTTTGCCATCTTGATCTCGACCACCGATGCTGGGCCCTTTGCTTCACACCTGCCTCTCTTTGTGCGTGAAGAAGAAGGGAAGGTTTTTCTTCGCGGCCACGTAGCCAAGGCGAACCCGCATTGGCGTTATCTCGAACAGCAGGCGCAATGTTTGACGATTTTCCACGGACCGCACTCCTACATTTCGCCGGGCAACTACACGGCACGAGAAAGCGTTCCTACGTGGAATTATGCGGCGGTGCACGTGTATGGAAACGCGCACCTCTTCTCCTCCCAGCAGGACGTGCACAAGATGCTTCATGAGCTGATGGAAACCTTCGAGCCAGCTTACCGCTTGCAGTGGGAGGAATTGAACCCGACTTATCAAGACAACATGCTGCGGCAAATTGTGGGATTTGAAATTGTGGCGACGAAGATTGAAGGCAAGTTCAAGCTCAGCCAGAATCGCACTCGTCAGGATCAGGCAAATGTAATTGCCTCTCTGGAGAAGGCGGAAGACTCAGCCATTTCGGGTGTCGCGCGCATGATGAAAGAGCAGCGCCTGGGCCGGACTCCGGAAGACAAGGACAAGAAATGACGAAGCGCACGGTTTCGAGCGACATCGATAAGCGTGCGCTTTCTGGAGTTCGCGTTCTGGTAGGCCGAGCGCGGCACCAGGCCGGCGCACTCTCCGGTGAATTGCGCAAACTCGGCGCCACGGTGCTGGAGATTCCGTTCATCGAAATCCGTACACCACGATCGTTCAAGCCTTTGGATTCCGCTCTCAGAAATCTTGCCGAGTACGACTGGCTCATCCTCACCAGCGTGAATGGAGTTGAGGCCATGTGGGAGCGGCTGGTCAAGCTGAATCTTCGGAAGGGGAAACTGGAGCACTTGCGAATTGCCGCCATCGGGCCGGCGACGAAGAAGGCCATCGAGAAGCGCGGAGTAAGAGTCGATGTGGTTCCCAAAGAGTATGTGGCGGAGTCTGTGGTGCGCAGCCTGCGGCGGCGCGTGAAAGGGGAGCGGGTGCTGCTGGTGCGGGCCAAAGTTGCCCGCGACGTGATTCCGAAAGAACTGCGTGCGGCTGGAGCGCACGTGGATGTGGTGGAAGCCTACGAAACCATTGTGCCGAAGTCTTCGCGCAAGCAGTTGCGCAGAGCGCTCGCAAATCCGCGACGACGGCCGCAGCTGGTGACTTTTACCAGTTCCTCGACGGTGCGCAACTTCCTAAATTTGGTGGGCGAACGGTCCGTCGCGATTCTTTATGGGATAAAGATGGCTTCGATTGGTCCAGTCACGTCGTCGACGCTGCGCGAGGTTGGGATGAAGGCGGATATTGCGGCGAAAGAATTCACTATCCCCGGTCTGGTTGAGGCTATCGTTTCCGCCGTATCTTCCAATCGAGGATAGCTATTCCGTCAGCGAGCAGCCGCAATCGGCGGGAGGCACGTGCGCCTGCAAGAAATCGGCAACGCGTCTGTAGGCGTCGATCTGATTTTCCACGCGGGCAAAGCCGTGGCCTTCGTTTTCGTAAATTTTGTACTCGACCGCGCCGCCGCGTTTCTTGATGGCATCGACCACCTGCTGCGTTTCGGACTTCGGACAGCGCGGGTCGTGTCCTCCCGCCAGCAATAGCAGTGGGGCTTTGATTTGATCGATGAAGTTGATGGGCGAGCGATCTTCATACAACGATTTATTCTTCACCACGTCGCCCATGGTCGCGAGATCGGACTGCTGCAGCACCGGATCTTCGTTCTCGATCTCGGTGAACCAGTTCACAAAAGGAACGATGGGCACTCCCGCGGCCCAAACCTCCGGCGCTTTTGTCACTGACATCATGCTCAGATAGCCGCCGTAGCTACCTCCCATTACGGCAATCTTCTTGGGATCGAGATGGCCGGTCTGCTTGATCCAGTCAACGCCGGCGAGAACGTCTTGCAAATCCCCGCCGCCCATGTCGAATAAATTTGCCTGCTGGAATTCTTTGCCGTATCCCGTTGAGCCGCGGTAGTTGGGGGCGAGGACCATGTATCCCTGATTGGCCGCGTACTGCACGAAACGGTTGAACGAGTTCATTGTCTGCGCGGTCGGACCGCCGTGAATGTAGACGATGGCGGCGTTCTGGCCGTTGCGCGCCATGTTGAAAGGAACGTAGAGAAACGCGGAGATGGTCCACTTGCCATCACGGCTGGGATAGTGCACGAGATAGGGTTCGACCATATCTTCAGAGTGCACGCCAGCGACGAGCGAATGCGTGACTTGATGCGACTTTCCGGTGGCGAGCGCGTAGACCCACAGATCGCCGGGCGCGGTGGGGCCGTTGTGGTAATAGAGCAGCCGCGAGCCGTCTTGGGTGAAGGCGGAGTGCCCCCCAGCGGGCTCGTTTACGCCCTTTGCGATAGGCAGCACCGTGGACTTCCCGGTCGCGAGATCGTGCAGGTAGATATCTTCGTTGCCATCCACGTTGGCGCTGAAGGTGATGTGCTTGCCGTCGGGCGAGAACTGGCCGCCGCGGATTTCCCATTTGTCATGCGTGAGCCATGCAATCTTTTTGGTAGCGATATCCAGCAGGCCAACGTTCTCATATCCGTTGGCGGCGTTCGAAGTGAAAAGGACCTTTTTGCCGTCTGGCGAAATGTCATTGTTCGAATAGCGCTGCTCGCCTTCATGCGGTGTCAGCAGCGTGCTCTTTCCCGTCGCTACTTCCGCGATGAAGATGTTCGAGTCCGTGCCCTTGGCCTGTTCTTGGGTGTAGCCGATGTACTTGCCATCCCTCGACCAGATGGGATTGTAGTTGCCTTTATCCTGCGGAGTGTTGCTGGTGAGGTGCTTCACCTCCCGCATCAGCGTGTCGTATATATCGATCTCGTAGGCCGCGGAGGTCTTCGGTTTGACCAGATAAACAAGGTAGCGTCCGTCGGGCGACCACGTTGGATCGGTTTCAGCAATCTCACGGGTACTAGTGAGGTTAACGACCTTGCCGGTTTTCGGGGCAACGAGAAAAATGTCCCAAAGTTCGTCGCCCTCGTAGTCGGCTTGATAAGCGATCCATTTACCATCGGGTGACCACGCGGGTGCAGTCTGACGCTGATCGCTGACGGTGAGTTGAACCGGCCACCCGCCTTCAGAGGGCACGAGCCAGAGGTTGTTGCGTCCGCTCAGGTTGGAGATGAAGGCGATGCTTTTGCCATCGGGCGACCACGTGGGACGGCCGATCTGGCGCGTCATGTAGAGCTTTTCGATGGTCAGGCTGCGTGGCTCGACTTGCGCGTTGGGCTTGGAAGCGATCTGCTTGGGATCGGTAACGGCCTGGGCTGAGGGAAGTGTCTGCGCTGCAGAGATGCTTTCAGTGACGACGGTGCTCATGAGTATGACGATAGCAAATAGGATGATAGTGCGCATGGAGTGAATGCCCTCGGACCGGGAGAGTTTAGCAGAGAAGCCAGTCCGTGGTGCCAGTAGCAAGTTGCATAGGTCCTTCGCTCCGCTTATGACAGAGCAAACTGGAACATTACGCTTTCGCGTTCTTGTGCGTCTCCACCGTGCTCCAGGTCTTGTCCGCGGCATGGCAGATATTTTCCAATGCACAGTCGACGCACTTGGGCTTGCGGGCGATGCAGAGCTTGCGTCCGTGCCAGATGATCTGGTGGGGAAACAGAATCCATTTCTTGCGCGGGATGATGCGCATCAGGTCTTGCTCGATCTTCTGGGGATCAGTGTTTGTCGTGAGTTCGAGGCGGCGCGAAATGCGGTGAACATGGGTGTCGACGACTACGCCTTCCGCGATTTTGAACCATGAGCCGAGGACTACATTGGCGGTCTTGCGGGCAACGCCGGGGAGCGTGAGGAGATCCGCCATGTTGAGGGGTACCTGGCCGCCGAAGTCGGCGACAATTTTCTTCGCGGCGCCAACCACGGACTTGGACTTGTTGCGGAAAAAGCCAGTGGAACGGACGTCGGGCTCGAGTTGTTCCGGCGTGATTGCGGCAAAGGCCTCAACGGTGGGGTATTTGCGGAACAGTTCCGGCGTAACGCGGTTGACGTTTACGTCGGTGGACTGCGCGGAAAGAATGGTCGCGACCAGAAGCTCCCATGCGCTGGTGTGGGTGAGAGCGCAGGTGACGTCGGGATAGAGTTGGTCGAGACGCTTCAGGATCTCGGCCACGCGTTCGGGAGCGAGGGGATTGTAGGCACTCCGCTTAGTCCCTTTAGAAGCTGGGGGGACTTTGCCGCTGCCTGGACGGCCGAGAGCCCGCCCTGAGCTTGCCGAAGGGGCGGCCGTCCCCATATAAGTGCCTTGGCCTCCACGCGGCTTCTTGGGCACTGGCTTCGCGGGTGAGAGCGTCCGCGCCACACGGTCTTGACGGCCCGTGCGGGCGGGTTGACGGGGCATATTTCCGCGGGGCATGAGGGCAACATCTTAGCAGACACCTCGGTAACCACGGCAACGATTGACTCGCCAGTTATCCCTCGGTAGTCTGAAGTTAACCCACTTCTTCAGAGAGTCTATTATGGCTGTAACTTCGATCCAACTCGGGCAGGTTTGGCGCAGCGATGCTGACGGTCAGGATTACTTAGTCACCAAGGTTTACAACGAAGTGTTTACCCAGTATGCCATGCTGCGGCCTGCCGGGATCACAGCTCCCGATGCGCCGACCGCCCGCATCAAAGTGACGAAGTCGCCGCAGGGCGCGGCTCTGCCCGGCTATACGTTTACCCAGGACGGCTCGTTCTAGGGCAAGGCTTCCATTTCTGATTTCCGATACACTAATTTAGTTTTCAGTTCCCCGTTCTCTTCGGAGAAGGAAAGGTTTGTCTGAGAACCGAGAACTGAAAACCGCTCTCATGACCGAAAAACTTCTGGCCGTTATCTTCGTATTCATCAATTCCGTGGTCGGTGCGACCGGCTATGCTGGAATTATGCTGCTGATGGGGATCGAATCGGCGTGCATCCCGTTGCCTTCCGAGCTGATCATGCCGTTTGCCGGTTATCTGGTGTTCCAAGGCACATTCAAGCTGCTTTGGGTAGCCACGGCAGGGGCGATCGGTTGCAACCTAGGGTCGCTGGTGGCGTATGAGATCGGATGTTATGGCGGACGTCCACTAGTGGAGCGCTATGGGCGCTGGATTCTGATGGGGCGCCGCGAGCTCGACTGGGCAGATCGATTCTTTGCACGCTGGGGATATCTGGCCGTCTTTATCGGCCGGTTGCTGCCGGTGATTCGCACCTTCATCGCGCTGCCGGCGGGAGTGGCACGCATGCCGCGAGCCCGATTTCACGTCTACACATTTCTAGGGTCGTGGCCGTGGTGCTTGGCACTAGCATATTTCGGCATGAAGCTGGGGGAGAATTGGCGCGAGTTGGGCAAGTATTTTCACAGGTTCGACGCGGTGATTGGGCTGGTGCTGGTAGCCGGAGCGGCTTGGTTTGTGTGGAGTCACTGGCAGAATAGAATCAGCGAGCAATCGACGGCGATCAGCCGCCAGTAAATCGGCTTTACAACACATCTTTAGCCAGTTGCGACCCAACAATCTGCCACCTGCCGTTGCGCTTCATGACTACGTCCATGTAGACGTAGCGAACCGGGAAGCGTCTTCCACCTTGCTCAACATCATCTTCCTCCGAGCCGTGGACAATGGCTACGTCAGCGCTCAGCAGACGGATCCGGCGACCGGTGGAGACCATGGCAAGGTAGCGAAGCGCTCCCGACTTGAGATTGTTCAGCACTTCCTGCCTGGTGTGAGCCTCTCCAGACTCGTCATATTGGATGTAGTCGTCGGCGAAGATGCGCGAGAGTGCGGCGAGGTCGGCGGCAATCAGGGCGCGGTCGCCATCTTCGAAGAGCTTCAGGATTTGTTGTTCGTCGCCGGGCGACGGCATTGTGCCTCCTCGGTGTTGGTGCCGTCCCTTGCAGGACTCGCTCCTCTTTCATTGCGATCCCAGCACTCACGCGCTGGGCTAACGAATTCCGTCGCGTTGCCACTAGCGCATCCAGAATTTGTTAGTGTACAAGCTATATTCTCTCCAGGAGGACTTTGTGATGCGCATAACCCGCGTTTTCGCCTTGCTTGTTTTCTTCGTGGCTGGGCTGCCGATCGTTTCCCCCGCGCAATCCGCCCCCGTCGACAAGTCTTTCGTAGTCGAGTATTACTACAAAGCGAAGTGGGGGCATGCGGATGAATTTCTGAAGCTGTTCAAGAAGAATCATTATCCGGTGCTGAAAAAGGAAATGGAGATGGGCCGCATCGCGAAAGTTTGGATGGATCAACCGCGCTATCACACTACGGAAGACGGGCGCTGGGACTATCGCGTAACCATTGTCTTCAAGAACGCAACCATGGCGAATGACCCGTTCGATGAGACAGCGCTGCAGAAGCAGATGTATCCCGACCAGGAGACGTTCCAGCGGGAGGAACAGCGGCGCTTCGAGATTCTCGACGGGCATTGGGATTTGCCGGTGAAGAGTATGGATCTCGAGAAATAGTACCGAATCCCCCGTACCGAGTTGCGAGCAGCGACTCGGGTCCCGCTCGGTACTCGCAACCAACCACCCCGTACTCCTAGGAGCGATGCCGGACCTGCGCGAAAGATGTTAAATGAGCGTAACAATCGTGCGGAAAATTCTGCATGACTGTCATTGAAATTTAACGTTAGACACGGCGCTGCCATAGTCCATACTGTTAGCTATGAACTCATTCATAACAGCTGAGGACTTACATGTAGATTTGCTGCACGAGATCGGCAACCGCCTGGCAACAGCGGAAGGCTTTCACGACGTATTGACTCGTGTGGTCGACTTTGCGTCTGCCCTGGTGAAGTGCGATTCCTGCCTGATCTATGTTCTGGAGGGAGAGGATCTGGTTCTGCGAGCCTCGAAGAATCGGCATTCGGAGGTTGTGGACCGGCTGAAACTGCGGTTGGGGCAGGGCATTACGGGATGGGTAGCCGAACACAAGGAGCCAGTCGCGGTCGCGGAAAAGGCGGCGCTGGATCCGCGGTTTCAATTCTTCCATGAACTGCCGGAGGATAGTTATGAAGCTTTCCTGTCGGTGCCTTTGATGTGCCGCGGGCGAGTGGTGGGAGTGATTAACCTGCAACATCGCGAGCCTCATGTGTACCGTCGGCGCGAAATTCGGCTCATTTCGACCGTGGGATTTCTGGTAGGCGCAGAGATCGAAATGGCGCGACTCGAGGACGCGAATACGACCCTGTCGGAACAACTGCAGACGCGAAAAATCGTGGAGCGCGCCAAAGGAATTTTGCAGCGCGATCTGGGATTGAGCGAGGAGCAAGCCTACCTGGCATTACAGCGTCAGAGCCGACAGAAGCGCAAGGCGATGAAAGAGATCGCGGAAGCGATCGTGTTGAGCGAAGAAGTGAAAGGGAATTCCCGGGCGACAGGACCGTCGTGACGGCCTGCACCGCCGATCGAATAACCCGTCATAGCCGAATTCTTCGCAAGGCTCGCGCCAACGACGCATCTGGGGGGCTGTGATTCCGACGGTCTCCGCCGCTTGCCACCAGGTAATGTTCTTCGCCTATGCCCGCAAAATTACTTCCTGTATTTTCATGGCCCGCTCCATGGCGGTCCTCGAGTAGGAATCCATGCTTCGCATGGTCTCCTACTCTCACCGCCTGAAAAGCGGACATTTCATGTGCTAAGTCGACCCGACATTTCATGTGCTACCGACAGGTCATTCCACATCTCTTGACAAAACTCCGAGAGCAGATCTATGGCAGAGCTGCTCTCGGGATGTCGAGCAGTTAGCGGGCGGAGACTGCGGCGGTTTGCATCTCAGCCACTTCCTTCCCTGAGTTTGCAGGCGGTGCGAAGTGCAACGTGACTTCAAACTGGGGTAGGTTCATGGCGCTGACATAGCGCTCGCCGAACCGGGTGTTAATGACCAGGCTTGCGGCCTTGGAACTGTCGGCAACGTCGGTATCATTCACGAGCAGCATGAAGGAGGCGGGCGTACCTGACAGCTTTCTGAGTGTTAGCATTTTCGAGGGTCCCACGGGCTGAAGTGTGAACTTGTAGTCTCCAGCTGGGACCGAGGTATTCTGCCAATGCACCTCCTGAGGCAGCGTGAACGTTCCTGCCTCATCCTGGGCGGAAGCCAGACGGGGTGCGAAGTTGAGAGCGCTCAAGGTCAAAACAGCGGCGTAGGCGAACTTGCGAATCGATTTCATTGGAATCTCCGTTTCTTGGTCTGAAGAGCACACTACCGGCGCGAGGCCGAATGGCGTGGGCTCAGATTGAGGTGGAGATCGACGAGGTCAGAAGACTTGCAATACCGACAGCGGGGCCGACATGCAAACATCAGCTTCGCGGGACCGGCTGCAGAGCTGGTTTACGAAGTGATTTCACTATGAAGGAAGTCCTGGCTAGAGTCCAACGCAAAAAATTTATGGAGATCATTCACGTCTGCGGCGTGACCGCGGTAACGTTACGTTGAACAGATGTTTAGTGAAGCATCTCCGACCGATGCCCGCTATGCTCCGTTGAACTGATTTTCTGCGCGTTTGGCTCCTCTAGTTTGCCAAAGTCCTATCCAATACGAGAACATATTCGGTTTGCACATCGATACAGATTCTTACTGAGGAAGCGGCCAACATATGGCGACACCGAAGAAGTCCGCAAAGACAGCGCGAGTTGAAGTGAAATCAGAAGGCAGGGCGAACAGCAGTTCCTCGAATAACGGTACGATCCAGCCCGCGAAGGGGAAGCTGGGAGTAATGATTCCCGGCATGGGCGCCGTGGCGACGACGTTTGTTGCCGGGGTGGAGGCGATTCGCAAGGGGTTGGCGAAGCCGATCGGATCGCTAACGCAGATGGGTACGGTACGGCTGGGCAAGCGTACCGATGGCCGCTCCCCGAAGCTTAAAGAGTTTGTGCCTTTGGCCGGTCTCGACGACCTGGTATTCACGGGCTGGGATATTTTCGAGGACAACATGTACGAAGCGGCCTCGAATGCGGGCGTGCTCGATCAGAGGCTGCTCGACCAGTTGAAGCCGTTTCTTTCGTCGGTGACGCCACGCGCGGCGGTATTCGATCACAATTACGTAAAGAAGATTGACGGGCCCAATGTGAAGAAGGGCAAGACGAAGATGGATCTTGCCGAGCAGTTGCGCGACGACATCCGGGAATTCAAAAAGACCAGCGGGGCGAGCCGCCTGGTCACGATGTGGTGCGGATCGACCGAGTCTTATATTGAGGCGAGCGAGGCGCACCAGTCGGTGAAGGCGTTCGAGAAGGCATTGCGCGAGAACGATGAACTGATTGCGCCGTCGATGGTCTATGCCTACGCCTCGTTAATGGAAGGTGTTCCGTTCGCCAATGGCGCGCCGAACTTGACGGTGGATTTGCCCGTGATGCTCGAGTTGTCGCGGCAGAACGAAGCGCCTATTTGCGGCAAGGATTTCAAGACCGGGCAGACGTTGATGAAGACGATTCTTGCGCCCGGGTTCAAGGCACGCATGCTGGGTTTGAGCGGATGGTTCTCGACCAACATCCTGGGCAACCGCGATGGCGAAGTGCTGGACGATCCGGGGTCGTTCAAGACCAAGGAGGAGTCCAAGCTTTCGGTACTGGAGCACATCCTGCAGCCGGAACTTTACCCTGAACTGTACGGCAATATGTGTCACAAGGTACGCATTAACTATTACCCTCCACGTGGAGACAATAAAGAGGGTTGGGACAATATTGATATCTTTGGATGGCTGGGCTATCCGATGCAAATCAAGGTCGACTTCCTGTGCCGCGATTCAATTCTGGCGGCGCCCATTGTGCTAGATCTCGTGCTGCTGATGGATCTGGCGAAACGGTGCTCGCAACTGCGTGGGCTGGGAATTCAGGAATGGTTAAGCTTTTACTTTAAGTCACCCATGACAGTGCCGGGGCTGTATCCGGAGCATGATCTATTCATTCAGTTGATGAAGCTGAAGAACACGCTGCGGCATTTGAAGGGCGAGGAACTGATCACGCATCTGGGCTTGGAGTATTACGACTAGCTTGTGCGGCGCGGGCACCGGCCCGCGAGAATTGAACGGCTGCGGAAATCGCATTCAACTCTGGATAATTGTGCACAGCTTGTCGAGCAGCGTCGAAACCACTATCCCCAGCAAAATGGCAACGGTGACCGCGATTAGATTGGGCCAGAGCACTATCACGGCTGAGCCAGGTGTCTGTTCCACGTCCCCCAGCGCTGCGAAAATGACGCCATCCCAGAATGGCCTCTGTCCTATCGTCGCGCCGCCCCGACCGTGTTAATATAACTATGGTTATCACGAAGTGACCATTATGAAGACGATCGCCGCCGGCGAATTCAAGGCACGATGTCTGCGAATTATGGAAGACGTGCGGACGAAGCGCACTCCTGTGCTGATTACGAAACGGGGCAAGCCGCTGGCCAAACTGGTTCCTCCCGACGACAAGCCTCCCGACATCCTCGGACGTCTGGCCGGGAAGATTGAGATTCTCGGAGACATTGTTTCGCCGATAACTCCCCTGGAGGACTGGGAGGGCTTGAAGTGATTCTGCTGGACACGCATGTTTTGGTGTGGATGGTTTCGAGTCCCAGCAAACTCTCGCGAGCCGCAACGCGCGAGATTCGCAAAGCCCAACGCGAAGGCGGCTGCGCCATCGCTTCGATCAGCCTTTGGGAGTTGGCCCTGCTCTTTGCCAAAGGCCGCCTGAGAGCCTCTGGCACGGTTGAAGCCTCGATCCGCGAGATCGTGGACAGCGCCGAAGTGAGCGTGCTTGAAATCACTTCCGACATCGCAGGGCTGGCTATGGCGTTCCCGGAACCCTATCCCAAAGATCCTGGGGATCGTCTGATCGGTGCAACCGCGCTAGCACGAGGAATTACATTGATTACGCAGGATGAGAGAATTCTCGCCAGCCCGCTCGTCCGCTCGATTTGGTAGTCCATCGGTTTCGATCCGCTACGCGATGTGGTTCATTTTCTTGTACTCGTCAAACTTCTCCAGAAACCGGTCAATATCTTTTTTCTGCAAATAGTACGGAGTCGAGAGCCGCAGCTTGTTCGGATCGCCGCCTCGGATGCGGATCTTATGCGTCTTCCACATCCAGTTTTCCAATTCCATGCGGGGAATAGGAGGGACGTTAACCGTGACGATGGCGCAGCGCAGCGCGGGGTCGGGTGAGGTCCAGGATTCGGCCCCGCGTTTTTTCATTTCATCCAACATATAGTCGGCGAGCTTGCGATGGCGGCGCTCGATGCGCTCCATGCCAATGTCGTTGGCGAGTTGAATCGAGGCACGCAGACCCCAGAGCGCCGGCACGTTCGAGCTGCCGATGTGCTGGAAGCGTTCGGCGCGGAGTTGGGGCTCGTCCCAGCCTTCGGAGACGATGGTGTTCCAGAGGCGGTTGATGACTTCGTCGCGCACGTAGAGGAAGCCCGAGCCTTTGGGAGCTTGCAGCCATTTGTGCGGGCTGGAAGAGTACATGTCGCAACCGAGGTCGTGTATGTCGAGACGCATCATTCCCGGGACGTGAGCGCGATCGACGGCGGAGAGAATCCCCTTCGAACGCGCCAACGTGCTGAGTTCCTTCGCTGGCAGAACGACGCCGGAGAATGTGGTGATGTGGCTGAAGAAGATGACGCGAGTGCGAGGGGTGATGGCGTCGTTGAAAAGGTTGAGAACCTGGGCGGTGTCCTTCACCGGGCGGGGCAAGATGACTCTCTTCACTACTCACTACGGCGCCGTAGCGCTTAGCTTTCAGGTTCCAGGGATGCTCGCCGCCGGGATGCTCCTGGTCGGTCATGAGGACTTCATCGCCTGGCTTCAGGTCGATGCCATTAGCGATATAGCTATTAGCCTCGGTGGCATTACGGAGCAGAGCGATCTCGTCGCGAGGGCAGCCGACGAAAGCGGCCAGAGGATCGCGGAATTCGTTCCAGGCAGCGTATCCCCAGATGGGATAGTCCTCGGGATCTTGCTGGTCCATTTTTTCAGTGGTGGTATAGCCTTCGAAAATGGCGCGCAGCACGGGCGCGGGACTGGAGCCGACGGTGCCATTGTTCAGGTAAATCTCGTCTTTGGGGATGAGGAATTGCGTGCGCATTTCCGCCCAGTAAGCATCTTCAGTTCTTGTCGAAGAGTGCGGAATCCGGAAGCTTTGCTGGGGCCTCGGCGAGTGGAGCGAGCAAATTCCCGCGCAGAGCGGTTGCGGCGGCGAGGCCGGTAGCGGTGGCTGATAGGAAGTGGCGGCGATCGAGCAAAAGGGTATCTCCTGAGCTGATGGAAAGAGAAGCGCCCCACGTTACGACTGTGCTGGGACCGGGGCAAGGGTGGTGGGGGGCGTGGAATCCGCCGAGTCCAAATGGCCCATTCCTTAAAGCTTTATTCTGGATAACCCACGGGGGGATAGGGGGCGTCTAACGAAACGGGGGAGTTCTGGCTGAGAGTGTGCGCGGGGGGCGTATAATCCCGGTAAGAGTGGGTCGCAAAGGAGTTCCTAATGAAGTTGCGTGGGTTGGCAATCGCAGTGGGATTGGCGGCGTTCAGCGCGGTGCCCTGGACGATGGCGCAAACACAGCAGCCTGGTCAGAATCCCGGTCAGACGCAGAATCCTGGTCAAACCCAAACTCAGACGCAAGCTCCAGTTCCAGATCAAGACAAAGGCCAGCCGAAAGCCAGTGACGTGCAAAACGCCCCCGCGCAACCACCGGCTAACCTGCCAACGCAGGACGATAGCCAAATCAAGCACGATGGCACGAAGACGGACGTGGATGCGGTGGGGAACCGCAATGTGGGTTGCGGCCGCGGCGTGGGCAACTGGTACAGCATAGAGAGGCAAGTAGCGATGGGCCGCTCCTATGCGCAGCAGATTGAATCGCAAATCAAGCTGGTGAATGATCCTGTGGTCACGGAGTACGTGAATCGGATTGGACAGAATCTGGTGCGGAACTCTGATGCGCAGGTGCCGTTTATCATCAAGGTGATCGACTCCGACGTGGTGAACGCCATGGCGTTGCCCGGCGGATTCTTCTATGTGAATTCCGGATTGATTCTGGCGGCGGATGAAGAAGCGGAAATGGCGGGCGTGATGGCGCACGAGATTGCGCACGTCGCGGCCTGCCATCTGGCCCGCGAGCAGACGCGTGGCACGTTGATGCAGCTCGCCACCATTCCTCTGATTTTTGTGGGCGGAGGAATCGGCTACGGAGCCTACGAAGCGGCGGGACCGGCGGCGATGCTTGGCTTTCTGAAATTCTCCCGCGGGTTTGAGGCGGAAGCGGACTACCTCGGAGTCGAGTACATGTACCGGGCCGGCTACGATCCGTCTGCGTTCGTTTCTTTCTTCGAGAAGATTCAGGCAATGGAGAAGAAGAAACCAGGTACGCTGGCCAAGACCTTCGATACCCATCCGCAGACGCCGGACCGCATTGAGAAGACACAGGAAGAGATTCGAAAAATTCTGCCGGCGAAGAACGAATACGTTGTGACGACCTCGGAATTTGACGATGTCAAGGCACGGCTGGCTTCGATCGAGAATCGGCACAAGGTTCTGGATCAGAGAGACGAGAACAAACCCAGTCTGCGTCGGACTTCTGCCAGCGGGGACAGCAAATCGGGCACCACCAATCCTGACGATGATCGACCGACCCTGAAACGGCGGGATGATTCGTCGAACTAAGGTGCGGGATGGGTTAGGAACCGGCGGCCATGGCTGCCGGTTTTGTATTTGCGGTCCGCGAACGTGGATAATTAGGGCTGGCCGAGCCGGCAATGTAGTATGGTCACGGAACCGCGTGATCGGGGTCACAGCCACTTGTGGTCGAAGCTAGTAAGGGTAGACTACGCTGGCTGTATTGCGACTTAGAGGAGCTCCACTTCCATGCCACAGAACACACTCACCATCACTGACAATCGCACCGGTCAGACCTACACCGTCCCGATCGAGGATGGCACCATCCGGGCGATGAACCTGCGGCAAATCAAGACGGGTCCGGAAGATTTTGGGCTGATGACCTATGATCCGGCGTTTATGAATACGGCATCCTGCCGTAGCAGTATCACCTATATTGATGGGGATAAGGGAATCCTGCGCTATCGCGGCTATCCCATCGAAGTGCTCGCGGAGAAGTGTACCTTCCTGGAAGTGGCCTACCTTCTCCTGTTTGGAGAACTGCCCATCGAGGCCGAGCTTAAGCACTGGGTGCACGACATCACACACCACACCATGCTGCACGAGGCGACCAAGAAATTCATGGAGGGCTTCCGCTACGACGGCCATCCCATGGGCATGTTTGTGAGCACGGTGGCTGCGCTTTCGACCGTGTACCCAGATGCCAAGCATGTACACGATGCCGCCAACCGTATGCTGCAGATCAAGCGGCTGATTGGCAAAGTGCCCTCCATCGCGGCCATGTCCTACCGGCACAACGTGGGATTTCCGTATGTGTATCCCGACAATGATTTGAGCTACACCGAGA
>Ga0182015_10000369_pt1 | contig 64504 bp, 54 predicted proteins | sample 712P3MmetaG_FD_120478 | JGI IMG/M metagenome (GOLD analysis project Ga0182015, IMG submission 120478) | Permafrost microbial communities from Stordalen Mire, Sweden - 712P3M metaG | ecosystem: Environmental > Terrestrial > Soil > Wetlands > Permafrost | place: Sweden: Stordalen | collected...
GCGCCAGGCCAACACGGCGTCACACCTGTGCCATTCAAACCGGAGCACTCGAACACCTTCTTTTTGAACAATTAGTAGCGGACGGGCCTGTAAGCCGGATTCTGTGCGGCATGCAGTGCGCATGGCGCGCTGCAAACCACGGCAATCATTCCTCTAGGTCCCGATTCGCACCGGAACTCCAGCAGCCTACCCGAGGGTTTTCAAACACGCCGGATTGCTCCGGCGTGAACGGAGCGCGTCCACTTGCGTGAACGCCACTCAATGAGCCGGGCCAGCTCTCCCCTCCTATTTGGCCTTGCACCACGCGGGGTTTTCCGTGCCCTCGTCATTGCTGACGAAGCGGTGGGCTCTTACCCCACCTTTTCACCCTTACCAACGACGCGAACATTGTGAGACGTCTCGCAGGTTTACCTGCGAGATGCCACCGTGCTGCGCTCCGCCGGCGGTTTAAGTTTCTGTGGCACTATCCGTAGCCTCGCCTTTAAAGCGAAGCCCCCTGGCGTTACCAGGCGCGTTGCCCTGTCAAGAGTTCTGGCAAACCAATCGTTTGCCACGCCTCAGGACGGTGTCCGGACTTTCCTCCCGCTGCTGCGCCTTGCAGCCCAGCAGCCAGCGATTACCCAGCCCGCCCGCTGCCATCGATTATACCCTCAGCGCGTAGCCCCTACGCCAATGCTGTCATCATTTACCGGCGCGGCGACGCAGCCAAAGTTCGTGACTCAAGATAATTTCCTTAATTTAGATAAGTGCTCACTGGAGTCCATCACAAGTCACTCCCGAGAAGTTTCTCAAATTCCTTTTCCGTGAGGATGGGCACGCCGAGAGTTTTGGCTTTATCGTGTTTTGACCCAGCGTCGGTTCCCACGACCACATAACTGGTCTTCTTGCTGACCGAACTGGAGATCGTTCCCCCGTGTTGCTTCACCATCTCGGCAGCCTCTTCGCGGCTGCGATTAGCGAGGCCACCGGTAAACACAAAAGATTTACCCGCGAACTTGGCGCTCTTCGGTTCGCGCTTCTCCATAGTGGGATGTACGCCCGCCTTTTTCAGCTTTTTGATCAGTACCAGGTTGGCAGGCTCGGAGAAAAATTCGGTGATGGCCGCAGCGACTTTGGGTCCCACTTCAGCCACTTCTTCGAGTTGCTCCCGGCTGGCGCCCGCAAGATCTTCGAGCGAGGAAAAATGCCCTGCCAGCAATTCTCCAGTGCGTTCCCCGACAAAACTGATGCCCAGGGCATAAATCAAGCGCGCCAGACTGTTTTTCTTGCTGGCTTCAATCTCGTCGAGCAGGTTTTGTGCGGACTTTTCCGCGAAGCGCTCCAGCGCCACTACCTGATCGAGCTTCAACAAATATAAGTCAGCGACGTCGCGAACCAGTCCTTGCTCCACCAGTTGATCTACTATTTTTTCTCCCAGGCCATCGATATTCATGGCGTGCCGGCCAGCGAAATGCAACAGCGATTCGCGTCGCTTCGCCGGGCAAGCGGAATTGATGCAGCGATAAGCCACCGTATCCACGGCCTTGTGAATCGCGCTGCCACACTCCGGGCATTTCTCCGGCATGTGAAATGGCCTGCGATTTGCCCCTTCTTTCACCACTTTCAGCACGTGCGGAATCACTTCGCCGGCGCGCTCCACCAGCACGGTATCTCCAATTTGCACTCCTAGGCGCTCGATTTCGTCCATGTTATGCAGCGTGGAGCGGCTCACCGTCACGCCTCCCACTTGTACCGGCTCGAGCATGGCCACTGGTGTCAGCGTGCCGGTTCGGCCTACATTCACGAGAATATCGTTCACGACAGTGGTTTCCTGTCGCGCCGGATATTTGTAGGCGATTGCCCAACGCGGAGCTTTCGCCGTGTATCCCAACTCGTTTTGAACCGGAATGGAATTAACCTTCACAACCACGCCATCAATTTCGTAGGGAAGTTTTTCACGCTTGTCTTCCCAACTATCGCAGTAGGCCAGGACGTCCGCGATACCATCGCAAAGTTTCCAGTCGGCCGAGGCCCGGAAATGCATTTCCTTGAGAGCCTTCAGCGAATCGGAAAGTTTTGAGAAGGGAGAACGCCCCTCAACCAGCAAGTAGTAGGCGAAAAACTCCAGACGACGCGAGGCCGTGATGGAAGCATCCAGCATACGCACGCCGCCCGCGGCAGCATTGCGCGGATTCGCGAAAATCTTACCGCCAGAAAGCTCCTGCTGGCGATTCAACTCCGCAAAAGCTTTTCGCGGCATGACGATTTCGCCGCGGACCTCGAAGTTAACCGGCAGCTTCACTTTTTTGAGCGCGGCCGGATCAATACGAAGCGGCACCGAACGGACCGTTTTTACGTTCGGTGTAACGTCTTCTCCCGTGCGCCCATCGCCCCGTGTCACACCCCGCTTGAATGCGCCGCCTTCGTAATGCAGCGAAATGCTGAGTCCATCGAACTTGTGTTCGGCGATGTACTGAATTTTCTCCTGGCCGCTGCTCTCGCGCACTCGCCGGTCAAATTCGCCGAGCGCTTCATAAGAAAACGCATTGTCCAGGCTCAGCATCGGGCGCGCGTGCTGCACGGTCTGAAATCCTTCTCGAGGCGCTCCGCCGACGCGCACGGTAGGCGAGTCCGCCGTGATTAGCTCAGGATGCGCGGCTTCCAGAGTCTTCAGTCGGTCCATCAGGCGGTCGTAGGCCGCATCCGAAATTTCCGGATCGTCCGCCACGTAATAGCGGTACTCGTGATGCCGCAGCTTCTCGCGCAGGTCTTCGATTTCGCTTTTTACGGCTGCACCGGCCCGGGCCATGAAATCCTCGTCTGAAATCGAGTGAAGAACGGATGCTGGGATTGCTTCTTTATTATATAGAATGAATTGAAGGACACGGACCTCGCCAAGCGAATGACGATCGGGCTGCAGAATGCTCTTCTGATTCACAATCCCAACGCCGGCCACGGAGGCGCCAGGCGCCGCCGGCTCCTGGATGAGGCGCGCCGCATCTTTGCCTCCAGCGGTATCGAAGCCGAACTAGCCGAAACCAGGGGCCCCGGCGACGCCACGGAAATCGCGCAGCGCGCCACCGCGGAAAGACGCCAACTGGTCATCGCTTGTGGTGGCGACGGCACGTTAAACGAGGTGGTCAACGGTCTTGCTGGGCATTCTAACGGGCACCGTGTGCCGATGGCTCTGCTACCTGCTGGCACCGCCAATATTTTTGCCAAAGAGCTGACGCTGCCTTGGGACATCCCGGCCGCGGCGCGCAAACTCGTGCGCGGCAACGTGGTCGACATTGCCCTGGGCCTGGCCACTCCGGTGAACGAGCCAGCCAAGCAGAAATATTTTCTGAGTGTCGCGGGCGCTGGCCCCGATGGAATGATCGTGTACTCCATCGATCTGGAACTGAAAGCGCGATTGGGGATTCTGGCCTATTGGTGGCAGGGCGCGCGTGAAGTTTTCCGTTACCAGTTCCCACACTTTCGCGTGATTGTTGCCGGCCAGTCCGCGGATTCCTCGTTGGTGATCGTGGGGCGCACCAAGCATTATGGTGGCCCGTTCAAAATCACTACCCTGGCCGATCTCTATGAAGACAAATTTGAAGTCATGACCTTGAATACCCGGAGCGGCTTTCGGTATCTGAGTTATCTACCTACCCTGTGGATGGGCAAATTGCGCGGAACGAGCGGCGTATTTTTCTCCAAGACCGACACGGTGTTGTGTGAACCTCTGGACGATAAGCCTGTTCACGCACAGGTGGATGGCGAACCCCTGGCTCGCCTCCCCGTGGAATTTAAAATTGCGCCTAAAGCGCTGAAACTTTTGGTGCCCGAATCCAGCCAGCGCGTCTGAAGAATGCTCAGGGCCCCGCGTCAACTCAGCGACACTGCTAGCTTCTCGAAACTTAGAGTCTAAATGGACATTGGTACACACGCGCTTGCTTCGCTGGCCCTGTCTCGCGCCATTTTGCCGCGTGCGCCCAAACTTCTGTGGGCTTGGACCATCCCTGCCGGAATAATCGCTGACGTCGATGGATTGAGCGCTGCGTGGGGGCCCGCAACTTATCTGGCTTGGTACCGCGGCTACCTCCATTCCCTCGTCGCATCCATCGTCGTAGCCTGTGTTTTCGCATCGTTCTATCGCTTATGTGTATCCGGCGATATGCGCTTGCGTTTGAATGTCCGATCGGTTTTCATCGCCTCGTTGCTGGTTCAGTGGCTTCACCTCGCACTGGATGCGACTCAGTGGCAAGGTGTCGAGCTGTTCTGGCCTTTTCGCAATACGCGCGTTGCCGCAGATTGGCTTCCGAGTGTAGATCCCTGGATCATCGCCATTCTTATCGCGGCCGTTGCCTTGCCTGAATTCTTCCACCTCGTCAGTTCCGAGATCGGAGCCAAGGATAGAAAACCGCACGGCTTTGCGGCGGCCATCGTGGGACTGACTATCGTACTTATCTACGTTGGACTACGCGCCGACTTACATGGCACCGCTGTCGCGGTGCTGCAAAATCGCACTTACCTTGGCGAGGCGCCGCGGCACGTCGGCGCATTCTCGGAATTCACCTCGTTGGTTACTTGGCGTGGCTTGGCGGAAACGGAAAGCGCGTTGCACGAGCTGGATGTTCACGTCAGAGCCACGCGTTTTTCAATGCTTGATCCGGGAATAAATTTATTTAAGCCGGAGCCAAGCCCGTTATTGCAAGCCGCGCAGGCCAGCAAAGCGGCCAAACTGTTTTTGCGCGTGGCGCGTTTTCCAAGGGCCACTGTGCAAAAGATGGACGGCGGATCGGAAGTGCAGATTCGTGACTTACGCTATGCCGCGGCTGGAGAAATAAAGCACGAGCCCGCGGTTACCGTGGACTTCGATGCCGGGGGAAAATTAATTTCGGAACAAATCGTGTGGGCCAGCCGGGACACTCCCCGTTGATTCCCTGCTCCCAACGAATGGATCGTTACTTTCCCGCCGCGCTTTCATACGGATGCTTGGCGCGCAAAATTACCTGCGATAGCGCGTAGCTTACGGCCACCAGCACAATCACCGCCATGGTCACGTCCAATTTGTGCTGCGCGAGAAACGGCATCGCATTATGGCCATAGCGAACGGCGAGATACCCTACCCCGAAATATCGAAACAAGCGTGCCACACCGATTGCTGACGCAAAACTGGCGACCGGCATCTCGAATACTCCCGCGGCAAATACAAAAATCTTGAAGGGGGTCGGCGGAGGTAAAAGCGCCGCGGCCAACATTCCTCCAAAGCCATTCCGTTCTATCCAATGACGGATGGCCCCGCCGTGACGTCCCGCCTTGCTGTGAAACAGCGCTTCGCCGCCCTTTTCCGCAATGTAATAAAGCAGAATGCATCCGAGCATAGAGCCTGCGGCGGCCATGATCGCGTACAGCGGCATGCGCGAGGGATGTTGCATGCATAATTCGATCAGCAACAGATCGTTGATTACCGGAAAGGTCAGCACTGAAGAATCCAGAAATGAAATCAGGAACAGGCCTGGAGCGCCCAGGCTTCCCGCGAACGCGATAATTTTTTGCTTCCAGGTGTTCAAGCTTACCGCCAAGAGTTTTACTTCATTTAGGGACACTAGCATTGTCGATCGAATTCCCGCGTCTCTAGCAGTTTCGAAATGAGTTGTGAAAAATCCGCGCCCGCGAAAAACGGCCGGATGCAACTCGCCACAGGTGCTCTTCGCTCCAGCCTCAAAGCACCTTCTCGATGACCTGCAGGATCACGTCGTAAACAAAGTGCAATTCTTCTCGCGTAATGACATAAGGCGGCAGCACGTACACAACGTTGCCGAGCGGGCGCAGCAGCACACCGCGATCGATAAAAAACTGGTAGAGCTTCGTGCGCATGGCCGACAAATACCCGGCGTCGTCCGTACGCAATTCTATCGCTCCAATAGTTCCCATCTGCCGTACATCGCCTACCTGTGGTAGCGCGCGGAATTGTTCCAGGCGTTCGGCATTCACCGCCGCGATCATCGCGATGCGCTCAAAGACCGGTTCGTCCTCGAAAATTTGTAGGCTGGCGTTTGCCGCGGCGCACGCCAGCGCATTCCCGGTATACGAATGCCCATGATAGAAAGTGTGCGTCCGATCTTTGCTGTGGAATGGAGCTTCAACGCGATCGCTGCACACCGTCGCACCCATAGGCAAAAAACCGCCCGTGATTCCTTTCGACAGACACATCAAGTCGGGAGCAACATCCGCCAGTTCACACGCAAACATTTTCCCGGTGCGGCCAAATCCGGTGAGCACTTCGTCGGCAATCAGCAATACATCGTAGCGCGTACACAACGCACGCACCCGTTGCAGAAACTCGACCGGGTGAACAATCATGCCCCCTGCGCCTTGCAGCAGCGGCTCGACAATCACCGCCGCGATGCGTTCATGATGCTGCTCCAGCAAAGCCTCCAGTTGCTGCACGCATTCGATATCGCATGTCGCACGCGTCAATCCGACCGGGCATCTATAGCAGTAGGCCGAGTGAACGCGATGCACCTTGTAACGCATCGACTGAAATGGCTTGGTGAAGGGCGAATCATCGCTCGCCGACATCGCCCCGGCGGTATCCCCGTGATAGCCATGCTCAAGCGCTACGATTTCCGATTTCTCAGCCCGGCCGCAATTGCTGAAATGCTGCACCGCCAGTTTTAGCGCCACTTCCACGGCCGTTGAACCGTCATCTGAAAAAAACAAGTGCGTCATTTCCGGCGGCAGGTGTTTGCGTAGCCTCGCTGCCAGTTCTTCCGCGGCATCGTGCGTGAAGCCCGCGATGATAACGTGCTCCATTTTGTGCGCTTGGTTGGCGATCGCTTCGGCAATGCGTGGATTGGCGTGCCCATGGATATTGACCCACCACGACGAAACCGCATCCAGAATCCGGCGCCCATCTTTTGTGTAGAGGTATACGCGTTCGGCGCGCACCACGTGCAGAGGCGCAGGATCCATCGCAGCGTTGGTGAAGGGATGCCAGATCCGCAGCGGCGAACTCATTTTGGTTTATTGAGAGAAGGCGGCGCGATCGAAATGATTCATGAATACTTGCATCAGCGAAGTGCGATGCAGATTGGGAAGCCGCGGGATTTCTCCGATGACTCGCACATGTCCAAAACGCTCTATCGTCTCGCGATTTTCGCGATTCTGGTCGCCGATCAAAACTACGCCATGCACCGGAAGCTCCGCCGCGTGTAACGCTGCCAGCGTCAACAGCGTGTGGTTGATGGTACCCACACCACTGCGCGCCGCTAGAATTACCGGCAGCTTGAATTTCGCCATCATGTCCAGCATGAATTGTTTCGAGTTGATAGGCACCAGCACCCCGCCCGCGCCTTCCACCACCAGCCAGTCGTTAATCAGACTTGTCGGCAAATTGATGCGTGCCAGATCGATTTCGACACCCGCCCAACGGGCCGCCAAGTCCGGCGAAACGGGCGGCACGAATTTGTAGACTTCATCCAGTGTGCGGTCCGTGCCAATCCCGGCCAGCCGCATCACCGTAACGCGATCAGACCCTTCCAGCGTTCCGGTCTGAATCGGCTTCCAGTACACAGCATCGAGCGCGGCACACAGTAGTGCCGAAAGCGTGGTCTTGCCTACGCCCGTGTCCGTGCCGGTAATAAAAAAGTGATGCCTCATGCGGTTTCCGCCATTGCCAGAGGAGTTGCCAAACGAGTTGGCTGTTGTTGTCGCGCGCGCCAGGCTATTAAGGATGCGGTAAGCCGCTCGACATCGTTCGCGCTAATTCTTTGTGTCACCGAGAAACGTAACCGGGCGGTACCTTCAGGCACCGTCGGCGGACGAATCGCTCGCACCGCAAAGCCCTTGCGCTGCAAACATTCCGCAGCGGACAAGGCCGCCTCGTTTTTGCCGATTACCGCCGGAATAATCTGGGTTGTACTGCCCATCGTCTCCCAACCCTCGCGGCGTAAAGCAATGGCGAGGTTTGTCGATCGCGAATCTAGCTCGGCGCGCTCTTTATCCATCCCCATCGCCAGCCGCAGCGCTGTGCGAATTTGTGCGCCCATATACGGAGGCATCGCCGTGCTAAAAATAAATGTGCGCGCGTGATTAATCAAATGCTCGCGCAAAATACCGCAGCCACAAACAAATGCTCCGGCGCTAGCCAGCGCCTTACCGCACGTATGCATCGCCGCCACAATTCTCCCGGATGTCAGCGCCTGGTGCGCGATGCCACGTCCGCCAGGACCGTGCACTGCGGTGGCGTGCGCTTCATCGACAATCACTCCGGCGCCATATCGTTCCGCGAGAGTCACAAGGTCATCCACAGGCGCGACGTCGCCATTCATGCTGAAAATCGTTTCCGTAACGATCAGCTTCCGCCCGCGTACCTGCTCATCCTCGTGCAGCGCAGCTTCCAGAACGTTTATATCGCGATGCGGATAGATCACCTTGCGCGCGCCCGACAAGCGAATCGCATCAATGATGCTGGCGTGGTTCAACTCATCGGAAAAAATCACATCGTTCTTCCCTGCCAGTGAAGTGATCAGCCCGATATTCGCCGCGTAGCCGCTGCCGAAGTACAATGCCGCCTCAACGCCCACAAACTCCGCGAACTCTTCTTCCAAGGCGCTCCACACCGCATGATGACCGGATAGCAATCGCGAGCCCGTCCCGCCCATTCGACAGGAGCCGCAAACCGCTTCCGCGACCGCTTCGCGCAGCGCGGGATGTTCCGCTAATCCCAAATAATCGTTCGAACAGAAATTAACGCCGTTCGTCTCCGCCAGGGTTCTCCGCTGGCTCCGCGATTCAAGTTCGCGCAGTCCACTGCGGAGTTCCGTCAATAATGATTCGTGAAATTCAGATGGCATGCGATTCAAGGGGTTTCAGCCCCAACGTTTGAAGCAATTGCTCGTCCTCGTCCGCACCGGGATTCGGTGTCGTCAGCAATTTCTCGCCTACAAAAATCGAGTTAGCGCCTGCAAGAAAACAAAGCGTCACCGCTTCCGGAGACAACTGTTTTCGTCCGGCCGCCAGCCGTACCCGCGAAGCCGGCATCAACACCCGCGCTGTGCCGATCGCGCGCACCATTTCCAGCGGATCGAGCGCCGGCTTGTCCGCCAGCGGCGTTCCCGCTACGCGCACCAGCATATTGATCGGCACGCTTTCCGGATGCGGCTCCAGCGTGGCCAACTGGTGGAGCAACCCGATGCGGTCTCCCTCGCTCTCGCCCATGCCTAGAATTCCTCCGCAGCATACGGTGATTCCCGCGCTGCGCACCGCCGCCAGCGTTCGCAAACGGTCGTCGTACACTCGCGTAGTTATAATCGACCCATAAAACTCTGGCGATGTATCCAGATTGTGGTTGTAGGCAGTCAACCCCGCAGCCTTCAATTTGACCGCCTGCCTTTCCGTCAACATGCCCAGTGTGCAACATACTTCCATGCCCAAGGCCGAAACTCCGCGCACCATTTCCAGAACGTTGTCGAAATCCTTACCCTCGGGCGCCTGGCGCCACGCCGCTCCCATGCAGAAGCGCGTTACTCCGCGTCCAGCGGCTTCGCGAGCCACCAAAATGACGTGTTGCGGGTCCAGCAGGCCTTGGCGTTCCACATCCGCGTCGTAATGCGCGCTTTGCGGGCAATACGCACAGTCTTCCGGGCACCCACCCGTTTTGATGGAAATAAGTTGGCAGGTTTGCACGCGGTCTGCGGCGTGGAATTGCCGGTGAAAGGTCTGCGCGCGAAAAATCAGTTCAGGCAGAGGCGCACGATAAATCGCAGCGACTTCGTCGCGGCTCCAGTTGCTCCGTACTGCCGTGTTTCCGGTCTTTGAATGTGCAACTACGCCCGCCGGCTGGGGACTCACAGGGACATTTGTGCTCATGATCTCCGTCATGCATCGGCCCGCGACGCGGCGGAAGCCGAAATTTAGAATGGCATGTTACCATCGCTTGACGGCAGCGTCTTGCCATTCCAGAATCTTCGTTCCACCTTTGGAACCTTCGTCGATTTGGCCGTTCAGTAGGCTGCCCAGCTTCAGGCCGCCGAGTTTGACCGCCATCGTAGCTAAATGTTATAAATCAACGCTTTGTCGCCAGCCCGCGCAAAGCCCTTTCGGTCTCCCTGGGAGGGGTTCCAGGGACACTCAGGCTAAGATAAACAGCTCAGGTTAAGCCCCGTGAATTATTCGCGGGGTCCTGTTTCACTCGGTGGATGCGCCGCCGATGCGGTCGTACGCATTTGCTTGGGATGGTGTACCGGGTTTGATGTTCACGGAATTGCCCTGAATCAAGTTATGGATGATGGAGGAATTTTGATGCACAAGTTTGATCGTTTGTGTTCGCTGGCTCGCGGGCCGCTAAAAATGACCGCAGGTCTCGCTTTGCTTTCGCTGTTCACGTCGGTGTCCGCCCGCGCCCAGGAAGTTTCAGAGGCCGGAGGCGAAGCCAATCTCAAGCTCCCCGATCTTTCGCAAGTATCGTTCCTGGGTATCGATGGCCACAGGATTCTGATGTTTGGTCTGATCTTTTGCGTGTTCGGACTCATATTTGGCCTGGCCATCTACAACAAACTGAAAAATCTGCCCGTGCATAAGTCCATGCGCGATATTTCGGAGCTGATTTACGAGACCTGCAAAACCTATCTGATCACCCAGGGTAAGTTCCTCCTCCTGCTCGAAATTTTCATTGCCATCGTCATCGTTCTTTACTTTGGCGTGCTGCTGAAGCTTGAAGCCATGCGCGTAGCCATCATTTTGCTGTTCAGCCTCGTTGGTATCGCCGGCAGTTATGGCGTGGCTTGGTTTGGCATTCGCGTAAACACCTTTGCCAACTCGCGCACGGCCTTTGCCAGCCTCCGCGGTAAGCCCTACCCCATTTATCACATCCCGCTGCAGGCCGGCATGAGCATCGGCATGATGCTCATCAGCGTGGAACTTCTGATGATGCTGTTCATTTTGCTGTTCATTCCGGGCGACTATGCCGGGCCTTGCTTTATCGGTTTTGCTATCGGTGAATCGCTGGGCGCTGCCGCGCTGCGTATCGCCGGCGGTATCTTCACCAAGATTGCCGACATTGGTTCCGACTTGATGAAGATCGTCTTCAAGATTAAGGAAGACGATGCGCGTAATCCGGGCGTCATCGCGGATTGCACCGGTGACAACGCGGGCGATTCCGTCGGGCCCAGCGCCGACGGCTTTGAAACCTATGGCGTAACCGGCGTGGCGCTGATCACCTTCATCCTTTTGGGCGTCAAGAGTCCTACGGTGCAGGTCCAGCTTCTGGTGTGGATCTTCATCATGCGTATTGTGATGTTGGTCGCCAGCGCCGCAGCGTATTTCATCAACGCCGCAATTGCCAAGGCCCGCTACGGCAACGTGGATGAGATGAACTACGAAGCTCCCCTGACCTCACTGGTGTGGATCACTTCCATCGTTTCCATCGGCTTCACCTACCTGGTTTCCTACCTGATTATTCCGTCTCTCGGCGATGACACCACGCAATGGTGGAAGCTTGCGACCATTATTTCCTGCGGCACTTTAGCCGGTGCCATTATTCCCGAACTGGTTAAAGTCTTCACTTCTACCGAGTCGCGCCACGTAAGAGAAGTTGTCAGCTCCGCCGAAGAAGGCGGCGCTTCCCTGGGTATTCTCTCCGGCTTCGTGGCCGGTAATTTCTCTGCGTATTACATCGGCCTCGCCATGGTCGTACTCATGTCGCTGGGCTACCTGATCAGTGAAATGGGCCTGGCGGCTTTCATGATCGCCGCTCCCGTGTTTGCTTTTGGGTTGGTGGCCTTTGGATTCCTGGGCATGGGACCTGTGACGATTGCCGTGGACTCTTACGGTCCTGTAACCGATAACGCGCAATCCGTGTATGAACTCTCTCTCATCGAGCAAATTCCTGGCATCGAGCAGGAACTCCAGCGCGATTACAAGATCAACGTGAACTTTGCACGCGCCAAGGAAATGCTAGAAGCCAACGACGGCGCTGGCAACACCTTCAAAGCCACCGCCAAGCCGGTGCTCATTGGGACGGCTGTCGTCGGCGCCACCACCATGATTTTTTCCATCATCATGGCCCTCACTCACGGTCTAACCCAGGACGTTAACAAGCTTTCCTTGCTGCATGCTCCGTTCGTTCTCGGTCTTATCACTGGCGGTGCCATGATTTATTGGTTCACCGGTGCATCCACTCAGGCCGTGACGACCGGCGCCTATCGCGCCGTGGAGTTCATCAAAGCCCACATTCATCTGGAAGAAGCCAAGGCCGCCAGCATTGCCGACAGTAAAAAGGTCGTCGAGATTTGTACCAAATACGCGCAAAAGGGCATGCTCAACATTTTCATTGCGGTCTTTTTCGCCACGCTGGCTTTTGCCTTCGTCGAGCCGTTCTTCTTCATCGGCTACCTCTTCAGCATCGCGATCTTTGGCTTGTATCAAGCCATTTTCATGGCCAATGCCGGCGGCGCCTGGGACAACGCCAAGAAAATCGTGGAAGTGGAGTTGAAGCAGAAGGGTACGCCATTGCATGACGCCACTGTCATTGGCGACACGGTGGGCGATCCCTTCAAAGACACCTCGTCCGTGGCGCTAAATCCCGTGATTAAATTCACTACATTATTCGGATTGCTTGCCGTGGAATTGGCCGTACAGCTCACCGCTACGCAAGGATCGAACCTCACGCACATCCTGGCCGCGGCCTTCTTCGCGGTTTCCTTCTTCTTCGTCTATCGATCGTTTTACGGAATGCGCATTCGACAGTCCGCTTAAAGCTCGCGCTCTGCCACTGGTAAAAAAGGCCATTCGCATCAATCGAATGGCCTTTTCATTTTCGAATTTGCTGATTAAGTTCGGATCAATCCCGGGAAGCGGTGTGCGCTGTTGTCAAACCCCGGGAACACCGTCGCTAGATCTTTCACACCGATGTGTTTGGTCAGTGTCTCGCCCAGCACGTAGCGGAAATCCGTCGTCAGCGCCAGGTCGCGGCCGTCATTCAATTGATGATCGTCGAGTCCCGGCCATCTTCCGTAGACTTTGCCGCCCTTTACGTCCCCGCCCATCACGAACATACAGTTGGCATGTCCGTGGTCTGTCCCTCGGTTGCCGTTTTCCTTTGCTGTGCGCCCGAACTCACTCATGGTGACCACCACAATATCCTGCATGCGGTCCCCCATGTCCTGATGAAACGCCGCCAACGATTGGCCGAGGTCTTTGAGCAGATTTGAAAGCTGCCCTTGCGCGCCGCCTTCATTCACATGATTGTCCCAACCGCCGCAATCGACGAATAGCACTTCCACACCGACCTTGGCCTTGAGTAGCTGGCCGATTTGCTGCATGTTTTGTCCCAGGCGGCTGGTCGGGTATTGAGCCCCGTTTTCGGGTGGAAGCTTGCTGGTGTCGATCTTGCTGAGCATGTCGATGGCTTCAAAAGTCTCCGTGCCCGTACCATGCAGCGCGTGGTCCACGCTTTGCGAATACATCGCTTCGAATCCGCCCTGTACCACATTGTTCATGGCTGCCGACTGCGGGATAACCTTGAAGTTTTTTAAATCCGGCAAAGCGATGGCCCCGGCGCTGCCTCGCAACATACGCGGCAGGTTCGGCCCCATGGCTACGGCCCGAAATGGCGAAGCATTTTCTTCCGGTACCGTTTGCAGCGCCCGGTCCAGCCAGCCATCGTCTGTCGCTTTTACACCTGGCGTCCCCGACTCCATAAAATCTTGGGCATCGAAGTGTGACCGCGTCGGATCAGGCGACCCCGCGGCGTGCACGATGGCCAGTTGATTCTTGTGAAATAGCGGCTCGAGTGGCGCGAGGCTAGGATGCAAACCGAAATATCCGTCCAGATCGATCGCCGTTTCTCCGACAACGCCTCGGCGTGGCTGAGGAATCGCAATGGTCGGGCGGAGACGGTAGTAATTCGGCTCGGAAAATGGCACCACGATATTCAATCCATCGGCTGCGCCACGCTGAAAAAGCACCACCAGCTGCTTCTTATTGGGCATCGGCGTGGCAGCAACGGCGCGTTGCAAAAATGCTGGCATGGCGCTAAGGCCCACCATCGCCACGCCACCCTGCTTCAAGAAATATCGTCTGGAAAATCTCACGGTGGTTCTCCTCGACTTGCTCTTCTCTATCGTCTTTGAAATTCGGGTGCGCCCAGCACCAAACCTGTCACCACTCCCAGGTCCACTTTCTTCACCGGATCATCCAGTTTGGCTTGCAGAATTTGCGGGCTATCCAACTGTTTCTGCAGCGTCTCCACCGTGGTCGGCCCCGCTTGGCCTCCCAGGAAAACCTGCACCGCACGCTCTAGCGCAACTTTGGGTTCCGTGGCATCCACTCCCAGCAGCGATCCAACGTCCGTACGCGATCCACGCACTTTGTTTCCAGCCAGCGTCAGCGAGAAATTCAGCCGGTTCAGCAAAGCGCCGGTATTCACCCACGCTTCAGCTTTGTCTGCGTACCCTGTCGGCGGCTGGCATTGGTAGAGTGGCTCACCGATGCGCCCTACCCACTGCACCAGTGGCATCGGAGTATCTACATCCGTGCCCAAAGCGCGAGCCGCGGAAACCACCACTTCGTACGGCGTCTTGATTTTTGCGCGGTACGCTTCACGCGACCAGAATTCCGGTGCATAAATCATGATGTGCATCACCGCGCGGATGTCCCCGTCACTCGATTGAAACGTCTGCGCCATCCGCGTCACCAGCGACGCCGGCGGATTGTCGGACACAAAACGCCGCGCCAGTTTGGTGGAAATGAACTTCGCCGTGTTCGGATTTTTAACCAGAAGCTCGATGGCTTGTTCCCCGTCCTTCATCCCGCCCGCGTGAATCTTCTTTTTCAATACCATCTTGGGATCGGGATCGTGCACCTTCTCATCAAACTTGAATTGCGGATTTTGCCGCGGCTTGTCGATCGTCCATCCCGTGAAGCAGCGCGCCAGTTCCGTCACATCTTTTTGCGTGTAGCCACCTTCCACGCCGAGCGTGTGCAGCTCCATCAATTCGCGGCCATAATTTTCGTTTAGCCCGCGCGTATTCTTCTTCGCTTGCTGATTCGGCGGGGGCGGATATGGCCCTCCAAATCGCCGGTTCTGCCTCATGGCCCGCAGCGCCGCTTGCCGTTGAGCCGCATTAGGATCGGCGCTCAGGAAATTATCCAGATAAAAAAGCATCGCGGGACTTTTCGCCGTGGCCGTCACCAGGTCTTTGAACTTGCCCAGTGTGTGCGGCTGGATGACGTCCCGCTCATAAGACGTCAAGTACCACTTGTCTTCGCCTTTGTCGGCATACACATTGAAGTGGTTGAACCAGAAATCGTCCATGACCTGCTGTAACTGGCGTTCGCTATAAATCGCGCGCGTCACTTTGGCCATCGCCAGTTCTTGCACCACCCGCTGCGGCTTCTTGCTGTCGTCTGCAATCACCCGCGGCACGGCGTTGGGATCCGGCCCGCTCAGTAAATTTCTCTTGCCCGCGCCCGGCGTTGCAGGGTTACCCGTAACGTTGGGATTGTCCGCCGCAGGCTCGGCCTTCATCGGCGCGGGAACGCTCGATTTGTCCGCTACGTTCACCTGTGCCGAATTGCTTTGTGCCGATTGACCCACTGCCGCGGAAGAGCTCGGCGGGCCCATCGCCATGTCTGCCGTTTGGCCAGTGCCATCCGCAGTTTGCATATCTTTGGACGCCATATCTTTCTGCGTCGCTGAAGCACCGCCATTCGTGGATTGCCGAATCCTGTTCGCCGCAACTTCGGCGCGTTTGGCAGCCGCCTTCTCTGCTTGCTTCGGCTGCGGATACTCCTCCATCAGCTTCGCTGTGGACATGTTCAAAGTCGGTAGATTTTCCAGACGGGCCTCGAGCGCCTTGTCGTCGATCAAGTTTGGCGTGAGTTGCTGATCAATCCACTTCGCCAGCCCCATCTGCCGCACGCGTTCCACATCGCCAGGACGCGGACCGTATGCCAGCCGATTCATCGCGTGGAGAATCGCCTCATCCACGGTCAACTCGGTGATGGGCAATCCCTTCAATGCCGGATCTTGTTTGGGTTTTTTATCTTTTGCAGCCGCGGGTAGCGCCGCGATGGCGGGGACATCCACTCCCAGAGTCATGACGCAGGCTATCGATAAAATCGCCGCCAGCCACGCTTTTGGCCGCACCGAAACTACCGGCGCATGCCGATCTTTCGAATTTTGGGGCACCATAAGCTCTCTGCTGTTGGGCTTGCTCTCGACTCAAGCCCTCTCTCTGAAGACTAACCCCAAGGTGCCTCATAAGTTGTGACGATCCGCGGCCCTGTGTCGAATCATGACCACCACTTCAGCGCGCAGCCACCGCCAGCGCGGATTGGCCGCTACCTACGTAGGTTATTGAATCAGTTCCTGTTATTGCAAGTCTCTATTGCACATCGAAGTCCACGGTCCGGTTGGGAGCTTTGTTGCCGGCTCCATCCGCCGCCTGCAACATCAGGCGGTAGGGACCGGGCGGCAGGTCCTTGACGTTTACTTTCAGCGCCACCGGCACGATCGAGTTCCCTTTCTGGATAAACCCTTCCGCGGGAATGGGCCCGGTGAAAAACACTTCCTTGTCTCCCGGTCGCTGGTAGATCCGGTATCCCATCACTATTTTTGGCGGCTCCGCGGACGTCAACGACGGCTCGTAGATTTCTGAGTACAGAATTACGTTTTCGTCGCGCCGGAATCGATTGGTGCCCGATGGTGTAACTTGCAAACCTTTGACAACCAGTGGCGTGCGATCCTCGAGCAGCGCTGAATCCAGGCTTGTGGGTATATCCCCCAGCCGCTGCGCCGAATCCGACATGGCTACCCCGCCCAAGCCGAAGTGTTTGCCGTCATAGGTATCAATCTGCAAGGGTTTTTCGAACCTTCCAAATGCGTCTCCGCCGGCGCTCACCACCACTGTCAACTTGTAAGTTCCCGGCGTGGCGTCAAATTGATTTTCGTAAACGTACGGCGTCTTGGTAAATTCCTTCCATTCGTCCTTCTCGAACTCCAGATTCACCGTATCGCTGAACCTCGCTCCCACCGAGCCATCGGGGCGATAAGCGATTCCCAGCACATTCAAGTTCGCGCGATATTTCCCCTTATCTTTGTTGAACTGTACTGTATCGGCGGGAATTTCCATTGCCAGGTTGACGCGCGCCACGTTTGCCGAGGTATAAAAATACGGCGTTTGCATTTCACCGCGAATGGAGCCCGCCTGCGTGCCAGTAGCGCGCGATTCAAGCTGCTTCTCTACGGGCTTCCCTTCCAGGGTATTTGCGGATTTCACGTTGCAATATCCACTGCGCGACCGCACATTTGTGCCGCTCCGGCTCAATTTTACTTTTAACGTATGGCACGAGCCTTCTGGCGTTTCTTTCGGTACATACCCCAGAACGTAGAACTCGTTTTGCTCCTGGCCGATACGCACTAATCCGCCCAGCAAATCATTGGTATTGAATATCGTGAACCCGCCAGTTCCCTCCGCGAGCGCCCCTAGAATTTGCTGGTTTGTTCCCGCGGATGCCGGAAACGGCGGCACGATCGTACGCGGCTGGTTATATGGCGAATTGAAATTATAGAGTCCGGGATTGGTAACGTTTCCCCCTCCCCCTTTGGCGCCCCCGTTGCTGCCTCCGTTACCATTTCCTCCACTGCTCTTTCCCGCGCCGCCTCCGGCGCCCGTGCCGCCTGTCCCGCTGTGACCTCCGCCCGAGGCGCCGCTTGTGCCTCCCGTTCCGCCTGAACCGCCGACTCCGCCCGTGCCTCCCCCTCCGCCCGACCGTTGCGGATCAGGCGCGCCAGAAAAAGACGCCAGCACCAATCGCGGCTGCGTAGTTGATGTCCCGCTGCTCCCGTAATTTTTCGCCACGCGCTTCTGCCCATCGCTGAAATTCGCGCGTGCGCTGCCCCCTGGCGCGGCGCTCATCGGCGCAACCAGCCCACGCGCATCCAGCGCGTAAATCGCCACATTAGATTTGTTACACGCGTCGATAGTGGCCGTCAGTTCGGATTCATTCTCCGGGCTGAGCGCAAATCCGCCAGAAAACAACACCAGCATTTTGCGCCCCGGCACCGTCCGCAGATTTTTCGCCAGGCTGCGAACTGCCAGCAGCACGCTGCGCGCTCCAAAATCGGCTTCTGCACTGCTCAGCGAGGAAAGTCCCGCGGCCGCAATCATCACCGGTTGCGAATTTCCGGCCACATTTGCATTCGGATCCACGTACGCAGACTTCGTACCCGTCACCGCTGCGGTCAGCACCTGCGGGTTCGACGTAAAATTCTGCACGATGCGCAGCGCACCCCCAAAATCAACCACCGCCATAACGTGATCTTCATTTACGTTCGCGGTGATGAATTGCTTGGCCGCGTTGCGTGCCTGGATCTGATCAGGCTGGGCCAGAGTGGAGTTATCGAAAAATAAAATGAGATATCGTCGCTGGCCGCTCGCGTGAATGGCCGGATCCGAACCGGTCGAAAAGCTTGAAACCGCCTGTTCCTTGTTGTCTTCGTAAACTTTGAAATCATTTTGCGTCAGATCCCGCACGTAGTTGCCTTTTTTGTCCGTCACCACGGCATCCACCAGCACGAGTCGCGATTCTTTTTTGATGACCACGTTGCCTGCTTGATCTTGTGAACTTTGCGGCGACGTTGTAGCGGCGTCTTGCGCTGACCCGGGTGTAGGGGGAGTTGCGGGAGCTGGAGGATTCTGCGTTTGCGCGTGTAACCCTCCTGGCCCAATCACCAAACCTGCTAAGAGCAAAATCATCCACCGGACCTGCCGCCAACTGGTCACCCGTTTCGCTAACAACATGATTGCCCCCATTACCTCAGCCTTCAATTCGGTATTGTGACCGCCCCGTTTCGCGCAGCCATCTGCGCTCCTTCCCCGTCACGCACCACCAACCGCACCATATAGCTTCCCGGCTTCACCTCATAGCTTGATTTCAGCGTTAGGCCCGAGCGGCTCAGCCGTTCATAGGTGGTGTCCAACAATTTCATCTCCACCAACTTTTCTCCGCCGGTAACGTAATTCCCGTTCTCATCGAATATCGCCGTGGCAATCGTGAGGCTGTCGCGATTGCGGCCGTCCGCTTTGCGGAAGTGGATGCCTTTCAAATCGAAACGGGTCAGCACCGATAGCCGCGCCGAGACCGCATCGGTTTTGAAAAATTGCGTTTGCAGTTCGATGGGCACATCGTGCAGTTCTTCCTGCGAAAAAATAGCTTCTCGGATTTCCTGCTTGGCGGCCTCCGCCGGGTCGCGAATGGATTTCGGTGCGTAATACCCGTTGCGGGCCTGGATGGAATATCTCTGTTTATTGGTCATCTTGACGACGATCGAATGAAAGCTTCCGTCCACTTTCAAATTCTGCGGCGAGAACCCCAGCGAATATGAAAGAGGCGCCGCCGCGGCGGCTTCCCGCAGCCCTTCATCCACGTCGTTGCGGTTGTGAAAAAAAGTTCCCCCGGTCCCATACGCCAACTGTTCCATCACCTGATTCTGCGCAAATTGTGCAGCCACTCGGTACGTTCCCTTATAGCCCCGCACTTTCAGGGAATCTGTCGGCCGGTCCGCGATATCGCCGAGGACATCCGATGTGTACAGCCCCCGCGCATCAATGGTATTGATGACAATTCCCGCGTGGTTAGCCCGATCGATGAGGTCGTGGGTTTGCGACCACAAAGTGGTGGGAATAAATCCGGGCGACACAAAAACCATCACGCGTTGTCCGGGCATCTGGGCCAGTTGCCGCATCACATCTTCCATGTGGCGATACGCGAATTCTGTGGCTTGATCCCCCAGCGACAAAACCCGTGAAGAAACCACCTCCGCAACGTTTCGTGCCGCGGGCAGTTCCACTTCATTGCCCTGAAACGCGCATTGCACCGCGTCTTCCGCTGCTACTGCCAGCGCTTGATCGTCATGCCCGTTCTGGATCAGGTCGGCCTGATAGTAACTGACATCCGGGCATTCATGCGCCAGGGCTCCGCCAGTCGGCGAGTGCGGCTGAATCTTCAGAAGCGATTTGTTGAGCACCTCACGATCGGCGGTGAACTGCTGAACGAATTGCCCCGAGGAGGAGAAAATTCCTACGCGGTCCGAGGCCGCCAGCGCGGAAAACAGCTTTGTGGTCGCGGTGCGTACGAACATCGCATCATCCATCGACAGATGCACGTCGTCGAACATCACCGCTACAAAGCGTTGCGGCATTTTTTTTACCTGCGCCGCCACTTCCGTTGCCTCCGGGGTAGGCACTGCAACCTCGCCGCTCGACGTGGCCGCCGAAATCGACTTCGCTGCCTGCGACTCGGGAGTATCCGCACTGAACGATGAAATTGCTTGCGGTTTGTGGTTGTCAAAGAGCTGAAAATCTTCTCGCCGCAGATTTGGGACGATATTTCCTTTGCCGTCCCGTACCACCACGCGCACCAACACCAGGTTCACGCGTACCTTGAATGTAGCCGGACTGTCTTGCGTGGATACTTCGGCGTTGTCCGACGGAGGTTGCGCATTGCTCGCCGGCGCGCTGTTTGTTTTAGCACCCTGAGGGTTGGGAGTCGGAGAAGAATTTTGTGCCGGCGCGATTCGGCCCCAGAACAGCCCGCCACACAGAACTACGACGATTGCGAAAGGACGAAAGCGACGTGCAAGAGCAATGTGCGGCATCTTGGGGCATCCCTGCCCTTCTGGCTTCAAGCCCGCAGTGCCGTGGGTGACATCGGGTCCACGGGTATGTACTTAACTGGTGGCTCGACTATACGCTCCGCCGATTTTTTCTGTCAACGCACCTAGCGTCCAGATCGCAAAACGTTGCATCAGCTCTTCAGCTCGGCTCAATTCCGCTTTGAACCCTCCACTTGCTCGTTGTGAACTTCACGCTATCGTCAGAATGACTGAAAAAGTCCCGGTACTCCCATTCGTGCTTGCTTCCTGAAAAACTAAGAATATTCTTCACTCACCGCTTTTTGATACCCACCCGCGCGGAACCCATTGCCTCGTACTCAGGAGCAGTCGCCATGAAGTCATCGGAAAAACGATTGAACCCCCGTTATTTGTTGCTGATCCCTCTAAGCTTTCGAGGCTCCGATTTGAACTCGGCGAAGCCGGAGATCTCCACGAGAACCGTAAACATTTCGCGCTCGGGGCTGTTTCTGAGGAGCCCACATCGATTACGGGTAGGTAGCGAACTGTCATTGAGTCTGCGCTTGCCAACGGAAACATCCGGGAGTGCTTTCAGCCAGTTCAGGTGCCGCGGACTTGTCGTTCGCGACGGAATATTATTCGACGGCGCCTCCGGGTACGGCATTGAGCTTGAGCAAGTCACCAGGCTGCCGTATCGGCGGACCAGCCAGAGCATTCCGAACAGCACCCAGTTGTGAATCACCCGTCTCGCAGGTGCTAGGTGCTACTCGTCAGTAGGATCTGCTGCTGTACCTCACGGCCGGGACGTGAACTGTCGTGCTCGGCCTCCCGGAATGTCTCGCATTGTTGCTCGACACCGTTTCCTGAAAGGACCGCAGCTCGACGTCCGGCAACACCCGCAGAAAACACTTCAGCATGACCATCAATTCGCGCAAACAGGTGTTGAGGTCGAAGTGTGCTGCGTTCATGGCCTCCCACAGTTCCGGGGAATCGGTGATGACTCCGTGAGGTGCAAAGGACTCCACGCGGGCGCAGAAATCGCGCGCGGAGCGGCGCACCAGCGATGTCAAAGATTGTATCTTGTTTCGAAACTGTGACTCCCGCACCAGCAGCGCTCGATGACAGATCAGGCTTCTCAATGCCACGCGGCAGGATCGCGGGCTCCGGAAGTCCGCCGGATCCAGAAGCGCGATACTTGGGTTTGTACCGTAATCCCTGCAATGCGCCGCCTGCGAGCGAAGCATGTCTTCTACCAGCGCGACGAAACGCCCGCACAACGCCGACGCCACGATCAACACCTGCGAAGAATCCATCAAAAACGCTTTTTCGTGTAGGCTGATGGCTTCGTCCAGCGAGACGCTGAACATTAAATAGGCAGTTTCCAGCTCTTTTGCGTAGCCGCGGAAGGCCTGTAACTGCGCTCCGGGCAACTCGCCGAACCAATCGGCGGCAACAGATATTCCCGGAGCACTGTCACGCTTCGTCCCTCTCAAGGCTATCCTCCCGGCTCTATTTCTTTACGCGGTGTGCAAAAGAGGACAGTTCCTTATTGCTACGTGTACTAGTGTAATACATAGTACATATTAGTGTCTAGGTATATTACAGGTTTAATATCATTAGTCACGAAACGAGGTATCACCATGAGCCTGCGCGACCTTGGAGGCAAACTTTCAGTCCGCTTCGCCGGCGCCACCGCGAAGTCGCGGGTTATCGGGATTTTGCCCCCGCCTCGCGACATGTCCGATGCCGAATTGCTGAGGTTCGGAACCGTCGCCAAATACATGTGCTCGCAAAAATCTGGTTTAGACGAAAAACAGCGCGAAATCGTTTCTTTGCAGTTGAATAATGCGCGGAACGAATGGGCACGGCGCTTTCCTTCCCTTCCCCTTAGCTCTACTTTCGACGAAGATGACCAGGAGCCTGCGAGTGCGGCGGCCAGCCGGCGGCCCCGTAACGACCAATTGCTCCTCATTCCCTCCCGACAAAATAAATAATTTCCCGCCTAAACACGTTTCCACATGCACGAAAACCCCACTCGCACCTGCCATCTTTCCGCGCGGTGAATTACTTTATGAAATAACCAGAGACGCGCCACTTCCCGTCTTTGTCCAAAGCCGGCGTGAGTGTCTCGACGGCCGCTTTCTTGTTTGCAAAGCTGGTATCGAACTGCAGGACCACATATTCGCCATCCGGCGCTCCGGGAAGCGACCTGGTGTACTTGGCGCTCTTCACCTTCCGGGACAGCACTTTACCGAATTGGCTTCGAACCGACTTCACCGTGCCAACCCACTGCTCCTGCGTGAGGTTGGCCTTGAAGACCGTAGAAGCTTCTTGCCAACTCTCCGCGTACTTTTCGGAATCGATAAGCGTCAGCCAGCTTTGCGCGGAAGCCATGGCGAGATCTTCCGGCTTTTGCAACGTTTGCGAAACGGCTTTGGGCATCCAGGCGATCGCAGCAAAAACAGCGAACAGAGTTATCGATGCAAGTTTCATTTTGCGATCCTCGCGTAACTTGAAATGATGGAAGTGACTTGTTCCGGAGCCGACTTTTTCCAGAGCATTGTCCACTCCTAGGATGCCATCAACAGCCTGATACTTTCGCCTCAACTTGGAATGCTCACAGCTTTTCGCCTTCACACGAAAATCCCACTCATTACCTGTCAATGCCGCCAGGCCTTGTGATCCATCAAACACACGAACTTACTCGATTTGCTCGCCTCTGAACGCTGACATACAATGCTCGCCCGTGCCTGATCCCCCATCCATTGTTGGCCGCACCATTTCGCACTACAGCGTCCTGGAAAAACTGGGCGGCGGTGGAATGGGCGTCGTCTACAAGGCCAAAGACTCGCGACTGGGTCGCAACGTCGCGCTGAAATTCCTTCCTGATGATATTTCCCAGGATCCTCAAGCCACCGAACGATTCCGGCGCGAAGCGCGGGCGGCATCCGCTCTTAATCATCCCAACATCTGCACCGTATATGACATCGGCGACTACGAGGGTCGTCCTTTTATTGCCATGGAGTTGCTGGAAGGCCAAACTCTCAAACATCGCATTTCCGCAAAGCCTATCGAAACTGCTGAGCTGCTGGAAATCGGCGTTCAAATCGCCAACGGACTAGAGGCCGCGCACCTCAAAGGCATCGTCCATCGCGACATCAAACCCGCTAACATTTTTTTGGTCGAACGAGGCCAAGCCAAAATTCTGGATTTTGGTCTGGCAAAAATTTCCTCTGGGAGCGGTCGCGCCGACGAATCCCTGCATCAATCCGCCATGCGTACGCAGCTTCCTCACGAAGAGCATCTGACCAGCCCTGGCAGTTCCATGGGCACCGTCGCATACATGTCGCCGGAACAGGCGCGTGGCGAAGAACTCGATGCCCGTTCCGATTTGTTTTCCCTTGGCGTGGTCCTTTATGAGATGGCGACTGGCTCGGTTCCCTTCCCGGGCGCAACCTCCGCGGTCATTTTCGAAGGAATTCTTCACGCTGCGCCCAAGCGAGCCAAAGAGTTGAATCCTCGTCTCCCTATCGCGTTGGATAACATTCTCGCTAAAACGCTCGAGAAGGACCGCGACCTGCGATGTCAGGCCGCGGCGGAAGTTCGTGCCGATTTAAAGCGTCTCAGCCGTGACCTGGATGCAAACCGCCGGCCTTCCACCGCGGCAATCGGCTCCGGTTCTGCTCCCCAGGCCGTTACGTCGGCCAGGCAGAAATCCGTCGCGGTACTATATTTCGAAAACCAGAGTGGCTCGAAGGAAGACGAGTATTTCCGCGACGGCATCACCGAAGATATTGTCACGGAACTTTCCAAAATTGTGCAGCTACAGGTCTTTCCGCGCTCGGAAATGTTAACGTTCCGCGACAAGCCGGTCACCGCTCACCAGATCGGCCAGCAGCTGGGCGCCGCCTACGTGCTGGAGGGATCTATCCGCCGTTCCGGGAACCGTGTGCGCATCACCGCGCAACTCGTCGAAGTTTCAACTCGCCATTCTGCCTGGGCCGAGCGATATGACCGGCAGCTCGAAGACGTCTTCGCCATTCAGGAAGAAATCGCTCGCAGCATCGCTCAGGCCTTGCGCATCACCCTTACTCCGCAGGAAGAGAAGATCATCGCGCATCGGCCTACGGAAAATCCGCTGGCCTATGACTTTTACTTGCGTGGCCGGAGCTACACGCGGCGCGAAAACATGGACTATGCGTTGCAGATGTTCGAACAAGCCATCCAACTTGACCCCAATTTCGCCCTGGCCCACGCCGGCATTGCCCATCTCTGTGGTTTGATCTTTGAAGTTCGTGACCAAAATCCTAGTTGGATCGAACGTGGATTGGCCGCCGGCGACCGGGCCACAGCGCTTGCCCCCGACCTCCCCGAAGTACTCATCGGGCGCGCCCGTATGTGTTATGCGCAGAAAAAATACGATGAAGCAGCGCTCCTGGCCCAGCGTGCCATCGAGCGTAAACCTGATTGCGACGGGGCCTGGAATATTCTGGGCAGGGCTTACTTTGCTTCCGGCCGGTATGAAGAGGCTGCGGCCATTACCGAACGCGCGCTCGAACTGAACGGCGACGACTACAACACCTATATTCCCTACCATCAGGCACAGATTCGTCTCGGACGAAAAATGGAGTCCGCGCGCGTCGAGGACCGCATGATCAAAGTTTTACGCCAGCAGTTGGAGTTGGTGCCGGAAGACGTGCGTGCCCGCATCTTGCTGGCTAGCAACCTGGCCCGCTTTGGAGAAAAGGACGAAAGCGTCCGGCACCTCCAAACCGCCGTGGCCCTCCGCCCCGGCGATCCGAACATCCTCTACAACGCCGCGTGCACCTACGGGCTTCTTCGACAAAAGACCGAGGCGCTCGACACCTTGAGAAAAGCGTTTGCGGCTGGCTATGGCAACGGAAACTGGGCTTCAAAAGACACTGACTTGGAGTGCCTGCACGACGATCCAGAATTCCTGAAACTCGTCGGTGGCAAAGCTCAGCCAGAACCCACTTAGTACAGGCTGGCTCGTTCCCAATGAGCCGGTTCGACCCAACCACTCGAACTATCCGCTGGCCGCCCTGGCTTTGACGCGCACGTCCGCGTTTTCCCTGAAATTCCACTTTGTGTGGCTGATACTTATCGACTCAACTTCATCGGCGGCAAACGGAATCTGCGAATATCCACGCACTTCGATAATGAAGCCCTCGCTGGCGATTACCTGATCGAAAACTCGGCCATCCTTCAGTTTTACGGAAATCGCGTGATATCCAATGCCTGTCTCTTCGCTCTTCTTCAGATGCTCGGCACATCCACTCGGGACAGGAATCAAGCGTTTCATTGCGCACCTTTAGGATGGGTTGGGTATTGGGAAAGTCCCATTTTATACCCTGAAACCCTGTCTGTCTAATACCCGATTCGGCAGCAATGGTCCAATTGAATCCACCCACCATGCCCAGCCTCCCCCATATCTCCATTCAAACGCGATATAGTAACGCCGCATTTACACCCTAAATAGGGCTCCCAAAGGAGGACCACCATGAAAATGCGTGTACCGGCCCGGCTTCTGGCAGTCATCGCCGTGATGCTCTTACCGGGTGCCTCGATCGCCGGCGGAAAGTACGACGGAAACTGGACTACCTATCTCTCCTGCGAGGCCCATGGGCAGACCGAAGCGTACAAATGGCAATTTCCCAGCGAAATCAAAGACGGCAAATTTCACGGAAAGCATGGCGAACCCGGCGGACCCGGCTACCTGGTGATCGACGGAAACATTACCGACGACGGCAGCGCCAAGCTATCAGCCAAGGGCACCGTTACCAAGAATAATGCGCATGGAATTTTCGCCATGAAGGGCAACAACTATAGCTACGACATCAAGGCTCAATTCACCGACACCAAGGGCACCGGCACACGAAACGAGGGCGCCGGCATCCTGGGCCGCCCCTGCACTTTCGAATTCGTGAAGCAGCAGGACGCTACCAAGCAACCGGATTCGCTGACACCCACGCCACAATAGACAGCAAGGCGTTGCCGAAGCGCTGATTCCGCTATTGCGATTTTTAGTTGTCAGCCTTGATACTATTAAATCTCGTGGTTTTACACGCTTCGAGGAAACACCTATCACCGTTCATCGCGTCCTAGATGTATCCATGCCCACATCCATACAAAACCTGCTCCGTCTCGCAACCGCACTTCTCCTTGCCGCGCTCTTCTGCCTTCCCCGGGCCTCAGGGAACACTGCGGATACTCAGAACCAGGACGCCCCTAACCAGGACGCCCCAAGCCAGGACGAAAATGTTCTTCGCGTCAACGTCAACCTGGTCATGCTCGACGCCACCATCAAAAACAAATCCGGCCACATCATGAATGACCTCAAAAAAGAAGATTTTGAGCTTCGGGAAGATGGCGTCGTCCAAAAACTGGATGTCTTCAGTCGTGATGAACTCCCCCTCAATGTGGCCCTCGTTTTGGATTTGAGTGACTCGATTGGCCCCTTCTTGGCCCCTCTGCGCGATGCTGCAAACGTGGCCCTCGGCGCACTGAAGCCGGAAGACGAGGTCGCCTTGTTCACCTTTTCTACCGAAGCGGAATTGCGCGTGCCCTTCACCACCGACAAAACCAAAATTGCGGATCAGATCGCTTCTTTTCACGCGGGCGGCGCCACCAATATCAATGACGGCATCTTCGTGGCCGCCAAATATCTTCTCGGCGCGCCTCCGAAAGGCCGCCGCGTTATTATTCTCATCAGCGATGATGTCGGCACCGACGCGGGCGGCCAGGGAACGCGCGACATCGTCACCGAAGCCATCGCCGCCGACGCCGCTTTATACAATCTGAAAATACCCGGCTACAACCCTCCCTCTACTCTTTACGCCGCCGCGATGATTCCGGGCCTTGTGAATATTCATAAGGTCATGGATCAGACCGGCGGCGAAATCTTTGACGTTAAAAATGTCTCCGATCTGGACGCCTCTTTTCGTGCTTTGATCGAGCGCATTAAGACCCGCTACACTTTGGGCTATTACACGCAAGCCAACGGAGCCGCTGGCAAGCCCCACAAACTGGATGTTCGCCTGACTTCCTCGTTTGGCAAAAAAGGCAAGGATTATGTGGTGCTATCCAAAAACGGCTATTACGTTCACTAAGCGATCTCGCTCGAAACAGGTTTCTCTATAAAATACCGAGAGCTAACATCTGCCATGCCCAACAAAAGTGTACTGACCGCTGCGCTCCTTCTCACATCTGCCATCGGCATTTCCGCTCAGGATACTCAGCACCCGTCTCCCCCTTCGCCACCCGCGCCGGGCGCCGCCGAATTGAATCCTGAAACTGCCACGAAAGTTTCCGTCCAACAGGACGTCGAATATGGCGTGCAAGGCAACGAAAAGCTGTTGCTGGATATTTATCAGCCCGCTGAGCCCGGCACTAAACCGCGCCCCGCAGTGGTTCTGATACACGGCGGCGGTTGGACCAACTTTGACAAGAGCACCATGCGCGCCATGGGAAATCTGCTGGGGCGCTGGGGCTTCGTGGCCGTATCCGTGAATTACCGCCTATTGCGCGGCACCGAAAACCGCTGGCCCGCGCAGCTCGATGACGTGCAAAGAGCAGTCCGTTGGCTGCGCGCGAACGCCGCAAAATATAATGTTGATCCCGACCACATCGGAGCGTTTGGACACTCCGCAGGCGCGCAGCTTGCCGCGCTGCTCGGAATGGAAGACACTCGCGACAATTCCGATTCGGCCCTGGCAAAGTATTCCAGCCGCGTGCAAGCCGTCGTGGACGTCAGCGGCCCCACCGACTTCCTAAGCGATCGCGATCCCGACGGTGACGCCGCACTCGCTAACCTCTTCGGCGGCGATTCCACTAAGCTTGCCGCCGTGTGGCGTGATGCTTCTCCCGTGTCGCACGTCGCCAAATCCAACGCTCCCTTCCTCATCGTGCAAGGCACTCAAGATTCCATGGTCGCCATGTCCCAGCCTCAGGAACTTTACGACAAGCTGCAACAGGCTGGCGTTTCCGTGAAGTTTGTAAAAGTAGATGATGGCCATACTTTCCAGAGCCCCGACGCACGCCGGCAGTTGGCCGCCGAAAGCTTGATCTTTTTCGATCACTATCTGGCAGGCCATCCCTAGTCCTGGCCGGGAATCGTCGTCACTGCTTGCGAGAGAATCTCTGAAGTGTGACTTTGCGAATCGTCTCGAAGCCCATGCTGAGATAAACCTTCGCCGCTTTTTGATTGGTGCAACCCACGTGAAGCCACGAGACCACACCTTCACGGCGATGTTGCTTTACCAGCCCCCACACGATGTTCGTAGCCAGCCCCTTCCCCCGAAAAGAGGGGTGCGTGCAGACCGCACTGATCTCGGAGAAGCCATCAAGTTTAAGGCGCTCGCCGCCCATCGCAATCAACTCACCGGACGCCGATCGCACGCCATAGTACGAGCCCATTTCACACGTCCGTGTTCGAAAGAAGCCCGGAAACGCCAGCGTAGTTAAAGCCACCATCTCAGGCGCATTGGCCCCCGAAAGAGCCTCGATGCTTCCCGTCGTCTCGGGAACTGACGCGTCATCTGGCAGCACCATCTGTAATGCGTCCAATGTTCCTTCGCAAACTAGACCCGGAATTTGCGGGAACTGTTCCCCGATTAGCCAGGTGGACTCACCAGGAGCCAATAAAGAATAAAATTGTCGCATCGCCTCCACGGTCGGCGCGCCTACAGCCGCGAACGGGACAACATCGATTGGATACCGGCACGCATCACCCATACGCATCGCCAGGTGCCGATGCCGTGTACGCAGCGCATGCCACACCACGTTTGCGAAGAGTGTCTCCGGAAGATCGCTCATCGATTCTCCCTGCACGCCGGACGGACCCGCCGAGGCCGTCTCGTCTTAGTTCCAGTGGTCTACATGCCTTCTGGCACAGATTAATGTATGCACCGTATGGCCCCTTAGGCGCGCTCGACTTATGCTCGGTCAAGGCAGGTTGAAATGTGCACAGTCCCGCCCACAACTAAGAGGAGCGCAATGTTAAATTCAACAAAGAACTTCGCCATCGGGTTGCTTCCCGCCGTATTGGCAGCCTGCTTGGCGCTACCCGGCTCCGCGGCTGTGAAGCTTCAGGATCCTCAGGACGCTCCGCAGCCCGACAACACCAAAAAGAATCTCCCCACCAATCATTCCGACGCAAATCGCGCCGACCAGCAATCCAACAGTACGTCTGACGTGGAGCTTACCCGCAAGATTCGTCAGGCCGTCGTAAAAGACAAGTCCTTATCAACATACGCGCACAACATCAAGATCATTACCCGCAACGGCGTCGTTGAATTGAAAGGTCCCGTGCGTTCGCAGGAAGAGAAGGATGCTATCGCTGCCAAAGTAACCGACATCGCCGGCGGCGCAGCGAACGTGAAAAACAATTTGACGGTGAAGGGCAGCTAACGTTCCGCAAAATTTGAATCAGGAGAAAATAATGGCCAAAAACGAAGTCGTATATGGAATTTGCACAGACAGAAATATTCTAGAAACTGCCGTGGAGGGTCTGAAAAGCGCCGGCTTCCCGGCGTCAGACGTGGCCTTCTTGGCGCCCGAATCACTGGGCAAAAGCGGCTTGACCACCGAGAAGTCCACCAAGGGCCCCGAAGGGGCCGCGACTGGCGCGGGCTCAGGCTTGTTGCTGGGCGGCGCACTCGGCTGGTTTGTTGGCGTCGGCGCACTCGCAATTCCTGGAATCGGGCCTCTCATCGCCGCAGGTCCCATACTGGCCGCGCTGGCTGGAGCGGGCGTTGGCAGCGCCGTGGGCGGAATTACCGGCGGCTTGGTTGGCATGGGCATACCGGAATATGAAGCCAAGCGCTACGAGGGCCGCATCACCAAAGGCGGAACCCTCGTCTCCGTTCATTGCGCCACTAGCGAAGAGCGCGACCGCGCGAAAAAGATCCTCCTCAGCGCGGGTGCCGAGGACGTTTCCGCCACCAGTGCTACCACTGCGAAGAGCGTCTCCACTGAAGAGCAAAGTCGCTCAGCGAACAAGGCGTACTAAAATTAAACGGTCTGCCGAGGGCGGGAGAAATCCCGCCCTTTTTTTTGTTCCTGTTAGTCTTAAATGGCGCTGCCCAGCGCCGTTTCCTGCTCCTGGCTTCATGCAAAGGATAATTTATGTCGGCCGTTGCCAACCCTCCCCGCATTCGTTGGACGACCGTCGTTCAGCGCACCTGGCACAAGGGCAATTCTGACGACATCCTCGGCCGCGCAGCCCAGCTCGCTTACTATTTCTTTCTCGCGCTCTTTCCCATGCTCATATTTCTCATCTCCATTCTCGGGATTCTTCCCGGCGCCGCTGCCCACGTACGCGATGGCATGTACCAATTCTTAAGTGGAACTCTGCCGGCCTCCGCCTCTGAGCTTGTAGAAAAAACCATGGATGAAATCACCAACTCCAGCAGCATCGGTAAGCTTTCCTTCGGTCTGATACTTTCCCTTTGGTCGGCTTCCGCGGGAATGCTCGCCATCATGGACACTCTCAATGCCGAACACGGGGTTACCGAAGAGCGCTCCTTCTTGAAACAACGCGGCACCGCCGTTGGACTTACTTTGGGAGTCGCTGTGTTGCTGGTCACTGCTGCCGCCATTATCTTATTGGGCGAAAGTCACAACATTTCCGTGTTACTGGCGGGTGCCTTTTCAATCCTATGGAGAATTCTTCAGTGGCCTGCTGCGTTCGTCTGCGTCTTGCTCAGCCTCGCTTTGATTTATTATTTCGGTCCCAATCTTAAGAAGCCGCAATGGCATTGGATCACTCCTGGTGCCTTGGTGGGCTGTGCGCTATGGCTCTTGGCCTCCGGCGCATTGCGCTTGTATCTCCACTTCTTTAATACTTACAGCGCCACCTACGGCTCCCTTGGGGCCGTTATCGTTCTCCTGTTTTCCTTCTATCTCACTGCAATTGCGATTCTTATCGGCGGTGAAGTAAATGTTGTCATTGACGAAGCACTGCGCCAAAATAGACCTACCGGTTATTCGGAAGCCAGCATAATGGGCGGTAGCAACCCGACCCATGGAGCCCCTGTCGTTTGATGGTACGCAGTCAGATATCCTTAGGGCAGACGGTCAAACAACGCTGCTTTTTTGGCGGGAACACGTATGACCTATAACCTGGAACGTCGGCAGTCCCCCCGCAAGAGATTCGAACACCTCCTGTATGTCGAGATAGAGCCAGGCAACGGCGGTATGGTGCTCAATTTCTCGGAGCATGGATTTGGTTTCCGCGCCGTCAAGCGCGTCCACCCGAAAGAGGAAGTCAAATTCGCTTTCAATCTCGCTGATCAGCGTCGACTGGAGGGTCGCGGCCGCTTGGAATGGGCGGACAAAGAGGGCCGTGTCGCGGGATTGCAGTTCACGGATGTCTCTGAAGAATTTCGTTCCGAGATGCGCAACTGGCTGGCCACTTCGCCGGAGGTCAAGTCTCCGAAAAACCTGACCGCCCCGCCGGCGCCATCGTCTTCAGAAGATCCGTCGACCCCAGACGTTACCGAACCCTCGATCGCCGCTCGCCGCCGCGAGGCGTTACTTAGAGCGGCCTCCGCAAAATCACCGGTTCGCTCTATCTCTTCTATTCCTTCGCCGGTTGCGTCGCCGAATCCAGCGCCACCGCCCGTCCCGGAAATGCTGGCGGAACCATTCGTTCCTGAAAGTCCGCGTATCGGCAACTCCGGTGAAGTGCCTTGGGCAGCCATTCTCCCTCCAGCCGTGGGCGTCGAGCGTAAACCCACAACTCCGATCGCGCGACCATCGGTGCAGAAAAGCGAATTCGGTGGCGCTGCAGCCTTTCAGCTCGCTTCCTTTGATCCCGCTACCGAACCGCATGACATTGAGGAGGAGCATCCTACCGGCGGAGAAACTATTGGCCCTGTGCCATTTGAGCCGAAGCGTCCCGGTGCAACAAAAACCGCTTTTGAGAATCCCATCGCCGCGGTGGAAGCTCGCACCGCGGGTGCGCTGAACGAGCACGCCCAGGCGCTTTTACAGCACATTCAGCATGAAGAGCAACGCATGGTAGGTTCTTTCCGTGAATCCTCTGCTCGCATCATTCGTGATGCAGAACGCCAACTGTTCCCCATTCGCGAAGGTGTCCAGGCCCAGATAAAAAGCCTGGAGTCCTCCGTAGCCTCCGCCGCTGCTTCCGCCAAAGTGCTCGACCAATACCCCACCCTTCTGGAACGCGCCCAACAGCAGGCCTTGGATCGTTTTCAGTCGCAAGTTCAGGAAATCCTGCACGGTCACGTGATGGAGCTGCGCCGTCGCTCCGATGCCGTCCTCCAGGAGTTGAACACCCGAGTCATCGACACCAGTACAGCTTTGATGCCCCGCAGGATTCGCACCTCGTCCGGAATTATCATCACTGCCATTATCGTGATGCTGTTGGCTTTGCTTTTCACCTTCCGCCGTGAAGCGGCAGCCGCCTTTATATGGCTGGGTCAACAAATGGTGGAACCCGTTACCGCTTCCGAGCCGGCAAAGTCCGCCAACTCCTCCGAAGCCAAACCGCCAGCCGAATCCAAGCCGGAAGTGACGCCAAACACGGAGTCGGCGCCACCTCCTACTGAAGGTGCCGCAGCTCCCAGGGAAGCTCCTCACTCTGCAAAACCAGAGACGCCCTCGCAGGGGCCCAGACAAGTCACTCCTCAACCCGCGCAAGACGTTCGCGCCCTCTGGGCTGAAGTCGCCAACGGCAATATTTCTGCCGAACTTACTTTGGCCAACATGTATTACACAGGTCACGGTGTAACTAAGAGCTGCTACCAGGCTCACCGCCTGTTCGCTGCTGCCGCCCGAAAAGGCAACGAAGAAGGTAGACAGAGGCTCGCCGAACTTGATCACCTCGGCTGCACTTAGCTTTCGTCAAAAACTGCTAATTTTTTCCTTACTTGAATTCTCATCTCCCCGCGCTTGCCGCCGATTCCGCGGCGTCATACACTCTTCGACATCCTGCCGAGCTTGAGAGGATCGATTTGTGACCATCCCCGTAACTAACGCCACCGAATCGCCCAGCGCCAGAAAATCTCCCAGTGAAGAGATTGTCGCCAGACACAAAAAATATCTCTGGCCCTCGGTCACCAACTATTATCAAAACCCCTTGGTCGCCGATCGTGGCGAGATGCAACACATTTGGGATCTGGATGGCAACAAATACCTCGATTTCTTTGGCGGCATCCTCACTGTCTCCGTAGGGCATTGCAACCCTAAGGTAACTTCCAAGATCAACGCGCAGGTCAATCGTCTGCAGCACACCTCCACGCTTTACCCTAACGAGCACATCGTCGCTCTTGCCGAAAAAATCGCGCAGATCACCCCCGGTAACTTGCAGCAAAGCTTTTTCACCAGTTCCGGCAGCGAAGCCAATGAAGCGGCAGTGCTGCTCGCGCGTATGACCACCGGCAGCTTCGACGTAGTGGCCCTGCGCCACGCCTACTCAGGCGGCTCATCTCTTACAAAAGCGATGACCGCTCACGCGCCTTACCGCCGGGCCGGCGTTATCAGCGTGGGTATCTCCCACGCCATCAATCCTTATTGCTACCGCTGCCCTCTTCACCTGACCTATCCCGACTGCGGCGTGGCCTGCGCGGGCGACGTGGAAAATCTGATTCAGACTGGCACCAGCGGCCACATCGCCGCCTTTATCGGCGAGCCCATCCAGGGAGTCGGCGGTTTCATTACCCCGCCCCCCGAGTACTACAAAATTGTTTTCAATATCGTCAAAAAATACGGCGGATTATTTATCGCCGATGAAGTTCAGACCGGTTGGGGCCGCACCGGAAAGAAATGGTTCGGCATCGAGCACTGGGAAGTCACTCCCGACATCATCACCAGTGCCAAAGGCATGGCTAACGGCGTACCCATCGGTTTGACAGTTACCACTCCCGAAATCGCCTCCGGCTATCAGGGCAGCAACATCGCCACCTTTGGCGGTAATCCCGTCACCAGCGTGGCGGCGCGCGCCACCATCGAAGTCATCGAAGAAGAGGACCTGCGCGAAAACGCTCACTCTGTCGGCGCGTATTTCCGTGGCAAGCTTGAAGAGCTCCAATCGAAGCATGCGCTTATCGGCGATGTTCGTGGCATGGGCCTGATGCAAGCCCTGGAACTGGTAAGAGACCGCAAGACCAAAGAACCTGCGCCTGATGCTACCAACCAAGTAATGGAGCGTGCCCGCCACAACGGCTTGCTCATTGGCAAGGGCGGGCTGTACGGAAACACCTTGCGGCTCGCGCCCATGCTCAACACCACCAAGGGCGACGTGGACGACGCCATTCAAATCCTCGACCGATCATTCACCGAAGTAAAGGTCAGCTAGTGTGGTCGCTCGGCCATGCGCTTCCTTCTAAGACTAATGATTTCTTGCAGGATCGTCATCCGGATTTTTCTCCAACGCGAACAACGCAGACGCTTACTCCAACCTTACGCGCTGCTTCGGCGGGCGCTTCTCGTCTTCTTCATAGCCGTATTCGCCGTTCCCCTTTACTCACAGACTCCCGCAGGCTCCAAATCCATGGAGTGGAAGTCCGTCGAATTCGCCATCCTGCGCTTCAATGATCAGGCTCCGCAATCCTGGAATATCTACCACACCAACAAACACGGCGTGCTGCTGATCAAACTTTGGAAGCGCTATCTTCTCGTCAACATCGCGGAGCAACAGGTCTTCGACATCGATCCCAACACCATAAAAACGCAGGGAGACAATGTGATGTGGTCCACTTCCGACCTCCCTGCCGAGCCTCTCGAAATTGCCGATTGGAAAGATCGCAATGTTGGCCCCGTCGAACGCATCCGCTTCCGTCTCGGCAAAAAAGGACACATTCTCGAACTTCAACTTCCCTTGCGCCCCGACGGAAAGACCGCCTATTGAGGCGTCCGGAAACTCCATGACCACACCGGAAATCTACCAGTTCATCGCCAATGAAAAATTGGGAGTTCTCAGTTCCATCTCTGCCGATGGCACTCCTCAATCCGCTCTGGTTGGAATCGCGGTCACTCCGGAGCTGGAAATAATCTTCGACACGCTTCTGAGCTCGCGCAAGGCTCACAATCTGACCCTGAACCCGCGCTGCTCATTTGTGATTGGTTGGTCTGGCGAAATCACCGTGCAATTGGAAGGTGCTGCGCGTCAACCCTCCGGGCCCGCTCTGGAGCATTACCAAAAAATTTACTTCACCCGCTGGCCTGACGGCCCCGCGCGTCTCAAGTGGCCGGGCATTAGCTACTTCGTCGTCCGTCCAATATGGGTTCGCTACAGCGACTACGACCAAAATCCGCCGCTGATCCAGGAATTCAATTTCTAACCGCCGCTCCCGCGCCTAGCCCGGTCAACCCACACTTCAGCCCTCGCAAACGGCTGGCTTATTCCTCTCGCGGGTTCAGACTCTTTCTTTTCTTCACCGGTTAGTCGATGCGTCGAATCGGCATATCTTTGCCGTCAGCGTGCAACACCATACCGGTGGCTCGCCCACGGCCGTCAACTTCAAACGTCAACACTGCATCTCCACTTTTGGTAAAGAATTGTTTCTCGCTCTCAGCAAAAAGTTCTACTGCCGGCCCATTCCCCGACTGTCCCGCAAGATGATCCCCCTCCCGCCGGATAGTCATAATCAGATTTGGAGCTTCACCATATCGCCCGGCATACCGGTTCAATACCGCCACGCTGAGGCTCACTTGTTTATGTTCTTTCGCCGGCCCACGCCTGAACCCTTCCCATTCCAAGGGGGTCAGCGAATTCGCCAGCACCCCCTCGAGAAGTTGTTGATAGATGCCTTCGCCGTTGCTGCTGTTGGTCATGATCACTAGGCCTGACCAGCCCCGGTCGAAACCCACCGCATAATTTCGCCAGCCATCGTCGTGCCCCTCTTTGAAAAACGCTTCGCCAAAAGAGGTCCAATACAATCCCCAACCCAGCCCGTAACTAAGTCGAATGCTCTGGTTCTGTTCCGTTGTTTCCTCTTCCAAAGTGGGGAACTCGTGTTTCGACTTGATCTGGATCTGGGCTCGCAGCATCTCCGCTCGCGTTTCTTTTTTTAATCGCTGCCCCGCAGCCACCGCGCGCATAAATTTCGCGAAGTCGCTAACCGTGGTCTGCATCGACCCTGCCGCGTCCGCCTTTTGCCGCTTTTGCGGACCCAGCGACTTCCCGTTTTCATCGTAGCCGTTGGCGTAATCATTTTCGAACTCCGCGTGCCAGACCATGCTCGTGCGCGTCATGCCCAACGGCTGAAACACATTCTTCTGCATCAAGTCTTCCAGCGGCTGTTTCGTAATTGTTTCCACCACCAGTTGCAACAGGTCTATCCCTTCGCCGGAATACGCAAAACGTGACCCCGGATCGAAATGTATTTTGAGCCGGTGATCGGCCTCCATCGACCGCCAGTTCGCAAATCCACTGGTATGGGTCAGGAGCATGCGTGCCGTGATGCGCTGGTAGCGCGCATCGTCCGCCAAATCTGCATAATTCGGATACTCCGGTAACGGCTTTGCCAAATATTGATACACCGGCTTGTCCAGATCCAACAATCCTTCATCAACCAGTTCCAGCACCAAGTATGCGAAGGCTACTTTGGAGAGAGATGCCGCGGACATGACTGTATTCGCCGTCATGGGCAGGTTCTTTTCTTTGTCCCGTAGCCCATACCCCTTTAGATAGACAGCTCTTCCCTGATTCAAAATGGCGAGAGCTACGCCGGGAACCTGCGCTCCACTCATAGCCTCCGACACGGTCTTGTCGACCTGTTCCTGCGAGATCGTGCTGCCATCCAATCGTTTAATCGGGGCGCTTTGCCCCCAGGCAGCCACCGTAGCGAGTGACACCACCCCCACAAGCAGCAATATTTTTTTCACGGCTGCTGACTCCTCCTTACAAAATTGTACGTAACTTGCGGGGACAACCATTCTGATATTTGGAGCCATGCTCGCGTAGACAGCATGAACTGGAAGGAAACATCGCTGGTCGGGTTACGTCTGTGCCGCGACGATAGCAATCTCGATGTTAAAGTCTGGAGACGCTAACTGTGGAGTCGCCACCGTTGCCCGCGCGGGCGCCGCTCCGGGCGCTACCCAGCCGTCCCATACCGCATTCATTTCATCAAACTTCGACATGTCCGTGAGCCAGATGGTGGCCGACAAAATCTTGCTCTTGTCGCTGTTTGCGCGTTCCAACAGCAGATCTATCTTCGACAATATGTCTCGAGTTTGATCCGTGATGCTGCCGCCTGGCGTTCGCGAGGCCACCTGCCCCGCCAGGTATATGGTCTTATTGTGAATCACCGCTTGCGACATTCGTGGCCCGCTATGAAGCCGTTCGATGGACATCGGCCAAAACCTCTCTAATGAATTTGCTTCGGATGCAGCAACGGCGCGGAATCGCGGCGTTACCGCCGATAAATTCCGTAAAACCAGCTAATCCCCAGCGCACCCGGCGCTACTCCCACCACGACGGCGTCGCCATCATGAAAGCGATCGTAATCATCCACGTTCACCGCCAGCCGCTCAAATTTTTGCCCGGGTCGCTGGGAACGCACCACCAGCCGGCGGCTGCCCAGCACCATGCCGTGCATATTAAACCGGCTTTGCACCGTCGTCGGGTAGTAAACCACGTTTTTAGGTGCATCCAGTTTGCCGTTTAGAAATAAAGTGGCCGCAAGTATCCACGGCAGGGGTATAAATCCTGCATAAATTCTCTTCAATATCTCGATGTCCTTGCGGTTGCGTGCTCCACGATCCAGAAATACCGCGACCGTGAGGCCCACAAAAAATATAAGTCCAAAAAATACCAGCATCCAGTCGAGGTCCAGCGGCGGGTAAACCTGGCTCACGTACGGGAACAGCAGCGAGCCCGCCAGGAAAACCGCCGTGCGTTTCATGAAACGCGGCCTGAAAACCAGTTCGGCAATCGAAGATGTCAGTCCACACTCCGGACATTCGTCCGACTTCCGTTCCGAGCCGCAATTGAGGCATCTCGTCATTCAGCCGAAATCAGAACCGTCTCAATGCCACGAATACAAGAATGATTCTTGCAACCTACGCTTGGCAAGCGGCCGCGACGCAATTGGGCGGGACCTGCTGCGGCGGCCTCCATTCCTGTTCATCAATTCATTATAAGACGGTGTCCTAACGATTGCCTGCGAGAGAGTCCAGAAGCTCTTGATAATATTTTTGATGCGCGGATTCCGCGACGACCACCGATACGCCCATCCCCAGGCCCGGTTCGACGCGTTTCACGGAACAGTTCACCGTCACCGGCCGGCTGAGGTTTAGCCGGGCCGTAAAGCCCGCGCCTATCCACAACGTGTCATCCGCTTCGATAAACATGCCGCTCGCGCTGATGTCGCGAGTTTTTCCAGCGAGGATCGCCGACCCCCATTCGATATCCAGATCGGCACGAAACGAATAGCGCGTAGCCCAGCGTCGTTCTAGCGATCGTCGCGCCGCACGTTCCTCAGTGTCCATGACCCGGCGCACCCTCCTGCGAAGAGTCCGTGAGCTACAGCCGAATGCCCGGGCGCCGTTTGCCGACTAGCATACGCCAGTACGTGCCACATCTATACGACGCCAGCAGGTGTTGTTTTGTTCCCTACAAAACGCCACGTCCTCTTAATTGCGTACTATCGGCTGCTATGGCCCGCAGCTCAGCTTTTGCCCGATAGAAGCACACAACCACGTCAGAACGGCCACCCAACCGCGTTATACCTCTTTAGACGGATGCCTGTCTTCAAAAGACTTCTCCTCGCCGCCTGATTTCTCGCCCAGGCGAACACGTCTCTGTACTTCAGCCTCCAGATATTTTCGCAAGCGCTCGGGCACAATCCCCGGCTCGGCCAGCGCGCTAAGATCCGCAACCGTAATTTCCGGGAGATATCCCAGCACTGTGGATAGCGTCGATCCCGGATTCCGCACCAATGCCAGCCGCACGTTGTAATCGCACGACCATTTGCGATGTTGCGCGATGGCTTGTACCACCGATTCCGGCACGCCCTCCCGTGTCAGCACTTTTAAAATTTGCGACGCCGTCAGATAAGCGTTGTCCAGCGCCACCGCTACAGCCAGGGGATGACCTTCGGCGAGCAGCAACCCGGCCACGCGCGCGGGGCCCCGTCGGCCTAGCGTTATTTTTTGGCCTAATGGAAGCTGCGGCAAGCGCGCAGCGAGCTGATCCTCCGCGTTGCGTTTCAGTTCGGCGGATACCCCCGGCAGCAACGCCATCTGTACCAGGTCCATCAGATACAGCTCGCGCAGCAACCTCAGTCCGACCAGGCGCGGGGTGTGTGGATGAAATGCTAAGGACTTTTTTACCGGGTAAGACTTTAACCATTCCCTGCGCTTGCAAATTTCTTCAACGACTGCTGCCGGCAAGCTGTTGCGCCTCAGCAGTACGCAGACTTCAGGCTCTTGAAGCGCGGGATTTTCCAACAACGCCAGCAAAACGTCGCTTGCATCGCTGTGTAGCAAAGCGGCTAGCTCTTCCCCAATCGCTAAGTTGGCGCGCCGCGCATCGCCCCCGCCGTCTAAGCCCGCGTCCACTTGCCCAGCGTGCGTGGTGTCCTTGGCGTCAGCCATCTTTTCTTACCCGGCGCTGCGAACCAGTTCCAGCGCCATGAGCGCCGCCGCATGGGCTGGTGACATCGGCAGCAACCCGATTTCCGCATTTGGCGCCACCTCGCCCAATCTGCGGTCAAGTTCCAGATCAAAAAATGCGCAACGTCCAATCATGCCGCCCGTCTTAGCCAGGCGGAATGGTACTTGCCTCAAATCCAATTGACCTAGGAGCCTGTCCACCAGTGACGCCAGATCACCGGCCGCTTCACGCAAAATTCCTCGCGCTATTTCGTCGCCGGCCTCTGCTGCGTTTGCCACCACCGGGAAAAGACGGGGATAGATATCCGGCTCTCTCTCGTCACCGGTCGGCTCAGGTCTCTTCGTCGCAGAACCTAAAAACGGATACCGGTCCTGCAGCACCCAATTCGCAACTCCCAATTGCCTCAGTAATTGTTTGCCAAGCGGGGATTCTTCGCCGGTTTGTTCGCGATGTAGCTTCGCAGCCAGCACGGCTTTCTTGCCGATGTGCGTGGCGCTGCCTTCATCCCCCAGTTGCCGTCCTAAACCGCCTTCGCGCCGCATCAAACCCTTTACGTCGCGGCCCACTGCCGCCGATCCCGTTCCGGCGATCAGCACCACTGCCGGGCCGTCGCCCATCGCCGCTAACGCAATCTCTAGGTCGGTGCAAATTTTAATCTTCGTATTGGGAAAGGCCGCCGCCATTCCCCGGTGCATTTTCTCTGCTGCTTGAGTGCTCCCGCCTCCGGAAAGTCCGGCGCACATCGCGAATACCTCGCCCCGCTCGATTCCACTTTCGAAAATCGCCGCCTCGGCCGCCTCTTGTAACGCCGCCAAAGCCGATTCGAATCCCACCCGTCCCGGATTTGACGCCCCCGACCGCGCCCTCGCCAATACATTCTCTCTTTCATCCATCAACACGCACTCGGTCTTCGTGCCTCCCCCATCAAACCCCAACACGCAGCGCATTTAAAAATCATAAGCTAATAAACCTGCGTGTAGGTTAATGCTATTGATTCGGCTTCCATTCTGGATACTGCTTTTTTCTTATCAACACGCCTTCGATATCGCTACTATCCTCACCGGCACTTTCGATGCACATTCATCCCCTCGACTTGGCCATCGTCGTCGCCTACCTTCTGGGCGTGACTGCTCTGGGCATGCATTTCCGCCGCAGCCAGACTCCACCATCCGTAAATCAAACAGTAGATCGACAGGCCATTACCCGCGACTATTTTCTCGGCGGACGTACCGCACCGTGGTGGGCTTTGGCCTTTTCCATCGTCGCCACCGAAACGTCCACGCTTACGATCATCGGTACTCCCGCCATCGCCTATGGCGGTAATCTCACATTTCTCCAGCTCGTCTTCGGCTATCTGGTCGGCCGGGTACTCATCGTCCTTGTGCTCCTCCCCGGTTATTTTCGCGGCGACTTCTTCACCGCCTACGCGCTCATCGAAAAGCGTTTCGGCCAGCGCATGCGCGCCGTCGCGGCCGGCACTTTTCTCATCACTCGCGCGATCGCCGAGGGCGTACGCGTTTCCGCCATCGCACTGGTGCTTAGCGTAGTCCTGGGCACCACGACACGCCTCTCTGTTGTAATCGTGATTGCGCTCACCCTGCTTTACACTCTCGAAGGCGGCATGAAAGCGGTCATCTGGACGGACGTCGCCCAACTCTTCATCTACCTGGCCGGCAGCGTCGCCACTTTTTTTGTTTTGCTTCACAGCATCCCGGGCGGATGGAACGAAGTTGTTCAGGTGGCCGCCGCCCACGGGCACAAGTTGCAAGTCTTCGATTTTTCGTTTCGTCTCGCTACCAAATACACCTTTTGGTCCGGTCTCATCGGCGGCGCGTTTCTCACCATGGCCAGTCATGGCACCGACCAGACCATTGTTCAGCGCCTTTTGGCCGCGCGCAATCAGCGCGACAGCCAGCGAGCGCTCTTAACCAGCGGTGTGATCGTGCTCGTCCAGTTCACCTTGTTCTTGCTGATCGGCGTCCTGCTCTACGTTTTCGCCCAGCACGTCCCTCTACTCGCGCCCGGTGAACCCGCCGACCGCGTGCTGCCGCTGTTTCTTTTGCGTGAAATGCCCACCGGACTCGCGGGCTTGTTGCTCGCATCCATCATCGCGGTGGCCATGTCTAACGCCAGCGGTTCGCTGAATTCCCTGGCCGCCAGCAGCGTGCTCGATTTTGCCGCACTCCGCTCCGGCGCCCGCTCGCCTTCAAATGACCGTACTTTTCTTCGGCTGTCGCGCCGCATGACGCTGTTCTGGGGCCTCGTGCTGATGGGTTTTGGCTTGATGACCTGGGGCCCCTTGCTCGAAGCCGGTCTTACCATTGCCTCGCTGCCTTTCGGAAGCTTGCTGGGTCTTTTTCTACTCGGCACTCTCAATCGCCGCTCCAACGCTACCGGAGCCCTCGCTGGCATGTTCACTGGTCTCATCACCATTTTATGTGTCTGGCGGCTAACAAATATTGCCTTCACGTGGTATGTCTTGATCGGCTCCGGCGTAACTTTTTTGATAGGCTCTCTCGTCAGCGCCTTCTTCTTGAGCTCGCAGTTCGGCAAAAAAGCTTATGACCCGGCCTCATGACTGAAAAACGCCTCGAACTCGTTCGCGGTTTAGGCGCATGGGCATCCGCAGCCATCGTCGTCGGCACCATGATCGGCACCGGCATTTTTCTCAAGCCCGCCGAAATGGCCCGCGAAGGCCGCACCGTCTCTGTCGTCTTTGCGGCCTGGATTGTTGGTGCGATTCTCTCCCTCTTTGGCGCACTCTCTTTTGCCGAGCTTGGCGCCGCTATCCCCGAAGCAGGCGGCGAGTACGCCTACCTGCGCCGCGCCTTCGGTCCCGTCTGGGGCTTTCTTTTCGGATGGATGCATTCCATCGTCGGCCGTCCCAGTTCGCTCGCGTCCATCGCCGCGGGCATGATGCGCTTCGTCAGCTTCCTGCTGCCGGCGGTCGCCGTGCCGCTCTTCACCGTGCACATCGCGGGTATCGCCGGCTGGATCAAGCCTTACGATTTCGTTTTCACTTGGGCGCAGCCGCTCGCCGTGCTCTGGCTGGCCGGTATGACCGGCGTCAATTATCTTGGCGTGCGTCTCGGCGGCGCCGTCCAGGTTTTTCTTACCGCCATCAAGATCGTTTCGGTGTTCATTGTCATCGGCGTTGCATTTTTTTCTCCGGCCGGGCCTCCGCACGCCCCTGACCCTTTCTGGCCCGCCGCCAGTGATGGGGCTGGAACAATTTTCGCCGCCTTTCTCGCCACTCTGGCCGCGGCATTGTGGGCTTATGACGGCTGGGAAGATCTAAATCTCGTCGGCTCGGAAGTCGCCGACCCTCAACGCAATTTCCCGCGCGCGCTCGTCGGCGGTGTGTCCTTCGTCGCAGTTATCTATTTATTGTTCAGCGCGGCTTGCCTCAAAGTTTTACCCTTTGAAGCCGTCGCCGGCTCCAAACACATCGCTTCCGATGTAGTCGAACACGTCATCGGCCGTGGCGCCGCCGCATGGATCACTCTCGCCATGGCTATTTCCGCTTTAGGGTCCATGAATTCTTCCGTGCTGAGTGGTGCTCGGGTCGGCTACGCCATGGCCCGCGATGGCATATTTTTTAAAATTGCCGGCGGCATTCACCCAAAATTTCGCACTCCTGGCCGCGCGCTGATTTTTCAAGGCGTCCTCGCCAGCCTCATGGCCTTGACGGGAACCTTTGAAGAGCTCACCAGTCTTTTTATTTTTGCAGCCTGGATTTTTTACGGCTTCGCCGTAGTGGCGCTCTTCCGCCTGCGCCGCACCGAACCGGACCTTCCCCGCCCGTATCGTTGCTGGGGCTACCCGTGGGTCCCTGGCCTGTTCGTCGCCGGTGCTTTAGCGCTAACTATAAATGTCTGGCTGGAACGTCCCGGCCGCTCTTCCATCGGCCTGCTGCTCATTCTCGCTGGCTTGCCTTTCTACCGGCTATGGGCTCGCCGCGCAAAATCCATCCCCGCCGGGCTCGCACCGTAATCCTCGCTGCTATTCTCCAGCGGCACGAATGCTCGCGCCGCTTCCTCGCTCACTACCACCTCCGGATGAAAAATCTTCGCCAGCGCTTCCACTCCCGTAGCCAGTCGTGGCCCAGGCCGCGATGCATAACTGTTGGCCTCGAACGCAAACACTCGCCCGTTCCTCACCGCCGGAATTTCTTTCCACTCCGCCGCATGCGTCATCGCACGATATTCTTCTCGCGCTTTCTCGGTGTCGTACCCGCACGGCGCTACCACGATAATGCCTGGAGCAGCCGCCAGCATGTCCTTCATCTCCACGCGAAACGACGGCTCGCCCAGCTTCCCAAAAATATCTTCGCCCCCGGCCAGCGCAATCATCTCCGGCACCCAGTGTCCGCCAACGTAGAACGGCTCCAGCCATTCCAGAAAAGCTACTCGCGGACGTTCTGAAATTTTGTCGACCTGCTTCTTCAGCGCCAGCATCCGGTCATTGATCAGCGCCAGCAGCTTCGCCGCAGCATCGTCTCGCGACACCGCACTCCCCACCTGCGCCACATCGCTCCACACCTCGCGCAGATTTCGCGGGTTTAGACACACGACCTTGGGCTGCGGCTCAAAATCCGCCAGCACCGCACCCAGATCGTTCGGCGAAGCCGCGCACACCAGGCACAAATCCTGCGTGAAGATCAGGTCCGGCGCCAGTTCCCGCAGCGCCTCGCCATCCACGGTGTAAACGCTCTCTCCGCGCTCCACAAACTCACGAACCATGCGATCGATCTCCAGGGGCGTTGCATCCAGCGGAATTCGCGAATGGATTACCACCCGCCGTTCGCTCACCAGCGGCGGATAATCGCAATCGTGGCTCACTCCCACGATTTCTTCGTCCAGCCCCAGCGCAAACAGTATTTCCGTAGCCGACGGCAACATCGAAACAATGCGCATCGCACTCCTTACTCAGCCCGCTTCATTGCACTTCATTTGTACAACAAATACTTCCCCCGTATCGCCTCAAACCTCGCCAAACTCGCCTGCCATCCCGTGACAATCTGGTCCACTCCAACTCCGTCTTCTAATTCCTTAATCGTTTCCGCATTCCCCACTAGAAACATCATTTTCGCCACATCAAATTGCTCCGGATAAAGCGCCTTCATCACTGTCGCAATCTCCATGCCTATGCTCATCGACCGCACCGCGCCTTTGTCCACCACGCGAATCCCCACTCCACCGCATTTCTGCCCCGCATACAACCCCGCCACCGGAACGAATTCCAACGCCGCAAATCGCAGTCCTGCAATATGCCGTTCATTCAACCGCGCCGCCACTTCTTCACCGTGCATCCATGGTGCGCCAAATTCCTCGAAGGGCGTCTCTGTTCCCCGGCCCACCGACACTCCGCCGTTCTGCAAAATCTCCAGCCCCGGATAAACAATCGTGCCCTTCAACGTGCGCAAATTCGGCGAAGGTGGCACCCATCGCAACCCGGTGTTCTCATAAAAATAATTTCGCCGCCAGTTTTTCATGCCAATCACATGCAGCTCGCAGTGCAGCTCATTTTCACCATTGAATAGTTGCGCCAATTCCCCGATCGTCAGCCCATAGCGCACCGGCATCGCGAAATAAGCCGTGAAGCTCGTTTTGTCCGCGTCCACCACTGGCCCTTCTACAACTTCGCCGCCCAGCGGATTGGGTCGGTCCAGCACATAGAACGCAATTTTTCGCTTGGCCGCCTCTTCCATGCAATACGCCATCGTTGTCGTATAGGTGTAAAACCTCACTCCCGCATCCTGCACATCAAAAACCAGCGCATCGATTCCCGCCAGCATCTCCGCAGTCGGTCGCCGCGTTTCCCCGTACAAGCTGTAGACCGGCAGCCCGCTCCCCGCATCCTTGCTGGACGCTACATTTTCATCTTTACCTCCCGCCAGCCCATGCTCCGGACTGAACAGCGCCACCACCTGCACTCCCGGCGCGTGCATCAGCGCATCCACCGTGCTTCGTCCCTGCGCGTCCAATCCCGTGTGATTGGTAATCACGCCCACATGTTTACCGCGCAGCGGCGCGAATTTCTCTGCCTCCAGCACATCCAGGCCCACCAGCACTTTCGCCGCGTAACCCTTGTGCGGCTCGCGCTTCCCCTCCGCGCCACGTACCGATCCCCACGCCCCAAAACAAATCCCAAAACAAATCAGCACAAAACAAATCATCATCCGTATCACTGTCGGTGCAGCACCAAGCAACCATCGTCCAGCGGGCATCCTTCTGCCGGCCTGCCACTCCTTGCCTTCCCTGCATCTGCTCATAGTTCGCAATGATATTCTGGAACGTCTCGCGCGCGTGTTGTTTGTGGCCCTAAAGTGCGTGTGCTATATACAAACTCAGAGCATGGACGGCATCCGGCGTATCCGCTTCCGATGAAGGCCCCAGAAAGCCGATGAAGAATCATCGCGCTCGCCTTCTTTCGCTGCTTGGGCTGCTCCTTATTGCACTCATTTCTTTTATGGCCTACACCGCGCGCAGCCAAACCAATTCCTCGCCCGCAAAGAAGTCCGCCACGCCAAAGCCTGCGACGACCCGCGCTCGCACACTTTCTGCCGCCAACCAGCACTGGGTAGAAACTACCCTCCACAAAATGACCGATGACGAAAAGATCGGCCAACTCCTCTTCACCACCTATCACGGCAGCTTCACCTCTACGGACGCCGACGCCTACAAAAAAATGATGCATGACGTCGACGATCTCCACGTCGGCGGTTTTATCAACATCACCCAGATGTCTCCGCTGGGCATCATCAAGAGCCAGGCCTACCCCACCGCCGTACTGACCAATCAACTCCAGGCTCGCTCAAAATTGCCTCTACTCATTGGCGCCGATTTCGAGCGCGGCGCCGCCATGCGCCTGGATGAAGGCACATCTTTCCCCACCGCCATGGCTCTGGCTGCCGCAGGCAATCCCGCCGATGCCTACACCATGGGCAAGATCACTACACTGGAAGCCCGCGCCGTCGGCATTCAGTGGATCTACGCTCCCGTATCCGACGTCAACAATAATCCCGGCAATCCCATCATCAATACCCGTTCCTTCGGCGAAGATCCGCAACGCGTCGCTGAATACGTCGCTCAATTCGTCCGCGGCGTGCAGGAAAACGGCGGACTCGCCACCGCCAAACATTTTCCTGGTCACGGCGACACCGCCGCTGACTCGCACATCGATCTTCCCGTAATTCGCGCCGACAAGGATCGCCTCGAGCATCTCGAACTGGTTCCCTTTCGTTCTGCGATTGACGCGGGCGTCGGCAGCATCATGACCGGCCACCTCTCCATTCCCGCACTCGAACCCGATCCCAACACTCCCGCCACGCTGTCCAAAAATGTTTTGACCGGCGTTTTGCGCGACGAACTTCATTTTCAGGGTTTGGTCGTCACCGACGCCATGGATATGGGGGGCATCACCACGCGTTTCGCTCCCGGTGAAGCTGCCGTCCGCGCGGTCCTCGCTGGAGCCGACGCGTTGCTGATGCCGCCAGTACCCGACGCCGCCTTCGAAGCGCTGCAAGCCGCCGTAAAATCCGGCCGCATTTCGCAGGAACGCCTCGACGCTTCCGTGCGCCGCATTCTGCAAGCCAAGGCGCGCCTCGAGCTCAACAAAAACAAGCTTGTCGATTTGAACGCCATCAACGAAAAATTTGGCCGCGCGCCGTGGCAAAAAGAAGCCCAGGACATTTCTGATCGTGGCGTCACGCTGCTCCGCGACAAGGCTCATCTTCTGCCGCTCGATTCCGCGAAACCCGCGCGCGCTTTGCTCCTCGCTTTTTATGCCGACCCTGAGCCCTATCCCGGCGAAGATCTAGAACGCGAACTGCGCCTGCGTTTCGATTCTGTCACCACGCTGCGCGCCGACACCCGCTTCGTGAAAGCCAGCACCTTAAAACTACCGCCCGCCGACTCCTTCGACATCGCCATCCTTGCTCTCTTCGTGCGCGTCAGCGATCGCAAAGGCAATGTCGACGTTCCCGCGGAACAGTTGACCCTCGCCAAACAGGTATTCGACGCCGGCAAACCGGTCATCACCGTCGGCTTGGGCAGCCCTTATCTCATCGAAAATTTTCCGCAAGCCGACACCTGGCTCGCCACCTTTGGCATCAGCGATGTCGCTCAAATTTCCATAGCTCGCGCGCTGTTCGGGCAAATCCCCATTCAAGGTCATCTGCCCGTTACTATTCCGGGCATTGATCTCAAAGCTGGCTTCGGCATTTCGCGCCCAGCCGATCCCGACACTATCCAGCTCATGGATGCGGCTGACAAAACATTCCAGTCCGCCTACGAAGTGATCGAAAGCGCCATCGCCGACAAAGCGTTTCCCGGCGCCACCCTCGCCGTTGGCTACCAGGGCAAAGTCGCCATTCATGCCTTCGGCGAGCTCAGCTATGACGCGCATGCACCCGCCGTCACCGAAGAAACCAAGTACGACATTGCCTCGCTCACAAAAGTAGTCGCCACCACCACGCTTGTCGCCAAACTCGTCGAAGGCGACTTCCCCGTGCCCCTCGACCTGGACGCCAAAGTCGAGCGCTACCTTCCAGAGTGGTCTGGCAATACCCAGGAAAGCCCGCAGCAAAAAGAGTGGCGCAGCAGGGTTACCGTGCGCCATCTGCTCACCCATACTTCCGGCCTCCCGCCCTTCAAGGAATATTGGCGCACCTCCAAAGGCAAACAGGACACGTTAAGCAGAATTTTTGCTGAGCCGCTCGACTACGAGCCCGGCACCAAAGAGGTCTATTCCGACCTCGGCATCATCCTCATGGCCGAAATTGTGGAACGCCTCACCGGCCGCACGCTCGACGATCTGGCCAACACCTACATTTTCGATCCGTTGAAAATGTCCAACACCATGTTCCGTCCGCCGAAAAAGCTTTGGCCGCAAATTGCTCCCACGGAAATCGACAACAATTTACGTCATCGCCTGCTTCAAGGCGAAGTCCACGACGAAAACGCAGCTGTAATTGGGGGTGTTTCCGGTCACGCGGGACTTTTCAGCACCGCACCCGACCTCGCCGCGTTCTGCCAGATGCTGCTCAACGGCGGCACCTACGCGCACCAGCGCATCCTGCGCCGCGCCACCATCGCGCAATTTACCGCCCCGCAACAGCTTTCTGCGGGCACACGCGCGCTTGGCTGGGTCGTGCCCACCGAAGGCAGCTCCAGTGGACACTTTTTCTCGCCGCACAGTTTCGGCCACACCGGCTTTACCGGCACGTCCATCTGGATCGACCCTGACCGCGATCTTTTCGTCGTGCTGCTGACCAATCGCGTCAATCCCACCCGTGAAAATCAGAAAATCGCGAAAGTCCGCCCCGCGCTCCACGATGCGGTCATGGAATCACTCGGCTTGGCCACACCCGCCCACGCCACCAATTAACTGTTATTTTTCTTGAAAGAATCTGCTTACGCCAAACCTTGTACTAACGGTTGTAGTGAGTCTTGAAGGTCAATCCTGCTAACTGAGAATGTCCGCGGGCTACTGAATTACGTCGAAAACACCCCTTGCTCCATATCCGCTGCCGCCTGCTCCAGATCCGTTATCTTCCCGAGATCCCGCCAGTAATATTCATCGGCACGAAACCCACGAATCTTTTCTCCGCCGGCCTCCAGGCGCAAATAACTATCGATAATTGAGAACGCCCCTTCTTCCTTCATGAATGGCAACAATCGCGGTGAAATCACATGAACACCGCAAAACGCCAGCGCTGTGGCTTCTCTCACCGTGCGAACCATCTCCGGTTTCTGATCTTTCCCGCGGCACCGCCCGCAAAGCTGCAGATGCTCGTCAAACACCAGGTAGCGGCTCGTATCCCGCCGTTGTACTGCCAGCGTCGCCAGCGCATCCGTCTGCTGGTGCGCTTGCACCATGAGTTCCAGGTCAATGTTGCTGACCACATCCACGTTATGCAGCACAAAAGGTTCCGAACCCGCCGCTCCCGACTCCTCCTGAAAGAACCACCCAGCCTTTTTCAGGCCGCCGCCGGTATCCAGCAGCACCTCTTCACGCGAAACTTCAATGTGCATGCCGAAATTCTCATGCTGTTGCAAATACCGAATCACCACGTCGGCAAAGTGATGCACGTTGACGATCACCTCGCGAATCCCGAAACTACGCAGCCGCGCCAGCGTAATGTCCAGCAGCGTGCGCCCATCTAACTCCACCAGCGCTTTGGGACGGTCGTTCGTAAGCGGCCGCAACCGCGTGCCCAATCCCGCCGCCAACACCATCGCTTTCATCGGCAGGCTTTCATTGCGATGCCTTTACTGGCGAAGCCTTCATGGCCGCGCCTTGCACACCCCGCTTCTCCAGTTCCAGGTGCCGCACCGCCACATCAATCCCGTTCCGACTGCGAAAATGCTTCGCCAATTGTTCAGCCAGAAATACCGAGCGGTGCTGCCCGCCCGTGCATCCAAACGAAACCATTAAATTCTTGAAACCGCGCTGCCGGTAACTTTCCACGCTGGCATCCACCAAAGACATCACGCTGGCCAGAAATTGATGCACGCTTTCCTGCTGTTTCAGATATTCGATCACCGGCGCATCCTTGCCCGTAAGCGCCTTGAAACGCTCTTCACGCCCGGGGTTCGGCAGGCTGCGCGCATCGAATACAAATCCTCCGCCGTTTCCGCTTTCATCTTTCGGCAATGTCTGGTGAAAAGAAAAACTGCATATCCGCAGTTGCAGTTGTTCTGAATCCGTCGCCAGTCCCCGCAATTTCTCCGAGGCCAGCATGTTCTGAAACGCGCTCATCAGCGTAGGCAGCTCGATGGGCAGCGTGACGTGATGCAGCAGCCAGCGCAGGTTCTTCATCGCGTAAGGCACACTTTGCAGAAAATGCGCCTTCCGTTCATAAAATCCACGAAACCCATACGCGCCCAGCGCCTGCAGGATGCGTACATACACGTACGCGTAGTAATGCCGCATGAACGCATCGCGGTCCAGCTTTACGTAGCGGCTCAACGCATCGAGGTAGTGATCCAGCAGTTCCTGGCGAACCTCTGGTGGCATATCCGCCTTGGCATCGAACAGCAAAGACGCAATGTCATACTGCAATGCGCCTTTGCGCCCGCCCTGGTAGTCCACGAAAAATGGCTGCCCGTTGTGCAGCAGAATATTTCTCGACTGAAAATCGCGATAAAGAAAATAGTCCCTGTCCGCCGACATCAGAAAGTCGGTCAACCGCCCGAAGTCGTCTTCCAGCGCGTGCTCGTTGAACGGCACTCCGGCGAGTCGCAAAAAATAATATTTGAAGTAGTTCAGGTCCCAGGCCACCGACTGGCGGTCAAAGCTGCCGATGGGATAACAATTTTCGTAGTTCAGGTCGCGCCCCGCCTCTACCTGAAAGCGCGGCAAAATCTCCACAACTTTTCGATACGCTTCTACTACCTGCGGGGCAATTGCCTCCGCGCTGCGATTCTTCGACAAAAACTCGTACAGCGTGGTATTTCCCAGGTCTTCTTCCAGGTACGCCCCGTGCTCCAGGTCTTCGCCATAAATTTCTGGCACCGGCAACCCGTGCTTGCGAAAGTGTTTGGAGAATTCCAGGAAAGCGACGTTCTCTTCGCGTACTCCGTACAGTATCCCGATCGCTCTGTTCGTTTCGTTGGCAAGCCGGATGATCTGGCGCCCGGACCCGCCCAGGTGGCCCTGTAGCGGCTGCACATCCTGTACAGGCGCATGGAAATGCTCCTCAAACAGCCGGTTGAGAATGTTCATTAAGGCGATTTCCAACGAGCCCATCCACACAGAAGTTTGAGATCGAAGCCGTTCGTTTCATCATAGCCGATCCCCAATTCCTCCTCGCAAAAACGCAAGTGCGAGTTTCGTGAAGGTATTAGCAGTTTGTTGGCAAAGCCGCGCCGTTTTTCAGCGCGACCGCCCCGAGCCCCTGCGGCCCACGGCTATAATGCCAACGTGCCCGCCAGAACCCGGGAATATCGGCGCAGTGAACTGCGCAACCCAGCGTCGAAAAATCTCGACCGCCTGAGCGCGTTGCAAATCGTCCGGCTGATGAATCGCGAGGACAGCAAAGTAGCCGCGGCAGTTAGCCGCGCACTCCCAGCCATCGCGCGCGCGGTTGACGCCATCGTGGCAGCTCTTCGCGGCGGTGGCCGTCTCATCTACGTCGGCGCCGGCTCCAGCGGACGCATCGCCGTGCTCGATGCCGCCGAGTGCCCCCCCACCTTTGGCACCTCGCCGAAATTGGTGCAAGCCTTGATCGCTGGTGGACGCCAGGCGGTAACCGGCGCGGTGGAAGGCGCCGAAGACTCTCCCGCCAATGCCGCACGCGATCTGCGAGCCATCAATTTGACCTCCAAAGATGTCGTCGTGGGCATCTGCGCCAGCGGCACCACCCCCTACGTGCTGGGCGCCTTACGTTTCACATCAAAACGTGGCGCAAAAACCGTGGCCATTACCGTGAATCGCAACACCGCCGTCGCCCGGCTCGCCAACGTATTGATTGCTACCGGAGTCGGCCCCGAAGTTCTCACCGGATCGACGCGCCTCAAATCCGGCACCGCCCAAAAAATGGTGCTGAACATGCTCACTACCGCTGCGATGACACGCCTCGGGCATGTTTATGAAAATCTGATGATCGATGTGAAAGCATCGAATCGCAAGGTTTCCGAGCGTATGGTGCGCATCCTTGCGGAAGCGAGCGGAAAAAACTTGTCTGCCGCGAAACACGCTTTGCGTCAGTCCGGACACAACCTCCGCGTGGCGCTTGTCATGCTGAAACGGCAAGTCAGCGCGCCGGAGGCAGCCGTCAAATTGCGAAACGCGAAAGGACATCTGCGTGAAGCCCTGGGCGAATAATACGCCGGCACAGAAACCCCTCACGCTCTTTGTGGTTCGCTCCCAATGGACAAATTTTTAATCAAGGGCGGGAAACCCCTCCACGGCACCGTGCAAATCAGCGGCGCGAAAAACTCCGCGCTTCCGGTAATGGCCGCCGCGCTGCTCACCGCCGAACCCGTAACCCTCCACAACATTCCCAAAGTGCGCGACCTCATCACCATGAGCAAACTGCTCGCGTTCATGTCTGCTACAGTTTCCGTCAACGATTTTCCCGCCAGCGATTACGTCATCCAGGCCACCACTTTGGGCGATGCCGTCGCCCCCTACGAACTTGTCCGCACCATGCGCGCTTCCATTCTCACCCTCGGCCCGTTGATCGCCCGCGTCGGCGTCGCGCGCGTTTCGCTGCCCGGCGGCTGCGCCATCGGTGCCCGCCCCGTCGATCTGCACCTCGCCGCTCTTGAAAAAATGGGAGCGCAGATCACTACCTCCCACGGCTACATCGAGGCAAAAGTCCCTAATCACGGCCGCCTGAAAGGCGCCCATATCACCTTCGAAAAAATCACCGTAACCGGCACGGAAAATATTTTGATGGCCGCCTGCCTCGCGGATGGCCTCACCGTTCTCAACAATGCCGCCCGCGAACCGGAAGTCACCGATCTCATCGAGATGCTGCGCAAAATGGGCGCGCACATCGAAGGCGATGGCAACTCCACGCTGCGCATTCATGGCGTTGAAAAACTTCGCGGCACCGAACATTCCGTGATCCCCGATCGCATCGAGACGGGCACCTTCCTGGTTGCCGGCGCCATCACCGGCGGCGATTTGACGCTCACCAACTGTGCGCCCGATCATCTCGGCTCCATCATCGACAAAATGGAACAAGCCGGTGTCCGCATCGAAATCCCCGACTCGACTTCCTTGCGCGTGCGCGGCGCAAATAAACTCATCGCCTCCGATGTCACCACCGAGGAATACCCCGGTTTCGCTACCGATATGCAGGCTCAGTATATGGCCCTCGCCACGCAGGCCGAAGGCGCCTCCATAATCACCGAAACCATTTTTGAGAATCGCTACATGCACGCCAGCGAGATGCTTCGCATGGGCGCGAACATTACCGTTGACGGTCGCCGCGCCGTAGTCCGCGGCCCTTCACCTTTAACAGGCACCACCGTCATCGCCAGTGATTTGCGCGCCAGCGCCTCGCTGGTGCTGGCTGGCTTGGTTGCCAACGGAGAAACGCTCATCGATCGCGTCTACCACATCGATCGCGGTTACGAACACATTGTGGAAAAACTTCGCGCTGTCGGCGCCCAAATCGAACGAATCCACGCCAAAGAATAGTCCCCTCCCCGCTTCACACACCTCGATCCGGACGTTCTTTGCCATTCATTCTTGTCCGCTTTACTTCCGGCTGATACTATCTGCGCCAAATGGCCGACGAAAAATTACGTAAACATTTTGGAGACTATCTCGGCGTCGCCGAAGTGGTCATTCTCAGCATTCTGGCTGTGCTGATCTCTCTGACCGCCCTCGCGGCCATTGCCCACTCCGGGCGCTTACTCTGGGACACCTGGCACCAATGGCTGGCGGTCACCGATTCGCTGCTTGTCTTGCACGTGATTGATGAACTTTTGCTGGTCCTGATGCTGGTGGAAATCCTGCACACCGTGCGCATTTCCATCCATTCTCACACCTTGGTCACCGAACCATTCCTCGTAGTCGGGCTGATCGCTTCTGTACGCAGAATCCTGGTCATTACTCTGGAAGCAGCCAACCTTACCAAAGAAGGCAAGTGGTCCTCCGACGGTGCCAGCATCTTTCACGCTTCTATGGTTGAGCTTGGTTTGCTGGGCGTGCTGATTCTTATCCTGGTGACCTGTATCACCATGTTGCGCCGCACCTCCGCCGCCCCTGATGATGATTTCGGCGAGACGACCCCCAGCGACAATGCTCCGCACGGTGAAAATCTCCAGCAACCCTTTGGCAGCAAAGCCTAGCGTGCGCTTCTGTTCGAAAGAATGACCCTCAGCTAGCCAGGGTCAGGCGCTTGCCGCCGATTTCGACGGTCCATCGGTAAACGAGTTCAGCGCACTTGATTCGTCCGCTTCGATTTCCAGCACTCGGTCTAGTTTGGTCATCTTCAGCAAATCGTGTACATGTTTGCTGGGGCTCACAAGTCTTAGCTGCCCGCCGTGACGTTGCACCGAAGTTTGCATCCTAATCAGCTCCCCGATGCCGGAGCTATCGATAAAATCTACCGATGACATATTTAGAATGATGCGTTGATCGCCTCGCTCCACCAGTGCTCGAGCCGTATCCCGCAAAAGCGCGGTTCCATCCGTCAGCGCGATTCTGCCCACTACATCCACCACCACAGCGTCGCCAAATTCTCGAGTGCTGATCTTGCTTTTCTGGCTCGACCCTTTTTTCATGTTGATGCTGAGCTCGTCCAGAATTTGGCAAGCCGTCGCCGCCATTTCCGGCGATTCCGTTCTCACCACCACCAGCGAGTGACCCTCCTCCAGCACCTTCCGGAAGAACGCGGCGTCCGTCGACGAGTCCGGTCCAGCCGTTGGCGCCGGCGCCTCGTGATCTTGAGCAGCATTTTGTCCCACGGCTGCTCCGGTTCCCGCACCCACCAATCCCAGCAACGCCGCTGCTCCGAATCCCAATGCGAAAACAGGGCCGATCCCCGGAATCGCCAGCAGCGTGGCAGCCGCAACCCCCGCGGACAACCCTGCCGCTCCGCCTACGAAGCCGCCGGCATACGCTCCCAGTTCTTTACCGACACTTTTGGCCTCACTCTCCGATCGCGTGAGATACACAATCGACTCTTTTGTTACATTCTTTTCGAGCAGGCTCTTTACGGCCTGTTCGGCGCGTTCACGTGCCGCAAATACTCCGACAGCGGTTTCCATGAAAATCCTCCTGGTAAGAGCCTGGCTCGCTTGCTGGAAAGGCGCGCAGGTCGATCCGGCTATTTTTGATTGAGGAGCACTAAGCGGACTATCGAAGCAGCAAGACGAGACACTAGCTATCGGGAAACGCCGGGGACGGCGTCTTCGCGTTCAGCAGAGTATGGTTTGCCCAAAGTCCCCAAGTGGCCCGGTCGGATTTATGCTCGCTCTCCGGACAATTGTCAAGCCCCGCAAACCTCCACCTCCTGCCCCCGCTCGAACTTCATTTCCACATTCAACGAGCTCCCCGATTTTCCCCCTAAAGCAATCCCCTCCGATCTTTGCTACAATGCGGCTCGTTTCAGATTGCGGCGTTGCGCCCGTCGCTCTCTGAGTAAGCCGCTCGCTTTGGAGGTTGCTCACATGTCCAGCAGCGAATTGATTCCCCGCTTGGATGCGGCCATCGCCGCTAAGCACCTTCTCCATCATCCGTTCTATCAGGATTGGCAAGCCGGCAAACTTTCCCGCAAAGCTCTGCAGTTGTATGCCTCGCAGTATTACCGCCACGTAGAAGCCTTCCCGGCGCATCTTCGCGTGCTGGCTGCCAGAACCGACGGCGAACTTCGCCACATCGTGGAAGAAAATCTCGCCGAAGAAGAAAATCCCAATGGCTCGCACCCCAAGTTGTGGCGCGACTTCGCCATCGCCTTGGGCGTCCCTGAAGACGACATTAAATATTGCCCTGCGCTGCCCGGCACTCAGGCCGTGGTGCAGACTTTCCGTGAAATTTGTGGTGACCGCCCCGTCGCCGAGGCCGTCGCGGCTTTGTACGCCTACGAATCACAGGTGCCCGAAATCGCTACCACCAAAATCGAAGGGCTGAAGACCTTTTACGGCATCAATCATCCTGACGCTTTGGCCTACTTCACCGTCCACGAAGAAGCTGATAAAGGTCACCGCGCCGCCTGGCGCAATTGGCTCGAGCATCACGCCGAGGGCAGCACCGACGAAATTATGTCCACCACTGACGACGCTCTCAACGCCCTCTGGGGCGCCCTCGACGCCGTTCATTGCCCGCAAGCCGTCTGCTCAAAAAATTAGCTCCACACAAAAAAAGACCGGCGAAAAAATCGCCGGTCTCTCCTCCAAAGCCAGGCTGTACTGCTCTAACTACTCAGAAATATTCGTGTTCGCTTCTGTATTGTCATTCTCTTCGGTCGCGGTCGTGGTGGTCGATGTAGCTCCTGCTCCGGCAGCCTTCTGCTGCTTTTCGCGAGCTTCCTTGATCAACGCCTTGCGCGACAAGCGCACCTTGTTGCCTTCAATGGAAAGCACCTTGACCAGCACTTGGTCTCCCAGTTTCAGTTCATCTCGCACATCGCGGATGCGATGCTCCGAAATTTCGCTGATGTGCAGCAAGCCATCCGTCCCTGGGAACAGTTCCACGAACGCGCCGAACTCCGCGAGTCGCACCACTTTCCCTAGATACGTCTTGCCGATCTCTGCACTCGCGGTAATATCCCGCACCATCTGCAAAGCGGCATCGCCGCCTGCTCCGCTGGTTGAGAAAATATGCACCGTGCCGTCTTCCAGCACGTCAATTTTCACTCCGGTGGTCTCGATGATCGACTTGATCTTCTTTCCGCCCGGCCCGATCAGGTCGCGAATCTTATCCTGCGGGATCTTCAACTTGAACAAGCGCGGCGCAAACGCCGAAATCTGCGTGCGTCCCTCGCCCAACGTCTTTTCCATGGTGTCCAGAATCTGCAGGCGCGCTTTCTTCGCTTGCGCCAGCGCCTCCCGCATCATCGCGATGCTGATGCCCAGAACCTTGATGTCCATCTGCAGCGCGGTAATACCCTCGCGGGTTCCCGCTACCTTGAAGTCCATATCGCCGTAGTGGTCTTCCGCTCCGGCAATATCCGTCAGGATCGAATATTTCTTGTTGTCTTCGCCCACCACCAGGCCCATCGCGATGCCCGCGCAAGGCGCCTTCAACGGTACGCCCGCGTCCATCAGTGCCAGCGAACCGCCGCACACCGTCGCCATCGAAGACGAACCATTCGACTCCAGAATGTCCGACACCAGTCTCATCGCGTACGGGAAATCCGCCTCGGGCGGCAGCAAGCTCAGTAATGCGCGTTCCGCCAAAGCTCCGTGACCGATTTCACGACGCCCCGGTCCGCGCAGGAATTTCACTTCGCCTACGCTGAACGGCGGAAAATTGTAGTGCAGCATGAAGCGCTTGAACTGGTCCTGCGCAAAGAGCAGGTCCTGCCTCTGCATGTCTTCCTTGGTGCCCAGCGTCAAGGTCGCCAGCGCTTGCGTCTCGCCGCGCGTAAACAACGCCGACCCGTGTACCCGTGGCAGTAATCCTACTTCGCACGAAATGTGACGGATCTGGTCGAAGTTGCGGCCGTCCGGGCGCCGCCGCTTGTTCAGCACGTCGTCGCGGAAAATATTCTCGCGCAACCGCTCGAACGCCCGCTTTGCCAGCGTGCGCTTCTCTTCCTCTTCTTCCGGGATCGACTCCTTCAGCTCGCTCTTGAGCGCGTCGATCAGTTCATAGCTTTCTTTCTTGGGATGCTTTTGGGTATCGACCGCGTCATGCAATTTCGCGCCGTATTTTTTCTCGATTTCCTTGTACAGCCCTTCGTCAAACGGCAGCGGCGCCACCGTAACTTTCTTGGGCTTCAATTGCGCGTGCAGCTCCTTGATAGCTCCTACAATCTTCTTGATCTGCGCGTGCCCGAACTCCAGCGCATCCACCACCGATTCCTCGGAAACTTCCAGTGCGCCAGACTCCACCATCACGATGGCGTCTTCCGTCCCCGCAATGACGATGTTCATCAAACTTTTCTTCTGATCGGCCACCGTCGGATTGGCTACCAGTTGCCCGTCCAGCAATCCCACGCGCACCGCCGCGATGGGTTTCTCAAATGGCAGGTCGGAGCAATAGCACGCTGCCGAAGCTCCCGTAACCGCGATCACATCCGGATCGTTGTCGCTGTCTGCCGACAGCACCATACTCACAATCTGTGTTTCGTTGCGCCATGACTCGGGGAACAACGGCCGCATCGGCCGGTCGATCAATCGTGAAGTCAAAATCTCTTTTTCCGAAGGTCGTCCTTCGCGCTTGAAAAACCCGCCGGGAATTTTGCCCGCCGAGTACGTGTTTTCCCGGTAATCCACCGTCAACGGCAAAAAGTCGCGATCGTTCGCGGTCGGCGCCATGCACGCCGTGGTCAATACGATGGTGTCGCCATAGCGCGCCATAATCGCCCCGTTGGCTTGCTTGGCTACTTTTCCGGTTTCCAGAATGAGCGGGCGCCCGCCCACTTCCACCGTTACCTGGTGTGGTGCGGGTGTGTGTGCTTGTTCAGACATTTATTCTTTTCCTTTTTGCTTCGCGTTCGCGCAAAGCATGCAAAGAGCGTCAGCCGTTTTACGGCTGCGCACAAAAACTGTCTCTGCTGGCAGTTGGCCGGCCATCGAGCGGCCGCTATAGATGAAGATGAGAGGTCTGGGCGCTTTGAGGGACCTGCAAAAATACTACGGATAAACACCGCGAAAACCGGCTAAATCGCCGCCGCACCGTCCCGGCAATTCCTCAACGTGTGCGAAACGCCCAAGTGCTCGCCAATGCTCACACTACGGACGGACAGACTCCTTGTGGAATTTGTCACTTCGCGATTACGTTGCGGATTCCGCCCTAAAGTCCCCGAAATACGAAGGCGGCTACTTGCGCAGGCTAAGACGTTCAACAATATCGCGGTACCGATCCGGGTCGCGGCGGTTGAGATAGTCCAGCAGTCGCCGGCGTTTGTTCACCATCATAATCAATCCGCGACGTGATGCATGGTCTTTGACGTGGCTCTTGAGGTGCGTCGTCAGATAATTGATCCGCTCGCTCAGGAGCGCAATTTGCACTTCGGGTGATCCGGTGTCCTTGATGTGAGTGCGATATTGCTCGATCAACACTGCCTTAAGCTCGCTCAAGTGCCTCTCTCCGTCAGTCCCCTGAAAAATTTCCTCTTCTCTTCAACCACTTCAGGCTAACACAATACTAATAACACTGTAAAGAATTGCTAACATTTCCGCAGCACCACAATCCGCGGAAAATCCGCGCCGCCGCACCTTGTCTTCTTTCGCGGCGTAGCAGCTCGGGTGAATGCTGACTGGTTCTTCAGCGCCCAAACTTGATTGGCGCCATTGCTTCCAACCCAAAAGAGAGAAAGCCACAATCGTGGAATCCAGCCTGACTCCTCCCTGCATGGCAACCCTTTGCGATGATGGCGCTCTTTAACGGAAATTATTGACGAGCATGATGCTGGAGTCGTTCTGGTCAAGTTGCGAATAAAGCATGTAGCGCCCATCGGGGGAAACGGACATACCCTCGGCCAGATCCTTGTCCACTCGGAAGATTTCCCGTGTATGTTTCGTAGCAAAATCGTAAAAGCAGATGCTTCGTGGATTAGCTTGGGGCGCGAAGTATATGCCTCCCGCAACGACCGCCCACTCGCTTTTCTCGAAGATTTTATCCATTTGAGGAACTTGTTGTGGCGTGGCCCCGGCACGATCCAGCGCCAGCGTCATCATATTCGCGTCGCCAAAATACCATGGAAAGTAAAGCAGTTTGCCGTCGGAAGACTCGATCTCATTGGTCAGCTCCATCGTCCCCACGAGTAGCGTCGCCTCTCCTCCCCCTGCGGGGCAACGGAAGAGCTGATGAGCCGTCCCTTCGCGACCTAGAAAATAGATCCACTTCCCATCGTGCGACCAATAGGGATAGTCTGCCTCCCGCGTATTTGTCTTTACTTTATGTGCCACACGATCAGAGATGTCTGCCGTGTACGCTTCTTCAAGACCACTAGGTTCTGAAACCGCAAATACGATTTTCTGCGAATCGGGGGACCATCGCGGATATCCCGCCGGCGCTCCCTGCGTAATCTGTACCAGATTGCTGCCATCGCTGTCGGCCAGCCATACGCTCCAGCTCCCGGAGCGCTTGGAATCAAAAGCAACATGGCGGCCGTCGGGTGAATACTCTGCGCTGTTTTGCGGACGTGTGGACGCATACATCAGCACTGCGGGTGCTTCCGGGTGTTGCAGGTCTTTTCTCCAGATATTGCTTTGGCCCTCGCCCAAACTGAATGCCAACTTCTGCCCATCGTGTGAAATGGCCGGCCAGTTCCCCCCTGCCCCCGGCAACGTGTGCACTTCTCCATCGCTAAGCTGGATTTCATAGAACTCATCGCCCCTCGCCGTGCTCGCCGCCACCAGCAGTGACTGGTCATTGCCGCTCCAGGCCAGTCCGTAGGGAAATTCAGGACGTGTAGTCAGTGATCGTCTGGATTTTCCTTGGAGGTCGGTGATCAGGTACTCAAAAGAAGTCGTGTTATGCACGCACAGGATCGCTAGTTCGTGCCCACTATGCGAGAACGTCAAGAATCCTTCGTGTCGGCAGCCGGAATCGTGCGGAAATTCGTGACTTTCCAGAGTCTCCACGTTTAACAGGAAGGCCCGGTCTCCGGGTGCGCCGTTTTCCGTGTCCGCGTACGCGATCCATTTCCCGTCGGGTGACCAATTGAGGGGAGCGGCAACATCATACGGTGTGTGCGTTGCAATAAGTTTCCTTTCCGGTCCTCCCATCGCTGGCACGACATAGATGCCATTATCGTCGGCTGCCAGCCGATGAAAGGCTATCTGGGTGCCGTCAGGCGACCACGCAGAGCTGATCCAGTCGGATGCATGGTTCGTCAACCGCAGCAGCGTTTCACTGCCAATCGCCTTCACATATAAGTCGTATCTGGGCCTTCCCGAGCGATTGCCTGCGCCGTCATCCCAGGAGAACGCGATCCGTGAACCATCCGGCGAAAACGAAGGGGCGGTTTCAATCCCGGGGTACGATGTAAAAGGCACAGCGGCCAGCGGTTGAGAACTAAATCCTGATTTCGCAGGTTTGCGAGACAGCCACAGGAATAAAATCGCGGCGGCCACCAGGGCGGTTGCCGCCATCACGCCAAAGATCCACTTCCAGCGGGTATGCGGCTTCGCGACGGCCACCGCCACTAGTTCCACTGGTTGCGGTGCCTCCGCCAACGGGATCTCCACGGGTGCGTCCGGCTTGATCTTGCCGATGAAGCGGTAACCCCGCTTGGGAAGAGTCTCGATATACCGGGGGTTGTCCGCGGCATCCCCTAGGGCCTCGCGAATCTTGTTCACCGCGGCGGCCAAACTGTGTTCGAAATCGACAAACGTGTCCGCTGGCCATAACTCCCGGCAAATCTCCTCCCGCGTAACCACCTCTCCGGCGCTTTCCAGTAACAAAACCAATAACTGAAAGGGCTGTGCCTGCAACCGGATCCGGGCCCCATTTTTGCGAACTTCGCCCGAACGCAGATTTACTTCGAAATTGTCAAAGGCAATTCGTGGAGGCCGCGGCGTGGGCGACGGAGAATCAGCGCGAATCCTGAAGGGCATTTGGCGGTCTAGACCGTTGGATGGCTTACTTTCACTTCATCCGCTCCAGGGAAGGCATCGAGGGTCTTAGGGACGGCTAATAGCTGGCGGCGGAAAAGCTCGCGGGTTTGAGCTGTGGCCCGCCGCCTAAGCTAGAAATTACCCAAAATCGCATCCCCTGCGGTTAATTCCGCGAATGCTAGCACCCCGAATAAGATACGGTCAAGGCAACATTAGCCTCTGCTATCAATGACTTATCAGTTGACAAAAAATTAAACCCGAAGTGAGGACCCAGGCATTGCAGCCAACCGGCTTTTCCACCAAATTGCGTGAACTTTGCTTTGCTCGGCCCTCCGGGTTCGGAAAAAGCATTCTTACAAGTTCAATCAAGAGGAGAAAGACGATGAATCAGATCCATCGAATGACCTTGAAAGCATTTCAGAGCGGGTGGTTCTCCGCCCTGGCACTATTCCTGGCATTGGGCCTTTTGTTAACCGCTCCAAACGCCAGGGCTGGTTGTGCCGTTCCTTACAAAGCCGCCGCCGCCCCGGCAATTCCTTTTGTCAGCCCTCACCCGGACGGAGAAGAATGGAACGAACATCCCACCATCGTCGGTTTGTGGCATGTGCTTTACACCGGAACTCACGATGATAATTTTCCTCCAGGAGGGCCTTATCCCCCGACGCCCTTCCCATTCCTCGAATCCTTCAAGACTTGGCACCAGGATGGCACTGAATTTGAAAATGCATTTCTTCCGCCCACGGGCGGGAATATCTGCTTCGGGGTCTGGAAGGACCTGGGTGACCATCGCGCCAAGCTGCACCATATCGGTTTAATGTTTAACCCGGACGGCAGCATTTCAAGTATCTTCACCGTCGACGAAACGGATACGGTCGCGTCCGACGGCAAAACCTACAAAGGGACGTTTGATTTCAGACTCTGGCCTCCCAGCTACGACGCCGTCGGCGTGGGAACACCAATATCGGAAGTCAAGGGAACCGTGGCCGCCACTCGCATCACCGTCGATTGACAATTCCTAGTCCGACAAATCGCTTACTCTGCGCCGTGGTGAAGGGGGACTGCAACCTCATCCCCTTTGCCACTTCTCACCGCACGTCCTTGTCCGCCCGTAAATCCTAAGTGCCATGTCTCTTTCTACCGCCAATTTAGACTCATCAATCGCTTGCAAATACAGCTCAAAAACAGTGCTCGCCATGGCATGGCCGAACAATCCCTGAATCGTCGTACGCCTTTGCGTGATAAGAAGGGTTGCGCCGCTGTGCCGGAAGTTGTGGAATCCGATCTGACCTGATTCAAGGGATGCCCACCGTGTTCCATCCGCCACACTCGTCTGAAAATCTTTATCGTGTATCCTCGCGCCCTAACTCTCGCGCGTCTTGCGCTCAACCCTCAAATTAGGTTCAATGACAGCGCCGTCCAACCCGCCGAATCGGTAGCCATCTAGGAGAGAAAATGAGCTCACGCATCTTCACCACCTGTCTCAGTCTTTTGCTTCTCGCTTCCTGCGCGGTAGCGCAAGAGAAACCGCAACAGGACCAATCCAAACGACCCAGCCCGCCCGCCAAGGCCACCTGCTCCATGAGCGATGGAACCACCATCACTGTGGATTACTCCAGTCCGCGCGCCAAGGGACGCCAGGTTTTTGGAGGCATCGTTCCTTATGGTGAGGTCTGGCGCCTGGGCGCCAATGAAGCCACCGCCTTCGCCACTACTTCGGCAGTCTCCGTGGGCGGCACCCAGGTTCCCTCCGGTACCTACACACTTTTCGCCGTCCCCGACAAAGACAAATGGACCTTGGTCATCAGCAAGAAAACTGGTGAGTGGGGTGTTCCCTATCCCGGCCCCGACTCCGACTTCGCGCGCGTCCCTATGAAGGCTTCTTCCCTTCCAAAGCCGATGGAAAACTTCACCATCTCGTTTGACAAGACCGCCGGCGGCTGCACCCTGCGCGCCGCCTGGGAAACCACCGGCGCTTCCGTAGAAATCACCAGGTAACCGCTGCCCAGCAGCGATTGCACCTCAAGCGGTCGATGCAACGCCACCTGATGTAAAGCTGTTTTCCAAGGTGGTTTACGAAGCCAGGGAACAGAGTACCGA